>ERZ1292623.1035-Hain-H51-01um-R1-1035-length-27756-cov-9_pt1 | contig 27756 bp, 26 predicted proteins | sample MGYA00564398_ERZ1292623 | MGnify/ENA primary metagenome ERZ1292623 (study PRJEB36523, sample SAMEA6512633) | groundwater metagenome | collected 2019-01-07 | study: AquaDiva: Metagenomics assemblies of 32 groundwater samples | reverse complement strand
CGGTATCTTTGAACTATATGCCTAACTAGAGCCATATAATTCCAATCAATCGTGCGGGCAAGGCTAACTATAGCTTGGAGAAAAAAGCAGTCAAACGGGATGTGCACTAGAGAAAAAGGTGAGTAGAGACAGGGTTTAAACTTAAGAGACTGGTATAATTCCCTGAATACTTATGAGCAACGGCAAACAGCCTGAAACCATAGCAGGTTCATTAGTGGTCGACACTATAAATTACGAAGAGATGGGAGAGGATTTGGGACGCATGGAAGAAAGTGCGCTATCCAATCTCGCTCTTATAGAAGACTTATCAAAAAGATCTGCCTTGAAATCACGCCTGGACGAGGCCAATACCCAGGCTATAGAACTTCTAGCCAAAGCTGAAACGGCAAACGGAATCCTCTCTCCAGCTGACGAAAAACTACTCGAAGAGACCGTGGAGAAACTGGGTGCTGTGGCAAAAGAAATAGACAAAGAGATTGGTATAGAAGAAGAGGCAGCGCCAGCCCAGAATAACCAAAGGCTGGAACACCAAGAAACAAAGCCGACCACGGACACCGAACACCCCCGGGAGACAAAAATTTATAAAGACCTGCATGACCGCTTAGGGGTAATATCCAAAAAGGTTTCTAAGAAATACATGGGAGACGCTTGGCAGGACGCTTTGGAACTTGGAGAATTTTTGCAAAAACAATCAGAAGGGAGGGTATCGGATGAGGAATCAAAAAAAGCCGGGTCTATAAAATCTAAGTTGTGGAAATTTGTTTTGGAAACAGAAAAAGAACTGCTGGACGGAAGTTTAAAGAAAAATACTGACAATAAAGATGCGATCGGTAAAAAAAATGTCCCCGAAGGTCTCGTTGTCCCGGAGGGTGATGCCATTGACCATAACTTTAAATATATACAGGAGAACTTCAAAAAAATTGAGGGCAAGATTAATAAAAAAGATTGGATAAAAATTCAAGAGGATTTGGAAATTCTTGGAGGGTTACTAATAGAAAGAAAAAATGTCGGCCCTAAAAACTTTCCGGTAGATAAGTGGCAGGAAGCCACTAAATTAGGCCACGAACTGAGTCAATTTTTATATAAAATGCAGGGAAACCCCGGGTTGGTTGGCAAAAACCCTGTGGCTCCAGAACCAATCCCAACGCCCCAAACCACGCCACAGCCACCACAGCCAACCCCAATCCCTAAACCCCTACCAGCTTCTCCTATTCCGCCGCCTGGCTCAGAAAAAATAGACTACGAAGCCGCCAAAAAATTCGCGGAAACTAAAACTCCTATAGTCCGAAGCTTCCGCAAAGTAGACGAACATATAGAAAAGGTTTTATACCCGAAACTGAAAGATGACCAAAGATTCAATTTTAAGGAAGCCGATGCTTGGGCGGCCAGGCGGGCCGATCTTTTGCGCTTTCGGGAGGTGGACGGGAGAAGTCTTACGTCGGAAGAACAAACCGAACTCCGGAGTCTAGCCATAAAGCTCAATCGCTTCGCACGAGAAGGAGACAAAGCTCTCGGAACTGGTGAGCAGAACAAAAATACATCGGCAACCCCTCCAGCTTCCCGACCAATTCCAACGCCCAAACCCGCCTCAGGCCAAACTGGAGAAATTGGATTGAATGAATTTTTAGACAAGTCTAAAAAGGAAGCTGATATAGCCACAGCCAGAGAAAAATATACAGATAAGTACCACGAGTGGTACAGCGCTATGTCGAATGCCGGTGTAACCGAAAAAGAAAAACTTTCTCCTGAGGCCTACAAGAAAACCACCGGGGAATCGGCGTTTAATAAAGAATCCAAGGAGGAAACCGCCGAGATGGCGCTTTTGGATGAATATGAGGGTAAGAAAAGTTTGGAAAATCTAAGAAAATTTGAGGAAGAGAGAGGACCAAGAGGCCCCCTCACGGATTATGAAGAATCCCTAAAGGAGATGGGGGTAGCAAGAGATGAATATGCTTTAGCTAGAAAAAGAGTCTTGGAAGAAGCGAGGAAGGGGTCTAGATTGTGGAGAATCAAAAATAAACTCATCGGAAACTCAATCAACATTCCGAAATTGCCCCGAGATAACGAATTTCACTATATACGGGGTGAGTACTACGGCAGAAAAGAAAACTGGTATAAAGCCCGTTTGGCAGAAGCTCAACTTTACGGGTTCGGCGGTACAGAAGAAGAAAAGAATGTTCAATTCTTCGGCGTCTATAAAGAATTCGTGATGGACGAAAGAGATAAGATGTTAGCGCTTGGAGAAAACATGGACCCTCCTAGGGAAAAAGGTGTCCTGACCAAAATTTGGCAGACCTACGCGAGACAAAATAAATATGTGAAGTCGGCTATTGGGGCGACGGTGTTTGGAGCTGCCATCGGGAGTGGCGCCGCGGCTCTAGTCGGCATTCCGGCACTTAGCGGATACCTTTTAGCCCTTGCTTGGGCTGGAAAATTTGGCACAGGAGTTGCTAGTATTTCTTCGGCCGCCGCGGCTTCCCAAGCACTTGGTGGATGGTTGAATAAACTGAACAACAGAGTATTTGAAAAAGATACGGGAGAGACTAAAGCATATGGGGTAAGCGACATAGAGGCGGGCAATGTAAGAGACTTCGCGGATCTATGGCAACTAGACAAGAATTACGAAGATGATTTCAGACGTAAGGAAATCAGAGAAAATATCACTTCTGTGGCTAAGGTGGTAGCTGGAGCGGCTACTGGTATAGCCGTAGGCGGGGGAGTAAGCGCCGCCAGAGAAGCTATATTTAACTACCTAGGAGAAGGAGTTTCTCTCCCGACAGAAGCTAAAACAAAAGCGGTGGTAGCCCCTCCTCCGACACAAGACAGCCCGCCGATACAAGACGCTCCACCCGCGTTTAAAATACTCGCCCCGGAAACTATGGAAACACCCCCACAAAGACCTGCTTTGGTGCCGCCCTCTCCAGAAAAATCCTCCGGACCAAGCGTAATTGAGGCCTACGACAGCTCTATAAAAAAAGGCGGGAATACCTGGGAATCACTCCGGGATGGGATAATCAAGAAGAACCCTGGGAAATTCGGCTACGATCCGATTAAAAACCCAGATTTGAATAAGTGGGCAGAACAGCAAACCTCCAGAATTTTCAGAGACCATCCGGATCTACTTAAAAATAATCTGGTACACGAAGGAGATAAGATTAGCGCCACCATAGAGAAAAACGCGGATGGTAGTTACAAAGGGGTTAAACTCGGCTTTAAATGGGAAAGAGGAGAAGGTTCTGGAATTAGACCGAGCGAGCTTCCAGTTTCCGGAAGAGGTGACTTTATGCCCCCCATATCGGTGGAAGTGCCGCCGAGAGTGGATATATCTTCGTTTGGCCCAGAGGCAGCTAAAGTAATGCAGGCGGCTATAAACAACAGCTCCATAGAAGATGTCGACCATCTTTTCGGTAAAACCGGACTGTTCGGTTTGGGTAGGGAGTCCGGAGTAGACTCTGCCGATTGGGCCAGGATAAAAAACATACCCGCTTCCAAATTGTTGTCAGACTTATCCTCTTCGGATCCGGAAATATTCCGAGCAAACGGAGCTATAGATTCAGCGAGATTAAGGGCAGCAGAATTTCTCAAAAAGATGGTGGAGGGAGATCTTGGTAAAAGAGTGAGCTTTAAGCCCGTCGGCAATGAATCTTTCGAATCCGCGCTACGTGGTTATCATCAGTTACGACTACGGGAGCTAAACAAGTTCACATTGAAAAACTAATATGCCTGATTTAATTTTAGACGCAGCTAAAAAATTGGATATACAGAATTTTCCTGTGGAAATCCAAGAGGAAATTTTGGCCAAAGCTGGTGAGCTAGTCTTCCGGGCTTCTTTAGGCAGAGCCTTGCCGTACCTCTCGGAAAACGAGAAAGAAACTATAGAAAAATTCTTAGAGGAAAAAAATGGGGATGAATTGGAATTAATAAGCAGGGTGGTGGCTCAAAAAGTACCGGAGTTCAAAGATTTTGTGGCCGAAGAAACAGAATTTTTCATACGCGATAGCCGTGCGGCCGTAGCCGCCATGAGAACTGCAGGTAAATAGAATAGTGCGATATATCGCACTATTCTCGCCTCTAACAGAATAAATATCCTTGGTTAATACCCACCTGATGTTAGCATGGGGCTCATGCCAAACGCCTTGGACGGATTGAACCAGAAACAAAAAGAGGCGTCTTTGTACCATAAAGGCCCTTTAATGATTATTGCCGGCGCGGGCGCTGGTAAAACCAAAGTCATAACCGAGCGTATTGCGGAAATAATCAAAAGCGGAGTCGCCCCGGAATCTATTCTGGCTATAACCTTCACCAACAAATCCGCCAAGGAAATGCGAGACCGGGTAGAGAGACGCCTATCCGCAGCGGAATCTGCGCGACCCATATCTTTCAAAGAGAGGCCTTTTATTTCTACTTTTCACGCTTTGTGTGTACACATTTTAAGAGAGAACTCCCGCCTGCTCGGCATATCCAGAAACTTTTCCATATTTGACCGCGACGACTCCCGCTCTGCGGTCCGAAGATCCATTGTAGATGCCGGGTTGGATCCTAAAAGGTTTGAACCCGGAACCATGCTCTCGGCTATAGGGAGGGAAAAGAACGCAGGGCTGACGGTAGAGAGATATAAAGAAAATGCGGAGGGTTACTTCGCAGACAACTTGATTCGGGTGTGGGAAAGGTATGAAAAAGAATTGGCAGATTCCAAAGCTTTGGACTTCGACGATTTACTACTGAGAGGCAAGGAGCTTCTTCAAAAATATCTAGAGGTAAGAAAACACTACGCAAACATCTGGCACTACATACATGTGGACGAATACCAGGACACCAATAAAGTACAATACGAAATTTTACGCCTGCTTTCGGAAAGTCATAAAAATGTTTGCGTAGTCGGAGATATGGACCAGTCCATCTACAGCTGGCGGGGGGCGGATGTGCAAAACTTGTTCCGTTTTGAAGAAGATTATGCGGGAACAAAGGTTGTAATTCTAGAAGAAAATTATCGCTCTACCAAAATAATTCTGGAAGCGGCTAACTCGGTAATACGAAAAAATGTTTTGCGCAAAGAAAAAAATCTATTCACTAATAAAGAGAGGGGGGAGAAGATAATTCTGCATAGCTCTTGGACAGAAGAAGACGAGGCCCGTTTTATAACCGACACGGTGGAAAATATAAGAAGTCAGGGAGAAAAACTAGAAAATATGGCGGTTCTATACCGGGCCAATTTCCAGTCCAGAATCCTAGAAGAAGCTTTTTTAAGAGAAGGTATTCCACACCAAGTGCTCGGTGTGAGGTTTTTTGAAAGAAAGGAGGTCAAAGATATGCTCTCCTATCTTGCGGCTTCCCTTGAACCGGAAGGTTTGGGTAACTTAAAAAGAGTCATCAATAACCCGCCGAGAGGTCTTGGTAAGGTAGCTATTGCCAAAATCTTTTCCGGACAAAAAAGCCAACTTTCCCCCTCCGCGAGGGCGAGTGCGGATAATTTCTTTAGCCTGCTTTCCAAAATTGGGGTTATGGCCCGTTCCAAACCAGTTTCAGAAACACTTATGTACATCCTGGAAAAAAGCGGGTTAAAAGACAGTTTTGAAAAAGGTGGAGACGGACCGGAAAGACTGGAAAACGCCATGGAACTGGTAAGTTTGGCCGGTAAATACAAAAATCTCTCACCCGAAGACGGAGCCATAAAGCTTCTGGAAGACGCGGCCCTAGCAACCGACCAGGATGAGCTCAAAGAAGAAAAGGCCGGGGTTAAACTGATGACCGTGCACGCGGCCAAAGGATTGGAGTTTGAGCATGTATTCGTCGCGGGGCTGGAAGAAGATTTATTCCCGCATAAAAAACCAGAGTCGGACAAAAGAGTGGACGGAGACCAGGCCCTGGAAGAAGAGAGGCGGCTATTTTATGTAGCTTTAACCAGAGCCAAAAAACGCCTGTACCTGTCGCACGCCTCCAGTCGTAGTATTTACGGCAGTCGCCAGGTTAATATCCCATCCCAGTTTCTTATGGATATAGATGAGGAGCTGATAGAGGAGGGTGGCGAAGAAAAAGAACGAGTGATATACCTGGATGAATAAGAAATGGGTAAACAAGAATCAAAAACCAATATACAAAAAGTGCGTCCCAAAAAATATCTGGGGCAGAATTTTTTGTCTTCGCCCCACTATGCGAAAGTTATGGTGGAAGCAGCCAAGATTACCCCGGGAGAAACAGTTCTCGAAATAGGACCGGGGACCGGCATCCTGACGGAAGAAATACTGCGGGCCGGCGGGAAAGTTATCGGGATAGAGAAGGATACAGATTTATTGAGTAAGCTGGAAAACAAGTTTCAGAAAGACCTCAAAAATGGGTCCCTCCGGATTATTAACCAGGATGTGCGCAAAGCTAATTTGCCCGGGACAGCTTACGCTCTCATAGCCAATATCCCATACAACATTACCGGGGAAATCCTAAGACTATTTCTTGGTGGAGAGCAGCAACCAGTCCGGGCCTTCCTTATGGTCCAAAAAGAGGTGGCCAACAGAGTACTAGGCACAGATGGAAAGGGAAGTGTCCTGTCCATGTCTGTTTCCTGCTACGGAACCCCCAGAAAAATAGCTACGGTCGGGAGAGGAAATTTCAGACCCACACCCAAAGTAGACTCCGCCATTATTGCTATAGAAAATATATCCCGGGCGTTTTTTAAGAACAGGGATGAGGAAGGGAGGTTTTTTAAGGTATTAAAAACTGGTTTTGCCCACAAGAGGAAAATGCTTCTTCCAAATCTAAGCGGTGTATTCGGAAAAAAGCCAGTAGAAACAGCCTTTACCGAGCTTAAAATAGATAGAAAAGCCCGGGCGGAGAATATGGGCCTCAAAGAATGGCTATCTTTGGCCAAGAACCTAAAATCTGAATCCACAGAAGGGTAAAAACTCCGTTAGAGAACCTGCTGTAGTATTTACCTTGTATCCCTATATATAACGGTATATATAACCGAGCTGGAGTCGCGAGAACGAGTCGCAAAGCATTTTCTAACGGGGAAAAATGACTTAGTTAGTGGCCTGCTCTGCTATACTTAGCCCTGCGGCAACGCACTTAATGAAACTTACAAGCGGCATGGGCGCGGTTCTAATCGCGGTCTTTTTGGCCGTATCAATTGTCGTGTCTGCTCTTATATATCAACCTCAAAAAACGCCGGTTTCCATAACAACTGGAGTCGTAAACGACACCCGGGGAGTGGTTGCTTCCATCGCAGATATAGATACCGATAAGGACGGGCTAAAAGACTGGGAGGAATCGCTATGGGGAACAGATTCTCTAAAAGCAGACTCCGACGGGGACGGCACCAGTGACGGGAAAGAGGTAGAAAGCGGAAGGAACCCTAAAATACCAGGACCAAAAGACACTCTTGATATAGGCACATTGAAGATCGTCGCAGGAACCCCTAAAACCGGCACGGAAGAATTCGGACAAGTATTTCTGAACGAATACTTCTCGGCCAGACAAGGTGGAGAAATAGACGCGACTAAAAGGGACGAGATAGTTTCCAAAGTCATTTCCAAAGCCGGGTCTTTTAAAACCAGAATCTACACCGAGGGCGACCTGGTAATGAGCGCGGACAACAGCGACACAGCCTTGCGCGCTTACGGCAACTCCATGGGTGAAGCCATCTACCTACATGCGGTCAAAAACGAAAATGAGCTTGTCATACTCCAGAGAGCCCTCTCGACCAAACGCGCCAAAGAATTGGAAAAACTGGACCCGACTATATCCGCCTATGAAGGAACTTTGGGTGATATGTTAAAAATTATCGTACCGACTTCCGCATTATCTACCCATCTAGAAATACTCAACGCCACAAGTGTCGTACTTCAGAGCGTAAAGGATTTCCGGGGGGCTTTCACAGACCCAATTCCCGCTCTAGTTTCCGCCAATAATTATCTCGGCAATGCCGGCAAATTAGCCAACGCGTTCCGTGATGCCACGGACTGGTTCAAAGATAAAAAAGTATATTTCTCTGAAAAGGAAAGCGGGCGTTTGTTCGTGAATTTATTACCATGACAGACTCCTACAAAAAACTGGTGAATAAAACCCTCTCTGTGTTGTTTATTTGTGTTCTGTCTGCCTCTCCAATTTTTGGTCTAAAAACAGCCAAAGCACAACTGCCGGTAATCGATACTGCTTCTATTGCAGTAGAGACTGCGAACGTTTTTCAGTCAACCATTAGTGCTATTTCTGACAAAGCCCTAGAAGTAAAAGAGTATGTTTTGGATCAGCTAGCCTGGGATTTGGCTAATATAGCCATCCAGCAAATTTCTCAATCCACAATCAGGTGGATAAACAGCGGGTTTGAAGGAGGTCCAGCTTATGTGACCAACCCGGAAGCTTTCTTTGCGGACTTGGTAGATAACGAAATTGGAGCATTTTTTGAGGGTTCTGGTCTGGGATTTTTGTGCTCGCCTTTCCAGGCCCAAGTACGCTTAGCCCTACTCTTGAACCGCTCCTACAAATACAAAGCGGCTTGTACTCTGACTAAAGTAGTTAAAAATTTTGATGATTTTGTATCTGGTTCCCCTGGTTCATTTTCCCGTGGTGGTGGGTGGAATGGTTGGTTTGCTCTAACTACCCAAGAACAAAACAATCCTTATGGCGCATACCTTCTCGCCAACGCCGAACTGGATGCCAGAATCGCCCGACGTTATTACAACGAACAGAAGAAGCAGGACTGGGGTAGAGGGTTTCTATCTTTTCAAAAATGCAAAAATGTTGAGGTGCCGTACACAGCTGGGTATGACTCGGAATCTGTTGCATCTACACAAACAGAAAAATTCTGTGAAATAACCAATCCGGGCGCAGTAGTGCAGACAGAGCTGGAAAGCGCTCTCAACCTACCGAAGGACCGACTTTTGATCGCAGACGAAATCAACGAGGTCCTCTCCGCCCTCTTCACCCAGCTTTCTTATCAGATTATTACCACCGGCCTCTCCGGTCTGAGCCAGAGTTCTGGTTCCGGGGAACCAAGTTTCGAGGAGCAACTTTATCAAGACATAGGCAACCAAGGGGGTAGCGCGCGCGCAACCATCGCTAACCAAATAGACAAAGATGCTTCTATTGAAAATCAATACTTAGCGACCAAACAGCAGATGTTGGGACGCGCCAATCAGTCGGAACAATTACTTAAAGATTTAATCTCCTGCCTTAACGATAAGATAAGAAGAGGTAGTTTAACAGGCACCGCTCTCTCTAATGTCCAAAATGATATAAGCAACGCCTCTTCCACTATAAGTAACCAGGTGAACCCGGTAAAAACCAATGCCAACCGGGATATTGCCAGTTCCAATAGTAACTTGACCCGCCTCAAAGGATTTAAAGACCAGACTGGGGTAGCCGGTTTGACTGAGCTAAACGGCCTGATAAATGACTACCTCTCCTTCCGCGGAACCCTACACACAGAAAGTAGCGTCTTCAACGCAGAGAGAGACCTAAACAGTACCGTTACTACTCTCAACTCCTTGGACACCGACACCAACCAAAGAATCAGCACCTGCAGGAGTTCCTCTTCAACGCCATGAACAGAAAGTATTTTAAATACCTTCTATTCTTACTTATAGTTACCGTAACACTTAGTGTTGGGGTAGAAACAGCCAGGGCTGGGGTGGGTGATGTGGTTTCTGCCGTAGGTTCCGCCGTAGGCTCTTTTGTGCTGGATATTCTGGGAGTTCGAAACCTTTTCGCTAGTGTCGGCACAATCATGATGCAGTTGGCTTCTTGGTTCCTTTGGGCCTCCGGGGTTCTGTTCAACTACACTGTCCAATACACCGTGGTGCAAATGGCGGACACCATCAAAGCCATGCCGGCCATAAACACCGGCTGGGCCGCTTTCCGAGACTTGGCCAACATCGCTTTCATCTTTGTACTTATATATGCAGGAATTCGCACTATCCTCGGACTAGAGAGCGGACTAAAAACCATAATCGTCAACACCATTATCGCCGGGCTGCTGATTAATTTCAGTCTTTTCTTCGTTAAAGCTGGTATTGATGTCTCCAACATCGTCGCTATCCAGTTTTATAAAGGCATGGTCAGTGAAAAATGCGGTAGTACAGCACTAACCAGTTCCTTGGCAACTTGGGACGGATGCATATCCGATAATGTCATGAGCGCTTTAAAACTGACTAGTCTATATAGCAAACCAACCAAAGACGATGCGTCAAAACCGGAGGCAACTAGGGGGCTGGCGTTTACCTCAGTAATAACCGTAAGCGTTTTTGGCACTATTCTAATCCTGATAACCGCCTTCGTATTTCTGGTGGCTTCTATCATGCTAGTTATCCGCTTTGTCACCTTAACTATAGTTATGGTCGGTTCGCCCATTATGTTCCTCTCTATGATTTTACCGGAAACCAAAAACTTCTACGACGAGTGGTGGAAAAAATTCACTTCCCAACTCATGTATGGCCCGGTATTCATGGCCCTTCTGTGGCTGGCTCTGCGCGTCGCCACCAATGACGGCAAGGGGCTCTTTGCTACAGATAACAGCAGTTGGTCTTCGGTTTTGATAGAAGGGGGAAGTATAACTATTTTGCTCAACTTCATAGTCATTATTGCTTTCTTCATGGCGGCTCTGGCGGTAGCCAAAAAAATGAGTGACGACTGGGGTGGCAAGGCGGTTAGCTATATAGGTAAATATGGCTCCAGTGCAGCTGGATTATTAGGTAGAAATACTCTTGGTCGTGGATTCAACAAACTAGCCCAAGTACAACGCCTGAAAGATGCCGCCAAAGGCGGCAATTACCTAGCGCGCGCCGTTTTAGGGGGAGCGGATGTTGGTAGACGCGCTTCTTACGACCCGAGAGCCGCTCCAGGAGTTTCTTCCGTAGCAAGAGACACAGGGTTAGATTTGGGCACGGCTGGTGGCGCGGGTGGCTTTATCGCAGGACGGGACGAAAGAAAGAAGCGCACGGACGCCAAAGCGGAGGGGTTGAAAAAACTATACGGCGTTGACGATCTTGATAAGGATGCTTTGGCAACCAAGAAGACGGCCCTAGCTGCAGCCAAAAATATGTTGTTAGACGCCTACGATACCAACCTGCCCGACTCTGAAATTAAAATTAGAAAGAAGGCTGTTGAAGACGCTGAAACAGAAGTCAAAAATATCAAAAACCTTGAAAAGGAAAAATTTGCGGCGGCTAATAAGCTACCGGAAGGCTTTTTATCTCGTTTGTTTAAGCAGCCGGGGGGGGTTATTTCCTCCATACCCGTTATAGGGGGGGCCGCTATAACCGCCCTCTCCGCCAAGGCTTCCATTGCGGTTTCCGAAGACCGTGTCAAGGAGTTTGAGGAAGAAGTAAAAGAGCTTAATAAAAATATCAGAGATTTTGAGAAAGACGCTAAAAAGACGGGGGCTATGAATCCTGCACAGAAAGCGGCTATAGCAGGTTGGATGCGCGAACGCGAAGTGTTAGCTGGTAGAATAGAAAACGAAAAAGAAACTATTAGAAAGAGCAAGGGAGTTCTGGAAGATAAAAAGGACGACAAAAAATAAAAATATGCAAGAAACGAACCCGATAATTGAATACGCCAGCGGACTCCCTGAACCTATAAAAGAGCTACTGCTTTCGGCGGATGTGGGACATAAACTGCAATCTATAGGGGAAAAACATTATCTACATGTAGATAGTTTAGAAACTCTGTTCGCAGAAATGGGCCAAGTGTTTATGGGATTTACACACCCCCGAGACTTCTCCGGTAAGTTAGCGAAATCTCTCGGTATAAGTATAGATACGGCTGCTAAAATAACCACGGACATAAACAACCAGATTTTGGATCCCGTTAGAAAGGACATAGAAAAAGTATATGAGGAGAGGGGGTCAGTAAGTAAGGAAGTAAACGTTATTAATAGCACCTTGGCAGAAGAAGACGGGTTAGCCCACATAACCCGCGACAACTTACTTTCAGAAATAGAAAATCCTATACCAGTCGGATTCCGATCGGGCCTACCGGCCAAAATACCCCCACCTAGTCCCATGAAATCGGAGGGTGAGGTAGATATGAAGATTGAAAGAACCGCCACACCGGCAGCACCAACACAAGTTGTGGAACAAACAAAAACTCCAGCCCCCTCGGCTTCCATGTTCGCCTCCCCGGAGACTAAATTGATCCGTCCTACCACCAACCACACCGAAGAAGTAAGTGTCCCGCCGGAAGGTCTGAGGGTGGCTAGTAAAGTTCCCCCAAGAAACGACCCTTACCGGGAACCAGTGGAGTAACCAACAACTTACAACCAGCAACATACAAAGGGATGCAAAAATTTAGATTTCTAGAATGGCAAGTTTACAAAGACGCTCAGAACCTTTTCACTCTCTCCTTAAAAATAGTTGCTAATTTACCTAAAGAGGTACGCTTTTCTTTTGGCGGTCAACTCACAAGAGCAGGTCTTTCAATTATTTTAAATATCGCAGAAGGAAGTGGTAAGAAAACTGACCGTGATTTATCGCGTTTCTTAGACATTGCTCTTGGTTCTGCTTATGAAGTTTTGGCTATTCTGGATACACTCAATAAAAACAAGCTTCTAGATTCAGATACACTTCAGAAATTAACTGGCGATCTATCTTCCATAACCAGTCAATTAGGAGGTCTCAAAAAGTCGCTGAGGGGAAAAGGTGGGGTGTGAATTGTTTGTTGTTAGTTGTAAAGTTAAGGACATGCAATTTCAAGTTCCACAATTTATAGAAGTTGAAGATAAAATATTCGGCCCGCTTACTTTCAAACAATTCCTGTACCTGGCTGGCGGGGCGGGTCTTTGTTTTATTCTTTACCGCCTCCTGCCTTGGTACTTAGCTTGGTTTTTAATTTTACCAACTGGGGCTCTGGCTCTAGCTTTGGCTTTTTATGAAATTAACAATAAACCATTTATTTTCGTAATGGAGGCGGCCTTCCGTTACTACACCGGGCAGCGCCTTTATTTATGGCAAAAACGAAAAACGGTTGATAAAAGAAAGGAACAGAAAGAAGAGGTGGATGCTCTTTCGGTTCTCGCTCCGAGACTGTCCGACAGTAAACTAAAGGATTTATCCTGGAGCCTGGACATCAACGAAAAGCTAGCTAAAGACTATAAGAAAAGACCTTAGGCCGTAGGGTTTAGGCCATAGAATATGAAGATTAATTCCCACAAGGATCTATTGGTGTGGCAAAAGTCTATGGAATTGCTTAAGGGTATATACACAATTACTAAAAAATTGCCGGCCGAAGAGTTGTATAATCTAACTAGCCAGGTGCGACGTGCTTGTATTTCTGTACCCTCCAATATAGCAGAGGGCTATAGAAGGGGTACTCTTGGTGAATATAAACAATTCCTTGGAATAGCTAGTGGTTCAGCGTCGGAGGTTGAGACTCAGCTACTACTCATTAAAAGCCTGTATCCGAATATATATATTGAGGACGAACTTACCGAGATACAAAATATCCAAAAAATGCTCATGTCTTTATCAAAAAAACTAAGGCCTACGGCCTAAGCGCTATGGCCTCTATTAGCGCTCCGGCTTCCCAGGACTTCGTACCCGTTAGAGAAGTGCGGGACGGCATACTTGTGCTTAAAGATGGGTCGTTACGGTCCGTCCTACTCACCTCCTCCGTAAACTTCGCCCTCAAGTCTCCGGATGAACAGCAGTCTCTCCTGTTCCAGTTCCAGAATTTTCTCAATTCCTTGGATTTCTCCGTACAGATATTTATCCAATCCAGAAAACTGGACATACGCCCATATATCGCGCTTCTTGAAGAAAAATACAAAGAGCAAACTAACGATCTTCTACGCATCCAAACCAGAGAGTATGTGGAATTCATCCGCCGCTTTACGGAAACCACTAACATTATGAGTAAAAACTTTTTTGTAGTGGTGTCCTATGTGCCCGCTCTTATCAAATCCGGTGGCAACCCTATAACTAATATTCTTGGTAAAAGAAAGGAAGAGACCTTACCAACCGCAGACTTTGAAGAGAGTCGTACTCAACTGGAACAAAGAATAGCGGTTGTAGAACAGGGGTTAGTGCGTATGGGAGTCCGGGTGGTGGAACTCGGCACGGAAGAAGTTATTGAGCTCTTGTATAAGATGTTCAACCCGGGAGAATTGGATAAGCCGGTAGCTCTGCGCTAATTTATGGCTATATTTGATTTTCTAAAACGGACAAGGAAGGATAAGAATGTAGAACTAACTTCTATCCTGCCGGAGCGCATCTACGAAGCCGGAGTTTTGGAACTAAAAGATGTCATCGCCCCTTCCGCTCTTAAGGTCTCCCCAAAAGAGCTAAACCTGGGTGAAAAAATAGCCCGCTCTTTCTTTGTAATTTCCTACCCGCGCTTCCTGTCTGATTCTTGGTTTTCGCCGATTATCAACTTGGATAAGGTTTTTGATGTCTCCATATTCATCCACCCCATAGAGACCGCCAAAATTCTACGCCAATTCCAAAAGAAGGTGGCGGAGGTGGAGAGTCAGATTGCCGGGAGAGAAGAGAAGGGTCTGGTCCGGGATCCGGTCTTAGATACCGCCTACCAAGACTTGGAGACTCTCCGAGATTCACTACAACAGGCGCAGGAAAAAATATTTGATGTTGGGGTGTACATAACCATTTACGGCGACTCCGCCCAAGAAGTGGACAAGGTGGAAACTGAACTTAAGTCTATCTTGGAATCTAAACTGGTTTATGTAAAACCAGCACTTTTCCAGCAAGAACAAGCCTTCCGTTCAGTCGTCCCGATAGGGGAAGATGAGCTTTCCGTACACTCCAAACTTAACTCTTCTCCTCTCTCTTCAATTTTTCCCTTCATTTCCTTCGACCTAACTTCGGATAGAGGCATTCTCTACGGGGTCAACCGCCACAACAGCTCTTTGGTTTTGTTTGACCGCTTTTCTCTGGAAAATTATAACTCGGTTACCTTCGCTAAAGCCGGAGCAGGTAAATCCTACGCCACCAAATTGGAAATCCTCCGCTCTCTTATGTTCGGGGCGGAAGTTATTGTTATTGACCCAGAAAAGGAATACGAGTATCTGGCAGAAGCTGTGGGTGGACGCTATTTTAATATTGCTCTCAATTCCGAGCACCACATAAACCCTTTTGATCTGGCCGCCCCGAGAGACGACGAATCCCCAGGGGATATCTTGCGCTCCAATATAGTTAACTTGGTCGGCTTATTCCGTATCATGCTCGGTGGTCTGTCTCCAGAAGAAGACGCTATTGTAGACCGGGCCATCACCGAAACTTACGCGCTTAAAGACATCACCCCGGATTCCAATTTTGCCTCTATCGAACCGCCTCTTATGTCGGACTTTGAATTGGTCCTCTCCGGTATGGAAGGAGGGGAATCGCTGGCTCAAAGACTTTCTAAATATACGAGGGGTACCTGGGCGGGTTTCATCAACCGGCCGACTAATGTAGATATCAACAAAAAATTCGTAGTTTTCTCCGTACGGGATATGGAGGACGAACTGAAACCGGTTGCTATGTATATTGTGACTCACTTCATTTGGAACGCGGTCCGCAAAGAATTGAAGAAGCGACTTCTGGTTATAGACGAGGCTTGGTGGATGATGAAGTCCGAAGACACAGCATCTTTCGTCTATTCTCTGGCCAAGCGTGGGCGTAAATATTATCTTGGGTTAGCCACTATTACCCAGGATGTGGAAGATTTTCTACGCTCTCCTTATGGACTACCTCTTATAACCAACTCCTCTATACAGATGCTTCTAAAACAATCACCCTCTTCTATAGATGCAGTACAAAAAACTTTTAACTTAACTGACGAAGAAAAATACCTATTGTTGGAGTCCGATGTGGGGGAGGGAATATTTTTTGCAGGACTCAAACATGTGGCTATAAAAATAATTGCCTCCTATACGGAAGACCAGATAATTACTTCCGACCCATCGCAGGTTTTGGCTATTAAAAAAGCCAAGCAAGATCTTAAGAGCACAGCATGAAGCCGGTTAAATACCGTATAGGTTCAGTGGGCGCCATTTTCATGCTGGCCGCAGCCGCGACCATAGATTTACTTCAAATCCTCATAGATTTAGTTCTGGGAATATTGGCGGTGGGGTTTTTGGCTTCCGCGGCCATATCTTGGGCCGCTTTTTTTGGTTTTTGGATGTGGTTCTTAGCTTTAGGAGTTTCCACTTTCGGATTTTCCGGTAAAAGTGCTAAGAAAAAAATATTTGGAATATCCTTCCGCCTCTTGGAAGCCGTCCCTGGCATAGAAGCCTTTCCTATGTGGACACCAAGTATATATTTGTCCATAAGCGCCTCCTGGGATGAGGACAGAGAGAAGGCAGAAAAGGAGAGAAAAGAAGAAGAATCTAAAAAATCAGGAGGTGCACAACAAAGAGAGTCCGCGAACGACAACTACAAGCAAGGAAAAACAAAACAAGCCGCCTAGAGCTTATAAGAAGACCTGCTGGAGAGGGGTCTTGGGTAGTGATAAAATTAGAGGTACATGCGCAGCTGGATACTTCTACAACTACCGACACTAATTTTTAGCCTGACTTTCACCACCATTCCTGTTGGCGTTTTAGCTGCATCCATAAATTCTGTGGATTTGGTGTACGAGAGCAAAACCTACACGCCGCCCTTTTATAAAGGCCGGGCTCTACCCGGAAGTGAGTCCCAAATTAAAATCGTAGCCATACCAAACCTAATTTTAAAGAATGGGAACGTGGGCCGAGTAGAAAATCTAAACTTCACCTGGAAAAAAAATTCCAAAGTCCTCGGAGAGAGCTCCGGACTGGGTAAAAATACCCTACTCTTAAAAACCGGACGCCTGCCAGGAGATAGCGATATAGTGGAAGTAATCGTGTCCGCCGAAGATGGAGCTAGCGCAGAAAGTACTACGGCCATCCAAGGTTTTTCTCCCTCCCCCTCTTTATATTTAAACGACCCGGTCCTAGGTATAAAGCTAGAGAAATCTGTGGGAGCGAACCTCTCTCTGCAGGAGAGTGAGGTTACAATCGTGGCCTACCCATACTTTTTCGAAGTCGCAGACAGAAACTCACCAACAATTTCTTACGACTGGTTTCTTGGTGGGATAAAGGCCAATTCCAGACCGAACTACCCGAGTGAGATAATCCTGAGGCGCGGAAGTGAAGGCGGAAGTATTGGTTTGTCATTATCAATTAGTAACCCTTCAAAAATATTGGAGGTCGCGAATATTTCTACCGGCATTTATTTTGTAGGCAATAGTCAGGGAGGATTTTAAAATCATGACTAAAAAACACATATTAAGTTTAATTTTAGTTTCTACCTGTCTGATACCGGCCGGACTTGTCTACTCACAGGGGTATGAGGGTGAAGGAACCGGTATAAATCCAAATTCCGTTTATACACCCCCAAGCGCCTCCAAACTCAGTTCCATAAAGACAGATTACAACCTCTTAACCAGTGATCTGCCCGGTTTTGAAAGCGGTGTGGTAAAAGTAGATGGATTCAGCAGTTACTTACAAAAAATATTTAACCTGGCTATCGGCGCGGCAGCGGCTTTGGCGGTCATAATGTTTATCGTCGGCGGGTTCCAATATATGACCGGGGATAGTATCGGTATGAAATCCGACGGCAGTAGTCGTATGCAAAATGCTATTTACGGCCTGCTTCTGGTTATGGCGGCTTATTTAGGGCTCTATACTATAAACCCACAATTATTGAAGTTTGATTTCAAAATAAAAGAGGTACAAAGCTTACCGTCAGTAAACCAAGCCTCCCCAATAATTCCCCCACCGGCAGGAACTTCGGCTCCGGTGGTTGGTGGAGGAACCACAGAGACAGCAAAGGGTCGGCAGGAAAGAGTTACCTATAAGACTATAGATCGCAGCTCTGGACAATGCCCACAGAGTAGTGATCCGGACTACATATACGCCGGTTCTGGCGGGGGGGCTTTCCAATGTGGGAGTACTTTTAACGAGCAGACCTCTGTTTGCTGCGAATACCGCCTGAAGTAACAAAATATGAACCAAAAAACTTTATTATTAATATCTGCCCTGGTTCTTATTGGAGCTGGTTCTCTATATTTCTGGTATCAGAGTCTGCAAGAAAATTTCTCCATCAACGTGCCGGACGTTATTCCCTCGGATGAATTATTCCCTTTCGGAACTCCCGCGAATTCTTCCGGAAATAACACAAACCAAGAAGGCACAGGAAGCACCGGAGAAACCTCCTCTCCTTCCGCCGCGACGAATAGACCCGTAGCTGGCTTCTTTTTATACGAAAACTCCTCCAAAGAAGTGGTGGTCCGGTATACCGAAAGAGAAACCGGACACACTTACGACTTACCTACTAAAGGAGGAACCACAGAGAGAATAACCAACACCACCATACCGAAAGTAAGAGAAGCTATCTGGCTTAATAAAAATAGAGTGGTTCTCCGGTATCTAGGAAACGAAGATAAAATAATCAGTTTTCTTGGAGAAATAAAAGAAGCCACTTCCACAGAGGGAAAAATCACCGGAAGCTTCCTGCCGGAAAACATATCTTCCATATCTCCATACAAGAACGGAATTTTATATCTCCTGCCTGGAGAATCTGGCAGTTCCCTCTATACCGCCGCGGCAGATGGTTCCAAAAAAACATCCATATACTCCTCGCCTCTAAGAGAATGGGTTCCTATAACTGCCGGGGATACCACCCTTCTTCTCAGTAAATCCTCTGCTTATGTCTTCGGTTACCTCTACTCCCTCTCCGGCGGGGTCATTTCCCGTGTTTCCGGCCCAACTCCTGGGCTCACAACCTCTTCCAATCAACTTAGTACAAAAGTGCTTGTTGCCGGCTATTCCGGTGGAGGGCTATCCCTATCTCTTAAAAACCTAGCGGATGGAGTGGAGACTCCTCTTGCCGTATCTACCTTCCCGGAAAAATGCGTCTTCAGAAAGACAAAAAACGAAAAGGGGGTATCCCTGGAGTCTTTAATTTGTGCCGTGCCAAAATCCTTACCGAGAACTGTTTACCCGGACGCCTGGTATAGAGGGGAAGTATCTCTGGATGATGAGGTGTTTGAAATATCTCTCAAAGACGGGGTAGTGTCGTCTCTCGCTGCGCCCGACTCAGTAGAGGGGGTTGTTTTTGACGCCACAAACCTGTCTATATCCCCGGACGGTAAAGTCTTGGGGTTTATAGATAAAAGTAGTAGCCGGCTGTTTACACTTTCTTTGCCAAGCCGTTAGCTTTTTGGTGCCTTCTTATAAGAAACTCTTGGGCAATACCGAAAACATTGCCGGCTGCCCAATATAGAGCTACCGCGGAAGAAAGGGTGTGGGATATAAATACGACCGCAACCGGTAAAATGTAGCGGATTTGGATCTGCATACTTCTTCCGAAATCATCCTTGAAATTAGGTTTATCACTTTTGGGTGGGAGGGGAGGGGAGGAAACCTTGGCCTGGAAAAACTGAGTGGCGCCAGCCAAAATGGCTAGGGGCCAACTTTTTGCCGCCATATCCACCAAACCAAAGAAAATCATATTTATGTTCTCTGGGGAGGGAACGAAAGAATACAGGAGATCGTCCATAACTTCCGGTAATCCGGCACGCGCAAACACTAAATACAGAGCGATAATAATAGGTATTTGAACCAGTATGGTCAGAAACCCGGAAAAGGGGCTGACCCCTTTTTCTTTATAAAGAGCCATCAAACGCCGGGCCTGCTCCTGTTTGTCATCTTTGTGTGCGTCTCTTATTTTAGCGGCTTCGGGTTCAATTTCTGCCACCGCCTTCTGGGCCAGAATACCTTTCTTAGCCAGAGGATAGAGAATTATTTTTACCGCAGCGGTTAAAGTTATAACTGCAAGACCCACATCCTGATAAGGTAAAACACCTATAAGAAAAATGAGTCCGTTGTACAAGGGCTCATATATGAGAATATTAAATAAATGAATCACTGGAATATTCTACCTTACTAAGAAAGACCGGGCACTAACTGGATAGAACGGGAAGGAGGAGCTCGGCCATGTCTTTTTTTTTGAGAACGGCCCCAGGTTTTTTAAGATAAATAATTACGTGGGATTTAAATTTAAAAACCCCGACCTCCCTAACAGCTTCGTACATTCTTCTTCGGAACAAATTCCGTTTGGTAGCCAGAGGAGAAACTTTTTTAGAGACTACACAGGCAACTCTGGGGTTATCTGTTTTGTCTCTACTGAACACAACGGAAAAATACTGGTTATCTTTAACATTACCCCTGACAAAAGAACTAAAAAGTCGTTTGGGTAAGCGCGAGGAGGAGGGGAGCATTAAACAGAAAGTTTGGCTCTGCCCTTCCTTCGTCTTCTTGAGAGGACATTCCGGCCGGCAGTACTCTTGGATCTTTTTATAAACCCGTGGGTTCTGGCTCTCTTTCTTTTTTTGGGTTGGTAGGTAACTGACATACCACCCTTTATAACATTTGACGGAACCTAAAACAAGTTTTTTGTTTTTTAAATGTGATTTAACTATCCACAATTCACCCACAACTTATCACCATACTTATCCTGTTTTGTAGAGTTCTTAAAAACAGCCTGGTGGGCAATAATGCCTGAACTTATATGGATGACACGCGGAAACTTTGGGATAGCGTTCTTGTAGAGTTTGAACTTTCTCTATCGCCGGCCAATTTCACTACTTGGTTCAAAAATACAGGCATCCTAAAGGAAGAGGAGGGTATGGTTTTTGTTTCCGTGCCCACCCAGTTCACCAAAGAATGGTTAGTTAACCACTACCATAAGAATATTTTGCGTCTTCTGCGCACCAAAGCAGAAAGGGTTAGAGGGGTAGAGTATATAGTAACCAAAGAACCAGAAAGAAGGGAGGAAATGTCTCTTTCTATAGTCTCCGAGGATAGGGAGCTACCTCTTGGAGAAGTGACTGTTAACCAAGAAAACAACCTGAACTCGCGGTACACTTTTGAAAACTTCGTAGTCGGTCCGTTTAACGAGCTGGCCCACGCAGCGGCCCAAGCGGTGATTAAAAGGCCGGGGAGTATTTATAATCCGTTTTTCATCTACGGCAACACTGGTCACGGCAAAACCCACCTTCTCTACGCCATAGGCAACCAAATCAGAAAGGAAGATTCCAGCAAGAAAATTCTTTACACAACGGTGGATAAGTTCTCCAACGACTATGTAAACGCCGTCCTTTCTGGGGGGCAAAATGTAGCAGCCTTTAAAGACAGCTACCGTAAATACGATGTGTTAATAGTGGATGATATTCAATTTCTGGGTAAGAAGGAGAAAACGCAGGAAGAGCTTTTCCACCTTTACGACCATCTGGTCAATAACCAGAAACAGATAATTTTTTCTTCGGACAAACACCCTAATTACATACCTCACCTGGAAGACCGGCTAAAATCACGCTTTAGCGCCGGTATGACCGTGGATATACAGCCACCGGATCAGGAAACTAGGGCGGCCATACTAAGAAGTAAGTTAGCCATATATAAAGCCCACCTGAGTGAGGATATAGTCCAATACCTCTCGGAAGCTGTAAACAGTAATATCCGAGAACTGGAGGGGGCTCTAAATGCCATACTCCTACAGGTGCAGTTGAAGAAAAAAGAACCTTCTTTGTTGGAGGTTAAGTCCCTCATTCGGGAAACTATAAAACCTAAAAAAATAGTCTCTATAAAAGATGTAGTTAGACTCATAGCCGAGTTTTACAATACGGACGAAAGTAGTATTTACGAAAAAACCAGAAAGAAGGTGGTGGTTAAGCCCCGTCAGATAATTATGTATATTCTGAGAGAGGATTTTAAAATTTCTTACCCGACCATAGGGGAAAAACTTGGAGGTAGGGACCACACCACCGTCATACACTCCTGCGAAAAAATAAAAGAGGATCTGAAATCAGATATAAATTTAGTGCAGGAGATAGAGCAGATAAGAAATATATTAAAACAATATGTTATTTAACTGTTTAAAAAGTGTGTTTAGTGTGGGTAAAAGAATATTCGTAAAAATATTATATGTGGATAATTTTAAACTTTTCAACAACTTGAAAGATGGTGTATTTGTTATGGATTATATAAATGTATTTGGAAAAAATATATTTAATAAAATAATCCACCAATCAACATATATTTATATTAATAACTCTTTTATATTAAAAATATGAAATTTGAATGTTTATCTGAGAGGTTATTAAACGCTTTAAATAAGGGATATAAAATAGCTTCTAAAAATTTAACTCTCCCGGTATTACAGTGTTTTTTAATAACCGCCAAAGATAACTCTATTAATATAAAAAGTACTAACCTTAATCTTGGTTTTGAGATGGTAGTACCAGCTAAAGTAATTAAAGAGGGGGTAGCAGCAGTTCCGGCTCAATTACTTACTTCTTATATTTCAGCTATTTCTTCTGAAAAAAGTGTTATTTGTGAGTTAGATGGGGGAGTCATGAAAGTTTTAACTAGTAAAGGGTCTAGCTCTATAAAAACCTTACCATACGAAGATTTTCCGTTACTTCCACCCACCGAAAAAGATAATGGTTTTGAGATAGACTCCAAAGACTTACTTTCAGGATTAAAATCCACAGTTTGGAGTTCATCCAACACCAGTATCAAACCCGAACTAAATAGTGTTTTTGTACATTTTCCGCCTGGTGGAGTTTGTTTTGCGGCTACAGACTCCTTCCGCTTAGCTGAAAAAACCATCTCTATGAAGATTAAGTCTGGTATACAATCCTTTCTTATTCCATCCGGTAATACTCTGGATATAATCAGGATATTTGAGGGAGTAGAGGATAAAATAAAAGTTTTTGTTTCTAAAAACCAGATTTCTTTTATAGCCGGGAATATATATGTTGTTTCCCGAAATATAGACGGCAACTTCCCAGACTATAAACGCCTCATACCTAAAGAATCCCTAACGGAAGCTCTTCTTTTGAAGCAGGATTTAATTAATGTCTTAAGGATAACCCAGATATTTTCCGACAAAGCCAACCAACTGGAATTTATTGTAGAACCCAAGAAAAAAAGACTATCCGTCAGGGCTGGAAACTTACAAGACGGGGAAACCGCAGAAGAAGTAAAGGGAACTGTCGGCGGGGAGGATGTGGACGCAAAATTCAGTCAGCGCTACATAGCCGACTGTCTATCATCCATATCCTCCGACAGTGTCGTTTTATCTTTTAACGGGCCCGAAAAGCCTCTCAAAATATCCGGCGCCGGAGACTCTTCTTTTGCCTACATTGTAATGCCGATGAGCAGGTAATTCTTGTTCACCACCGATGTTTCTAAAGGAACTAATAGAAAGGTACCAAAAGTTTCTTCCCGCCGGCATCCGTTTCCGGAGGACGCTCGTGGCTTGTTCTAAAGAAAGCGGTTTGGACTTGGAGGGTGTGGATTTTAAAAGAAGCGGGGATGTGGTGGTGGTTTTTGCTCATCCGGCTCTCAAACAAAGTATTTTAATGCGGGAGGCGGGTATAAAAGATTGTTTGTCTAAGGCTGGGTTCCGTATACAAAGAATAATTTAGTTACCAAGGTTAAGAAGAAGCGTCGAGGATATCGAGCTTGTATTTCCGTCGCTATCTTCACCAACTATATCCAAAATATTTTTGTTTTTTAGTTCCTGGAATCTAGTAGGTAGAAAAATAATTGAAAAAGGTTTGGTCTCGTCGCTTTCCACCAGGAGACCGTTTAGAAATAAGCTGACTTTTTTTAGTGGGAACGGGCCGGATCCGGATACAGAAATAGGTATAGAAGAGCTTTGGTTGTACAGAATGCCCGGATCAAAACCACTAAGCGTCAGCTTAAGAGGAGAAAATTCAGTTCGGGTTTCTTCCGGGAGTGTTGGTATCACGACTTGTGCCGGGGCATTGGAAGATAACCATTTTTGGACACCCGCTTCCCAGTTTTCGTACTGAGAATCCTCGGTGGGGTTATCCGGTATGGCTCCCCTTGGGTCCGTACGGCTTACCCAGTGCAAAATGGAGTGTACTTCCGTTGCCACCCTTTCCTCGGTGAATTGTTTGGGAGTGCCTACTGTAGCCGGGCTCCCAGTCCTTGTGTCTATGCGGAAGACGGTGTTTCCCTGCCATATGCCACGCAGTACCGGCTTCAAATTGTCATATCCGTCTATGGCCTCAGGTCTGACAAAAGCCTCGGCCGGGGTCGCTCTAAGTACTTCTTGTACAAAGGCATTCCATAGGGGGGCAACTATAAAACCGGCCACCTTCTTTTCCATAGGCGTATTATCGTTATTACCCGCCCAAGCTCCAATCGAAACAGACGGAGTGTACCCGACTATCCAAGCGTCTCTGTAATCGTTGGTGGTGCCTGTTTTTACCGCCACCTCCCGTCCTGGGAAGTATAGATATGAACGCTCTCCAAACGAAGGCGAACGAGCTGTTTCATCGGAGAGCATGTCGGAAACAGTCCTGGCTATTTGAGGCGATATGGTTTGTTTGGTTTCCGGGCGGCCTTCTAACAACACCTCACCTTTACTGTTTTCAATTCGGATTATTGGGTTTGGAACTACCCGAACTCCATCATTCCCAAAAGTTCCATAAGCAGAAGTTATATCGAGTAGCGTCACCTCGCCACCCCCGAGGACAAGAGTCAGTCCGTAAAGGTTGGGATCAACCAGGGTGCTTATACCCATATCTCTCGCGGTTTCTAGAGATTCAGGAATCCCTGCAAGGTAGAGAACTTTGACTGAGGGTATGTTCAGAGATTGGGCCAGAGCGCTCCGGAAAGTTACCGGGCCATGGAAAACTCCGTCGTAGTTTACCGGACGATAGCAATCTTTTTCCGGGTCGCCGTTTTCGTTTATAGTTTTACTGTCGCTGGTGCAACGCGCGGAAAATTCAGTGGACACATCAAAGACCACAGTTTCCGGGGTGTAACCTCTGTTGAGTGCGGTCGCGTAAACGAAAGGTTTAAAAGCGGAGCCAGGCTGGCGTTTGCCGAGGGCTGCATTAAAAGCTCCCTGGATATCTTCGTCAAAATAGTCTCTGGATCCGACCATAGTCAGTATGCCTCCCGTTTTTTCATCTATAGCAACCAAAGCCGCATTTTTGGCATTGAATTTGGTTTCGTTTTGAAGCGCGTAGCGCTTTACTATGTCCTCACCCTTAGCCTGGAGCTCGGCGTCCAGCGAGGTAATTATTTTTATTCCGCCCCTGGTAAGAAACTCTTCGCCGTACTTATTAGCCAGATATTCTTCTACAAAGAAAACAAAATGTGGAGCTTTAATAGAAGATAGGGATTTTTCTCGGAAAGTTACTTCTTCCGACTTAGCCTCCGCGTATTCCACTTCCGTAATAAATTCGTTTTCCAACATTTTCTCCAACACCAGATTCTTTCGGGATTCCAAGGACTCTCTGTGGTTCCCGTAAGGCGAGTAGTAAGTAGGAGCCTGGGGTAGAGCCGCCAAATATGCGGCTTCTGCCAAGCTGACTTGCGAGGCTTTTTTGCCGAAAAAAGCCTCGGTAGCCTCCTCGGAACCGTATATTCTGCCTCCATAAGGCGCACTGTTAAGGTAGAGTTCTAAAATCTGGTCCTTAGTCAGCACTTTCTCTAGACGTAAGGACAGCACCCACTCCTTTAATTTTCTGGACAGAAGTTTTTCAGTGGTCAAAAGAGAGTTCTTAACTACTTGTTGGGTGATGGTAGAACCTCCTTGGGTATAACCATCGGATAAATGCAGAGCTATCAGTAAATTGGACAACACAGCTCTTACTATGGCGGTCGGTTTTATTCCGAGGTGGGAATAAAATTCGGAATCTTCTATGGCTATAGTGGCGTTTTTGATATGTCTGGAGATATTTCCAAGTGGTACGGAAGTGCGCACCGTAGCGTCGGACAAATCATCCAGGAGCACCTGGCCGGTACGGTCATATATCTTGGCGGACTCGTTAACCCTTCTTTCGGAGAGAGATTCCAAACTCGGCATCTCCAATGTGGTTGCCCACAGTAATATTATTCCGCCCAAAAAAAGCCCAAACCCGAGTGACCATAAAATTATTTCCTTAAGGGCGGTGTGCGTTCTTTTGCGCATGGAACACCAGTTTACCCCGTTAGAAAGTATCCAGCGAGGTGGCCAAGGTTTTTGTGCCTTGTAAATCAAGATGATGTTTTATTCAATACTTGCGGCGGCTTTCTAACGGGGTTTACAGGGGTCGTGGCTTTGGGTACAGACACTCGAGAGATGCACGCCATCCTTTGATGCGCTAAAGTATCCCCATACCCACTATGTTTTCTTGGTTTACAGGCAGTGGTGACAAGGTCTCGACCGACGAGACTAAAATTGATGAGCTGCTATCCCGCAGTGTGGCCAATGTGCTTCCGTCTAAGGACGCACTTAAAAAGCTTTTGTTGAGCGGTAAGCGTCTGAAATTTTATATAGGCACGGATGCGACTGGTCCCCAACTCCATTTAGGCCACTCCACTAACTATTTGATATTGGAGAAATTTAGAAAGCTTGGACACGAGATCGTAATTCTTTTTGGTGATTATACTGCTCTGATTGGGGACCCAAGTGATAAGGAAGCGGTACGCAAACAGCAAACCCCGGCCCAAATAGCCGGGCACATTCGTGACTGGAAATCTCAAGTGGAGAAAATAGTAGATTTTGAAGACACTGGCAATCCAGCGAGGATACTGTGCAATAGCGAATGGCTATCCAAACTCAGCTTTTCCGATCTTATAGATATAGCGTCAACATTTACCGTCCAGCAGATGTTGGAGAGAGATATGTTTGAAAGACGAGTAAGAGAAAACAAACCTGTGTATTTACACGAGTTTTTTTACCCCCTTATGCAAGGGTATGACAGTGTCGCCATGAACGTGGACGTAGAGATGGGTGGCACAGACCAAACCTTCAACATGCTCACCGGCCGGACCTTACAAAAAAAATACAACAACAAGGAAAAATTCATTATCACGACTACTCTTTTAGAGGATCCGTCGACTGGTAAGAAATTAATGAGTAAGAGCGAGGGTTCCTATATAGCTCTTAATGACGGCCCAGCTGAAATGTTTGGTAAGACAATGGCTTTGCCGGACGGAGTCATTAAACAAATGTTTATAGATACAACCTTACTGTCCGTTTCTGAGATAGAAGTTATTTTGAAGGACCGCCCCAGAGATTCTAAAATCCGGCTTGCTTTTGAGTTGGTCCGGCTATATCACGGGGCAACTGCCGCGGAGAACGCAAAGAAAAATTTTGAAAGTGTTTTTTCTGGCGGCGGGGATCCTTCGTCTCTAGCCAAAGAGGTGGTAGTTAAGGAGGGCGACACACTCAAAGATTTGATAGTTATGAGTGGCGCAGCCTCTTCCATGTCCGCTGCCCACCGACTAATAGAGGAGGGTGCTGTTACCAGACTACCGGATACTAAAATATCCGACGCACACATGAAAATCTCTAGCCAAGAAAAAGGAGCCATCTTCCGGTTTGGCAAGAAGCATTTTGTAAAAATCCGCCTACTTTGAAGCCTGTGCGGTTTTTAAAGACCGCTGCCGTCAGTTTCAAGTCCAAGGGGGGGCGACTCCTCATCTTCTTCCGATACCTCTCCAGGCAGGAATTCTTCTTCCAAGATGGGTTCGGCCAGTACGTCCTCGGTAGTAGCCGGCTTTATAGCTTCGTCGCTGTAAAGCTTTTTTTCGTTTTCGCTTAGATCATCTCTGTCGTCTACCATATTTTTGCTTAGGCATATTTTGTAGCATAACCAAAAATAGACGCAAGACTCCTTTGTGTGGATTTCTACACCCGTCTATTTTCTCCCCACGAACACGGGGGTCAATACCTCGTGCGAGTTCTCTAACGGGGCTTACTCAGTCCCCCGTAAGCAAAA
>ERZ1292623.1032-Hain-H51-01um-R1-1032-length-27814-cov-7_pt1 | contig 27814 bp, 27 predicted proteins | sample MGYA00564398_ERZ1292623 | MGnify/ENA primary metagenome ERZ1292623 (study PRJEB36523, sample SAMEA6512633) | groundwater metagenome | collected 2019-01-07 | study: AquaDiva: Metagenomics assemblies of 32 groundwater samples | reverse complement strand
GTGTTTTAGGTGAAACTCCATTGTGACAATTTGAAGCGAATACTCCGCCAGCAGCACTGTACCATGCAACAACCGCATCCGGATTGTGAGTTTCTATATAATTCTTAAATGCCTGACTTTCTTGCTCAGAAAAGGCTTTGCTTCCGCCGCTCACTGTTGTATTTTGCCACGTACCCTTTGCTTGCCAATCACAGTCAAAGTTACGGTTGAGATCCACACCGTTCGCATTAAAGCGACCTGATATTTGCGTGTCTTTCGAGGGTAACACATCCGATGGTACGAAACGACCTGCAGTACCAGTAACCTTAGCAAGACCATCAGGATTTAATACTGGAATAACCGTAACGCGTATATTGTTAGGGATAACGTTAGGGTTTACCTCTAGGTAATCCATGAGTTCATAGGCAACAAGGGCTGTATTCCAAGAGTATCCACCATGGATGCCACCAACAAATAATATTTCTGTATCACCGTTCCCATAGCGATACGCTGTAATGTCACGCATTTGGAGAGATGTTCCAATAACCGTCTTGGCTTCATCGACTGGTTCTTGATCCCCGCCGACACCTTCGGAGTCAGGCGGACCCGCCTCAATACCCTCTAGGTTTTGGGTGGGTTGCGCCGCCTCGTCTTGCTGATTTTGGGTTAAGAAATACACACCGGCACCGAGACCAATAACGACTACACCGACAAGCAGGATGTTGATTTTTTTCATAATTCAATGTTTTCTATTTCTCTTTGCTTCCAGCATAAGCCTCTTTGCCTCCAATCGCTTCTTGGTTTTGTGGGAAGAACGCGATTTTATATGTTTACGAAGTCCCGTGCTTCTTTTTGCCATAGTATGTATTGTATTTACTGCTTACCCTCCAAGTATACCAGAAAAACCTCTGCAAGGGAAATATTCGTATCATCCTATCTGGCTCCGCATCGTGAACAACGTTAGAACGATAATTCAGCGGCAAAATGAGTATATTTACATCCCTGATTTGAGAGTGAGAAATACTATTTCCCCGAATATTCTTTGAAATCGGTCTCAAAGCGACGAAGTATTTGTTCTGCTCCTGGATGGAGGGGCGTTGGTAGGTTATCCAATTTTGCCCATCTTATATTTGTCATTTTCTCTGGCTCTCCTATGCTTACTTCTTCTGGTTTAACTTTTACTATAAATGGTACTGCCACCCAATGATTATTTACTCCGTCTATATCTATAACGAGAGAGGTGGCTGGCAGTTGCTTTTCTATGACGCCATCACAACGATATTGTATTTTTAACTTTCTTTTTACTGCATCTACAAGTTGCTCTCCGAATTGTAAGCTGCCCCCGCTACAATCCCACTTACCTCTTTCATCTTTAGCGTTCCCGCTTCTTTGGTAAAATAAAAAATTGCCACTGCCGTCGTGACAGAAGAAAGGAGTAATGATACCGATGTAATCTATACCTGGTTGCATAATTATATTTAATCATTAAAAAGTTCTACCGTCCACGATGAGGTAAAAAAATAACCCGCATAAAATCAGGTTATTTTTAGGTGCTCCCCAGATGGGACGATTTTCGAACTTTGGGGTGGGTTGAAACTATTGAAAGTCCAGAAAATTGGATGAGAGAAATAGAGGAATTGCTGGGGCTACTGGACGAAGTTAGAACCTATCTTTTAAGTAATCTTCTAGTTTCTTGAGCGCAATTCTCCTCATAGAGGTTTCCTTTTGCTCCTTTGTATCCATTTCGCCCCAGGTTTTTGTTTTGCCTTCTGGGATAAAGATAGGGTCCCACCCAAATCCTCGCTCTCCTTTTGGTGCATTGGCAATCGTACCTTTCATTTCTCCCTCAAATATCTCAGATTCATTTCCATCGTAGAAACAAAAGCATACTTTTGCCAAAGCGCTCCTGTCTTGGTATCCATCAAGGAGCCGACAAAGTCCTTCATTATCTAACTCTTCCAAGAACCATTTTATTAGAGGGCCGGGCAGGTTTCCTAATGCGTTGAAGACAAGCGAGGTATCTTCTACGAGAACAGGAGTTTGGAGTTGTTTATACGCTTCCCCTGCTTTATGCTCGGCGATTTCCTTTAGGTCAAGAGATTGAATCTCTGGGATGTCGAGTTTTTTGTGTTCCACTGGAAACGCCAAATGTCTTGAGAGTTGTTCTGCTTTTGAAGTATTCCCGGTTATGAAAGTGAGAGTCATAAAGCTAAGTTTTCTGAAAATACATCTGGCTGACCATCGTGGACAATGTTAGAACGATAATTCAACGACAAAATGAGTATATTTACATACCAGACCTCTCGCCTTTCGGAAAATAAACATACGCCCCCCACGAGATAATAAGAGAAACCCAATAGGTGGTATGTTCTAAAAGCTCATGCCTATCACCAAAAATTTGATCACCAATTGCAAAAAAGCTAAAGATTGCAAGTCCTGCAAACGTCCCCCAGAAAAAGAAGGTATAAGCTTTCTTGCTATCCGCCCGAATAAGATACCAGAGGGCAATTATTAGTAAAACAAGGGCAATCATTTCGGCAATAGTAACGAAAGTTAAAAACCAGAAAGCAACGCTTTGGTTTTCTATACCGATAGAGGAAAAATACTTTACAAATTGCGCAAGACGGTCTTTGCCAACCCAAAGAAAAATCGAGCCGCCAATAAATTTATCGATAACATTAAAAAGCCAAAACAAAGTCCAAAAAATTACTACCCCAAAGCGAACTGTATAGCTCTCTATATTAGTCATAAATTGAGCATAACAAATTTTACCCCACCCTGCTATTCACGATTCTTTTTACAAACCATCCACCAATAAACCCCACAACGAAACCGCTCAATACTGCTATGAGAATTTGATTTGTGTTATATCCATGAAGCGGTTTCTGGACATCCAACAGAAAATCGGGTGCTTCGTAAACTTTTGACGGATTTGAGGCAAAAGCAAAATCAAAGAAAATCTCGTGAAGGCCACTCTCGGTAAAAGTAGAAGACAACTCAAGGATACCGCCTCTCACGAGGATTTTTTCTTTTTCAAAAAGAAAAGTTCGCTTCGCAGCGCCTTCGCCTCCCAGCCTCGCAATACGAATATCAACGATAAGATCTTCTGCAACAAGTTTGTTCTTTTGGATGTCTACGAACGATGCCAGAAAAGAGGTTTTGACCCCAACTCTTGGGGTAAATGGCGCACGCGAAAGATTAATGAGATATTTATTCTCAACAATCCTTTGATCGCCGCCGTTTGCCCAAACAAGCAGAGGCAAAACGAGCATGGACAGAAGCAACACTGTTAGAATTTTAATTGATAAAGCCATAAATCTTATGCTCCGCAATTTGCACCGCTACGATTTTGAGGCACGAGGCCGAGTTTTTTCACCTCTGCGTCAACATTCGCGTACCAGCCGCCGATGCTGGAGTAATCCTTGCCCATAACAGCTTTGGGGTCAACCTTGTCCCAATCAGTATTTTTCACCGTCTTGAAGTAAAGCGCGGTTTGAATGTAGTTGTGCGGAAACCAGAAGGAGTTAAATGCTAACGCTTCTCGATAAAGTTCGGCTTCGCTATACTTGAGTTTGAAGTTTTGACTTTCTGAAAAGAGATTTGTTGTAAACTACAGCTCCAACAATCAATAATGCTCCCGCGCCCCAAATCTGCCACGCACCCCAAAGGAGTCTTTCATAAAGCAATTTTAGCACGAAGTGCAAACTTTATTTATTTTGCGAGCCGCAAAATAAAGCGAGATCAACATAAGTCCGATTGCGAGCGAAACAAATAACCACCTATTTTCAACGGCAAAAAATACTGCCCCTGTGCCTAAAAATCCAAAAAGAACTGCCACGCAAGAAGAACAGGATGCGGTAGCAAAGACCGTACCAATGACTCCAGAATAGCTTCCGGCCGCGCCAACGCCAGCACTTTTAAGGTTTTCTTTGATATTTTTATTTCTGCGAAAAATAAAAATTTGCATGGTAATTACAAGCGATATGAGAGGCGCGAGCACAATTAAGAGGGTGTAATCCTTTGAGGTAAAAATGGAGAGTTGAAATGCAATATCATTTCCGGGAATCGCGAGTACGGGTATTAAAATAAAGACAAGAAAAGCGATCGGAAAGAGGACGAAAAAGATTAGCAGATATCTTTTTGCCGTTAAAACGGTTTTGGTTGCGGTAAATAGTGTATTAAAAAACATAAACTCCAATATGATGCTTACGCTTTATTGAATCCGTTCATCCTCCAGATGAAAAAGAGAAGAATGAAAATCGCAACGGTTGAGAAAATCCAACTGAAATAGCTTAAGGTAATTGTTACCGACAAAGGCAGAAACACGGCCAAGAATGGAATACAAGCGGGGCAAGCGCCGAGAATAATACCAAAAATGGAACCTGCGGCGCCACCGACTTTAGAATCAATAGAACAGCAAGGCGCAACTTTTTTATCATATACAAAGAGTCCCACATAAATACCAGAGAGCAGCGTCACGGCGGCGAGAAGATAATTTTGCGGCGAGTAGTAATAAAAAAAGCGAAGCCAATTCGTAATGCCGCCAAGAAAAAGAGCAGGCCAGAGGAAAGCGATGGCCATTGTCGCTAAAGCCGAAAGCGCCGGGAGTTTGTGCCGCCAAATTTTGAAGATTAATAGATTACTCATTAGTTTTCTTCCACTATTTGCCTTATAGTGTTCAGATAATTTTCGTCTGCTATTTTGAAGTCGATGTTTTTGACAACCCCGTCTTTGTCGAGAAGAAACTTTGAATCCAAAAACTTAAGATTTATGCGTTTTGCAAGTTTGGTTAATTCATTATCAAACGCAACCATCCAGTCATCGCTCGCAAATTGTTTTCTCCAATTGATAAGGTCGGCATCTGATTCTCTTGGATCAACAAAGATAACCAACACATCAAAAGCGTTTCCGCCTAATTCATCATCTAACTTTGATACGGCTTTAGCCCCAATCTGGCACGGAGTGCACCACGAAGTCGTAAACCAAATAATTGCCGGCTTTCCTTTAAGTGTTTCGTTTGTTATAGTGCGTCCGTCAACTTCTGTAAGAGTAAAATCAGGAAACGGTGTGCCAACGCTAAGAGTGGCGTCTCCTTGCGGAGTCAGATTCTCCGATGGAATCTGTGCATTTTGTTCTTGAGGTTTGTTTGAAGCTAGCCAAACAACGCCGATAATTATGAGCGGCAGGGCGCAACAAATTCCCGCAATTGTGAAAAATTTATTCATGTTTTTTCATTGCGGCCTCTACCCTTTCTTTTGCGATCTCCAAGGCAACGTCTCGGGTATTTCTGTTGGTTTTGATGCTTTTCCCCAACACACGTTTTGTCATGCTCATGATTTTTCTTTGTACGAGTTCAAACATTTTCTTTGGATTGTAGCCGCGATATTCCGCGTACGAAGAAATCACTCCGCCCGCGTTCGCGACAAAGTCAGGGACAATGAGAATTCCCTTTTGGAAAAGCTCTTGTTCTATTTCCTCTGACATGGGGATATTGCCCGCCTCCACAACAATTTTTGCTTTTATTTTGTTTTTGTTGCTATTGTTGATTACATCAGTAACCGAGACGGGGATCAAAATATCCACTGGGATGCTCCAAAATTCATCGGGTGGTATATGGGCTGAACTCGGATACTCTTTGAGAGGTTTTCTCTCTTTGATAAACTTCTCAATGATATTCTTATCAAATCCGTTTTTCTCAAAGATTGCCGCGCTCACATCTGCTAAAGCTACAACAGTCGAACCCATATCAGTGATATACTGATAGGCAAAAGTTCCCACATTGCCAAAGCCGTGAATGGCGACTGTTGCTTTTTTCAGATCAAGACCGGCAAGTTCTGCCGCGATTGCCGTTGCATGAACTACACCAAAGCCCGTGCTGCCAAATTCGTGCGGTATGCCGCATTTTTCGCCGGGCTTTCCAAAAATCTTCATGCAGAGATTTGCCGGCTTGCCCGTAGCTGACCTCCAATTACCGGTTGCTTCGACAAACCACTGCATTTCTTTTTCTCCTGTATTGACATCGGGGCCAGCGATATATTTCTTTGGCGTAAACAACTTGATGAGCCGAGCAAAACTTTGAATATATTGTTTTTTTAGTTCTTCTGATCCCCCAGGCCATACGATGCCAGCCTTTGCTCCGCCAAATGGAATGTCTGCCAAGGCGTTTTTCCACGTCATGGTGCGGGCAAGCCGCCATACTTCTTCCTCGCTTACGTCTGCTGTCATGCGAATCCCACCCTTCCCAGAACCTAAAGTGGTATTATCAATAACTAAAAATCCCTCCATGCCTATGTTTGGATCATATACTTTGACTACATATTCGGGACCAAATTTATCTTTTTTCATGGTTCGACTATGCTCACCATGACCCTGAGCTTGTCGAAGGGTCATATACAACAACTCAATTTCGATATGTCTTTTGTATACGACAACGCTACAATCTTTATTGCTTCTGAAAGTGTGGGGAACATTGGCAGAGAACTTGTTACGTCATCAATAGTATTTTTGTTTCGTACCAGCATCATGGCTTCTGCAATAAGCTCTCCTGCATTTGGTGCGAGAATATGGACGCCGAGGATTTGTTTAGTCTGCGGATGAATGGACATCTTGATAAGCCCTTCGGTGCGGCGCATGATGATTGCCTTGGGAATGTCGGCAAAGGAAACCGTGCGGCAGGCGCATACCCCTATTTTTTTCATTTGCTCGTCTTCGGTAAAGCCGACACTCGCAAGCTGGGGATCGGTAAAAATGGTATAGGGCACGGAGTTGTAATCGATGGAAAGCGCTGTGCCTTTGAGAGCGTTTTCTGCTGCCAAAGTTCCTTCTCGCCCTGCGGTCGGCTCAAGCCGTAAGGGACCGTTGGTAACATCGCCGACCGCAAAAATATGAGGCTGCGAACTTTGGAAGAATTGATTAACGATAACTGCCTTTCTTTTATCAACATCAACGCCGGCTATCTCGAACCCAAGGCCGTCTGTATTTGCTGTCTTGCCTGCGGCTAAAAGAATCTCATCGCCAGATACTTCGTTTTCCTTTCCATCTTTTTCAAACGTCAAAATCTTCTTTGCTTGCCCTGAGTTTATCGAAGGGCCGCTTTCTTTTCGGGCTTTGGTCGCTTTTGCATTTGTGTAAATCGTAATCCCTTCTTGTATAAGTATCTCTGCGAGTTTTTTCACTAATTCGGGCTCACCTGACCCGAATATGCTCGGCCCATACTCAAGCATGGTGACTTTTGTGCCAAACCGTGAATACATTTGCGCGAATTCAAGCCCCACAGGCCCTGCACCAACCACAATAAGCTCTTTTGGTTGCTTTTCGAGTTTCAGCGCTTTAATGTGAGTCACGTATCCCACCTCTTGTATTCCTTGAATTGGCGGGACGTTTGCGGTGGAACCGGCCGCGATGATAAATCTACCTGCCTGCAGTTTTTCCCCATTGACCTCAACCTCATTTTGAGAAACAAACTTCGCCCTTCCCTCAACGAGGGTAATGTATTCTAAATTCTTCAACACCTTTTCGTACTTGTCCTGGCGCAGTCTCTCCACAAGCGCAAGCTCATCTTGTACCACCTTCTGAAAATCGAAACTCTTTACTTCAAGTTCAATACCTGGGATGCCGTGAGCTTTTGCGTGATGAAGAGTTTCACCAGCCCAAAGAAGTGTCTTTGAGGGAACGCAACCCACGTTGACACAAGTACCCCCAAGAGGAAGCCCCATATTTACCATTGCGGTTTTGGCTTTTAACTCATTGGCACGGATAGCCGCCGCAAAAGCCCCAGCACCTCCGCCGATGATAATAAGGTCAAATTGTTTCATAGGTTAGTAAGCGTACTCTTTAACACTTTATTAAAATCCCCGTTAGTGAGACTGTAAAAGACCTGTTTTGAGTCTCGTCTGGAGCCAACCAGTTTATGCTTTCGGAGCCGCTTTAAAGAATGAGAAACAACCGATACAGAAACATCAAGTATCTCTGCTATTTCTCCCACCGACAGCTCTTTGTGTTTGCAGAGCAGCCAGCAAATTTTCATTCTGGTTGGGTCTCCAACTAAACCAAACTGCTCGGCGCATTGAAGTATTGTCTTGCTGTCTTGGAGTTCTTTTTTGATCTGCTTTTTACTCGTCATAGTATCACTTGAACCTATATTCAAATGATATCTTGGCCAAAGATGCATGTCAAGCAAACAAAAAACCGCCGTCGTGGCGATTCTTCGTTCTAGATACGGCACTCAGCCGGATGCAATTTCTGGATGGAAAAGTTGGAATTTCGAGGGCTTGCCCTGAGTGAAATCGAAGGGGTCTCGGTCTCCTCGATACTTCCAACCTTGGCTGCCGGGCTTGGATTCGAACCAAGATGACGACCTCCAGAGGGTCGCATGCTACCGTTACATCACCCGGCAATTCTCTTATTGATAGCACATTCTCCCAAAAAAATCTACACCTTATTGCTTGGGCGACTTAAATCCTTCGATGAAAAAGCTCTTTGTGATAATATAAAAGACAGAAACTAAAATAAGGGAAGGAGGAAGGCTTTGAAAATCGTGGTTTTTCAGGGACTTGGTCCCAGGAACTGGCCGTCCTTGTATAACAGCATCCCAGTAATTCAAGAGGCAATTCACCGCGGGCAAGACGTCTTGTCTGCACATGATATCTGGGTAGAGGGACAACCTCTCAACCTTGTAAAAGCATGCCGAGAGGGAGGCCTCCAGCTTGAAGAACATAGCCAAACCTGTTGGCAACAGCCCTGCATTTTTCTTGCCAGCATGGCCCTATGGAAGGTGTGGCTAGAACAAAACCGAGAAAGCCTAAATGAAGAAGAGTTGAGGCTATTAGGGTTCAGCTTTGGGGAATGGAGTGCAGCAACTGCAGCTGGCTGCCTCCCTGAAGAAATCGGACTCCTTGTTGTGACAATGCGGGGAATTCTTACCTCCCAGGCAGGAGGATCATCGCTCCTCATCAACGCAAGGAGCGAGCGGCTTCCTATCAAAGACATATGGATACAGTGCAAGATGATCAAGAGAGTATGGCTCGCCAACATCAACAGTCCTTTCCAGGGCCTCATATCGGGCGAAGAAGCGTCCTTGTCCCAACTCGAAATTACTCTCAAGGAATTGAATAAATCCCTTGTTGTGAGGTCCATCAAGTTGGAAGGAGCATTTCATACTCCCCTGATGCAAAATGCTAGGAAAGAGCTCACCAAGCGGCTTGTTCCACTCGAATTCAAGGCCGCGAAAGTTCCCCTCATGCTCAATGCTACTGGCGAGGTTACCACAAACCCAGCAAGTATTAAAGAAAAGCTTCTGCGCCAGATGTCAGCCCGTCTCAATTTCAAATGCCGTGCCCAAGAGATCCCGCCAGATGCTGAAATTCATGAACTCTGCATTGTTCCGGGGAGCTCGCCCGCTACCTCGTTTATTCAGCAGACCCATCAAGTAAAGTATCGAAGATCCTTTACCGGATTGGTTGCTGCGCCCTTTCCCGCATAACAATTTCAAAATCCCCGTCCACATCTGTGGCTCCGGGGCTCTTTTTTATGGTTTCTACACTTTCAGATATCTCCTGATCGCAATCGTGCTCGAGATTACTCCGAGGCAAATCCCAACCAAAAGTTCCAGGCCCAAAAGCTCAAAGAAGTGATCTCGTAAATACTCCTTTAGGGGAAACCCGGTAAACAAGTGCACTTTCCAAGCAGCGAAAAAGCTTGCGAAAGAGAGAAGAAGAAGCGCGAGAACAGTAGCAAGAATCCCCACCAAAATTCCCTGGATAAGAAATGGGGCACGAATAAACCAGTTGGAAGCTCCCACGAGCCGCATAATTTCGATTTCTTGCCTTGAGGCGTAAATCGTAAGCCGAATCGTGTTAAATGCAACAAGCACTGCCACTGCTGCCAAAAGAATGATGACCGCAAAACTGCTCACTTGAATACCGGAAGTGATTTTCAGAATTTGTTCGATCACTGGCGCTCGGTCATGATAGTCAATCTTTTCAATCAGCGATTGGAAAGAGTTGCTGGTGAGAAATTCAGAAATTCTTGCGTATTGGCTGGGGTCTTGGGCTTTGATGGAAAGTGCGGGAAGCAAGGGGTTGCTCCCAATGGCGTCCAAAGAATCTAAAACTGCCCGATTTTCTTTATGAGCTTCCGTAAATCTCTTCAACGCTTCCTCTTTGGAAACGTACTCTGCCTCTTTTACCTCGGGAATTGCTAAGAGTTCCTGACGAATCTTCAAAATTTCTTCTTCGGTGGCAGTGTCCTTAAAATAGGCGCTCATATCAATACCATCATGCAATCTTGCAATTACAAAGGTGCTCATTCCTTCAAGGAGAAACAGCAAACTCATCACAAAAAGCGTGATGATCATCACCACCAATGCCGCGGCGGTGGAGCTGCGATCTCGAACAAATTTTTCCCAGCCGGATTTTAAAATGCGTTTGAAAGAAAGAAACATGCTCGTAACTTGTTCGTCTAATTCGTTTATAATACAAATCTCCCTTTTTCTTCGTCTCGTACCATCCTCCCTTCCACAAGGGTAATCACGCGCCTCCCCAGCCGGTTCACGATGTCTCTATTATGAGTTGCAAGAACAATGGTTGTTCCGAGTTCATTAATTTTCGTCAAAAGCCGGATAATATCTCTCGCGTGGTATGGGTCCAAGTTGCCGGTGGGTTCATCGGCTACAATGACTTGCGGCCGATGGATCAAAGCTCTCGCGATCGCGACCCTTTGCTTCTCTCCTCCTGAAAGTTCCGCGGGAAAGTGATACATCCGTTCTGTCAATCCAACGATTTCTAAAACCTCTTGGGCGTCTCTTGCAACGGTCTCCTCCTCCAATCCCATAAACTCCAATACGTACGTAATGTTTTCGTATGCAGTTTTTGATTCGAGAAGCTTATAATCCTGAAAAACCATCCCGATGTTTCTTCGAAATTCCGGGAGATTTCCTGACTTGATTTGATGTACATCAACATTGTCGAAAAATACTTGTCCTGCGGTAGGCCTCTCTTCTCCAATAAGAAGTTTCAAAAGGGTTGTCTTGCCGGCGCCTGACCTGCCTACCACGGAAACAAGTTCTCCTCTTTTTATTTCGAGGCAAATGTTCTCGAGCGCAACATAGCCTGGCGGATAAATCTTTGTAATGTTTCGATAGGAAATCATGGGGAAAGGGTTTCAATTTCTTTCTCGATAAACTCATCTAACTCGCCATCCAACACTCTTTCCGCAGCGGATGTCTCCACGTCTGTTCGATGATCTTTTACCATCTTATAAGGATGCAATACATACGAGCGAATCTGATGTCCCCATTCAATCGAAAGCGGTTTTCCCTTCAACTGGGCAAGTTCCTTGGACCGTTTTTCCTCCTCGAGCATGGACAGCTTTGCCGCAAGAATCTCAAGCGCCTTTTCTTTATTTTGTTGCTGGGTTCGCTGGATCTGAACAGCTACCACAATGCCAGTGGGAATATGAGTAATCCTTACTGCGGTTTCTCGTTTGTTTACGTTTTGACCTCCGGGCCCTGAAGATCGAAAATATCCAATCTCCAAGTCCTCGGGTTTCACGGAAATCATCTTTTCTTCCATCGTATGAACTTGCGGAAGAACTTCTACCGACGAGAAAGAAGTGTGCCGAAGCGACTGGGCAGAAAAAGGAGAAATTCTTACTAACCGATGAACTCCATGTTCTTTCTTCAAAAATCCATATGCAAAAGAGCCGGTGATTTCGAGGGAAACTTGCTTGGTGCCAATTCTTCCTTCAGGTCCTGGCTCTCCAAGAGATTGATGAATAAGAGATACTTTCCACCCCCTTCTTTCGCAGTATCGCTCATACATTCTTTCGAGCATGGTTGCCCAATCTTGAGCATCTTGACCGCCTGCTCCTGCGGTGATCGTGAGAATCGCATTTGCCTTGTCGTATCTCCCTGAAAGAAACGTGCGAATTTCTTGCTTTTTGATCCTCGCTCGAAATTCATCTATGAATCTTGGAATTTGCGCTTCTGTTTCCTGATCCTCGAGAGAAAGTCTTGCGAGCTCTTTGAAATCCGCAAACTCTTTTTTGAGGGTTTCAATCTCTTGAACTTCTTCTTTGAGCGACGCTAATTCCTTCTTCAGTTCTCCCATTGTTGCATGATCCTGCCACACCTCTGGTTTCTCAAGTTCTTGCTCAATATCTCGAATTCTCGATTTCTTTTTTGCAACGTCAAAGACAGTCCTCCAGGTGGAGGAGTTTCTCTTCAATATCTTGAAGTTGCGTTATGGTATCTCTCATTGTTGGTATTATACACCAAAAGCTCAAACCATCAAAATGTGGTTCTTTCTCGGCGGTTATATGCGTCCTTATCGAACTCGAAAGGTCCGAGAGCATCTCGAGTATAGAAGTTTGTCGGGCTCCAGAGAAGAAAACCTGCAAACTTTTCTCCAATCACATCTTTCGTGGCTTGGATCTGCGCCTGAACCATTCCTGCATCATAATCTGCGCCCAAATCAAAATCTTGCAGCCAGGGACGAAGTTTGGCAAGTTTCTTTTCTTGGAGTCCCTCTTTCTCGAGAAGCTGCCGCCCAAGTGTTTCCAATCGGATGCGCGCATTCTCCAGGGAGTATGCCACAATTTCATAAGGATATTCTGCCGGCTTTGGATATCCCAAAAACATATCCGCAAAATGCGAAGGATAAAGCATGGGAGAGACGTAATCGAAATATTCATATGCATCTTCGATTATCTGTCCTACCCCAAGATCGCTTGTATGGGAGGTGGAAAGTCCAAAAAGATCAGCGGAGATTCGTATTCCTGGCAATTGCGCTCGCAGGTATTGAAAAAATTCCCTGATCACCTCATGCTTTGGAGTTCCGCCATCCCACAATGGAAATACCATGTCTTGAAGATTTCCATCAGAAGGGAAACGGATATAATCAAAATTAAGCTCATCGAATCCTCGACTCGCGGCATCCTTGGCAAGCGCTACGCTATAATCCCATGCCTCTTTTGCGGCAGGATCAATCCAAGCCAAACCCTTCAAATCCAGCCAGAGCGAAGTTGGAGTCAACTCCTGGAGTTCAACTAATTTCGCTTTACTATGAACCGCAAGATCTGGTCTGGCGCGAGCCAATACCGGATCTTGGAATACCGTTATTCTCGCAATGACATACATCCCTTCTTTATGGAGTCTTCCAAGCAGTGCTTGGATGCTCGATATCTTGCTCCCCTGCCCTTTATACACCGCGAGTTCTGGTGTTTCGATTGGATACACAATCGCGCCTGAAAAATCTTTAACATCGATAACCACCGCATTGATCTTATCAGTCCTAGCAAGTTCGATCACATAATCAATCCTACTCGCCACGCTCGCAGACCAACCCGTGAGATAGATTGCTCTCACAACGTCGGGCGGTTCTGAAAACGTCAAGGCCGTAGCTCCGCTCTCTTTTTCTGGAGCGACGAGAACTGCTCCATCCATTGTTGGAGAATCGACACTCCCTGGTATCGTGGATTGGAATGGAGTTTGGACCCTTTGGAACGAAGGATTTTTCGATTTGAAAGAAGGTAAATCTATCGAAAATATAAAAAACATCCCAAACAAAAGTGGGGCAAGAACACAAAAAAATAAAGTGACAAAAAAGAATTCTTCTCTCTTCACATTCGTGGAATTCTGTTTATCGGAGTTATCGAGGCGGTTCTAAATCTTCTGCTTCTACAAGCACATCATGCAATTCGTCCACGTTCTCTAACACAAGGCCTGCGCCTCGGACTACGGCAGTCAAAGGATCCTCTACAATTCTCGTTGGGATCATGGTCTCTTTCGCGATCAAGACATCTAGTTCTCTCAAGAGCGCTCCTCCCCCCGACAAATAAATACCTCGGTGCATGATGTCTGCCAAGAGTTCCGGAGGAGTTTCTTCCACGGTTCTTTTGATTTCATGCACAATTTGGCGCACCGATCGCTCCATTGCTCTTCTGATCTCGGCGTCTGTCACCGTAATTTCCTCGGGAAGTCCTGTCACGAGGTTCCTTCCGCGCATGGGAGCCTCTTTCTTTTCTTTCAAGGGATACGCAGATCCAATTCCGATCTTCATTGCTTCGGCAGTGCGCTCTCCAATGAGAAGCTTATATTCTTCTTGCGCAAAGTTTATAATATCTTCGTTGAGCTTATCTCCCGCAATCCTCAAAGATTTTGCATATACAATTCCTCCCAAGGAAAGAACCGCCACCTCCGTGGTGCCTCCGCCAATATCAACGATGAAATTGCCTCCTGCCTCTTGCACATCGAGCCGAGCGCCAAGAGCAGCTGCCATGGGTTCCTCAATCAAGAACACCTCTCTTGCCCCTGCGTTGAGTGTAGCATCTCGCACTGCCTTCTTCTCTACTTCCGTTACTCCAAACGGTATTCCAACGATCACCCGCGGCCCTGGGGAAATAATAAATTTGCGCTGGTATGCCTTCTGGATAAAGTATCGAAGCATTTGTTCGGTCACTTCAAAGTCTGAAATAACACCCTTTACCAAAGGTCTCGTCGCAACGATGTGAGCCGGTGTTCTCCCAACCATTTTCTTTGCTTCTTGTCCGATCGCAAGAATTTTTCCCGTCTTCTGATTCACCGCTACCACCGAGGGTTCCTGAATCACGATTCCCCTTCCTCTCACATACACCAGAGAGTTTGCAGTGCCAAGATCAATCGCAATATCCCTTCCAAGGCGAGCTAAAATTTTACTGAAGATGCGAATCATAAACTATGTATGCGCTTTGAGATTATGGACCGTGTCTTGAATCTTTATCAATTCCACTTTTTCTTCGCCGCGCTTCTTTAGCTCCACCGCCCCCGTTTTGAGCGTTTTCTCACTTACCACGATCCGATAGGGAATTCCCATGAGATCTGCGTCCACAAGTTTTTCTCCGGACGTGGCATCCTCGCGGTCATCATAGAAAACCTCCGTGCCTTGCGTCTCGAATTCGCGATAAAGTTTTTCTGCCTCGCTCTTTCCCCCGATCAACCCCATGAGATGAACTTGGAAAGGAGCGATGGAAGAAGGCCATCTCAATCCTTTCTCATCTGAAAGTACTTCAGCTACAGTTGCCATAAGTCTGGTGACGCCAATTCCATAACACCCCATAATCACTTCGTGGGCCTTGCCTTTCTCATCTTTCGTGGAGAATTCAAAAGCTTTTGAATATGTTGTTTTGAGCTTGAAAATGTTTCCCACCTCAACTGCCTTCCTTTCTTTGAGTTCTGTACTCTGGCATTCTGGACACCCCTTTTGCTCTTGAATAATCTCTTTGTTTACCGCAACTCTGCATTTTTCGCAAAGGAAAATGATATCTTCTCCTGAAGGCGCGATGGTCTGAAACTCATGAGAGTATTGCGAGAATGTGCCTCCCGATGCAAACGTAACGTAGGTTATCCCTCCAATCCCAACCGCATCAAAAATCCTCTCATATGATTCTTTCACTCTCTCGTAATAACGCTCCAAATCCTCTTGGGTCAGATGAAATGAATATAAATCTTTCATGATAAATTCTCGAGAGCGCATCAATCCTGCTTTTGCCCTCTTTTCATCACGGAATTTCGTCTGGATTTGAAATACCGAACGCGGCAACTCTTTATACGAAGAGACGAAGCGTTTCAGCAAAGGTGTAACAATTTCCTCGTGGGTTGGACCCAAGGCATATTCCACTTTCGAATAGAAGCTTTCGAATCGGAATAAAGAATCATAGCTCTTCCATCTTCCGGTCTGCTCCCAATTCGCCTTGGGTTGCAAGGCGGGCATGAGAATTTCCTGTCCTCCCAGCGCAATCATCTCTTTTCTCAAGAGACCTTCAATCTTTCTTATCACTCGCAATCCTAAAGGAAGAATGCTATAAACTCCTGCCATCTCTTTATGGATAAAACCAGCACGAATGAAAAGTTTCGCGTTCAAACTTTCCTCATCTCGCGGCGCTTCTTTCTGTGTTTTCGTGAAAAGTTGGGAATACCTCATGATGGGACCAAGTTAAAATAGTCTTCCAATATCATTCACCGTCACCCAGAGAATGAGAGGAATCAAAATAAGAAATGAAATAGCGATCATTCGTCGCTCCCATTCTTCGGGAAGCGGTTTTCTCCGAATCCATTCTAAAAGCAAGAAAAACATCCTTCCCCCATCTAACGCGGGGATAGGAATGGTGTTGAAGATTGCAAGATATACGGAAAGAACTGCAATAAAAAAGAAAAATTGAGATATTCCGAGCTGAAACGAATTTCCCAGAAGCGAAACCACTCCGACGGGTCCTGTCACCTGCATGCCGGCAGGAAGTCCATCCCCTTTGATGAGATTCAATGCTAACCCTCCAAGACCTCCCAAAATATTCCACGTAAGTTTTCCGGTAAGCACCACTCCCTGAAAGGGCGCTTCATACCACTGATAAGCTATCCGCGTAGTTCTCGCAAGCGCTATTCCCATAGGCCCTTCCCCTGCGGGTGGATGTTCCCTCGGCGTAAGCGTAGTCTCGAGCACCTCACTGCCCCTCTGGATCGTAACGATGAGCTCCTGCCCTTTCTGGCCTTCGGTAAATTCTTGAATATCTCCTACTTTTCCTGTCTCTGATTTTTTTATGTTCGATTTTTTATTTTCAATTTCCTTGATCGTGTCTCCCACTCGGATTCCTCCGGCTGCTGCCGGCGAATTCGGCGCTACCCCAATTACTTGAACCTGTGGATTTGTCACTCCTCGAGTTTGCTCATCAGTAATTGCCATGGGAATTCCCGCAGTAGCTCCCAAAACTCCAAAAATCACTGCTGCAATTATCCAAAATACAAATACCCCGCCTGCCACAATAAGAAACCTTTGCCATACCGGCTTTTGGCTAAAGCTTCCAGGCCCCCCACTTCTTTTTTCCTCTCCCTCCATTCGAACAAATCCTCCGATCGGCAACGCGTTTACCGAATACAAAGTTTCTCCCCATTTCCTTCCCAGAATCCTTGGAGGCATTCCAATCCCAAACTCTTCTACTTTCACCCCGAGTTTTTTTGCCAAGAAAAAATGCCCCAGCTCATGAAGAATGATGAGAATTCCGATACTCAAAATAGCGATGAAAATATTCATACAAACAATGATGAAAAAGTTTTATTCTACCTCAATCTCTTTTGTCTTGCGCTCCAAGGCCTCTTGGATTTTCTTGTTATATTCATCCACCACCTTCTGCAATTCTTCTTTTCCTTTGAACTTATCCCCTTCGCGCATGTTGCCTGTTCTTACTTCTTCTTGCATCTTACTCCAGGCTTCATCTCGAAGCTTACGGATTACCTCTTTTGTTTCCTCTGTCTTTTCCCCAAGAAAACGAAGCAATTTCTCTCGAAATTCTTGCGTCAATGGAGCAAGAATAATACGTATCGCATCTTTCTCTCCGATTGGACTCGTTCCCAATGGAGACTGGCTAAGCGCCTTTTCCATTGGTCCAAGAGATGATTTGTCCCATGGTTCAATGAGAATCTGTCTCCGTTCAGGACAAGAGATTGCAGCGAGCTGTTTGATTGGCATTTTCTGCCCATACATTTCTACCATCACATCTTCAACGAGAGAAGGAGAGGCTTGACCGGTTCGGATCTTGGCAATTTCTTTCTTGAAAAATTCTACTGCTTTTTCAAATTCTGGCTTTATGTGGTAAAGAATCTCTTGATACATAAAATTCTATTCTATTGTATGAATGGGAAGCGCTCCCAACGGGATTCGAACCCGTGTTACCAGGTTGAGAACCTGGCGTCCTGGACCCCTAGACGATGGGAGCTCCATTTCGCTTTAGTTATAGCATACTTCTCGCTTCCAAATCAAATGGAAATCTCCTTCTCTTATTTGCAGACGTGCAGGAGATTTCTTCACCTACTCTCCCTCGTAATCGGGAGGGATTGCATAATAGTCAATGATATACTTTGCGAGCTCGCGGAAGATGGGAACTGCCGAATATTCCGCAGTTTTTGTCTGGGGATTATCGAGTTTTACTACCACAAGAAACTGGGGATCAAAAGCAGGCGCATAGCCAACAAAAGATTGGATTGTCTTATCAGAATATCCAGATCTGGAAACGCCCAGTGCAGACCAAGGAATTTGAGCAGTACCTGTTTTTCCCGCAATAGAATATCCTGGAATTTTTGCTGCTTTCGCGAAACCATTCTCCACAACGTTCACTAACATAGCCGTGAGTTGCCAAGACGTCTGGGGAGAGATGACAGGAACTCCCTTCGTACTGCGCTTGGGAAGAAGATCTTTTTTGCCTCCACTCGCCTTCTCTCCAAGAAAAAACTCTGGCAACATTCCGCCATTCGCAATCGCGGCAAATGCTCTCATCACTTGCAGAGATGTCATCTCAATCCCTTGTCCGAAAGACGCAGTGGCAAAGTTGATCTCATATCCCTTTTGGAATTCTTTATTTGTTGAAAATGTCTCCCCTGAAAGATCGATGCGTGTGGGCTCTAAAATTCCGAATTTTTTGATGTATTCTAAAAACTTCTCATGCCCTGCCTGCTGTTCCGCAAATACTGCTCCCGTATTGATGGAATACTCTAGAACCTCTGTCATGGTGCGCTTTCCCCACAGTCGCTGATCATAATTGTAAATCTTTCGCCCGCCAATTCGCACCACTCCCTCATCGGTATACAAGGTATCCGGCTTTACCTTTCCTTCATTGAGCGCGACTGCCATCGTAATTGGTTTAAAAATAGATCCCGGCTCATACATCTTCTGGATTCCAGGATTTTGAAAAATGCCGATATCTTGAACCTTTGAATACTCATTAGGATCAAAAGAGGGAATACTTGCCATCGCAAGAATCCTGCCCGAAGTGGGATCTCCAACAATAATCGTGCCTCCTTCGATCCCAAGACTTTCTTTTGCTTTTTTGAGAAGCACTTCTGCTTTTGATTGAATATGGTAATCAATCGTGAGGAAAAGATCTGCTCCATTCTGGAGTGTGCCTTTCAATGCAAAGCGCAGAAAGCTCGCAGGCTTTCGTATGTCTTTCTTTATCCCCTCTTTTCCTGCGAGAAGTTCGTCGTAATATTCTTCAATTCCATACTGGCCTTTTCCATCCTGATTCGTAAATCCAATGACATGCGATGCGAAAACTCCTTGAGGATATTCCCTTCTCATCTCTTTCCCTAGAGAGAGTCCTGGAATCTGTGCGTTCGCTATGGCAGTCTGCTCCTGTTGGGTGATGTCTCGCTTGAGAAGTTCGTAGAGGCTTTCACTTCTTTGGAGTTTCTGCTGTATTTCTTCAAGATCCAATCCCAACATTTCAGCTATCTTTTGTGCAGTTGTTTCTTTGTCCTGTACTTGGACAGGAGAAACAAACGCAAAAGGTTTCTCTCGATTTGTCGCAAGGGTATAGAGATTTCCTTTTTTATCCTGAAGGTAGATATTTCCCCGCAATCCCTTTCCCACCGAATCCACGCTCTGCTGGCCTTGGGCTAAGGCCTTGTAGAATCCATGATCTAAAATCTGGATAACAACTAAACGGCTAATGAGGGCTATGGTCGCCAACACCGAAAGGAGCAACACAAAATTTGTTCTCCAATGTTTCATTTCTGTATGTTATACCCTAATTCCGTATTCTCAACCTCCTACTCTCGCGTTTCTCCTTCCTTTCGCGCAACCGCACCTTCGAATAACTCAATGTAGCTTACTTTTCCCGCCTTCTCAAAATTTCGTGCGAGAGCAAGAGCTTCAAGCTCTTCCAATGAGTATCCCTGCACCAGGGATGTCTCGAGGGTTTGATATTCTGCTTTGAGTTTGCGAAGTTCTTCTTCTTGATCTGCAATCTGATATGCAAAGGCGACCAGTGTGTTCACCTGGAAAATATACAATCCGGACAATCCCAAAAGAGCAGCGAGATTAAACGCCCAGAGAAGTTTTTTTCGAACACGTGAACGGGGAGATCGAGTCATAGAATTTTCTTTGCTGCTCTTAATTTTGCAGAGCGCGAACGCGGATTTTTCTTTCGCTCTTCAAAAGATGCGACAATCGGCTTTCTCGTAAGTATTTGGAGAGAAGGCTCCAGTCTCAAAAAGTTTTTTACAATCCGGTCTTCGAGCGAATGAAACGACACGACCGCCATTCTTCCTCCCTGCGTCAACAGAGACGCTGCTTGGCTAAGCACGAGCTTCAAATTCTCCAATTCGTCATTTACTGCAATGCGCAATGCTTGAAAGGTTTTTGTTGCAGGGTGTATCCTCTGCCTCTGATACCATCGAGGAGTTGCATTCTCGATGAGACGAACAAGCTGGAATGTTTTTTTGATTGGTTTCTTCATACGCTCTTGCACAATTTCCTGCGCGATCTCTCTTGCAAACCGTTCCTGACCATATTCTTTCAATACTCGCTCCAAATCAGTTCTGCTATGGTAATTGATAATCTTTTCTGCACTCATGGGATTATCCAAGCTATAGCGCATATCAAGGGGTTCATCCTTTTGAAAAGAAAATCCCCGTCCACTCTGCTCAATCTGATTGAAAGACATCCCGAGATCGAACAAAATCCCATGAACCGGTCGAAAATTTGTTGCTTTGACAATTTCTTTCAAATGAGCAAAGTTATCATGTACCAGAATTATCCGGTCTTTGAAATTTTTAATTTTTAATCGTAAGTTTCTTAATTGGTTCGGATCCCAATCAATTCCAAGGAGTTTTCCTTTGGGCCCATTCTTCTCTAAAATCGCAAATGCATGTCCACCTTCTCCAATCGTACAATCAATGAAGTTTTCATTTTTCTGCGGATTCAAGTATTCGAGAACTTTTTCTCGTAAAACCGAAATGTGCATTGTATTCGTCGTTCGTCTAAATACCGAGTTCTCTCAAGCGCTCTGCCATATCCCCTACTTCTTTCTCGATTCGAGTTTTATACTCCTGCCAGCGAGTTTCATCCCACACCTCCATACGATTATACACGCCCGCAATCACGATTTTCTTTTGAAAACTTGCATATTCTTTGAGATAATCGGGAATTACAATCCTTCCCAGTTTGTCTAAATCTGCCTCCATCGCGCCTGCCAACATCAATCGTACAAAACCTCTTGCGTCAGCCTGCGCTAAGGGAAGCTTGCTCAATTTCTCTGCTAACGTTTGCCACTCTTTGAATGGATATAAAAATAAACAATGATCCAATCCTCTGGTGATCACCGCTTTCTTGCCGAGCAGTTGTCGAAATTTGGGTGGGATGGCAAGTCGTTTTTTCTCATCTATAGAATAGAGATATTCGCCAAGGAACATGAGAGTTTTCCACTGATTTATCTGTTTATCCCCACTTTTGTCCACAGTTCTCCACGAATATACCACTATAGCCCACCCCAATACCCTCGTCAACCACCCCCACTTATCCACAAAAAAATAGCCCCATGTGAAGCGTAATCGCTCCCGCGAGGAACTAAGCTTGCGACTCCCTGGGGTCTGAAAACGTGTCCTCCAAATCATATCTCGAGCAAACGAACTACTGTCCAAGGAACAGTTACTATATAAAAAAGAAGAGGGCCGACTTCACTCGGCCCTCTTTCTCCTTTCAGGACACATACCCGTATCCAATCATTGACATCAATCAGTCATTTTAGTCTTCGTCATCTTCCTCGGTATCGTGACTCGGGACTGGCGATGTTGCCAACGTTTTCGAGGCAGGCACACACAATTCCCTTGGTTCCTTCACACGCAACACCTCAACACCAAATTGATTTTTCGTTAGCACGGTAACGTCTTGCTTTGGACCCTCCACATCAAGGCATAAAAGATGCCTATCGGGATGCTGAATCTTGATTGTATGGCTGGTACCGTCAGAACCCACAATCGTCTTTTCTACTGGATTACAAAGCCACTTGAGTTCCTTAACCTTATAATCTGAAATACCGAATTGATCTGCAAGAGAAACTTTCTTGTTTACCCGACCCTTCAAGATCCTATAACACAGGTAATGGTCAACGTTGCCAGGAAGAGGGGGAGGAACAGCAGTGAAGACATTCTTGGGGAGCGCCTTTTGGGTTGGGACAAGAACTCGGTACGGACCCTTTGCAGTGACCACAAACTTACCAAACTGCTCACTATCCACAAGGACCTGCTTTACCAGAACTTTATTCCCTTTGACCCTATATCTTTTGAGATGGGTAATCTGATCTGCAACGTCCTTAAGGTTTGCTTGGTGGGGTGGAAATTCTTTATCTGCCGGAGTGTACAGTCTATCTGGATTTTCGACCCTATAATCTCCTTTCACAAACTGATCGCGAAGGAAAGCTGGAAGCGCTTGGAACTTATCATCTCCCTCTCGCACCTTATAGCCCAAATAGTCCCCAGCGCAGAAATTCGAAGCCAAGGAAAACGATGTAAGCGGTTTCTTGCTCTCTGATGTATTGTGAAGCAATACCTGCAGATTCGTACCATCACCTTGGACTCCGGTTGGCGGAATTCCTGGCGAGGCAAAGGCATGAACGCTAGCCAAGTTAATTACGTTGGGGCTATTTAAGAGCACGTGGCCTGGAACCGGCGTTCCCACCGTCACAGCTCCATGGATACCACTCACTGTCCCATAGCCCATCGCAGTCAATACAGGATTGCCGTTGGTCGTCCAACTAGGATCATGATCCGTACCAATATACAAGCCGCCGCACCTCAAGCTGAACTCGTGGGCAAAGTTCTCGGTCACGGGAAGCTCAAATGCTCCTGCGCCCCCAACGGGGATACCTGCGCTCGCTTCGTACCAACTGCCATAGCTGCGCGCATCAACAATAATGTTGCCCTTGGAATGAGCGGCATACCACGCTGCAAGAGCACCAGCATCCGCTGCACAAATCTGGTTGAAGTGATTAATGTCAAAAAGCCAAACCTGGGTGAATGTGCCTGGCAATGTAGCTCCAATCGTTCCGCAAGCAGGATTCAGCAAATGGGTGACATTGTACCCCAGGAAAACGAGATTGTCATGAAGCCTCAAACTATTTGGAGCCCAGACGCCATTGCCATCGAACGTGATCATCAGAATGTCATCACCAGCACCGTGAGCGGCAATAGAAAGGGGCGCTCTCTCATGCCCTCCTAAAGCAGGCGCACTGGGATCTTGTCCGCCACCCGGTCCTTCAGCTGGATCATCAGCAAAAAGCAGCCCGTTGGGCATAAAACCTAGTCCTGCCACAAAGACAAGTATGACCAAGCCAACCCCAACGAGAAGCCATGCTTGCTTTCTTATTTTTTTCATGTTTTGGAGAATTTCAGAAGATTGAGTTAATAATTATGTAAGCGCAAACGGTCGACCCTGCGTTTGCATCGTGATTTTCTAATAGGGGAAACTTTAGGGGTGGAGCGGAACCGTTGGGGGAGAAAAGTTAAAGAGAGGAAGAATATCTTGAAGGTTCTTTGCGTCCTCGGGAGCTTCAATGAATACTGGTCTATTGAAGTCAGAGAAATCGATTTGAAAAAGGATGGAAACCGTCCCCGCATTCTCTGAATTTTCGTTAAGCTGTCCTAACTCTTCCGGGCCAAGAGTCTTTTCCATCTTTATCCGGTAAGGCAAAGAGTCTCTCCTTGAAATCCATACTTCAAATGGAATGTCTCCTATAACTTTTGACATATCTTGGAGTTCTCGAGAAATCTGCTCTTCCATTTGTTCAGATAATCCCTCCTCCTCGAGTTCTTCAAACATCCTCCCAACAAATTCTCGCAGAAATTCACCGAGTTTTACATGAAAGAGATAACGGTACATCTTCTGGCCATGGATTTCCTCATCTTTGAGCTCCTCTCTTCCTTCATAAAACTTCTCATTGTTCAAGAGTTCAGAAAGACTTTCGTAAAACCTCTGGCGTTTTTGCAATTGCTCTTGAAGGATTTCGGGAGGAAGTCCACCTTGTGCCCCAAAGAATTTCATAAGTTCTTGCATATCAATTTTGATCCACTGATTGACAAGAGCATTCTGCTGAATACCGAAAAGAGACAAGAAAGGCTCGAGCGAAGGAGGGATGCTCGTAATTTTCAGGAAAGAGGTAGTTCCCATGCTTCTCTGCTCACCCTCCACAGCAAACGATACTCCTTGCGCGAAAACTTCCACCACAAAGCTGGCTTGAGACCTTGAGTCCATACCACCCGCGCGATCTGTATCACTTTCTGAATGAATGCTAAATTTTGCCGCTTGATCTTGATCTTTGGCATCAATGGTAAGTTTTGTGCTCGAATGAAAAGTCTTTACTTCTTGCATTTTTTGCACCGCAGCAAAAAGAGCTTGCTCGGGAGAAGGCCGAAAGGGATTCCATTGAGGATCCCACGTTCGGGTATAAAACGCGATGTTTGCTCCGCTGACAGCTGCCAAAACAATAACGCCCAAAGAAAGAAAAAGGATTTTTTTGCTCATAGAAAGGATATGCTCATTATATAATTATATTTTTCTCACTTCAAATGCACCGGCATCCACCGTAATTCGGTCTCCTCCCTTGATTGCGTTGGAAAGAAGCGCAAATGCGAGCGCGTTTTCTACTTTATCTTGGATCACTCTTCGCATATTCCGTGCTCCAAACGTAGGATCGTAGCCAAGTTCTACCATTTTTTCTTTCAAGGGTTCCGTGATAACAAATTCGATATTTTTTTCTTTGAGATTTTTCTGAATTTTTCTAAGCATGAGGTCTGCGATTAACAGAAGGTGTTCTTTGAAAAGAGGCTTGAAGAGCACCACTGCGTCGAATCGATTGAGAAATTCTGGCCGATAGACTCCTTCTCGAAAAAGATAATCGAGCATCTCTTGCTTGAGGGTTTCAAAGTCTCTCTGCTGTTTGATTGCCTCTAAGATCAACTGATATCCTGCGTTGCTTGTGGCAATGATAATGGTATGTCGAAAATCTATTTTCCTTCCCACTCCATCGGTGAGATGGCCCTCATCGAGCACTTGCAAAAAGAGATTCAAGATATTCGGATGCGCTTTCTCTAATTCGTCGAGCAATACCAAAGAAAAAGGATCCTCTCTAGCCGCAGTTGTCAAAAGTCCCTCTTGCGTGGGAGATCCCAAAAGTCGAGCAATATCCTGCACGCTTTGAAACTCCGACATATCCAATCTGATCATGCGCTCTTCTGATCCAAAGTAAATCGCGGCTAAAGCTTTCGCGGTTTCTGTCTTGCCGACCCCCGTAGGTCCCAAGAAAAGAAAACTTCCCATCGGACCCTTGCGGCTCGAAACCTCTGCTCTCGCTCTCCGAAGCGCAGAGGAAACCTCTTTCACTGCCTCTTCTTGATCAATAATTCTCTTGTGGATGAGCTCCTCTAAATCCAAGAGAACTTCTTTTTCCTTCGCTTCGATATCCCCCACGGGAATCTGCGTGCGTTCAGAAACCACCGTTGCCACGTGCTGGGGAAGAAGAATCATTTCCTTGCTCCTCGCGACATACCCCATTGCAGCATCCAAGAGATCAATTGCCTTTTTGGGGAACGGCACTGCTTGGATGTATTTTTCAGAGAGGGTAATAGTGTTTTTGAGTGCAGGATACGAGACAAATCTTTTATATCGTTTTTCAAATGACGGCACCACTTCCTCGAGAACCGAAAGTGTTTCGTCTGCGTTAAGCTCAGAAACCTCTACTTTTTCAAAATAAGAAAGCAATGTGGGATTTGGTTCAATATAGCGATGGAGCCCTGCATACGTGGTGGCTGCGATAAAGGGAAAAAAAGGTTCTCGCAAATAAGGAGCGAGAACGCCCACAATATCAACGCGTCCTGCAGCCCCTTTGGCTTCCTCTCCTACGAAATTATGGAATTCATCAATGACGAGGATGATGTTCCCTGCCGTTGCGATTTCTTGAAAAATCTGATTGATCGTTGCCTCCACCTCCTCAAAGCTCTCAATCGTAGAAAGAAGAAAGGAAAGATCTAACTCCATCACTCTCTTATAATTCAAAAGTTCGCTCTGTGTTTCTCCCAGGGCGCTCTTGGACGCAAAATCTTCGATAAGCCTTCTCCTTCCTGATCCCGGATTTCCAATGAGCAGAACATTGTTGATTTGTTGATGTACCAAAATGCGCTCGATCGCATCCTTTTCTGCCTTGTGCCCAATTGCTCTTGGGTAACGCATGAGCATTGCCTCTTGGGTGAGATCGCGCGAAAACCGATCGAGCGTAATCGTGTATGCTGCGGCAAAATCTCTTCCCATTGTTCCATATCTCTGTAAATTTTTCTTTAACCAAAATTTTTTGCGTTCCGCCTCTGTGGAGCGAAGATTATAGTGCCACTCTGCAATTTCTGGAATATCCTGTTCGGGTATCAAATTGCTTGCAACCAAAAATTCCTTCAGCAAGGGATTTACCGCAGCCATGCTCGAAAGCACATCTTCCATCTCAATGATATTACGGCCCTTTTGCTTGGCGATGTGGAAAGCTTGCAAAATGGAGTCTTGAAAATCTTTCGCATACTCAATCGGTTTTCTCTCTTTGGCAATGGATTGGAAGGAAAAACTCTCTTGGATGCGCCCCAGCAAAGCTTCCAAATCCAAAAGCGCTCGCTGGAAAATGAACTGTAAGGGCGCGTTTTCTTTCAACAGGAAAAAGAGAAAAACGGTTGAATTAAGCTCCACAAATCTCTTCTTTTGCGCATAGCGTAACGCATGAAATGCGGCCCTTCCAACCTCAAAAGATACCGCATCGTCAAGATTCAAAGAAGAAGAACGGATCGGGTGCTTGAGATATTCGTAAAAAAGTTCAAACAGAACAAGGGGGGCGCCGTACGAAAAAGAAAGAAACGATACTGCAAGCAATAGTTTAAGGATCGCTTCAGAAATAGAAGGAAGGGTTGGCTGAAGAAAAAAACCAATCAAAAAAAGCGCCAGAGCTCCGAGAAAGATCCATTGCGTGACCTTCCGGATTTTGCGCAACGTATGCACGCGAAAATACTCTTCAAACCAGATGGTCTTGATAATCGGCGTTCGAGAAATATCAAATGAGAAATCCGATGCCATAGAGCAACGTTAGAAGAATAATCCCTGGCAGAAAAATCCAAAAAAGAAGGGAGATTATCGCCGCTCCCGCCAAAAGAAGCTCCAATCCGAGTCCAACAATAATGAGAATAGTTCGCACGATGCCTCCCAAGATTCTTGCGATTAAGTTTGAAACGATCGTTTCAAAAAAATTGCCGAATGTAAACGCCCGAGCACGTTGCCATTGGATCCCCTTCCACGGAGAAAGGAGGGTGCGCAAAAGCACGAACACCGAAAAATAGTTGAAATTAAACCACAAGATATTTCCCCATGCTTTAATAAGAGCCCGTGGAGCGTTAAGATAATGCCATTTTATATATTCAAGGAGAAGCAAGGAATACATATAAAAACAACAGTCGATTTTATGTATCTACTATATCACACCTTCTTTCATGGGTTCAATTCTACAAGCAACTTCCCACCAACCAGCTAAACCCTGCCAATCGACAACTCCGAGGACTCCAAGAACCATGTTGAAAAGACTCCATGTACTATAGAGGGTGAGGAACACGACAATCGTAATGAGTATAATGGTCTTTCCTTGTTTTCGATTCAAAGCATTTTTGCTTATCATTGCTGTGAAACCTCCCCAGAAAAGCAACGCTGCTCCCAAAATCGGAACTGGCGCAAATCCCCTGTTCCCCGGAGAAGGAAACAGAAGAAATGTAACCGTATGATGGGGATTTTGAAAATTCGGACAGAATCCGCACGAGCGAATCACTATTTCGTTAAGAAGTTCTTTCAGCATTGCTTCCAAATCCGTCCCCGTAGGAGCTTGCTTGGTAAGTGAAGCAGAGCTTGTAAACGCCCGTACATTGGCAAAATCTGCTTCACTCCCAAACGCAACTCCTGCCCTTACAACTCCAAGTGTCCGGGAACTCAATGGAGGCGTGTCAAATTCTCCATCACTAAAA
>ERZ1292623.1031-Hain-H51-01um-R1-1031-length-27822-cov-6_pt1 | contig 27822 bp, 27 predicted proteins | sample MGYA00564398_ERZ1292623 | MGnify/ENA primary metagenome ERZ1292623 (study PRJEB36523, sample SAMEA6512633) | groundwater metagenome | collected 2019-01-07 | study: AquaDiva: Metagenomics assemblies of 32 groundwater samples | reverse complement strand
CTACTGAAAAACTTCCTCGTTTCCGGCGCCGTCGCGCCTCCAAAGCCTCCACGCGAACACCTTTTTGTTTTCAGGACTATCCAATATTGCTTTGTGGTACAATATTATAATGTTTCGCTTGTTTAAAAGCTCTCTTTTGTTCTTCTTTTTCTCTTTTTCATTCTTTTCTCTTGCTCATGCGCAGAGTATTCCGGGTATTTCAGAGCCTGTGACGCTCGGAATATCGCCCAGATTTCCAAAACCTGATACGACGGTTACTATCACGGCACAGAGCTTCAGCACGGATCTCAATCGAGCAGGATTTTCGTGGATTTCTGGTGGCAAAGTTATAAAACAAGGAACGGGAGTTATGTCTGTCTCTGTGCCTTCGGGCAAAGCGGGTTCTCTCACTTCAATTTCCGTCACAGTCACAACAATAGATATAGGCACTATATCCCAAGAGCTGTCTTGGAGACCGGCAGATGTAACATTGGTTTGGAAATCAGACGGCTATGTGCCACCGTTTTATAAAGGCAAAGCCTTGGAATCATACGGCGCATCTTTCCGCGTGACAGCCATTCCGGAATTTTTTACGGCGGGCAAGAGGCTTGATCCAAAAACTCTCGTCTATACATGGAAGAAAAACGGCACTATAGATCCAAATCAATTGGGATACGGCAAGGATTCCTTTACCGGTTCTCAAACGAGTTACATTCGCGGGGGAGACGACATAAACGTAGAAGTTTCAAACAGTGACGGCAGTATTATTTCCACAAAAACCATTACAATCAGTCCGGGTATTCCTGAAATAGTTTTCTATGAGGACAGTCCTCTGTATGGAATACAGTATGAAAAGGCTCTAAATGGCACTTTCAACTTGATTGCCGAGGAGGTGGCTCTGCGCGCAGAGCCTTTTAATGTTTCTATAAACAATTCTTTCACCGGACTCAACCTCGATTGGAGTATAAATGGTGACTCGGTACCAAGCTTCAAAGATAAAAACAAAATAATTCTCCGAAAAACCGGATCGGTCGGCGGACAATCAACTGTCGGCCTATCAATTCAACATCAAACTAAATTGTTGCAGGGCGGAACAGCCAGTATAAATATAATTCAATGAGATTTTTCAGCATTATAAAGAAAATCGGAAGTACAATCATTCTTTCCCTTTTTATTTTCTCTATTTTTGGAACATTGGCATATGCACAAGCAACAAAACCAACCGCCGGACCAGACTGCACAAAAGAATATTGCGCCCTTACTACAATTCCTGGAGCTTTTGATGCTTGTAAGGCAGATAAAAACGGTGTGGTTACCTGTGACAAAGGAACAGTCAAAAATCCCGTTACCGTCATAAAAAACATTTACGGCATATCCATAGGCATAGGAGCAATGCTCGCCATCGTCATGATCATATGGGCAGGAATTCAATATGCGACCACAGAGGCTATCACAGGAAAATCAGACGCCAAAGAAAAATGGCAAGGCGCTGTTTTTGGCCTCATCCTCCTCCTCGCTTCATACATCATTCTGCGCACCATAAATGTAGATTTGGTAAATATCAATCTGGATCTGGGCAAACCTATAAAATGCACACCTATAAAAGGTCCTGATGGAAAAGATATACCGTGTGGGGTGGATGCTGATGCATTGGGTCAGATAACCAAAAATATAGCAAAATTTGCCAATAAAGCTATTGAGGCAGAAAAACAAGCTATTGCTTCACAAAAACTCCTTGATAATTTGAAAGTTGAAAGAGAAAAAATGGATATCGAATTAAAAAAACATGAAAATGATGCGGCTTATTTTAATACACCAGAAGGAAAGGTTTTTGAAAAAAAAAGGAATGACTTAGATAATTCAATTAGAGCGGCGGAAACTAGCAATATAAAACTAGAAATAAGTAATGTTCTAACAAAGGCTGATTTGGCAGTTGTAAAAGCAGTTCAAACAAATGATCTTGAATCAGCCACAAAAGAAATAACATCGGCAATAAATGTAACAAACCAAACAATAATCGAACAATCAAAATTAACGGATCCACAAACACAAGAAACCCTGAAAACATTAATGAGTGATAAGTTTTATCTTAGTTCTTTGAAAGACTTAACTAGTATGACAAATGGATCAATAGTGGGATTTGTTAGCGGACCTAGCGATTGTTATAACGCAAGAAATGCAATGGAAAACATTAGGTATAAATCAGTAAGTGCCATTAATACATTACAAAAAGCCAACAGGTCTGATTTAGCAAATCAAATGAATGAGCAAACAAATACTTTAATAAATAAAATTAATATTAGTAGCCAAAACGCCGGTTGTCAGGTTGGTGCTAAAATCAACCCTATATAAAAAATTAATATGTCTAAAAAAGCTTTCATAATCTTTATACTTTTCATCCTCATAATTATGGGGGTTTTGGGGTGGTATTTTTTCCTGCGCACGAGTAATGTTCCGAATCCTGATACCGAAACCGGAATTTCGACGGGTTCTTCTGATTTATTTCCTTTTGGTAAAAAACCAATCGAACCAGAGTCTGGGGGATTGATCCTAACACCTCCTGATTCTGATAAAACAAATACCACAATAGACCTCGGTGGAGGTTTTGCTGAAGTAATACCACGTTTACGACAAATTTCCACATCTCCTACAGCTGGAGCGATAGCTTTCAACGTCGGCAGTACCACAATAATTCGTTACATAGATAGAGCCACCGGACATATATCAGAAACAACGAGTGATAATTTAGCGGTAAAAAAAATATCAAACACAACAATTCCAAAAATTCACGAAGTGCTATGGTCGAGTGATGGTTCTAAATTACTCATTCGTTATATAAAAGATGATTCAGTAACAATACGTACTTTTTATGCCAAAATCGCCACCACAACACGTCCAGAACGGGCGATAGAGGGATTATTCTTGGCGGATGATATACGGGATATTTCTGTATCGGGAAATAAAATATTTTATATGACAGAAATGAGCTCTGGTTCGAGTGGGGTTTTGGCAAATTTTGATGGTTCTGGAAAAACAACGGTCTTTACTTCATCATTCTCTGATTGGAGATCTGCTCTCTCATCTCCCACTGGAGCAATTATCTTTACCAGACCGAGCGGTATCGCAGAGGGAAGTGCTTATATTCTAAATATTGGAAATGGTTCATATTCAAAAATAGTGAGTGATCTCCTCGGACTTGTCGCTCTGGGAAATGCCGATGGCAGTCGTGTTTTGGTTTCGGCTATAGTTAATCGTGGATTGACTACTATGGTTTTTGATTCGAAGACAAATAAAGGAGAAAGTGTGAGTATTCAAACGATTGTTGATAAATGCACATGGAGCACAAAAAATAAAAATATTATTTTCTGCGCCGTTCCACAATCTCTGCCAACCGGTGTTTACCCAGATGATTGGTACAAAGGCAAGGTATCATTTGATGACGGCCTCTGGAAGATAGATGTGGTAAGCGGAGAGACAGAAAATCTGTTTGACCCTGAACTTGAAGCAGGTGTTTCCATGGATATGATAAAACTTTCTCTGGATAAAGAAGAAAACGTGCTTCTCTTTACAAATAAAAAAGATATGACTGTGTGGATTTACAACTTGAAACAATAAAACAAGTGAAATAGTGGTTGGAGGAGACGCCTGAGGAGCGACGGCGACGAAGCCGAGGATATTTTCTAGCAAGAAAATATCCGTGCTCCGACAACCACTATTTCACTTGTTTTTGTTCTCTCGCCAACTGTTTCCGAATGTAGAGTTCCTGACCAATCATAAAGAGGTTGGAAGTGGCCCAGTAGAGAGCCAAAGCACCAGCTACCTGATACGAAACAAAGAAAATAATTATAGGCAGAACGTATTTCATTTGGAGATGCATGCTCCGAGCAAAATCTTCCTGAAAACCCCCTCCTTCTGTTTTCTTTGGAATATTCGGCGCAGAAAAACTGATCTGGAAATATTGAGTAACAGCAGCAATAACAGCAAGCCATATATTTTTTTGACTAACGTCAATAATGCCTAAAAAAAATGTACTAATAGCTGGAGGAACATTAACAAATGAATACAAAATATCCGTATTTATATCTGACAGCCCCGAGGAATAAAAAATTTTATAAATAGCCCAGAGAATAGGAATTTGAATGAGTAAGAGGAGAATAGAGGAAAATGGATTCACTTTTTTCTCTTTATATAGTTTCATTGTCTCTAGGGCTTGTGTTTGTTTATTGTCTTTATGTTTTTCTTTTATTTTTTTTAAATCTGGCTCTATGAGCTTCATCATGGCCTGCGTCCTCACCGCTTTTTTTGAGAGAGGAAAAAGAACAATTTTGACTATGATTGTAAAGAGAACGATGATGACACCGGCATCGAGAAAGGGTAAGAAATCCGCTAGGAAAATCAAGCCATTATAGAGCGGGGTGTATATAAAGGTTGTATACATAGTGTATGGATAAGTATGAGGAAAAAAAACAAATTATCAAGCGGTAGAGAGACCGGCTTTTTTCCAAAGCGAGATGATCTCGTTTCTAATCTCTTCAAGTTTAATTATCTGACACTCTCGTTTGGGCATAATCATGATAAAAACAGATTTTTTTAGGTCTTTCTTCGCATTTCGCAAGACGGCATAAACCCGACGTTTTATTCTATTTCGATCTACAGCGCGCTTGGCTACTTTTTTTGAGACCGACACGGAGAATTTTTTTGTCGGCGCTAGAGCATATCGCATTGACATATGTACACCAAAGACACTCTGGCTGTTTGCAAGCAAGGTTATATCTCTCACAGAGAGTCTCTCGCGTTTTGAAAGCATTTAGACGTTAACTAGATGTTTGCGGCCTTTGTGGCGCCTACGTATGAGCACCGTTCTGCCAGTATGGGAATTTTTTCGTGCCAGAAATCCGTGTGCTCGAGCTCTTTTTCTGTTTTTTGTTTTGTATACGATTGCCATAATTTTAAAAATTTAGCCAGTTTTTTTATTAACACTTTGTTCACATATTATTAACACATTTACAACTTGTTTACAACTACTACAATTCTATTAAGCCTATATACTAAGCCTACTCGGTTACATCACAATATGGATAATAAAAAACTTTGGGAAAGTGTGCTTGGGGTATTGGAACTATCTGTGTCAAAAGTCACATTCAATATGTGGTTCCGGGAAACATATATACACAAGCAGGGCGATGGCGTAATAACACTTGCCGTACCGAGCATTTTTGCCAAAGAATGGCTCTCTGAGAAATTTCACAAAACGATTTTGAAACATCTGCGCGATTTCGGTCATGATGTGAGATCTATCGAATACGTCATTGCGCCAAAAGTATCGGAACACAGAGAAAACAATGAAGATACACTCAAAATCTTTCCTGTGCATGAATTACCTCTCCAAGAATATTATATAAACAAAGAAGATAATCTCAATCCAAAATATACATTCGACACTTTTGTCATCGGACCTTTCAATGAATTGGCTCACGCGGCCGCTCAAGCCGTCATGAAGAGCCCTGGCGTAGCTTATAACCCCTTATTCATTTATGGAGACACAGGTAGAGGTAAAACTCATATAATCCAAGCTGTTGGTAATCATATAAAGAACACCACGAGCAAAAAAGTGCTCTATGTGACTTCAGAAAAATTTACCATTGATTATATGACATCGGTTCAGCTCGGCAAAGCAAATCAATTCAAAGAAAAATATCGCAAATACGATGTCATAATCATGGATGATATACAATTCTTTTCGAGCAAGGAAAAATCTCAAGAAGAGTTCTTTCACCTCTTTAATACCATGCACGAGAATAATAAACAATTTATTTGCTCGTCTGACAGGCATCCAAACAATCTCTCTGGTGTAGAGGAGAGAATAAAATCTCGTTTTAATGCCGGTATGATAGTCGATGTGGCCGCTCCAGACTATGAATCGAGAATCTCAATCCTTAAAACCAAACTGACTCGTCAGAATGTCGGTTTGCCGATAGAAATGATAGAATTCTTGGCTGGAGCCCTAGACGGCAATATTAGAGAACTTGAGGGTATAACTAATTCAATAGCCATTCAAACCCAACTTCGAGGAAGGGAAATGAATATTATTGATCTCAAAAATCTCATTAAAAACAGCGCTAAACCAAAAAAGACTATATCAGTAAAAGAAGTTGTAAAAATTGTTTCTGACTTCTATAACATAGAAGAACATAGTATATATGAAAAGACTCGCAAAAAAGAGATTGTAAAACCACGTCAAGTCATCATGTATCTCTTACGTGAGGATCTCAATATTTCATATCCATCTATAGGAGAAAAACTTGGTGGACGTGATCATACAACCGTCATTCATTCTTGCGAAAAAGTCAAAGAAGATATAAAGTCAAATCAGCCATTACTCCAAGAGTTGAATCATATTCGCTCTCTTATATCATGATAATAAACTGTGATTTGTTTGTGGAAAAAATATAATAAGTCAAACAAAAATGAGAGAATATAAAAAATTATTAATTCTTTTATAAATTAATCCCCAATTAAAATTATGTATAAAACTCAGAAAAAGGCTAAATAATGGTATATAAAAAGATATACACATATCCACACTACTAATAGTAATAATAGTCTTATATATAGAAATAAAAAGATATACTAAACAAATGAAAATAGAATGCATCAAAGATAAATTAGTAGAAGCAATAACTAAAGCTGATAGATTAACAGGGAAAAATCTCTCTCTACCAATTCTCTCTTGTGTTAATCTCCGTGCTGATAAAAACTTTCTCGTTATACGCTCCACAAATCTAGATTGTGGTATAGAAATCAAAATTCCAGCCAAAGTTGAAATAGGGGGTGAAATTGCTCTTCATGGTGCTGTTATGGCATCCCTTCTCTCTGGTTTACCGAAAGAAAAAAATATTATTTTAGAATCAAAAGATGGAAATATACTGATCAAAACTTCCTCAAATAACACTCTCATAAAAACATATCCTTCTGATGATTTTCCTTCTATACCAAAACTAGATACCCATAAAATAGTTGAAATGAGTCCAAAACTACTCATAAAAGGCTTTAAATCGGTTGTTTATAGTGCTTCTCTATCTACTGTGAAACCAGAATTGGCGAGTGTATATGTCTGGAAAGACGGCGGAGATTTAATTTTTGTTTCAACTGATTCGTTCAGATTGGCTGAAAAAAAAGTGAAAATAAAAGAATCTATTGATTTTCCTTCAGTTATTATTCCAGCCAAAAATGTTGTAAATATTATTCACACCCTGGAAAACGTTTCTGACGAAGTCAAAATTTTGTTTGACAGGAATCAAATTGCGTTTGAAACAAAAGATATTTATCTAATGTCACGTGTCATAGACGCCACTTTTCCTGATTACAAGCAGATTATGCCAAAAGTTTTTGTGACAGAAGTTGTTGTTTTAAAGCAAGATTTAATTGATTGTTTCAAAACTTCTCATATTTTTTCCGATAAATTCAATCAAGTAAACATAAAAGCTTTACCCTCAAAAAAATCTTTCGTTATTTCAACTAAAAATAGTGATGTGGGTGAATATACCAATGTTCTCGATGCCTCTGTTACGGGCCAGGACGTGGATATAAACTTTAATCACAGATATATCGCAGATTGTTTCCAATCAATCGATTCTGACAGTGTTTCGGTCTCTATAAGTGGTATCAATAAACCTCTGGTCATAGGCGGAGTGTCCGATAAATCCTTTTTTTATCTTGTTATGCCCATGAATAGATAGTACAGGGCAAATTTTTGTTTAAATATGTTCAATATAACCAACTATCTCAAAAAATTTGCTAATATCGAGAGCAATTTAACCTTTCAAAAGGAAATAATAACAAAAACCCTAAAAGAGCTTTGTGACCTCGATGTTATAGATTTTGAAATACGTAACGGAACACTTTATCTCAAAGCTAGTCCCACGGTGAAATCAATTGTTTTTATGAAAAAAGACCAGATTGTTGCGTATTTAAAGAAGAATTTTCCTCAAGGCAGAATAGGTGATATACGCTAAATATTTAATTGTCTAAAACTACAGAAAATGTTGCGTTGGCTTCACTCCTATTATAGACGGAATCATAGGCTACTACTTTTATTCTATTTATTTCCCGAATATTTGTTATTTCTCTAGGTGATAAGCGAAAAGAGAATGATTGCTTTTCAATAGTGTTTATATACGTGTCGTTTACATAAAGCGAGACTTTGGTGAGGGGATATTTTCCTGCAGAAGAAACAGATATAGAAACTTCATCATTTAAATTGTATTTTTTTGCTGAATCTATATTTTGAATAGAGACAACGAAAGAATTTTCTCCTATATGCACATCGTCAGTTGCTGTTGGTATAGTGCTACTAGCTTGATCAGTTAGACCCTGTAATGCCACCCAGAGACGTACAGGCGCTTCCCAGCGCTCGAATTGAGGATCATCTCGATGTGTCGGTGATGGGCCGAGAGGGTCGCGTTTATCCACCCAATAGAGAATAGAATGAACAGATTGGATTGGAATTTCTTGTCTTGTTTCAGACGGAGTGAATTCCGTTGCTATTTTTCCTGATATTTTATCTATGATATAGGTTTGTCCGCCTTGCCAAATACCTCTCATAATCGGTTTGAGAATAGACAAGTCTATTGGTGTTGGTGGAATGAATCTTTCATTTGGTATCGTCTCAAGAGCTCTCCGCATAAATGTACTCCACATAGGGGCAATGATTTGTCCCGCTACTTTTTTGATCATGGGACTGTTGTCGTTATTGCCAGCCCAGACACCGACGACGAGATTTGGGGTATATCCTATGGTCCAAGCATCTCTCGAATCATTTGTTGTACCTGTTTTTACAGCTACATCTCTGTTTGGAAAGTGGAGAACAGAATTTGGACCATAGGCTAGAGTTCTGGCTGTATTGTCAGAGAGAATATCAGATATCATTTCGGCCACATTTGCTGGCATGACCTGATTTTGCTGTGGTGCTGGAAGTTTTATCTCATTACCATTTGAATCAAAAACTTGGAGGACCGAACGATAGGCGACATGATTACCGTTGTTTGCAAACGTGCCGTAAGCACTGGTCATTTCGAGTAGGGAAATTTCACCGCCTCCGAGGACAAGAGTCAGTCCGTACTGATCGGCATTTGTGAGACTAGTTATACCCATGTCTTTGGCTAGAGTTAAAGAATCTCTAATTCCCGCTAAATACAAGGTCTTGATAGATGGAATGTTTATGGATTGAGCTAGAGCATTTCGCAGGCTGATAGGTCCGCGGAACTTTTCATCATAGTTTTGTGGCGTGTAACAGATATCTGGATCTGCAGAGGCGGATAGGGGTTTGCCTTCCAGATCACATTCTGTGCTAAATGAAGTCGGCAGGTCAAAAACAACTGTTTCTGGAGTATAACCTTTTATAAAAGCTTCGGAGTAGATGATTGGTTTCATGGTGGAGCCAGGCTGACGATTAGAAGCAACAGCCACATTGAATTGACCGTCAATTTCTGCATCAAAATAATCTCGCGAGCCAACCATGGAGAGAATGTTTCCTGTTTTTGGGTCAAGAGCAATCAGAGCGGCGTTCTCGGCATTGAAATTTTCTTTATTTGAAAGTGCTGTTTTTTTGACGAGATCCTCAGCTTGTTCCTGAAGGTTTGTGTCGAGGGTTGTTATTACTCTATAACCACCTCCATCAAACGAATCCTTGCCGATAATTTTTTCCAAGTAGTCTTTGACAAAGAAGACGAAATGAGGAGCCCGAATACCGAATTTTTCTTGAGGTTTGAGGGACACCTTTTCTTTAAGGGCTTTTTTATATTCTGCTTCCGTGATAAAACTGTTTTTGAACATTCTTTCCAGAACCAATTCCTTACGATTTTCAAGTTCTTTTACATGGGTGCCATAAGGTGAATAATAGCTGGTGGCTTGGGGAATAGCGGCCAGATAGGCGGCTTCGGCCAGAGTCACATCTCTGGGTTCTTTGCCGAAGAATTGTTTCGAAGCCTCTGCAATGCCGTACATATTGCCACCATATGGGTTTTCGTTTAAATAAATTTCCAGGATTTTATCTTTTGGCAGAGTTTTATCCAGTTTGAACGCCAAAACCCATTCTTTGAGTTTTCTTGAAATTTTTTTGTCTCGGGTGAGCAGGGTGTTTTTGACGACTTGCTGGGTAATAGTTGAACCACCTTGGCTCCAACTACCAGATATGAGATTGGCGAGAATGGCGCGAGCAATAGAAGTAATTTTTATACCGTGATGTTTATAAAAGTTTTCGTCTTCTATGGCGATCGTAGCCTTTTTTATATATGGAGAAATATCTGCCGAAGCCACAATAGTTCTCTTTACGCCGCTATGGAGATCGTAGAGCAGGACCTTACCAGTTTTATCATATATTTTTGTTGATTCTGTCACCTTTCTCTGCTCGAAAGACGACAAATCCGGTAATCTGAAAGAAGAAATCCAGAAAATAACAGATCCAATTACAATAGAAACAAGAGAAATGAGAACAAAGATAATATCCCTCTTTGTATGCGCTTTTATATAGTGAATGAGTCGTTTCAAATATCGAGCAGGACTTTTTTTCATGCAATCTCTAACATATCAGGAAATTTATACGGCTACAAGACAGAGAAAAACGGCTGTGATAAAGTGTAGTTGTGAAAGAAATCAAGCAATTTTTATCGCGGGGCATAGAAAATATCTTTCCGTCAAAAGAAAGTTTTGCACAGATGCTTGAAAGTGACAAAAAACTCTTGATTTATTTGGGGTTGGATCCGACTGGACCGACTCTTCATATGGGGCATGCAATTCCCTTGATGAAACTAGCAGAGCTCCAGAAAATGGGACATAGGGTAATTCTGCTCATGGGTGATTTTACGGCTATGATAGGGGATCCATCAGATAAATTGGCAGTACGCAAACAGCTTTCTCATAAAGAAGTACTTTCAAACCTTAAACTCTATAAAAAACAAGCTTCCATTTTTCTTTCTTTCAGCGGTAGGAATAAGGCAGAGATAAAATACAACAGCAAGTGGCTCTCCAAAATGAATTTTGCCGACGTTTTAAATCTCGCTTCGAAAATGACCGTTGATCAAATGTTAAAAAGAGATATGTTTCGAAAGAGGGCGGAAGAAGGTAAGCCGACATTTATTCACGAATTTCTCTATCCTCTCATGCAGGGCTATGACAGCGTGGCTATGGATGTAGATGCGGAAATTGGCGGTAATGATCAGACATTCAACATGCTCACTGGTCGAGATTTGATGAAAACGATGAAAAATAAAGACAAATTTGTCATTGCCACAAAACTTCTCACCGATTCATCGGGAGTCAAGATGGGCAAGACAGAAAGTAATATGATAACTTTTACCGACAGCGCACAAGATATGTTTGGCAAAGTAATGAGTTGGCCAGATGACATAATTATTCGAGGTTTTGAATTGTGTACGGATGTGGCAGATGAAATTATAGCCAAAGAAAAAGAATTCTTGGCCGGCAGTGGTAATCCACGTGATGCCAAATTGCGTTTGGCCGAGGCAATTGTTTCTATTTATCACGGTTTGCAAGTAGCAAAATCTTCTCATGACTCTTTTCTCTCCGCATATTCTCTTGGCGCCATGCCAGCCGATGTTCCAGAAATCAAAGTCTCGTTAGGAATGTTTCTGGCCGATGTTTTACTCGAGCAAAAGATTGTCTCCTCGAAAACAGATTTTAAGAGATTGATTTCCGAAGGGGCGATCAGAAATTTGAAAAATGGCGAGACACTAAAAATATCTGCTCAAAAAGCTGATGTGGACATGGATTTGAAAATTGGCAAGCACCGGTTTATAAAAATCAGAATAAAATAAAATTTACCAATTTTCTTCTTCAGGCATAAAATCACTCAAAGGATCATCTTCATCTTCCTTATCGATTGATAGAGGGCCCACTACATCTTCGACTACTGCTTCTTCGATTTCTTCTTCTCTTATGGTTTTATTTCGTGGCATATGGTTTTTATTTTAAGAGTGCTCTATTTGTAACAAATAAAATTATCTTTGCAAGTAGCTCTACCTGTGGAAAAGTACGGGCAATTATTAAGACATAAACTTTTCTGTTGCAAAGCAAGTGAGGCCGACAGCAATGGCATCGTATTCATCATCATGGGTGATTTTTTTATCTATTTTCACGAGTTTGTCCACCATGGAATTAATCGCCCGTTTGTCACTTTTGCCATAACCTGTAACCGCTACTTTTATTTGTCCTGGACCATACTCATGAACTTTGAGATTATGCCTTGCGGCTTGAAAGAGAATAACACCGCGAGCTTCGGCTACGGTTATTGCTGTTTTTTGATTAACGCTAAAGAAAAGTGTTTCGAGGCATAATGCTTCCGGTTTGTATTCCAAAATCACTTTTTCGATTTCATTTCCGATGAGGCCGAGTCTCTCAAAATGTTCTAGTTTTTTGTCTGTCTTGAAACAGTCGGAATAAACAAGAGTTTCTCTGTCTCGTGATTCTTTTTCTAGAACGGCAATACCAAGGCGTTCGTATCCCGGATCAATGGCGATTATTCTCATGCCTTAATTTTACTCCACATTTGTAAACACTTCTTGAACTTCGTTTTTACCTTTTAAGGATTTTCAAATGCCCCCAAGCTTTCTCTGTGGCTTTGCGACCCCTAGGAGTACGTTCTATGAGACCAAGCTGAAGGAGATATGGTTCGTGAACCTCCTCAACTGTTGCTTCTTCTTCAGAGAGCGATGCAGAAAGAGTGTTAAGACCGATAGGACCGCCATTGAATTTTTCTATGAGAGTTTTTAAGAGATCTCGATCGTTTTGGTTTAGGCCGAGCTCATCAATACCAAGCATTTTGAGAGCTCGATCGACAATTTCCACAGAAACTGGAACTTTTTCTACTTGAGCCAAATCACGGACACGTTTTAGGAGAAAGTTTGCCGTGCGTGGCGTAAAACGGCTCCTTTCGGCTATTTTTTTGGACGATTTTTCGTCCACTTTTATTTTCAAAAGCCGGGCTGAACGATCAATTATCTGCTGGATTTCCTTGTCAGAATAGAATTCGAGGCGAAAAGTGCCTCCTGAAAATCTCGATCGCAGTGGAGCAGAGAGCAGGGCGATACGAGTAGTGGCCGCCAGTAATGTAAAAGGTGGGAGTTCGAGCTGAATTGTGCGTGCCGAAGGGCCTTTGCCTATGATGATATCGAGAGAACCAGATTCCATGGCAGGATAGAGCACTTCCTCTATAGATTTATTCAAACGATGGATTTCGTCTATGAAAAGTATATCGCCAGGCGCAAGGTTTGTGAGAATAGATGCCAAGTCACCAACTTTTTCTATAGCTGGACCAGAAGTAGCTTTCAATTGTGAAGAAGTTTCTTTGGCAATAAGGTGAGCGAGAGTTGTTTTACCTAGACCTGGTGGGCCGTAGAATAAAATGTGTTCCGGAGGATGTTTTCTCTCTGCCGCTGCCCGCAAAAGTACGCGCAGATTTTCTTTTATACTCTTTTGCCCGACATATTCATCCCACTTGGAAGGACGCAGAGTTGTATCGAGAAAAAGATCATCATTCTCTAAAGTAGGCTTGTTTTGAGCCTTATTTGAAATATTCGCTGAGAACTGGTTTGATGTACTTGACATATTGTATGCTTTATGCTAGGATGGTCATATTGAAATCGTTGAAAGCTGTTTAAATATTTGGGATTCCAGAGTATAAATCTCTAAGCAATTAAACCTTTGGTTTACTAGTTGATATTCTCGGGACGTTCTGGTTAGACTTCGGTCTTCCTACTGGGGCTATCCATTGAACTCTGCTTAACTTTAGATGCACATCTGCAAGTATTGCTTAGAGATTTATGTTCTGGAAAAACTTTCGAGAGATCACCCTACGGAATGATTTTCTTTTTTCATACTACTCCTACTATTATCTGGTGCAATAGCTAAAAAGAAAAAGAACACAGAAAGAGACTTTAGAAAAGTTTTTATTTTTTGTGTACAGATGCCTGTTCTGCTTGCATACGATGATACTCGGTTTGAAATCTTTGAAATTCTTGCTGATGCCGATCATTTTCTCGCTTCAAAGCAGTCATTTCGTTTTCTGCTTTAACGTGTTCAGAAGCTTTTTTTACTGCTTCTCTCTCAGCTTCCATTTTTTCTTGTTTTAATTTTGTTATTTCGTTTTCTTTTGCATGAATTTCTATCTCTTTTTCTTTAGCGGTTTTTTTTGCCGTTTCGATTGCTATACGTAATTGTTCTATATGTGTCTGTTTTGTTTGGAATGTGAGAGCTACACGATCCATTTCCGCTTCGAGTTCTTGTAATTTTGCTATAAAATCTTCGTTTTGGTTCATAAATTTAATTTTCTATATTAATAACTCTCTCTAATTCCTCCAACGAGGTAATACCTTTTAGAATTTTTAAAATACCGTCCTGAAGCATTGTTAGAATTCCTTGATTTACGGCTATTTTATCTATTTCTTTTTCACTAGTTGAATATTCAATCGCCTTGCTAATTTCTTCGGTAGTCAAAATTCCCTCATATATACCTATACGTCCTCTATAACCGGTTTTATTACATTCGGTACAACCGACAGGTTTCCAGTAAGTGTTTCTTTTTTCTGGTATTTCTTTTTTGTCTGTTATGGAAGTAATTATTTTCTCCACTTTTTCTCTGTCGACACCAGTGAGTGTTTCTTCTTTTTTGCATGCTGGGCAGAGTTTTCTAATTAGACGTTGAGCGAGTGTTATGTTTATGGCGCTCGAAATGACCCGTGGATTGACACCGAGATCTATAAGACGAGGAAATGAACCTGCGGCACTGTTTGTATGGAGGGTTGAAAAAACTAAATGTCCCGTAAGAGCCGAATTTACGGCCGTTTGCGCTGTTTCCCCATCACGGATTTCACCTATCATTATGACATCGGGGTCTTGGCGTAAAGCAGAACGTAAGCCCAGGTTGAATGAGTAATTTTTCTCCGTATTTACCTGTGTCTGTACTATACCGGGGAGATGATATTCGATTGGGTCTTCGATGGTGATAATTTTTACACCAGGTGTATGAATTTTTTGTAAAAATGCGTAGAGAGTAGTCGTTTTGCCTGATCCTGTAGGACCTGTTGTGAGAACCATGCCGTTTGGCTTGGCGATTTCTCTCATAATAATCGCCAGAAGTTTTTGTGGAATGCCGAGTTCTTCTAGTGGCACTTGAATTGATTTTGGATTGAGCAGGCGCATCACTACTGACTCGTTATAGGCGCCGGGCAAAATAGATGTGCGGATTTCTATATCGTTCTCACCGATTTTTACGGAGAATCTGCCATCCTGGGCTTCGCTTTTTATGTTGAGCTTGAGACCAGACAAGAGTTTTACTCGAGAGAGAAGCAGATTGAACGTTTCAAGGTCGAATATGAGGATATCTGTGAGCATACCGTCTAAGCGATAACGCAAACGCACATAATCTTCTTCTGGTTCTATATGAATGTCGCTGGCTTTTGTAGCCAAGCCTCCAGACAAGACAATTTCGAGAATTTTTGATATGCGCAAACCTTTTTTGAGTTTCAGAATTTCTTCCATACTTTTCTTTACGTCTTCTACGGTTTTGATTTTGTTTATGAAAGTTCTGATATCTTCACTCGAAATATCCAGAGCGCCGGCCTTTGTCTCGGTGGAAAATGAAAGATCGCCATATCTGGACCATACCTTTTCCAGACTTATGGGACTTGCTACAGCCAGAGCCACCTCATAGCCTCTCGACATTATCGTTTCAACAATTTGTTTGGTTTTTTCGTTGAGCGGTGAAATAACCGCGATTTTTACTTTTTTACCAATCAAACTGAAAGGGGCAACTTTTGCTTCGCGAGCTTCTGTTTCTGTGACTATACGCAGAGCATCCATATTTATGGGTACTGGAGCGAGATCCACGTATTCTAGACCTTCGCGACTAGCGACTATTTGTGCCACATCTTCTTCTTCACGATGCATAAATTCGTCCAACTTTTTTTCTTGTTTTTCTTCGTCAAAGATGACAGTCATAGAGATATTTTATCATGGAAAGTAAAATAGGTATTGTTTTGTAGCACGGAAGTTTTCTTGCTAGAAAACTTCCTCGGCTTCGGCCTCGTCAGGCCTCAGGCGTCTACAAAACAATACCTATTTTACTTTCTCTTGCTATAATCTTTTTGTGATCTCAAAAAGTTTAGAAGAAACCAGAGAAATAGCCAGAGATTTTGCCAAAAAGGTCGCTCCACGTACGAATGGGGCTTTGGTGGTTGCGCTTTCTGGCAGTCTCGGTTCAGGCAAAACCACATTTACCAAAGCTTTTGCTGGAATCTTTGGTATACATGAGAGAGAAGTAACCAGTCCAACATTTGTCATTATGAAAAGTTACGATTTGAATTCAAAAAACTTCTCTTTTAAAAGATTTGTACACGTAGACGCTTATCGTTTGGAAAAAGCACTAGAAATTGAAAAACTTGGTTGGAAAAAATTGCTTGAAGATACCAACAATCTCATTCTCATAGAATGGCCGGAAAATATAGGGAAAGTATTACCAGAAAATGCGGTTGAAATTTCCTTTAAATTCATAGATGAGAATACTCGGGAAATAGTGTTTAATTAGAGTGTGAAAAGACTTATTCTTTTAGACTCACACGCCATACTTCATCGGGCATATCATGCTCTGCCAGATTTTGCTACATCTAAAGGCGAAGCCACGGGGGCTCTGTATGGTCTCTGCACCATGCTTTTGAGTGTTATAGAAAAGCTAAAGCCTGATTATATTGTAGCCACATATGATTTGCCAAAACCAACCCACCGTCACGAAGCATACAAAAATTACAAAGCTGGTCGGGCAAAAACCGACACAGATCTAGTGGCTCAAATAATTCGTTCTCGCGATGTTTTCAATGTTTTGGGAATTCCTATGTATGACCGTGAAGGCTTTGAGGCCGATGATATTTTAGGAACGATAGTCGAAAAGACTTTGAAGGACAAAAATGTAAAAATAATCATTGCTTCTGGAGACATGGATACGCTTCAGTTAGTCTCTGGTGAAAAAGTGCGCGTCTATACTCTCAAAAAGGGTATCAGAGATACGATTATATACGATGAAAAATTGGTGAATGAACGTTTTGGTTTCGGTCCCGAGCTCTTGCCTGATTACAAAGGTCTGCGTGGCGACCAAAGCGACAATATAATCGGTATAAATGGCATAGGAGAAAAAACAGCGACCATTCTCATAACAAAATTCGGTGGCATAGATAATATTTACAAAGCTCTAAAGAAGAACAAAGAACAATTTAAGAAAGTTGGTATAACAGATAGGGTTATAAATTTGTTGATTGGTGGCGAGGAAGATGCCAGATTTTCAAAAATACTAGCCACAATACGCAGAGATGCTCCTATAGATTGGAAGTTACCACAAAAATCTTGGCGAGAGGCAATTGATATAGAAAAAACATCAAAACTTTTTTCTGATTTGGAGTTTCGCACAATGGTAAATAGATTTAAAAGTATTTTGGGTGCTGATACTGAAAACGAAAATGTCAAAAACAGCGAAAACAACAGGGAGGATCAAAAAACTCCCGTAATAGAAGAAAAAATTTCTGAAACAGCATTAAAAGAAACTGTTTTAATGCTCTGGCTTGTCAATTCAAATCTGACGAATCCAAAATTGGAGGACGTTATGAATTTTACTCAAGCAAAAACATTTACTGAGGCACGAAAAATACTCGAGGTTGAAATAGAAAAAAAAGGTCTTCAAAAAGTCTTTATAGATATTGAAAAACCTCTTATACCAATAGTCGAAAAAATGAAGCAAATTGGGGTTAAAATCGATAAAAAGTACTTAGAAAAATTAAGTGGTGAATATCATACGGAGCTTTCTAAACTTGAAAAATCTATATGGAAAATGGCGGATGTGGAATTCAATATAGCGTCACCAAAACAGCTTGGAGAAGTTTTGTATATGAAACTCGGTTTAAAAACGAAGGGCCAGAAAAAAACAACGGGCGGAGCATTATCTACAAAAGAATCAGAATTAGAAAAACTTGTGGATGAGCATCTGATTATAGGAGATATTTTGAAATATCGAGAATTAGCAAAACTTTTGGGTACTTATATAGATGCTATTCCAAAACTTCTCGATGAAAAATCTCGTATTCATCCCACATTCATACAATCAGGCTCAACAACCGGCAGAATGGCGACAGAAAATCCTAGTATTCAAAATATTCCAAACAAAACCGATCTCGGCAGACGAATCAGAAATGCTTTTATAGCAGAAAAAGGCTGGAAAATAGTTTCTTTTGATTATTCTCAAATAGAACTTCGCATAGCGGCCTTTCTCTCGGGTGATAAAAAATTAATAGACATATTTCGACGAGGCGAAGACGTTCATTCGGCTGTGGCAGCACAAGTTTTTTCTGTGCCGACAGAGAAAATTACAAAAGCTATGAGAACACAAGCCAAAGTTATAAATTTTGGTGTTATGTATGGTATGGGAGTGAATGCTCTACGGGCAAATCTCGGCACAGATCGTGCTACGGCCCAGAAATTCTATAATGAATATTTTGAAAAATTTTCAGGTCTGCGTGATTATTTGGAACGGGTAAAAGCCGAGACTGCTCGCAGGGGGTATACAGAAACTTTTTTTGGCAGGCGCAGATATTTTGATGGTATCAAGTCAAAACTGCCATTTATTCGTGCCGCAGCTGAACGTATGGCCATAAATGCACCTATTCAAGGCACAGAAGCCGATATTGTGAAACTCGCTATGATTCATATAGACGAATACTTAAAGAAAGAAAAGCTTGAAGGTGACGTACACATTCTCATGCAAGTTCATGATGAAATTGTCTGTGAAGTCCGCGAAAATGTCGTTTCGAAAATCGAGCCTCATATAAAAAAAATAATGGAAAATATTATTAATCCGAAAGATATAAACGGTATTGTCTGTACTGCGGACGCCAAAGTGGGGGATAATTGGGGGGAGATGGAAGCATTAAATAAAAAGTGAAAATAAAATGTTTTACATTATTCATGGAACAGATATAGAAAAAGCCAGAGAAAAAAGTCATGTGCTTTTTGATGCACTCAAGACCAAGAAGCCTGATGCATCAGTGGGAACTTTAACGGCTGAAGCTGTAAACACAGACAAACTAGACGAACTGACACAATCCCAAGGTCTCTTTGAGAACAAACAAATTATTTTCATGGACAGGACACTTGAAAATAAAGACGTACGGGAAATTATTCTCGAAAAAATTGATGCGATCAAAGATTCACCGAATATATTTATATTTTTCGAAGGCAAACTCACAAAGGAAGTTTTGAAAAAGCTCGAAAAGAGAGCAGAGAAGATTCAAGAATATGTTCTCGATGAAGAAACACCGAAAGAAGCCTCAAACTTTTTCGCTTTAGCTGATGCTTTTGGTGCACGTGACAAGAAAAAATTATGGATATTGTTTTGCGATGCAATAGACAGAGACGCTGTTCCTGAAGAAATACATGGTATCTTGTTTTGGCAAGCCAAATCTCTCGCTCTTGCCGAAAAGATTTCAAGTGCAAACGAAGCCGGTCTTAATCCTTTCGTATATGGAAAAGCCAAGCGATTTCTCTCCAATTGGAAAAAAGGAGAAATAGATGCGATGCTCTCAAAACTCGTGCGCATGTACCACAGAGCTCATATGGGGGAAGTAAATTTTGAAATAGAACTCGAAAAATTTGCTCTAGATCTCTAGATTAAAATTGAAGTTTACGATTTTTGTGATATTATCGTTTTGCAATTCGTTTCTTATCCGCCCATAGGTGTTTTGGCAGGTCGATGGCTCAAAAATCCGCCCATAGCTCAGTTGGTAGAGCAGCTCCCTTTTAAGGAGAAGGTCCCAGGTTCGATTCCTGGTGGGCGGACAAATGATCTGTACCCCATAAAGTGGACACGCTGTGGTATATGATAATTATGATAAAATTATCATATGAAAAAATCTATCAGTATTAGTCTTGCAAGAATATTTTATCGTGGCCAATCGATTGGACGTGATATAAAAATAGAAATTAAAATTTTCGAACGGCGTTTTCAAATTGAAAAGAGAATATTAATGGGCGAGATAAAGGAAATACATCAACATTTAAACACATTTAATTTCGATAAAGATACAGTGGATTCGGAAGTTGCGATCACTGTTACTGAAAAAGATTTACTTTTTAGTGACAGCAACACGATCAAGACATCGATTCACATAGATACTACTTCTAAAGAAATCCAGGAATTTGCTTTTATAGTGAAAGTTGGGGAAAGACGTTCACTATGGAAACGCATACTCTGGGGCAGTCGAGAAGCAATTTTTGAAGTTTATTTAGAAGCAAAAGTTCAAGATGAAGCAATTGTAATCAAAAAATATTCCTACAGGAGTGTAAATGAAGATGAAGACTACAATCGCTACGATGATCTAATAGGAGAAATAGTAGATTATTGGAACGAAGAATTTTCAAAGGAAGCCGACACGCCTCCTGAATTTCTCGATCCAAACTTGGTTAAGGCCATAATGTACCAGGAAACCCGAGTTGGACACGATGAGAGAAAAAATGGATTTGTAGATGTTATGCAGGTCGGTTATCCGGGCGATCCAGCACTTCCTACTTTGAGAGGTGAGTTCCCGGAATATTGGATTCATAATGGGAAAGAAATTCCTTTGAAATATGATGCCCGAATCGAGAGTGTGAGGGACAGTATCATGTGGGGTGTACGCTGGCTATATCACAAAGCACAGGAAATAAAAATAAGCGATGGTCGCCGACACTGGCTTACTTGGAAAGAGGCCGTGAGTGGATATGGTCCTCCGACTGATGAATACGATAGAGACGTCTGGAGTATTTATAAGAATGGTATTAAGAAAGAAAGAAAAAACACAATACAACTATGGAGTATCGTGATACTCGTTCCACTTCTCGCTATTTCTTTTTTAAGTAATAAGAGTTCTGATTTGAGATCTTCTATTTGGAATTCTTTAGATACTTATCAAAAAACTAGAGTAGAGGATATGGTAGAGGATATTGAAATAGAACATAGCCAAGTCAAACCCTCTCTTTTTGCCGCCGTAATCGTGAGAGACCTGGACTGGTGGGAAGACTTGAAACTAGGTACATGGGACGGCGGCCGATTAAAATGGTTAAAAATTGAAGAGGAACCAACAGAGCAATCCATTTTATCTTTTCGTTTTATAAAATTAACTGGTTTTACTAATCCACTCCTAGAAGTTTATGGAAGTACGCACGTCGGTAACGGAAATTTATATTTGTATGAAATCAAAGGCAAAACAGCACATCTTATTTTTAAAGAAAGAGCTGTGGATAGTTATCCTGATGGAAGACAGAGTAAAGAAGATTTTGAAAAATATGGTTATTACGGTTGCGGAGAAATATATAGAGGCGGAAAATTGGCTGTCATATATGAAATAAACCCTGACCGAACTGTGAAAGTAAAATTATCAGGTATTCAGGATGTTTATTGTGAAGACGGACGTGATGATCCGGATACGTTTTATTATGAGTCTTCTGAAATAAAAGTAGCTGAAATACCAATAGAAAAACAGTTTATTCTGAAATAAAAAGGCTCAACTATGTCTTTTTAAATTCCATCTCTTCTTTGATTTGCAAAGCTCTTTTCATGATATGGTCGCCAATTTCACCCCAGTCAAAATATTTTTTATAATCTTTTGGTTCAATTAATTTTATTTCTGTTATATCTCCATCTGGATCTGAAATGAAGTCGCCGTAAGGTTCTACGATACAAACCGAACGAGTTTGAGATACTAAACCTTGAGGTTCGCTTATATCTTGATAACCAATAAAACGTTGGCAGACAACTCTCATATTCGTCTCTTCTTTTACTTCTCTTATTACTGCGGATTCTAAATCCTCATTTTTTTCAACCTTACCACCTGGTGGAGTCCAATAACCTTTCTTTTCACTGTAAACAACGATTAATTTATTTTCATAAAAACAATAAGCATGTACCCCAGTAATCTTTTTATCAATGAGATCTTTTTCACTATTTATGTCCTTGTAAATAACACTCAGAACTTGGCCGGAATGATTTGTGAGAGTAGATTTTATTTCCATAAAAAAAGTATAACATTATGTATTGCCTTGATGAAAAGCTGTCTGTTGTATAGACTCTGCATATAATACCCGTATGAGCTTTTTCAAGAGTAACAAAGAAATAAAAACCGGAGACTTGAAACTTTCTGATTTCAATCAAATTTGGACGAAATTTTGTTTTCTCGATGAAACTGGAAGTTTGAGTGATCAGACCGACCAGTATTTTACCGTTGGAATACTGAAAATGAGCCAGCCCTATTATCTCCAAAGCAAACTATTGTATGAGCGAAGTAAGATTAGATTTTATGATGAGATAAAATTTAATAAATTATCAAAAAATAATATTGGTTTTGCTAAAACTGCAGTTGACGCCCTTTTTGAAACAAAAAGTATTTCGTTTTACTCATACTCTATTAGCACAAAAAGTGATTACTACTTGAAAAATTTTGATAAAAATCCTTGGACCGCTTATGAACAAATTACTCTCAAGTTATTGGATGTTGCTCTCGCTGAACAAGAAATCATTATTCTCGTTGCTGATTATGTGACTACTCCTAAAGATATTCATTTTGAAGTTAATACAAAGAAGTTTTTTAATACCAGTAAAAAACGTCTTGCCTTGGCTGGAGTGTGTAGATTTGATTCAAAATCGAATGATTTGTTACAAATTACAGATCTTTTGATTGGTGCCATAACTTACGATATAAAATTAAAAAAAGGTCTTGTTACTGGTTCGAAATATAAGCTCGAACTGGTTGATTGTCTAAAAAATAAATTAGGAACGAATTCTTTTTTGAAGGGTTTTAAAAATCATAGTTTTAGTATTTTTGTGGACAAGACAAATCACTTAAATACCCTCAAGACTGAAAAAAATAATGTTGAGTCAAATGAAAAAGGGCTATCGTCCTAACGGTCGACGCCCTTTTTCGGTACATTCGAAGTATATTTCATTGTAAGTAAGAAGTCAAAGTTATCAATTTCTCATAATATGAAAAAAGAAATCTACATTCTCCTCCATAACATCCGCTCAGTTTACAATGTTGGGGCTATTTTCCGTACGGCTGATGCGGTGGGGATTTCAAAAATTATTTTGTCCGGCTATACACCGACACCTATTGATCGTTTTGGAAATGCCAGAGGAGATTTTGCAAAGTGTTCTTTGGGAGCGGAGAAAAGTGTCGCTTGGGAATATGTAAAAAATTCAATAAAAACGTTGGAAAATTTGAAAAAAGAGGGTTTTGAAATTATTTCCGTTGAACAATCAAAAAATTCTGTTGATTATAAAAAGGTGAAGCCAAAAAATAAATGTTTGATAGTTTTTGGCACAGAAGTATCGGGCATTTCAAAACCCATTCTCAAAAAATCCGACATTATTGCTGAAATTCCCATGAGAGGTAAAAAAGAATCCCTAAATGTCTCGGTCTCGGCCGGAATTGTGCTCTATTGTTGGTTCGATGAGTAGTTTGGTACGCTAGGCGATCCGAGATTAGTATGTCACAGCGTCCAAGACTGTATCATTTGCATCCATGAGACGGATGATTTCGTCGTTGTTACGCCAGAGTTCCGTGGATTGATTAAGGAAAAGTCTCCATTCGTTTGAGTAAAAATCTTTGTCGTTTTTGTGATTTGTTATGCAGGCATTGTAGTTCAATTTTTCTGCCAGGAAGTTCACACAAATGTTCGACAGAGTTTTTGGTGGTGCACCCTGAAATATCTTACAACGCGGAATTTTCTCTACGAATTCAGCACATGCATTTTCTCCATGAGGTCCGTATGCTTTTAATTCATCTATTGGATACGGACAATTTTTCTCCAAATCGGGAACGTAATTTTGAAATTGATCGAAATATCCAGTGCATTTGTTCACTCTGAAAGATGTTCCCATAAGCGAACGGCCGGAAGTAACAATAACGTGTCCGCTAGGTGGCAGGAAAACGTCTGTTTTGGGCGTAGAAGTTCCGAGAACTGGTAGATTTACCGCTTTTGGAATAATAATTGAAGTATTGAGGCCCGTACCTCGCAATATAAGGCCAGAAATATTTTGGGCGTTTTTTGTATACTGATCTACTTTCAAACGAAGATATTCTTCATCAGGGTTTTTAGCTTTTGCGCTGATTGTGTCTCCAAAATAAATTTTTTTGCCTATGAGGGGAGTGATGCGAATGTCTTTCACTTCTTTTACCTCCGTGAAGAGATCTCCTATGAGCGAATCAGCTTTGCGGAGAAGATTGCCCGGTGCTTGGGGTAGATTGAGAGTTTTATTTTGTTGAGTATCTCCTCCTTCATAGTACGTGCCATATGCTCTGCCACTATCTAGGGGTCGGGGTGGTTCCAGATACGCGCCCTGATGAGCGGTCTCACTACTCGTTCCTCCTGTAAAAAACCAAATCAAGCCGAGACCGACAAGCGTCCATAAAAGCCAGCCGAATTGGCTATGAAAGCCACTAGGTGTCGGTTTAGAAAATTTTTCTGCCATGACGTAATTATACAATACGATGCAATTTCTGATGAGTATCACAAAAATGCGCGCTTCTGCCACTTATTTTTATGCGCACAATTGTGCCCCTACAGCCAGATTTTTTGCATTTCTCTCCAATTTTTTGGTAAGCATTATGTTTTTCCTGAAATTTACCGCGCTCTCCTAGAATATTTCTATAATCTGACATAGAATCACCACCGAAAGCAATACCGCTCCGCAGAATTTTTTTCATTGATGTGAATATGAAAGCCAGTTTTTTTGTGGGGGTGTCTTTTACTTTTTGTAATGGATGTATACCAGTAAGCCAGAGTATCTCGTCCGAATATATATTGCCTATACCTGATATAACTTTGTGATTCATGAGAACTGTTTTTATTGGACTGTTTGGTTTTTTTGATAGAGCATCTCGGAATTTCTTTATAGTAAATTTTTTTTCCAAAGGTTCTGGACCATGGGCAAATAAATGGAACGAATCTTTGATTTTGTCGCTATCCAATAATGTTACTTTGGCAAATTTGCGCATATCAGCCAACACCATACTCTTTCCATTGGAAAAATTGAGAACGAAATGCACGAATCTGTTGAAAGGATCGTCGCGCAATGGACCAGCCTCGACGGCTTTCCAAATTTTGCCGTCCTTTTCATATTTTCCATACATCACATGACCTGTCATTTTCATGTGAATAAGGATTGTTTTGCCGTTTGAGAGATGTATGAGGATGTTTTTTCCGCGTCTCGATGCGTTTACAATCCTTGCTCCGGTGATTTCTTTTTTAAAAAATCTGAAATACTTCGGATTTTTTATATTGTCTGCTTTTGCGTGGAACAAACTTTTGTAGTCAGTCCAAACATCCTTGATAATGAGATCAACGAGATATTTTTTTATTCCATTTACTGTTGTTTGGACTTCAGGTAGTTCAGGCATGAGTGTAATTTACACTACGTTTTTTATTCAATTTGAGAAGTTCTTCTCTCGCAACCTCGGCATCACTCCATGGAATTTTTGTATTATTTGGTCCCATGATATACGGATCTGTGCCTTTACCCGTGATGAGCACAGAATCACCAACCGTGGCTATAAATAAGGCTTTTTTTATAGCTTCACGGCGGTCCATTATGATATGGGGCTTCGTTTTTGTGATCGCTCTCGCCATGTCTGTAATAATTTTCATCGGGTCATCATCATAAGGATCTTCATTCGTGAGAATTATTTCGTCACATTCTCTCTCTGCGATTTTCGCCATTTCATCTCTCTTCCAAACATCTCTACCGCCACCAGTATTTCCAAGAAGACAAATTCTCCGTGTACCACGAAAAACATTATAAAATTTCTGGAGAGAATCTGGTGTGTGGGCATAATCAACAATAACAGTAAAATTTTGTCCCTCATCTATTTTTTCGACTCGGCCGGGAATCATTTTGAATTTTTCTACAGCTCGTTTTGCAGTCTCGATGGGAATGTTTTGAGTACTAGCAAAAATAATTGCCGCCAAAGTGTTCGAAATATTGAATTCACCTGAAAGGGGAGATTTAATCAAAACTCCTCTTACAGTCATAATAAAACCTTCTTTAAAAATATTATATGGCTTTGCGTCATCCAGAGAATACGTATGTTTTTCCGTGAAATTTTTTGCCAAAAATTTGCCTGATTGGACATCATCGGTATTTGCGACCAGTATTGTCGGTTTCTTTTTTGAGTGCGTGATGACATCTGCTATAGCGAGCTTGGCTGAGATGTATTTTTCATAAGATCCGTGTGCTTCTATGTGCTCGGGGGCAAGATTTGTAAATATGAGAGCGTCAAAATCTATAAATCTGTGTCTATGGAAAAGCGCACCCTGTGAGGTTACTTCCATCACCACATACCCACATCCGGCTTTTACCGCTTGTCTTAAAAATTTCTGAATGAAGAATCGTCCAGGCATAGACATTTTATATAGATTGTTTCTCGACTGATCTCCAATTTTAAATCGAATTGTATTCGAAAGTGCTGTTTTGTATCCGGCTTCTTCGATTATTGCATTTAAGATTTCGGTCACAGATGTTTTGCCTTTTGTACCTGTTACGGCTATCACTTTGATTTGATGGGAAGGGAAGCGATATATAACAGCACTGAAAAAAGCCATCAAATAATGGTATATAGGCTGCACCCAAAAAAAGAGACTTGAAGGAATAATTTTTTTGAAACGATATAGAATTGTATCAAGCATTTATTTTCCGAGTAATTTTAGAGCCTTTTTAACACGTTCACCTGTGTCGGTCACTGACGGATCAATTTCTTTCATAGCTTCGCGTGCTTCTCTATGTCCGTAGCCGAGGGCTTTGAGTGCTTCTAGGGCGTCAACTTCATCGCGCAGAGAAATACTGTCCGCGCCGTCTGCCGATTCTACTCCGAGTTTGCCCCTGAGTTCAAGGACGATTTTGTCGGCGATTTTTTTGCCAATGCCGGAAACTTTTGTCAGATGCGAAGTATCGTCTGTCAAAACGGCTTTTCTGATATTTGAAACAGAAGAAACGTTCAAAATGCCGAGGGCGGTTTTCGGTCCTATGCCTGAAATAGAAATCAAAAGCTCAAAAAAATGGAGTTCATCTTTGCTTGGAAATCCATAGAGAGTCTGCGAATCTTCGCGAATGGCGAGGTGTGTCCAGAGAGATGCCTCTTTTCCTTCACGCAGTTTCTCTATTGTTATCTCTGTGAGGAAAACTTTGTAACCGAGGCCACCGACGACAATCACAGCCGATCGTTCCGCTTTATGCAAAACTATGCCTTGTATATGTGTAATCACATCTAAAGTATAACGAATTCTCGCAATAATTTCTCTCTAAACCACTTTTTATTGCATTTTTTTGGTTTTTTTGATAACGTGACGCCTACATATGGCAATTACATCAAGTGCAAAAAAAGCTCTACGCGCCTCGAAACATAAGCGCGTTTTCAATGTCCGTCACCGTGACGCCGTGAATGACATTACAAAGCAGATAAAGAAATTAATAGTGGCAGGGAACAAAGGCGAGGCAATGAAACTCTTGCCACGAGCTTATTCAGAGCTCGATAAAGCTACGAAAACTTATTTCATAAAGCCGAACACAGCAGCCCGTAAGAAATCTCGGCTCTCGGCAATGGTGAAGAAGGCAAAGTAGAAAAGCGACAAAAGCTCTTGTCGTTCAATGGATAGGACACTTCCCTGCGAAGGAAGAAATGCAGGTTCGATTCCTGCCAGGAGCACACTTGATCTGTACCCCATAAAGTGGACACGGTACAGTACTTTCTTTTGTTAGAATTA
>ERZ1292623.1029-Hain-H51-01um-R1-1029-length-27834-cov-6_pt1 | contig 27834 bp, 35 predicted proteins | sample MGYA00564398_ERZ1292623 | MGnify/ENA primary metagenome ERZ1292623 (study PRJEB36523, sample SAMEA6512633) | groundwater metagenome | collected 2019-01-07 | study: AquaDiva: Metagenomics assemblies of 32 groundwater samples | reverse complement strand
GGGGGGGGCGGGGCGGCGAGAGAGTTGGACAATGATGATGCGAGATGAAATTGATGACAGCGTGCTAAGGAGAGGCGTTCAATAACTCATCCACAACAACCATCCGCCCAGAACAATGATGATGACGAGCAATGCCTGGACCAACATCGGATTATCTCTAAATGGAGCCACTGCTTTTTGCGTTACGTCGGGAAAACCGATCCGCACGATGCCTTTCAAGAGTGAGAACCAGCCGAAGATGGTAATGATGACGCGCCAGTCTGCTACCCACACGTTGTGAAGAAGGACGGTCACGAGGCCGATAGTTAAAGCGAGGTATCCCGTGAGCATCGTCATGCTTTTGTCGCCGACAAGCTGATACATGACATCCATCAGAGCCTTTCGCCGCAGAAGGAAAATAAGACCCAAGATGACTAGGAGCCAGCCCCAGAACTGCGCAAGAAAAAGTGTCACATCCATACACCGCAAGTATGTGCCTATCTCTGCGCCAGTCTATCTCCCGCTGTGGATAAAAAAAAGATACACGGCGCTCATATCTGCTCTGGTCGCCGGGTGCATACAAAATCCAGGCATGAAAGAATGGTACCTGGCCTGACATTTTGCTGACCCCATTTTGCAGGACCGCGCCGTGCAGCCAATTAAGTTTCGAGCCCGTCGATTCTGTATGGCGACAGCTCGACACGTGCCTTTATTTGTGTCGTATTCACCGCCACAGTATAGAAAATAAGCCGTCTTCCACGCCCGCCTCACTCAAGCAGTAATGAGGAGATATACGCGTGCGTCTAAGAGGGAAGCTGCTTGGGGGCAGTCGTGGGGGTATACTTACTCTTGCATTAGTAGTTGATACAAGAATAAATAATAAACACTATGGTTTATTCAAGATTGTTTGCTTCGACTGCCGTCGCGGCGCTCATGCTCTCGTTCGGACTCGTCGGAGTTGCATCTGCATTAACAGCCATCTGCTCCGGCGCGCCGACAGCAACGAACATCACGTGGACTGCCGCTGCAACTAGCGGCGTCGCACCGTTCGCGTTCCTCTGGGGGAACGGAAGCACCTCGACGTCGCAGACGATCGCAGCGGCTCCCGGCACGCATACAATGACGCTCCAGGCGACTGATGCATCCTCGACGGTCGCGACGACGACATGCTCGGCGACGGTCACACAATCCGCGCCGACGATAACGTCGTTCACCGCGACGCCTTCGTCCATCACGGCAGGGCAGAACTCGCTCCTCTCGTGGGTCGTCGCGAACGCGAGCTCGACGAGCATCAATAATGGAATCGGGACGGTTACCGGCACGTCAGTGACGGTCTCGCCCAGCGCGACGACGATCTACACGCTTTCAGCCGTGAATCCGGGCGGGACGACGACGGCGAATGCAACGGTGACGGTAAGCGGGACGACGACGCCTCCTACCGGCATTGCTGCCCAGATACAAGCGCTTCTCGCGCAGATCAAGGCTCTGCAGGCGCAGATCTTTCAACTCATTGCACAGCAGGCCGGCGGCGGAAGCGGAGGAACGGCCACCTCAACACCACAGAGCTGTTTTCGCTTCTGGCGTCATCTGAAGCACGGTGACTTCGGCGACGACGTGAAGGAGTTGCAACAGCAACTTGCCCATGACAATCCGACGCTCTTCCCGCCAGGACTTATCACGGGCTTCTTTGGCCCGAAGACGGAAGCGGCGCTAAAGATGTTCCAGAGGCGGTTCGGCATCGATGTGGAGGGAACGGGATTCTTCGGCATGAAGAGCCGCGCGTTCTTCGCGTCGCAGTGCTCGAATGGAGACGCCGATAACGATGGAGCCGTGAATTCTGCAGATTCGGACGATGATAATGACGGGACGCCAGACCTGAGCGACCGCTTCCCGTTCAATCCGAACGCGACCTCGACACCGGTGAAGTGGAATAATTCGGATCGAGGAAATAACGGCAGGAATGGCAACGATAACAGAGGAAGGGGGCATTCGAATAACAACAACGACGATGACGATGACGACGACGACGATGATGACTAGTAGTCTCTCATCAGAACAAAAAACCACCACAGCGCGGTGGTTTTTTGTGTATGGTATGAAATTATTACTTGCGTCCTTTGCCTTTCTTTCGCGCTGCGCGAACGGCGAGCATTGCAGCTTTTATCCGCAATCTCTTTTTCGTTTTGCGCGAATGCGACTTACGCGGCGCGATGTCCGGAATGCGTCCTTTGCTCATGCACACAGTATACCACGGCGTGAACGGGTTTTCATGCACTAATGATCAGTAATTACCTTGTAGATGCTGGAATTTCGTTTCGAAAAAGGGGACTAGGCTGCCGCCAGTCGAGTAATATCCGATCTGGGCCAGGATGTAAAAGGGCGGCGGGCAATCTTCTGCCGTGTTTGCGCATGTGTAGTGAATTATCGTCGAGATGTATCGGACGCCCATGTAGATGCCAACGACGATCACAATCAACCCAAATATTTTTACAAATCGCTCCATATTTATTTTTTATCTTGCGAGGATAGCGAGAGAAGCGAAAGTTTACTTTCGCTTCCAAGCGTCGCTAGCCAGGCAAAGGTTTACCTTTCATATTCTAATAAATCGCCCGGCTGGCATTGCAAGGCTTCGCAGATCGCCTCGAGCGTCGAAAAGCGGATTGCACGCGCCTTGCCGTTTTTCAAAATAGAAACATTGGCCATCGTGATGCCGACTTTTTCGGTAAGCTCCGTGACGCTCATTTTTCTCTTCGCGAGCATAACGTCGATGTTGACGATAATGGCCATACCCGGTTAGTACAATTTGGCATGGTCTCTACCATGCGAAGCGCTCGTAATGTTGAATCGTGTATGTTCGTAATGATTTTTCATATATCTCGCTTTAGTCTCGACATGGTGATGCCAAATTGTCCTACCGGGCATATTACACAGTGAGATCGTTTTCGGATTTAATGTCGAGCGCGTTCTGCATCAGACGCTCCAAGACCGCCGCAAACACGCCGACAATGAGGGGTACTATTGTAAAGACGAGTCCGACGAGGACGGCTCCGGGTGCGTCATCCTTGTCAGCAACATAAATAATGAGTGGCATTCCTAGAGCGTAGAGACCGCTGATCGTGAATGCGCAGTATTTAATTGTCTTCAGCGTTCTCACTGACTTCTCTGAAAACGCCGTGTTCGTGTCGATGTATTTCAAAAGTTGCAGGCCTTGATACAGCGCCATGTAGAAGGGGATTGCCGGCACAAACATTCCGAGGAGCATCGGAAGATACATTCCAGCGTTTCCCGCATAGATCACGCTCGCGAAGATGACCAAGAGCGCTAACACCGCGAGGCCGATGAGATAAATGACCACTTTCAAGAAAAACGTTGATCCCCGATTCATAGTGTCGAGATTAGCTGATATTTATCGTTTGTCAATATATTATTATTGTTATACACTTTTTCATGTACCTATGTCAAACATTCTTAAACGCCTTATGTCCTATAAGGATAGAGTGCAATCTATCGTGATCGAGCTTTGGTATTTTTTCATCGCCAACCTGCGGGCAAGCTATTTTGGTGCATTTCTCCTCGCCACGTTTTTGTTGACGGAAATCGTTACGGCCCCTTTTATCAGCCGGTACGATCTCATCTTCCTTGCCGCTGTCGGGTTCCAGATATGCGCGCTGCTGTTTCGGTTCGAACAACCCAGGGAATTTTTCGTCATCCTCGTTTTCCACGCCCTTGCGACCGGCATGGAACTCTTTAAGACGCATCCGGCTATCGGCTCATGGACGTATCCAGGTCTCGCGAGCGCAAGCATCGTACTCGGTACGGTGCCGCTCTTTACGGGTTTTCTATATTCTGCGGTCGGCAGCTATATTTCGCGCGCCATTCTTTTCCTTAAAATTTCTTTCGAGCGCTTCCCGGCGTATCACCATCTTTGGATCCTCGGGGGGCTCATCTACATCAACTTTTTCACGCACCATTTCATCTATGATATCCGCTACGCACTGTTTGCGTACGCGTTCGTCATTTTCTGGAGAACGAAGGTCAGTTTTCAGGTATACAAAGAGCGTCGCAGCATGCCGCTTCTATTAACAACCGTACTTACCGCGTTTTTTGTGTGGATAGCGGAAAATGTCGGGACTTTTACGAAAATCTGGCTATACCCAAGCCAAATAGCGCATTGGCACCTCGTGTCATTCAATAAGATGGGCTCGTGGTTCCTCCTTCTCATGCTGAGCTTCGCGCTTGTTTCCATAATCTATCGGGATAAAATTCGGCAATAGGTATGAGCACAAAAGGAATCGCTACTGGGACGGTGCATAGTGTTCCGGCGGATTTGCGAAAGACCCTTACGGCTGACAAAGCGGCGCTCGCCGCATGGGAGGATATTACGCCCTTGGCGCGCAACGAATGGCTCTGCTGGGTCGAGAACGCCAAACAACTAGAGACGAGAAACCGCCGTATTGGAAGGGTGCGTACAGAGCTCAAAGAAGGAATGCGCCGGCCGTGCTGCTGGGCCGGGTGCGTTCATCGGTGAAATAACCGAACAGTTTTGCTTCGAACTTTGGGCTCGTTCGAACATGGGCGCTGGGGGACCATTCTAATTATTACGTGCCTGACCTTAATAATTTCTCTTCGCCCGGTTGCTTGTGGGAAACACTCTAACGCTATTACAATAGCGATTATGGATGAGATGAAACCAGGTAAGTCGAGGATGGAAAAAACGAAAGCTGCGCTGACGGATGAACAAAAAGCCGAGATCAGGTTAGAAATGAGTAAATGCACGACGGGGCAGGAAGCGCGAGTCCATCGCAAATTCCTCGCCGAATATTACGGCGTAACAGTGCAGCAAATTGCGGGAGTTTCGGCGTACAAACTCAAGGAAGACGGTACCTTGGACCTAAAACCTCAATTTGGTACGTCACGTACTCCACCTCGTGAGAAAACTGAATCGCAGCTACACGAACCAACATCCACAGAGCTATCGGCCTCAAATGTGATTTTTCCGAAAATCGAATCTATATACGATAATCCGACAAAACGAGCATGGAGAAAGAAAATTAAAGAAGCTATCGAATCAGAATTTACATCCGAGCGGCTACGTGATGCTCGCGTCGTTTGTATGCCCGGTCGAGCTCTTCAAGAATTGACTGAAGTGTATCTGCCGCTCGGTATTCGGCCTGAAAATATCACATGCATCGAACGAGATGCGGAGACAGTTCGCGCCATGAAGGAAAGTGCGAGACTGCGACAACTTCCCGTCAAGATTTTCGAAGGGACCGTCGACGAATTTTTACGAGGCTCGCATGAACCGGTGTCCATCGCCTCATTCGATTTTCTGGGGCCACTTCATGAGGGTTTTTTAGAAAGCATCAAGCGACTTCGTGCGGTCGACACATTCATGATCGCAACCAATTTTTTGCAAAAACGTGAACAAAAATTCTCCCAAGATACACTGAAGGCACTCACGTTAGTCAAGCGGGCTCTTGAAAGTAATCAGACAAAATATCCAAGACCGATACTTGGCAGCCATGACAATTTGATATCTTTATTGCACCTTGGGAATACTGCGCGCGTGACGCGACAAATGAAACCGGCCGAGCTTTCAGAAGCACGGGACGAAGGTATGGCGATGATACTTATAGGATCTGTGATGATGGGTCGAATTGAACACGCAACGGATGAGCTCTACGCTGAAGTGAACAAATCGTTTCCTTTTGTGTCATCTCAAGAAAGCGCTGCATTCACCTGGCATGCCACTCGACTTCTTTCCACAGGAATTGAACAAGAAATCAAAAAATATCCGAAATTATTCGACAGACTGACGCCGAGGGTCGACAGGGACTCTCAAGAAAAAACAGTTCATTATTCAGATAAAGGGAAGAGAGGCTTCTTCCGATATCTTTCCACGGTCGTGGACCAATCTCTTGGTTCTGTATCATTCAGCGGCTTACGACGCTATGAATACGCCAGTGAGACGGCGCAATCACCCTACCAGACCGACGTTATACTTTTTACGGATTGGAAGCACAAGTTCAGAGAAAAACAGCGTGATGCGTACGATTTCATCCGTGAATCGTTTCGAATAATTGGCGAACACAAGAACGACAGCATAACTATCCAACTTGAAGCATCTGGAAAAGTTCTGCCTAGTAACTATTCGGGTAGCACTGCAAAAGTGGTGGTGGCACTTTGCGTGAACGGTGTCCCTCGCTATCGCGTCGCGCTCAGTAGCCTGCAACAACTGGTCGGCTATTATAAGCAGAATGAAAGCAAATTTGATGTAGCAACAACTGAAGAATTGTTCGCCCACCCTCGCATTAAGATTGAAACTGAGTCGTGATCGAGCTCCCCGCACAGGTCGTCAACTTTGAGCCTCCAAGCACCGCCCTCCTTCGCTAAAGCTTCGGACGGGCAGGCAAGGGTTCTTTGGCGATTTTGGTGAAGTGTTTTGGACGGGGGCGGGTCAGTTTATGTTGCTTTTTCAAAGCACCTCAATTACTCCTTTTCCACACTGGGATATTACTTTTCTGATCCGCCCAATATATTTCTTTAAAGCCGGAAGAATCGAATAGGGATTCGTTTTGTTCGAGAAAAGACCGCCAGAGCGTTTCTTCATGCAAATCCACTGGGACACTAAAAGAGAAAATGACCAAAGTAACATCGTTGAGTGCGTTGTTATTCCTTCCGTACTGGTCTATCTTATTTCGTATAGGCCGTAAAATATCACTATCCAAACCTTCGTATAGATTGCGTGTCGTTTCGTACATTCTTACTTTCTGTCCCGTGCTCAGTTCATGCCAACTGCCGCGAGTGTTACCTTTTTGTGCAATCGTGCTTTTAGCGAGAATATTTATTACTGCATCTTGGTCTTGAGATCCAGTGGTTATTTGAAATTTGCGGTTGTTATAAACAACATCCGCTGGCTCCGCAGGCGCGGCGTTAAAGGCATCTCGATTTATGGGGTTAACACCATCGTTCGCAAGAAAATGATAAGCTGCCCAAAGCTCCAGATTTTTCTTTCCCCCAAGTGCCGGTAGAAAGTCGTGTTCGAAGAATTTGTAATACGGAACCATGGTTAAAGCAGGAGAGGTCAATCTGATTGCTAAATTATTTACGAAGCGCCTGTTCAGCTGGCTCGTATTCGCCAAATTTATTCCTATATGCCGTGTATGACTCCATGCAAGTTGATCCGGGTGTTGCCCCGCCATCATCAACATCCCAATTACTTGGTTCTTTGCAAAACTCATACAAATTCTTTTCCGCCCGATATTGTTGTTCCAAAATCGGAGTTACCTGAATTTTGGCCAAATATATCTGCACGATTCCAGTGAGAAGTTGCAAAACAGCAACCATCCCAAGGGCCCATGTTAGACCAAGCATGGTTTTACTTTCAGACCTTGCCGATTCAGCGTATACGCCAAGATTCCCCTTTAGTTCCTTAATTTCGTCAGTTAGGTTGGCGACTTGAATATTATTTGTATCTGCTTGCGTACTTGACCACCCCATTACTTTAACCAACTCCTTAATGGCAAGGACGAGTTTACTCTCGCCAAGTCGCACATTATCTTTCAGGTTTTGCGCATATCCTTCAAGCGACTTTATTATCTCTTCAAAATCTGGTCGAGGCATAGGACTGTTTTGACGCAGGTGGGTCACATCCACAAGATTAATCTGCTCCCCGGGTAGTCGGCGTCCCGCTGCAGGCGGGAACCAGGCGCCTCGTTTTGGATAGGCGCTCGCCACCGCTCGCACAGGATGTTAGTGAGAGCCGCGCTCTCATTCCAATAGGACTCTCACCTACAACCAACAGCAACAAGCCTCGCGCTCCCCGGGTAGGACTCGAACCTACAACTCACTCCTTAACAGGGAGTTACTCTACCATTGAGTTACCGGGGAGCGCGAGGTTCGTTATTGCTCTCCGGCGTGGCCGCAGTATAGCCAAAAAGGGAAGGATTTCAAACACACACCCCGCCGGGAGGCGGGGTGTGTGTGAGTTCGCAAAATAGACTTCTAGAGCATCGCGGCGAAGACTGCGAAGGGGGAGAGGATGCCCGCTCCCATAATCGCGAGTACGCTAATGACGCTGAAAGCCCTCACCCGCGAACTCTTTTTGGATTTTTGTTCCATATCTAGTGCCGGCGGTCCAAATAAAAAACGCTTCCTGCCCCATATGGCAGAAAACGCTGGTTGGGTTCCCCGGACGCCGATAACCCTACCCGAGAAAAGGTATTGACACAAATACAGTTCTTGTTGCTTTATAAACTGCACCAAAAAACCCCGCACATGCGGGGTTTTTTGGTGCCTGTGAGCTTAATTACGGAAGCTCTGGCATTGGAATCTCCATTCCGGGGCAGGAGAGCATGTTGATCATGCGCTGGGTCGTCTTGTAGACGATGCCCGTCGGCTCATCCACGGAGAGACCGAATGGCACCCACGGCTTAAGGATTTCCTCCCAATATTTGAGCTGAAATGCCTCGACCGCTTTCTTGGTAATCTCGTCGAAGATACCATTGACGTCGAGCGTTGTGCCCAATTCTTTGTTGAGGAAATTCTGGAGGAAGACTACATCTTCCACATTGTCTGTGTCTTGACCGATGTAATTCGTAAGTATCGAGCACGAAGTGCCTAACACTTCACTTTCCGTATCACCGCCCGCATCACTTTCAACGGATCCTCCAACTACAGGTGCATTCGGCACCTCGTCGTTCTCGAAGCTGTCGAACGGATTACCGCAGCCAGGGTCATTCATGTCAGTAAGGCCGTCGTTATCATCATCTCTATTATTCATGCAGGTTGCGAAGTAGTCACTGCCACTCGTTTCGTTCGCGGGAGTTTCTGCTACTGGATTTTCGTTCTCTTCATTGCTCCCCTCGTTGTTTTCTTCTTCACCTTCATTGCTGTCGCATGCATCGCCAATGCCGTCTTCGTCGGTGTCAGTCTGCTCGACGTTCGCTGCAGAGTCGCAGTTGTCTGTCGCATCTGGGATCGTGTCGCCGTCGGTATCTACCGGCTCTTCTTGACTATCGGTGCATGTATTCGTTTCCTCGTCATACGTCTGCGTTTCCTCATCGCAGTTCGCGATATCTTCGCAATCGGTGCCGTTCCAGAAACCGCCGTCTGTTTCGCAGGTTTCTTGCGGTGTCGGTATGTCACACTCGCCTTCGATCCACACGCCGCCATCGAGGACGCATTGTTCTGCGGGGGTGGGAGGGAAGACACAGGCACCTTCGATCCACGCGCCTCCTTCCGTAACGCACGTTTCTTCCGGCGTCGGCGGGAAGTCGCACTCTTCACCAAGCCATGTCCCGCCGTCGAGAGCGCACTGCTCTTCGTCGGTAAGAGGCACCACATTCACGACACGTGTTTCAGTGTCAGTCAGATTGCCGACATCAGTGTAAGAATACTCGACAACGTAGGTGCCGACAGTTGCTGTATCAACGCTGTCTCCGCCGACAACTGCCGAACCGGAACCATCTTGAGCGTCGATCCAGAAAGCACCAAGTTCAGTATAGGTACCACCAACGGTTATATTCATCTCCGCATCGCCGTTCAGTGTGACGATTGGCGGTGTATTAGGAACAACGATCGGAATACACAGACCTGCCACAATTTCCATTCCTTCCGGAACGGTTTCCTGATCGCCCGCAATATTTGGGCAGACATCAGGTATCTCAACAGTGATCCCGTTATTCTTGTGGACGAACACACTCGGTGAGCCAGAGCACCCGTTTTGGTCGTACGCTTTGAACTGCACATCGTACGTATCCTCAATCACTGGTGCGGTGATCGAAAATGTCTCGGTGAACGAGTGGCTGCCGGATGACGTATTGTGATCAGGCGTGTCGATGCACGTGTATGCGCCGCCACCACTTCCATTCGAGTTCAATTCATCTGCAATGCGCCAGCCTGTTGAGCGCCAGTCATCACCGCTCGTAAGGTTTACCGTGAGAGAAACAGAAACCGATGCGCTCGGGGCAACGGTCGTACTGTTGCCGCCATCCAGTGTGCTGGAGGTGAATGACATATTGGCGAACGCTGCGGCGGGGAATACTCCCACGAGTACGAGCGCGCTGATGATGCTTGCCGCCTTAACTGCCCACGAATCCCTATTGTTCGTAGAAAACATATCTAATTTGCTTAATGAATAAGCCATTAAAAAAGAGCTCCCAAACGAAAAATCCTTGCTAAAGAGCAAGGAATGTTGTTCAGGTAGAGTTCTGACGCCTCAATCTATACCTCATATGCGCCTGGTGCGCAAGGGGTAATATATCAAGACATTACTATAAAGATTGTCAATATTTCGAGGGTTGTGTGCGAAAATGGTACCATTTATGAATGCTGACTCTCACAAGTTCCGTATTCGAACATGGCGGCAGTATCCCGTCGAAATACACCTGTGATGGTGAGCGCGAGCTCAACCCGCCGCTTATCGTGAACGGTATACCCGGTGGCACTCAATCATTGGTCTTGCTTATGGAAGACCCGGACATACCGAAAAAGACAAAGCCGGACGACATGTTCGATCATTGGGTGCTCTTCAACATTCCGCCAGTCCTTACCGGGATCCCGGAGGGTGAATCGGTGGGAGTTCCGGGTCTTAACAGTCGCAGGAATCACGGGTACACGGGGCCGTGTCCGCCTAAAGAGTTCGAGCCTTCGGAGCATCGATATTTCTTTAGGCTTTATGCCTTGGACACAGAACTCTCGCTTCCGTATGGTGCGAGCAAGACGGACGTACTCAAGGCAATGGAAGGGCACATGATAGGAGAGGCGGAATTAATGGGACGATATCGGCGAATATGAAAGTGAAGGCCTGCTCGTTCAGACGACTCACGAGCATGTCGTCGCGAGTCAGCAGCTTGCGTGCTTGTATCACTGATGCCGTATGAACAACGACAAGACTCGTCTGATTCGGGTGCGCGTTACTCCCGGCGCGCGCAGAGAGCGATTTGAAAAGAGAGCCGAGAACGAGTTTTCTGCCGCAGTGAAAGAGAGGGCCGAACGCAACGAGGCTAATGCGCGCGTGCAGGAGCTCGTCGCGGAGCATTTCAGTGTGCCGATTACGTCAGTGCGATTTCTCGCGGGAGTCCGCGGGAGAACAAAGACATTTGAGATTGTGAAATAAAAACAGAGCGCGCCGCGTACACGAAGTACAGCGGCGCGCAGAGGAACCGGATAGTAGTTACCGTCACGTGGTTGGTTGTAAATCCTGCAACCGGCCGCGCGTGATGTGCGCGACCCAGTGCTCACCTGTCCGGAGGATGAGCTCAATTGTCCAGCTCCGACCCTCTTTATGGGCCTCAACAATCCGTGCCGCGCGGAATTCCTGCGGCAGGACTCTCTTTTTGGCGGTTTGCAATCGTACCCGCTTTTGCGGGGACATTTCGGTATGCATGGCTATACTCCCACTCACTAGGTTACGAACAACTGCTTCCCCAGCTCGCGACATTATGGTACAAACACGCAAATAGTCAATGAGTTATGCACACCGTAACAATATCTATACAGATATTGTTACGCAATTGGTTTTGCGCCGGAGCGCAGAAAATCTGCATACGGCATTTCACTTTTTCCTTCCGGCTTGACAGTGTCGATGACAAACTTTGTTCCTTCGAGATGTGCGGCCGTGATGATGGTGCGGATGCGCTTTCTATTTCGTTCGAAAAAAGTGTAGATGCCCGGCCAGCCGAAATACGCGCGGAACTTGCGGTAATTTTCTCCTGCATTGCCGGCGAGGTCGATGAGCCCGTCTTCTTTGGAGATTTTTCCGCAGAACGTGGCATCTGCACTATTTTGTTCTGTCAGTTCAATGTCGCCGGATGCAAGGCGGGACATGATGCCGACAAGGTGTTTTTTTGCAATCCCGTTGAGCCGCGCCCCCAGCGCGGGCGCGGCTTCATCAGCACCGATTGCCGTTTTCTCGAGCGCAACTAAGGACCCCGCATCCAGTTCGTACACTATTTTTTGTATCGCGACGCCGGTTTCCGTGTCGCCTGCGAGTATTGCGCTCTCGACCGGCGTCGCCCCGCGCCAGCGGGGAAGAAGGGAATAGTGAATGTTGTACATCGGCGCGACATCAAGGAGTGCTTGCGGAAGGATCTTCCCATATGCAACGACAATGGATAGTTTGTAGTTTTTAGTTTGTAGTTTGTAGATAAAATCAGAATCCAGTGTTTCAGGTTTGAGGGTCTCAATTCCGCGTTCACGTGCCCATGCGGCGACGGGTGTCTCTTGCAGCGTCATACCGCGACCCTTCGCGCGGTCGGGCATGGTAACGACAAGTGATGGAATGTAGCCAGCCGACGCGAGCTCATCGAGTATCTCGACCGCGAGCGCAGGTGTGCCGAAAAAAGCGAACTTCATCGTGCCTTTATAGCACGATCTCGCTCATCGAGAGGATGATGCCGATGAGTGTGCCGGCGATGAGAAGAAGCACGCCCCATGCGAGAATCTGAAAGCGCCAGTCATAACGAAGCGGCTCAGGCCGTGAGAGGCGATTGATGCTGCTTACGAGGATCCAGGTAATCACTGCCGAGAACGCGATGCTGCCGCCTGCGATGATCGCAATATCAAAAAAAGGATAATTCGGTACGAAGAGCGCCGCGTACCTCCCTTGAGTCGCCTGGTACGAGAGGAATGCTGCTGAATACAGCGTCTCGAGGATACCTACGACGAGAACACCCATGAGAAGACGCACGGCCACGATGCGTTTGCGCGGGAGGAGCGAAGGAAGCATGAGTGCGAGGTATCCTAGGGCGCCCGCATAGAAGATGCCGGTTATGAGGGAAAGGAAGATGCCCGCATCGCCCGGCATGCCCTGCATGAGCGCGCGAACTATCTGGACGGCGCCCACCGCGCTCCCGATCGCGAAGGCGGCTACGACGAGGCGGAGTGTCGTCAAGGACTCGCGAAACATGCCATCACTCTAGCGCGGCTAACTGTCTTGTCGACCGCCCTCTGTGGATTCGTCGAAAAGTTCCTTCGCTTTGTCGGTGTAGAGAATGCCTTCGAGGTGGTCCATCTCGTGTTGGTAGATGTGCGCGAGGAGTCCCGAGGCACCCCGGGTGAATTTCTTCCCATGCTCGTCATATGCTTGGATGCTCGCTTTCTCCGCGCGCGGGACCATGCCCCATTTGCCGCGCACCGAGAGACATCCTTCGTGTTTTTCTTTTTTCCCGCGTGAGAGCTTGAGGAGGATGGGGTTGATGTAAACCTGGTCGGGGGCAGTTTGCAGTTCGTAGTTTGCCTGCCCCGTAGACAGCTTGCTGTCCTTCGGGGTAGTTTGTAGTTCAAGATGCGGTTCATCCACCTTTCGCTTGCGCGAGGCTTCTGCGCGTTTTTCGAGTGCTTTTCCGGAGATGATGAAAAGGCGGAGCGATTCGCCCACCTGCGGCGCGGCTAAGGCGACGCCATACTCTTCTTTCGCAAGGAGCGCCTTCATGTCGGCGATGAGTTTTTGGATATGCGCAGAGCCGGTCTCGGTAAGTGGTATTTCTTTGGCGGTCGAGCGCAAGACCGACTCCCCAGCCTGTACTATTTTCCGTTGTGACATTGCTACGACTATACCCCGTGAGATAGAGCTCGTGAAGCTCGCTATCTCACGGGGTATACCGCGCAGTTGCATAAAAGAAAAAACCCAGTTGATCGGGTGAGAAAAAAGGGCAAGGGTGGGCGGAGAAAAATGCATACGACCCCCGATAGGGCTATGTGCATCTGTCCCTCGGCCCCACCCGCTGCCACACATCTCGTCACCTTGCGCGGCACGCTGCCCCCTGGATGCCGCCTCGGCTCGCATCAAGACATTTGCATCCAAATCATCTGCTCCATTCTTATCACAGAAGGCGATGATATACAATGCCATCTATGCGACACATTGGTGCGAACTTGCGACAAACGCGCGCGCGCATCCGCGCGACGGAGCGCGGCGAATTGATGAAATACTTCTGTGACCATCTAAATGCCACACGCAAGCGCGACGGCCTGCCCCAGATCACCATGGCGCGGATGGGAAAGATATTGGAGCAAATCCCGACGAAAGATCTCTACTATTTGAAGCGCGTCTGCAACGATGCGGGTAATTTCAGCAAAAAATTCTGGTATGAATTAGACCCTGAAAAGCACCAGAGAGAAAACAAGTAAACGACCACCGGACTTAGGTCCGGTGGCTTTGTGTTTGCCGGCTACGCCGGCAGGGCGGCCGTGGTTGTTAAGAGGTTAGCTTCTCGAAGAGCGATGGTTGGTCAGTCTGGTTGTGATGGTGTTGGTGCTTGACGTAGCGGCGTATGAGGTGTTCGTCGAGTCCGATGGTCGAGACGAAGTAGCCGCGTGCCCAGAGCGATTCTTTTTCGTAGAGACCGTGGGCACGTTTGATCTTCTTCTTGAGCCAGGCGGAGGACTTCCCCTTCAGTATCTGCATCGTATATGAGACAGAGTCCCGTGGTGTCGTGAGGATGCAGAAGTGGATGTGGTCATCTTGAATGTTGAGTTCGATCACTTCCCAGTGTTTCCACTTGCAGATCGTCTCGAAGATCCTTCGCAATTCGCTTTTGACCTTTTCGTTCGTGAGGACTTTCCCCCGGTACTTCGGCGTCCATATCAGGTGGTATTTCAGGTCGTAAAAACAGTGTGATAATGTGCGTATTGTACGTTTGTGTGAAGACATGCGTATGATTATTGCTAAAGCCGTCCTGCCGGACGGCTTTAGCATACGGCTTCGCCTTCAAACATACACTCCGGCTAAAGCCGGAGGTTTTTCTTTGTAATAAAAAGGGGCCGCCGTGCGCCCGCGGCGACCCCCCAGTCTCGGCTTGCGCCGACTGTACCGTCCGACACTCCCGGCGGGGTGCGAGGAGGAGCGGACGGGTCCAAATCAGCCGCCATATTACTCAACAGTCCGTTTTTTGCAAGATATTTGTCAAAGCAGGGACGAAGAGTAGAATGCGCCTACTCGTATGTCTTTCTTCAAGCCCAAACTCGGCATCGACCTCGGCACGACGACGGTCCTCGTCTTCGCGCCCGGGCGGGGCATTGTCCTTAACGAGCCTTCCGTCGTCGCGGTTTCTGTTGCCGATAACCGCATTCTTGCGGTCGGGAACGATGCGAAGGAGATGGTGGGCCGGACGCCGGATGCCATCCGCGCCTATCGCCCGATGAAGGACGGCGTCATCGCGGATTATCGTGTGACGGAGGCGATGCTGCGCTACTACATCAGAAAATCGCTCGGCAGGTGGAATCTTTTTAGGCCGGAAGTGATGATTAGCGTCCCTGCCGGCGTCTCGTCGACGGAGCGCCGCGCGGTCATCGAGGCGGCGACGAAAGCGGGTGCTCGGCACGCGTATGTCGTCAAAGAGCCCATTCTCGCCGCGATCGGCGCGGGGATCCCCATCCACGAGGCGCGCGGGCATATGGTCGTTGATATCGGTGGCGGGACAACGGACGTGGCGGTGATCTCCTTAGGCGGCATCGTCGCGTCGACCTCGGTGAAGTGCGCAGGGAACCGTATCGACCACGCCATCACGGATCATTTGAAGAAGAATTTCAATCTCTCCATCGGCGAGCGAAATGCCGAGGAGATAAAAATACAGATCGGCTCGGCGGTTCCCGTCGAAGAAGAACTCTCGATGATGGTGAAAGGGAGAGATCACCTCACGGGCCTCCCGCGCACGATCGAGCTCACCACGAACGAAATTGTGCGCGCCATCGCGAAAGAATTACGCGTGATGATCGGCGCCATCAAAGACGTTCTCCAAGAGACGCCGCCGGAATTGGCCTCCGACATCATTGATAACGGCATTATCATGACCGGCGGCTCATCGCAGTTGCGCAATCTCCCCGAACTTATCTTCCGTCGCACGGGTGTCAAAGCGCAGATGGCAAAGGATGCGCCGTTCTGTGTGGCGAAGGGGACGGGGGAAGCCTTGAAGCACCTCGATGTGTATAAGAAAGCCATCATTAGTAAAAGATGAGAAAACGTCTTGCCACGAGCTTCGACTCACCTTTCCTTGCGGCTCGTTCCCGCGCACTCCATACGATTACTTCTCACGGTCGTGAGTGGTAATCGTATGCTTGATACTTGTCAGAGAAGCGGCTTTGTATCCTTCGATTGATTCGTCTGTTTAAGGTGTTCGATGTCAGCGATCAGTCGTTGCAAGTTCGTCTCGATATTCTCGAGCGTATTTTTCTGTTCTAATTTCCGCCGCTCCTCGGTCGCTTCTTCAGATTCCTCTTCTTCCGACATCTCCTCGACACCCTCACTGATCTCTTCGACGTTCTCCTGCAGTTCCTCGACATTCTCTTGGATCGCACCGACATCCTCGGTGATCTCTTCAACGTCTTCCTGCACTGCGGCAATACTCTGCGCCTGATAGTTGATGGTCATCTGGATGAAGATTGCGAGATAGATCGCTTCGAGGGAGACGATGGTCGTGAGGATGAGGAGCATGCGGTCGAAATCAATGATGTCAAAGGTCACCGCGAGGAAGCTCGCGGCGAAGACGAGTGTGTGGAGCACGATAGACGCGGGGGAACCGACGACGCGGGTGATCGAAAGCGCGGTTCTCTGGATATCTCGCGGGTCGGGCATGTCGCGATTATACTGTGTGAATGATAAAAACGAAGTTCCTAAGCTCGTACGTCGGTGCATATCTCGTGCAGGGCGATGCAGAAGCGCTCAAGGCGCTCACCACAAAGCTCGTGCAGGAAGGGTTCATTGAGAGGGGAAGCCCTGATGTCTACGTCCACACCTATCGCAGTTTTGGCATCGACGAGGCGCGCGCTCTCCGTGAGCGCGCGCAGCGCAAGTCTCTTTCAGGCGAAGGGCGCGTCTTCGCGCTCTTCGCCCCCGGCATGACGAGCGATGCACAGAATGCGCTTCTCAAAGTTCTGGAAGAGCCGCCGGCGAGAGCCGTTTTCTTTTTTGTCGTGCCGTCGCCCGAGACCCTGCTCTCGACCTTACGTTCAAGGATGCAGATGATGACGCTTCCGGAAGGAGGGAAAGTGGGGGCGCTCCTCGTCGATGCAGGCCTCTTTCTTGCGGCTCCTGTCGCGAAACGTCTCGAGATGTTGAAACCTCTTTACGAGTACGATGAGGACGAAGGCCGTGACATGGGGGCTGTTATAGGGTTCTTGCAGGCCTTGGAGCGGCAGTTCGCAAAAGAGAAACTTTCTCCCGCGTCGAAACAAGGTCTTGAAGCCATCTATCGCGCCCGCAGATTTGTCGGCGACAAGGGCTCGCTTCTCAAAGCGCTTTTAGAGCAGATGGCGCTCTTAATACCTCGTATACCTTAATGATATACTTGAGGCGATATGGCGGCTAAACGAAAAGTACGAAGACCAAAAGTGACCACTCTCGACGGGTTGGCCACGTTGTTGGTAGGGGAGGTAGGTGATTTTCGAGAAGAGGTTAATAAACGCTTTGATCAGATGGATAAACGGTTCGATCGGCTTGAAAAACGATTAGAAGAAGCGGAGCGCCGGATCGCAGCACTCGAAATGAAGGTGGCTGGCATCTATCGGATGTTGGAAGAAGAAAAGACGCAGCGCCTCGACGTCAATCATTTGTTCGCACGTATTGAAAAACTAGAAGAGAAAGTATTCGGTAAATGATATGGCATACGATTTCTCATTGCTCGAAGGGAAACTCACGGCGGCGAAGGAGTGGCTCAAGAAGGAATACCAAGGGCTTCGTACTGGCCGCGCGACGCCGGTCATCCTCGACGGTATTTCCGTCCAGGCATACGGCTCCATGATGCCTTTGAAGCAGTTGGCAACCATCGGCATCGAAGACGCGCGGACTCTGCGCGTGCAAGCGTTCGATCCGGGCATCGTGAAAGATATAGAGCGTGCTATCACACAAGCCGATCTGGGCCTCGGCATTGGCTCTGACGCTGCGGGCGTGCGCGTCGCATTTCCGGAATTGACCTCGGAGCGGCGCGAGCAATTAATAAAGCTTGCGAAGGGGAAGTTGGAAGAAGCGCGCACGAGTGTCCGCCTCGCGCGCGATGAGTGCTGGAAGGACATCCAGGACAAGGAAAAAGGCGGGGAGTTGACCGAAGACGACAAGTTCCGCTTGAAGGAGGAGATGCAGAAGAAGGTGGACGCGGCGAATGAGGAGCTGGAGAAGAGTTTTGAGCGAAAAGAAGAGGAGATGCGCAGTTAGTCTGTAGTGTATAGTTTGTAGACTGTAGTCACACGCTCATCATGATGCATTACTACAAACTACAAACTATTTTCTACAAACTATTTTCTTCATGACTACCGTTCTTTTAGTTGTTGGGATTCTCGTGTTCCTCATCGTCGCGCACGAGTTGGGGCATTTTATTGCGGCGAAACTCTTTAAAGTGAAGGTAGATGAATTCGGTATCGGCTACCCGCCGCGGGCGTTCACCTTCGGAAGGTGGGGAGGGACGGAATATACGCTTAATTGGCTCCCCTTTGGCGGTTTCGTGCGGCTCTTCGGCGAGCATGGAGAGACTCATACCAAGGGAAGTTTCGCCGGTGCGCCGAAATACGCGCAGGCCATCATTCTCCTCGCGGGAGTTACGGCGAATGCGCTCGCCGCGTGGTTTCTTTTTGCAGGGGCGCTCTCCATCGGCATTCCTCGCGTCATCACGGAGCGTGGGCAACTTGTCGAGGCCCAGCTTTTCGTGAACACCGTCATTCCCGGCTCTCCCGCCGATGCCGCGGGCGTCCGTGTGGGCGATGAGCTCACGCGCATCGTGGATGCCGGAAGCGAGACGACGGCAGAGCTTACGCCGGCGCAGGTGGTAACGTTCGTTGGCGCGCGTGGTGGAAAGCCCATCGAGGTTACCTATCGCCGCGAAGAAAATGTATTCACGTCAACTATTATTCCCGCGCACGCGGTCGTGGCGCAAAGTTCCGATAGGCCGGCGATCGGACTTGGACTCGTCTTGGTGACCGACGAGGCGCTTTCATTTTGGGCGGCCTTGAAGGAATCAGGACCGCGCACTAGTGCCGCATTCAAAGAGACCTGTATCGGGTTGTGGGGGCTTCTCCGCGACGCTGCTGCCGGTGAGCCGAGTCTTCAGAGTATCGTGGGGCCGGTTGGCTTAGTTGATTTCGTGGGGAACGCGTCGCGGCATGGCATGGGCCACGTCCTCGCACTTGCCGGCTTCATCTCCGTCAATCTCGCCATCATCAACCTTATTCCTATTCCGGCATTGGATGGCGGCCGGCTCTTCCTTCTCGGCATCGAAACTGTAATCCGCCGGTCGCCGCATCGCTTTGCCGTCCAGGCGTTCAATTTCCTTGGCGTCGCGCTCATCATCTTTCTTATGGTCACGGTGACGTACAACGACATTGCGCGATTGTTGGCATAAAATCAAGGGGCCGATTATGGGAATCGGCCCCAATGAAGATAAAGAGCGAGTTACCACGAAAATGCTGACGCTCATCCTATCTTGTATGTGTGTACCCACTTCTTTTGCCACGCCGCCCACAGTAAGTCCATCATGGCCCATGCCGATATGAAGCCGATAGCTAATAGGCCGCAGATGACTGACCATGAGGCGATGCCGGCCAAAAGGTCGTGCCATACCCAAAGTAAGACGAGAGCGATGATCGCAAGCGCTGTCAATAAGGTTCTCATTCTTCAGTCCTCCTCATTCGGGGGTGAATTTAGGGAGATTTTCCCATTGGCATTATGTCCGGGATTATTTTTTTGTCAACTTTGGTGATTCTCTAATCGCGCGTACAATGCTGAAATCATGCGGCAATCACAGCTTTTTACGCGGACGCGGAAAGACGCCCCGAAGGACGAGGTCGCGAAGAACGCACAGCTTCTCATTCGTGCTGGGTTTATCCACAAGGAAATGGCGGGCGTGTATTCGTTCTTGCCCTTGGGGTTGCGGGTCTTGAATAAGATAAGCGATGTCGTTCGCGAAGAAATGAACGCGATCGGCGGGCAGGAGCTCTTGATGACGACCCTGCAGAGCAAGGAATTGTGGGAGCAGACGGACCGCTGGAGTGATTCGGTCGTCGACAACTGGTTTAAAACACAATTGAAAACGGGTGGGGAAGTTGGGCTCGGATTCACACATGAGGAACCGCTCACGCGGATCATGCATGCGTATGTCAGTTCCTATGCTGATCTGCCGCGCTTGGTGTATCAGATCCAGTGGAAATTCCGCAACGAAGAGCGCGCGAAGAGCGGCATCATGCGCGGGCGTGAGTTTTTGATGAAAGACCTCTACTCGTTCGCAACCTCGCAGAAAGAGCACGAAGAACTGTATGAGAAAGTCGCAAAAAGCTACGAAAAAGTCTTCAGCCGCCTGGGCATCGGCGAAAAAACCTATCGCACTTTCGCCTCCGGCGGCGTCTTCTCGAAATACAGCCACGAATTCCAATGCGTGCTGCCTGTCGGCGAAGATACTATCTATGTGAGCGCGGAGAAGAAGTTGGCCGTCAATAAAGAGGTGAAGAATGCTGAAGTGCTTGCCGACCTTGGTCTTTCGGAAGCGGAACTCAAAGAGGAGAAGGCGGTCGAGGTGGGGAATATCTTCAGTCTCGGGACGCGTTTTTCAGAGCCGCTCGGTCTTACTTTCAAAGACAAAGGCGGAGAAGACCATCCCGTCATCATGGGCTCGTATGGCTTGGGGCCGACGCGGCTTATGGGAGTTTTGGTGGAAGTTTTTGCCGACAAAGCAGGCATCATCTGGCCGAAGGAAGTCGCGCCGTTCCACGTGCATCTTCTTGCCATTGCGGGTGGTGATGAGGACATTCAGAAAGAAGCAGACCGCATGTATGAGATGTTGCAGGAGAATGATATCGCAGTTCTCTACGACGATCGCGACGTGCGCGCAGGCGAGAAATTCGCCGACGCCGATCTTATCGGCATCCCAACGCGGCTTGTCGTCTCGGAAAAGACGGTCGCGGCCGGCGGCGTCGAGATGAGCGAGAGGAAGAACGGGAAGGGAACCCTTGTCGCGGAGAGCGACCTTATTGACCGACTGCATGCATAATTTCTATGGATATCTTGCGACGTTGGAAAGACAAAATACTTGGGCTTTTTTCGAATGACATCGGGATCGACCTTGGCACGGCGAACACGTTGGTCTACATGAAGGGGCGTGGCATCGTCATCAACGAGCCTTCGGTCGTCGCCCTGAATCAGAAGACGGGGCAGGTCGTGGCCGTCGGGCAAGAGGCGAAGAACATGCTCGGCCGCACGCCGCCCCACATTCTTGCGGTACAGCCCATCATCGACGGCGTTATCTCCGATTTCGAGATAACGAGCGAGATGCTCTCGTATCTTCTGAATAAAGCGCAGGCGGGGCATACGAAACTTCTTGGGCCGCGGGTGGTGGTGGGCGTCCCGTCAGGCATCACCTCGGTTGAAGTGCGCGCAGTCAGGGATGCCGCGAGGTCCGCCGGAGCTCGCGAGGTGCACATCGTCGAAGAACCGATGGCGGCGGCGATCGGGATCGAGCTTCCGGTACATGAACCGCGGGGGAACATGGTACTGGATATCGGCGGCGGCACCTCGGACGTCGGCGTGGTCTCTCTCGGCGGCCTCGTGAACGCGCGGAACATCCGCATCGCGGGCGATAAATTCAATCAGGACATCTCGAGCCACATCAGGAACGAACTCAAAGTGTTGATCGGCGATAATACCGCCGAGGAAATAAAGATCGCGGCGTCTTCCATTGCGCGCAGCAAAGAGCCGTTGAGCGCCATCGCACGCGGAAGAGATCTCGTGACGGGTCTCCCGCGTGAGATCGTCATTACCGACGAAGACATCCGCACCGCGATCGGCCACTCCGTCGACGAACTGGTAGAATCGGTGAAAGAAGTGTTGGAGACGACGCCGCCGGAAATTGTCGCCGACGTGATGCAGCGCGGCATCTATCTTGCGGGAGGAGGTGCCTTGATCCGCGGGCTTCCGGAATTCCTTACAGCGGCCTTCGGCGTTCCCGTCATCGTCGCGCCGGACCCAATGACGGCCGTTGTTCGCGGCACGGCAGTCATCTTGGATGATATGGAGAAATATCGCGAGACGCTCGTAAAGAATGATGAAGAACTTGTACCGACAGAATGAACCGCAGCTTTTCGTAGCGTTCGTCGCGATACTCGTCGTCGCGGGAGCTATTTTCGGTGTCGATACGCTCTCCGGCGGCCTCGTGCGCGGGTATGCGCGCGAAGGCGGTAGTGCGCTCTGGGCGCTCGCGAATAGCGCAACGGCATTCGTGACGGAAAGCGGAGCGCTCTCCGGAAAACGAGCGCTCGAAGAAGAGAACAAGGCGCTTGAAGGCGAACTCGGGCGGCGCGATGAATATCTCGCACGCTTTGAAGCGCTCGAAGATGAGAACGCGGCGCTGCGCGAAATGGCGAACCTTGCCGCGAACGAGTCCGGCATCACCGCTTCCTTACTTTCGTCGCTTTGGTCATCTCCCTATGGCACCTTCACTATCGGCATCGGCGCCGATGCGGGAGTACATGAGGGTGACGTTGTTTTGACGCCGGGCGGGTTCGTTCTCGGGGTCGTCACGAATGTCGCGGCGCGTACGTCGCTCGTTGAAGCCCTGTTTGCAGGAGGCAAGGAGATCGAGCTCACGACGAGTGACATTGCATTTACTGCCGAAGGACAGGGCGGCGGGAACGCGCGTGCGCGCGTCCCGCGCGATGCTGCGGTAGAGGCGCGCGCGGTTGTCCTCGTGCCAGGGCTTGCGAGCCGTCCCGCAGGGATCGTCGGCGCGGTCGAATCGGCTTCGTCAAGCGCCTTTACGAGTGTTTACATCCACCTGCCGGTGAATGTAAACGTGCTACGATACGTCTATGTGGTCACGCCCTAATACGGCTCGCGTGCTTCTCGCGCTTGCCGCACTCGTCAGTGTTTTTGTAGGGCCGTGGTGGGCGACGCTTATTCTCGCACTCGCGCTGTGCCTACGGTATCGCGCATGGGAAGTCATTGGGCTCGGCCTTCTTATGGATCTTCTGTACATGCCGTTTCCTTTTGTGCTCTCTGTTGAGACGCTGCCGTGGGGAACGATCGTCGCGCTCATTCTCGTGTTCGGCCTGGAGCCGTTCAGACGTCGTTTACTCACGGGCCCCTCAACTTTTTGATTTTGATATAGTGGGGGAATGGTCTGGTGGAGACTCAATGGCGGCAGGCGCGGCTCGGAGATCAACCCTGAAGATATTTTTCTCGATTCATCTAATCTGCCGTCGCTCGATCGCGGGCAGTTCGAGGGGCGCGTCGAGCGGCCAGTTTCGCACAAAGCATTCCTCGCTCTCGGCGGCGTCTTTGCGCTCGTCATGCTCATCTTCGTGGGTCGCGCTTTTATGCTCCAGATACTCGCGGGGGAAGCGTATACCGATATTTCGCGCAACAATCGTCTGGAGCGCTCGGTCCTCTTCGCGACGCGCGGCATTGTCACTGATAGGAATGGCACCGAGATAGCGTGGAACGAGTTGGAAACAGACACCGCAGCGACTTCGTCGCGGCCGTTCCCCGCGCGTCGCTACATCAAGCGCGAGGGCTTCGCGCACCTCCTTGGATTTGTGCGCTATCCGAAGACGGATGCGGCGGGGAAGTGGTGGAGCGAGGAGTACGTCGGCATCTCCGGAGTCGAGCACGCGTTCGACGAACTTTTGCGCGGCGTAAACGGGAGCCAGATGACGGAAATTGACGCGCGGGGTGAATTAGTGCGCGAGGACATCATCGATCCGCCGGTCGATGGCGGGGCCTTGAAGCTCTCCATCGACGCTGATGTACAGGCTGAACTTGCGCGCACACTGCAGAGGCATGCAGAAGTGCACGAGTTCCAAGGGGGCGCTGCAGCGATCATGGACGTGCGCACGGGAGAGCTCCTCGCACTCACCAGTTTCCCCGAATACGACAATCAGGCGTTTTCTGAAGGCGACGCGGAGACGGTGGTGGCAGCGAACACTAATCCCTTAACGCCGCTTTTGAACCGCGCAGTCGCCGGGCTCTATGCACCCGGCTCCATCGTAAAGCCTCTCTTGGCCGCCGCCGCCCTGAACGAAGACCTTATTGATCCCGAGAAAGAAATTCTCTCCACGGGCTCCATTTCGATTCCAAATCCGTATGATCCGTCGAAGCCCTCAATTTTCAAAGATTGGAAGGCGCACGGATGGGTGGATGTGCGCCGTGCGCTCGCGGTATCGTCGGACGTTTATTTTTACACCATCGGCGGTGGATTTGAGGATCAGAGAGGTCTCGGCATCGAAAAAATCGATGAATATGCGAGACGATTTGGCTTGAGTGTTCCCACAGGCATCGTTCTTGGAGGAGAATCTGTCGGTACCATTCCCACGCCGGAGTGGAAGCGCGAAGTTTTTGATGACGAGTGGCGTCTCGGCGATACTTACAATACGGCGATCGGCCAGTATGGATTCCAAGTGACGCCTCTGCAGGTCGTACGGTATGCCGCCGCGCTCGCGAGCGGTCAGCTTCTCGTACCGCAGCTCGTCGCGGGCGCGCGCTTTGTGGCGGCGCCTCTCGGCATTTCCGAAGGAGACTTGCAAGTCGTGCGCGAAGGCATGCGTGCCGCCGTCGACGGCGGCGGCACGGCGGCGGCGCTATACATGCCCGGCATCTCGATTGCGGGGAAGACGGGGACGGCGCAAGTGGGGAAGCGCAACGAATATATGAATTCGTGGGTCATTGGCTTCTGGCCATCCGATGCGCCGCGCTATGCGTTCGCGGTCGTCCTTGAGAAAGCGCCGGCGGGCACACTTTCCGGCGCCTCGCCCGCGATGCAACCGTTCTTCTCGTGGCTTGTGGCGAATAAACCGGAATACGTTGAATAAGTGCTAGGTGTTAGGGACTAGGTGCTAGGAAAATTTAATCCAAAATCCCTATAACCTAACACCTAGAACCGAGCCCCTGTTTCGCGCTCCTTGCGCTCAAATTGTGGCGGGATACAATACGGACGCCTCTTCATTTTTCATGATCGCCGACGACAACACGTACCTTTCGCGCGAGAAATTCGACGAGCTCACCAAAGAGCTTGAGTATTTAAAGACGGTGCGCCGGCGTGAGATCGCGGAGCAACTTGAATATGCGCGCTCTTTGGGTGATCTCTCCGAGAATGCCGAGTACGAAGAGGCGCGTAATTTGCAGGCTGCGACGGAAGACCGCATCCGCGCGGTCGAAGAGCAGCTCTCCCGCGCGCGCATCATCGAGCACACGAAAGGCAACTCCGTCTCGCTCGGCTCCCAAGTGACTATCCAGAAAACAGGCGAGAAAGACGAGCACACCTACGAGATAGTCGGGAGCGCGGAGGCGAACATGCAGGAACATAAAATATCGCATCTCTCACCCCTCGGTTCCGCGCTCATGGGGAAGAAAAAAGGCGATTCATTCTCCTTTGAAACGCCGAAGGGCGCGCAGAAGTACAAGATTGTCAGCGTGAAGTAGGAAGCAATCAGAAATCGGGCTGAGGGGACTCGAAATTGTGGACAACAAATCTCCTTTCTTTCGGGGTACCCGGAATTGCACCGAGACCGCATCCTCCCGAAGGATGTATACTACTATTATATTATACCCCGTTGGAATTAATCGTAGCAGAATCCGCGCTTAAGTGCACCTTTCAGGATTCGAACCTGAGACCTTTCGTAATGCGTGCCCAGCACTAAGTGTGCGATACAGGATTTGAACCTGTGACCTTTCGAATGTGAATCGAACGCTCTACCAACTGAGCTAATCGCACACTTAGTGCTGGGTGAAAATCGAACGCTCTAACCAGCTGCCTGCCCCGTAGCCAGCTTTGCTGTGGTACTGGGGAGCTAAAGGTGTGTGACGGCAGTATTGCTTAAAATCGGAAGATGCTCAAGTTCCTTTTATTGGCGTGCAATACCCCGAAGCTCTGCTTTGGGGATGCACAGTAAAGCTGAATCGGCGGTGGCCGATGCCTCTTCCAAAATAAAAGCCCCGGTCCCACCCCGCGGAATACCTCGTTCCCTGTGGGGCGAGGATCGACGGGGCAGGCTTTTTTATGTATATGAAAGGAGACGCCGCGCCGAAACGGGCGTCCCCCTTGCGATTCATCCGTACTGGATGAAGAAATCCGTAAGGCTTCCACATTTCCTCTTGAGAAATGCTTCCACACACGACTTGCTCATCTTCGGGCCGTTCGGCCGCAGTGCCGCGAAGGCAACACGGAACGGTTTAACCCTGTAGAGTTGCGCGAACGTGCGTAGTTCAGCTTCGCTCATCGGATCCGCCTTGGGTTCAGCAGGTTGGCGAGCAAGCGTCCGTCCTTCCCTGATGTCTTGAGACGCCTTTTCGACAAACTTCTCTCGTCCTCCGAATTCTTGCCAGAGGCCCGTGACGTATGAATCGCTCACGGCACGTTCCATCACTTGAGATAGCTTGTGCGCAATATTCGGTGCTGATAACCCCGGCTCATTTTGGACCGTGAGCATCAGTAATTCGGTCATGAATCGCTCATCATAGCGAAGAGGTTTTATGGACATCGCTGCATCCTCTCGACTACATTCGCCCTGTGCGAACTGCAATCACCATACAAAATATTTTTCTCCGCACAATGGGTTCGAGATCGTCACTGTGCATAAATTGAGAGCCTGTCTCTAAGCGGCTTTCGTTCGGGAGATCTTTTTGTATACTCTATATCGGCATGTCTGTAAACCGGGAGGCCGCTGATGCCTAGACGAAAGAAAAGAAAAACGACCTTCCTTGCAGGAAACGCAGCAGGATTGCAAGACATTATTGAAGGATTCGTCGGATTTCCGGCGCGAGTCATCCTGCCGGATCATCGTGGACGACGCATGACCGTTTGGGTTGTGCGCAACGGACAACAGCTTAAGAAGCTGATGTCGGCTTTCGAGAAACACTGCAAGAAGGGGTACTGCCTTACCGTTGAAACGGGCACGAAGGCGAGGAGGCGCCGTGGATGATCGGCGTCTTCTTTTTTGTCAATTCTTGTTATCGGGCCGCCGAGAATCGGACTCGGACTACAAGCACCCCATGCTTGCGTACTACCACTATACTACGGCCCGTCTCCTCTCGGCCGGAATCGAACCGACATCAGCCCCTTCGGAGGGGGCCATCCTATCCGTTGAACGACGAGAGGTGTCGTTAGACTAACATAATTTACGTTTTGGACTCACCGGGAATCGGACCCGGGCCTCGGCAATGCGAATGCCGCGTAATGCCACTTTACTATGAGCCCTGCATGCGCACGTGGGGGAAGAATATACCAAAGGAAGAGCCGAGTCTACGGCGCCCTGTTATACTAACTGCATGAAAGTCCTACAAATATTCGGGCTTCTCATCGTGGCCGGCATTCTCATCTTTGCAGGGTTGGTCATCTTTCGGATGGCGCCGAAGATCGGGCCGCTCTCACCTGTGCAGCCGCAGGCGGTCATTACGAATTTCGATGAATGCGCGACGGCGGGGAATCCAATAATGGAGTCGTATCCGCGCCAGTGCCGGACGGCCGATGGTCGTCTGTTCGTCGAGGATGTGCCGCCGATCGAGCAGCCAGGCGAGGGAATGACATTCAACGGTTGTGCCGTTGCCGGCTGCTCGGGGCAGCTCTGTGTTTCTGCGGATGAAGCGGGGACCATCGTGACGACCTGCGAATATCGCGCCGAGTATGCCTGCTACCGCGAAGCCTCGTGCGAGCCGCAAGCTGATGGAAAGTGCGGCTGGACACAAACCTCCGATTTACAACGTTGCCTTGCGAATCCGCCTACGATGGATAGCCAGCTCGAAGTGATGTAATATCTCCCTGTTTAGGGCCTATAGTTCAGCGGTAGAACGCGTCCATGGCATGGACGAGGTCGGGGTCCGACTCCCCGTGGGTCCACAAGTATCGGAACGAGGTCATTTTCGGAGTGGTTTTCTTTGGCCGCCAA
>ERZ1292623.1027-Hain-H51-01um-R1-1027-length-27842-cov-22_pt1 | contig 27842 bp, 29 predicted proteins | sample MGYA00564398_ERZ1292623 | MGnify/ENA primary metagenome ERZ1292623 (study PRJEB36523, sample SAMEA6512633) | groundwater metagenome | collected 2019-01-07 | study: AquaDiva: Metagenomics assemblies of 32 groundwater samples | reverse complement strand
AGGGCATATACATGGATTTTACACCTTGGGTGTTGCGAAGGTATTGAACCATAACACGTCTCACAGCGGACCACTGGAGCGGTTCTTCAGGAGTTAGGCGTCAGGGACTTAGTCGTAGTCAAGAAACGGCCTGGCTACGAAGGCTCGGAAGATGTCACTGATCAAGCAGCTGAAATTTTTCGGGCCCAAGGTATCACCGAAGTAATTCCTGTTGCTCAACCAGTCCTTCAGCTGACCAAGTGTGTCCAACTGGTCAGGAAGGCGGGTTTCAGGACGCCGTCGTTCTGGAAGCTCTGCCGGATGATCGGCTGGATCGGGTTTGACTGGCATTCAGTCCAGCCCTGGACGAGGGATCCCTTCCGCTTGGTGTTCTACACCATGCGTCAGATGTTCTTTGGTTACCGGCCGCCGCCGGAACTGTCGGAGTGAAAGGAGGTGAGTAAGCGTGGATCCGGAAACTTTCACAGCGTTCTTTGTCGCCTTGGTCATTGTTACTTTAGTTGTTTGGGTGATCGTAGGAGCTTACTTCTTTGACAAGGCCGACAAAGAAGGACACTTCTACGTTACGCCAGAAATAGCTGGAATTATTTTGGGAGGATATGCGATAGCAGGACCATTCGCTTATTTTCTTCTGCGATCTTTGCGATCTGAACGCCGCAGAGAAACACAAGAAGAAATCCAGTAATTCCAGCTCCAGAGTTTCAGCCGTCGGTGTCTCATCGCGAGATGCCGGCGGTTCTTTTTTTTATTTCTTACGGACTTAGACCTATTGAAACAAATTTTAAAATGTTCTATACTGTTTATATGAAATATAAAATTCATTATGAACGAGAAAAAGATGGACGCTGGATTGCTGAAATAGAAGAACTCCCCGGCGTTTTGGCTTATGGTAAAACTAAAAAAGAAGCTATTATTAAAACAGAAGCGCTTGCTTTAAGGGTTATTGCTGAAAGAATTGAACACGGAGAATCCGGTCCCGACTTTACTATTTCTTTTACTGCTCCTGCTACCTTATGAGTCAATGGTCTTCTTCAAGGGCAAGGAAAGTCCTTGCCGCCCTTTTTAAGATTGGCTGGCATTTAAAAAGACAATCGGGTTCTCACAGAACTCTTTCTCGGGCGGGCTGGCCCGATTTTGTTTTCTCTTTCCATGACAAAGAAGAAATCGGACCCAAAATGTTGGCTCGAATCGCAAAACACACCGGATTAAAACCAGAGGACTTACAATAATTTAGCTTGTTTAATTACTTTGAATTTTGTTATTGTTTAATCAATGCCTAAAGTCATTTTTTTAATCGGGCCGCCGGGGTCGGGGAAGGGAACGCAAGCCGAGCTTTTGGCTAAAGACCTCGGTTTTTATCATTTTGAAATCTCAAAAGTGATTGAGAAAAAATTTAAGGAAGCAGATTCGAATGATAAGGAAATTAGCCATCAAAAAGAGCATTGGATTTCTGGAGAATTGGTTCATCCGGAACTGGTAGCCAAATGGTTTAGAGAAGAAGTAGAAAAGCTTAAAGATAAAGTTAACGGTTTTGTTTTTAGTGGTTCAGGAAGAACGCTTCCGGAAGTCCAAGAAGAGCTTGGTTATTTAGAAGAAATTTATGGCAAAGAAAACATTGCGGCTGTTGAGATTAAACTAAGCGAAGAAGAGGCAGTAAAGAGAAACAGTCATCGCCGGATTTGCGCGAAAAACCGCCATCCGATTCCAAATTTCCCGGAATATGAAAATATCAAAGTCTGTCCTGAAGATGGTTCGGAAATAATTACTCGGGAATTAGACAAACCGGAAATCATAAAAGAGCGGTATCAGGTTTACTTAAAAGAAACTGCGCCGGTGATTGATTATTTCAGGCAAAATGGATATAAGGTGAAAGAGATAAATGGCGAACAGCCAATTGAAAAGGTGTTTAGAGATATTAAGAAGCAGTTATGATTCCAATAAAAACCGAAGAGGAAATTAAAATAATGAAACAGGGCGGGAAAATTTTGGCAGAGATATTAAAGAAGTTGGCGAAAGAAGTTAAGCCTGGAATTACCACTTGGAGCTTGGAAGAAAAAGCCCGCGAATTAATCAAAAAGTATCCGGACACAGAGCCGGCTTTTTTGGGATACAATGATTATCCAGCCGTGCTTTGTGTTTCAATAAACGAGGAAATTGTTCATAGTTTGCCGTCAAAAAGAAAAATAATGCCTGGCGATCTGGTCAGTTTGGATTTCGGGATAAAATACAAAGGATTTAATGTTGATTCGGCGATTACAATTTTAGTGGAGGAGCAAGGAAATAACTCGCAATTAGGATTAAAAAAGAAATTGATAAAAGTCACCAAAGAATGCTTGGATAAAGGAATTGAATTGGCTAAAGTCGGTAATACCGTCGGTGATATTTCAAGCGCCATTCAAAAAAATGCAGAGGAAAACGGTTTTTCAGTAATTCGCAATTTGGTCGGGCATGGCATTGGCCGTGATTTGCATGAAGAACCAGAAGTGCCGAATTTTGGCCGGTCTGGTACGGGATCAAAATTGAAAGAAGGAATGACTATTGCTATTGAACCGATGCTTTCAGTCGGTTCCTTTGAAGTGATTGAAGACAAAAAAACCTTGGCCTGGAAGACAAAAGATAATTCTTTGTCGGCCCACTTTGAGCACACTGTAGCGATAACTAAAAATGGGCCATTGATACTGACTTTGTGAATTGATAGTATAAATTAAATGCATTTATCAGTCATAATTCCGGCTTATAACGAAGCCAAAAGAATTACCAATACTCTTATTTCCATAAGAGATTATTTATCTAAGCAAAGCTATGAATGGGAAGTTTTAGTTGTTTCAGACGGCTCCACTGATAACACGGCCGAGATAGTTCAAAAATTCGCCTCAGAAAACAAAGGTTTTAATTTAATTGACAGAAAAGAAAACCGCGGCAAGGGATATTCAGTTAAGGAAGGGATGCTCGCGGCCAAAGGCGATTTTCGGCTTTTTACTGATGCCGATAACTCAACTACCATAGACTACTTGGAAAAATTCTGGCCGTATTTTGAAAAGAATTACGATATTGTAATTGCTTCTATTGCAATTAAAGGAGCAACTCGTGCCCATTCGGAAAAATTCTACAAGCGCTGGTTTGGAAAATTTGGCAACCTTTGGATCCAGCTTTGGCTTTTGCCCGGGATATGGGATACTAGAAGAGGTTTTAAGCTCTTCACCAGAAAAGCGGCGGAAGATGTTTTTTCAAAAGTGAGGGAATCAGGTTGGACCTTTGATGATGAAGCTTTGGCCTTGGCAAGAAGATTAGAATACAAGATAAAAGAAGTCCCGATCCATTGGGTTAATGACCCGGATTCAAAAGTGAAATTGACAGATTATCCAAAGAATTTATTGGAGATTTTAAGGATAAAATTTAATTTTTTAAGAGGAATTTATAAATTATGAAGTCTTTATTAAACGAATTCAGGCAAGATTTAGTTTCCGGAGACTGGGTTTTATTTTCAACCAAAAGAGCCGATAGACCCCATAAAAAAATAGAAAAAGAAGAATACTATCAGCCTAAAGAAGGTTGTCCTTTTGAGGATCCGGCAAAAGCCGGCCACGAAGTTCTATGGGGTTATCCTGCGAGCGATGAATGGCGAGTGATGGTTATAAAAAATAAGTTTCCGGCTGTAAAGCAGGGGCTTTGCGAGCCGGGTCATCAGGCCGGTCCTTTTGAGGTTAACGAGGCCACTGGTGAGCACGATGTAATTGTTTATAAAGACCACGATCTTCATTTCAGTGATTTTTCGGTTGAAAAAGCAGTTGATGCGGTCAGGGTTTACAAGAAGAGGTATCAGGAAATGGCAAAAGCCAGTGAGTGCGTGGAGTATGTGGCGATTTTCCATAATTATGGGCGTGAAGCCGGAGCCAATATTTATCACCCCCACAGCCAGATTATTTCAATGCCGATTCTGCCGCCCGATATCTCAAGAAGCTTGTTCGGTTCTTTTAGATTTTACAAAAAAAACAATAAACGGGTTCACGATGTGTTACTTGAGTGGGAGTTGGAGCAGAAAAAGCGGCTTATTTACCAAAACGATATGTTTATCGCTTTTTGCCCCTATGTTTCAAAATCGCCTTATGAGGTCAGAATTTTTCCCAGAGACAGCCACGCTCATTTTGAAAAAATGCCTGATGAGTTTGATAAGTATCTGGCCGATGTCTTAATAACCGTGCTGGCCAAAATCAAAAAAACTCTGGACGATCCGCCCTATAACTTTTTCATTCACACCGCCCCGGCGATGGAAAACAAACTGAAAGGTTTTCACGAGTTTTACAGCTGGCACGTTGAGATTCTGCCCAAACTTTCTATCTCGGCGGGCTTTGAACTCGGCACTGGCGTGGATATAAACGTGGTTGACCCTGACCAGGCCGCCGAGGAGCTGAAGAAAGCTTAAAATGTTTGAATTGGTAGAGGCTATAAGCAGATGGGCTTTGAATATAATAGACCAAAGCGGATACTTTGGCATTTTTATTTTATCGGCTTTGGAAAGCGCCGCCGTGCCGATTCCTTCGGAAGTGGTTGTGCCCTTCAGCGGTTTTCTGGCTTTTCAGGGCAGGTTTAATTTTTGGTTAGTAATAATCATAGTGACCTTTGCCAATGTTGTTGGTTCAATAATTCTTTATCTTGTTTCTTTAAAAGGCGGCCGCTGGATTTTAGAAAGATACGGGAAATATGTTTTGATTTCTAATCACGAGTTGAACCACGCCGATAGGATTTTTTTAAAACATGGAAATAAAATTATTTTTATCGGCCGTATCTTACCGATAATTAGGACTTTTATTTCGATTCCGGCCGGGGTGGCGAAAATGAACTCGTTTAAATTTATTTTATATACTTTTTTAGGGTCGTTGCCTTGGAACTTTGCCTTAGCTTTGATTGGTTTTAAAGCCGGTGAGAATTGGGATGTTTTGTCGTCCTACTTTAGGCGATTTGACTTTGTTATAATGGGGGTACTGGTTTTAGGGGTCGTATTTTATATTTACCGCCACTTGAAGAGAGAGCATCTTATTCACCGATGAGAAAAATAGTTGTTGTTAATTGGAAAATGAATCCCCAAACATTAGCTGAAGCAGTAGAGCTTTATCGTTTTACTTCTGATGTTTGCAGTGCGGCCAAAGAAAAAATTTTGACTATTGTTTGTCCGCCATTTGTTTATCTTGAAGAGCTTTCGAAAATTGAATCTGATGTTCTGCTGGGGGCTCAAGACTGCCATTGGGAAAAGGAAGGAGCCTTTACTGGTGAAATCTCTCCAGAGATGCTTAAAAATTTAGGAGTAAAATATGTGATAGTCGGGCATTCAGAAAGAAGACTGTTTATGGGGGAGACTAATGAAATGATTAATAGAAAAATAAGAACCCTTCTCAATAACAATTTAATTCCAATATTAGCGATAGGAGAGAACTATAAAGGCGAAAACTTGGAAGAAGTTTTATTTGCTCAACTAAGGTCAGCCTTTGAAGGCATAGACAGAGTCCCTTCAGATTTAATTGTTGCTTATGAACCAGTTTGGGCGGTTGGCAGCGAAGAGCCGGATACCCCGGACCATGCCACCGACATAGTAAGGTTTGTTAGGATGATGCTTTTCAGTAATCCAGTTTTGTATGGCGGAAGCGTAAACCATTCAAACATCGGAGACTTTATTTCAGTGCCGGAAATCGCCGGCGTTTTAATTGGCGGAGCAAGTGTGGATAAGGAGGAATTTAAAAAAATAATAGAAAAAATTTCAGGCCTCCAATTATAGTAATTTTAAGATGTTTAAAAAAATAGACGAACTTGCCAAAGAAGAATTAAACGGCAAAAAAGTTTTTTTGAGAGTGGATTTTAATGTACCGGTTGAAGACGGTGAATTAAAAGAAATCTACCGGATAAAAGCTCATAAAGAAACAATAGATTTCTTGGTATCGGCTGGAGCCAGAGTTGCTTTGATTAGCCATATCGGAAATAGTTTTAAAGATATAGTTCAGGATATCGGAAAGATTTTAGGTTATGAGCTTGGTTTTGAGGAAGATATTTTAAATCCTAAATTGGAGTCGCAAATCACTCTTTTTGAAAATATCCGTAAATACGAAGGCGAGGAAATAAATGATTCCGGTTTTGCCGAAGATTTGGCCAAGAACTTTGATTTGTGTGTCAATGATGCCTTTTCGGTTTCTCACCGCGAGCACGCTTCGGTTTCGGCGATAACCAAGTTTTTGCTCTCATACGCTGGTTTTTTAATGGCCAAAGAAGTGGAGAATTTAGACAAAGTCATAAATGAGCCGGCTCATGGCAAAACAATGATTTTAGGCGGGGCCAAGGTTTCTACAAAACTGCCGGTAATTAAGAATTTTTTAGGCCCCGAAGGAGTCCCGCCCCGGGCGGGACCCTACGGGGCAGGCAAGGCAGAACATATCTTGGTTGCAGGAGCTTTAGCTAATGTTATTTTTAAATTTAAAGGATTAAATATTGGTAGTTCGGTTGTTGAGGATTCTGGAGCCGGGGAGGCGTTGAAAGAAATTGATTTTGGCAACTCACAAATAGTTCTACCGCAAGATTTTGTAATCTCTGATGATAAAAGCGGGAAATCTGCCCCTGAAATTTCGTCAGTTAAAAGTATCAAAGATAATCAGTTCATTCTTGATATTGGACCAGAAACCGTGAAACAATTTTCCGACATAATAAAGAATTCAAAAACCGTAATTTTTAACGGACCGCTGGGCTTGGCTGAAGTTGAGGTTTTTTCAAACGGAACAAAAATGGTTTTAGATTCAATGATTCGTTCCGGCGCCTTTACTGTAATTGGCGGCGGCGACACCTTGGCTTTAACTGAAAAGCTTGGCTTACTGGACAAATTTAGCTACGTTTCTACGGGAGGCGGGGCGATGCTGGAGTTTTTAGCCGGAAACAGATTGCCGGGGTTAGAAGCACTTAATTACTATGGATGAAAATAAAATAACCAAAGATATTGTTATTTTATATCATGCCGACTGCAATGACGGTTTTGGCGCGGCTTGGGCGGCCTGGAAAAAATTTGGCGATGAGGCGGATTATATTCCGGTTGGTCATGGAGGTACTTATCCTGACTATTTTAGCAATAAAGAGATTTATACTGTTGATTTAACTTTACCCAAAGAAATAACCGAAAAACTTCTTAAAACCAATAAACGACTAACTTCAATAGATCATCATATTGGAGCAAAAGAAATTACCGAAATGACTCAGGATTATTCTTTTGACAATAATCATTCCGGCGCGGTTTTGGCTTGGAAGTACTTTCATCCCGATAAACCTGTGCCTAAACTATTGCTTTTTATAGAGGATATCGATATTTGGAAGTTTGAGTATCCGGAAACAAAAAATTTTATTTCTGCTCTTAATCTCTATGATTTTAGTTTTGAGTTATTTGATAAAGTAGCTTTGGAAATTAAAGATCCTGTTAAATTAGGAGAATATATTTCAAAAGGCCAGGTGATTTCACAACATGATAAAAAGATAATAGATCAGCTAAGCCAAACTGCCATTCTTGTAGAGTTTGAAGGATACAAAGTTTATGCTGTGAACGCGCCAGATTTTGTTAAAAGCGAGCTGGGCCATAAGCTCGCTCAATCTTTCCCTTTTGCTATTGTCTGGAGACAGAAGAAAGATAAAGTTTTTGTTTCTTTGAGGTCAGATAGCGGTATTAATGTATCTGAAATTGCAAAAAAATATGGTGGCGGCGGCCATAGAACGGCAGCTTCTTTTTCTTTTCCGGCCGGCCAGCCGTTTCCGTGGAAAATAATAAAATGAAATTCACTATTTATACAGATGGCGGTGCCAGAGGCAATCCCGGACCATCAGCTATCGGCGTAGTGATAAAAGGACCGGCGGAAATTAAGAAATACTGCGAATATATTGGTGAGGCGACTAATAATGAAGCCGAGTATAAGGCCGTAATTTTTGCTTTGAAGAAATTGAAGCAGTTAATCGGCAAAGAGAAATCAAAATCAGAAGCTGAAGTTGAGATTCATTTAGATAGCGAATTGCTTGCCAGCCAGCTGAACGGAGAATATAAAATTAAAGAAAAGAAATTGCAGCAGCTCTTTTTAGAAGTTTGGAACTTGAGACAGGATTTCAAAAGTATAAGTTTTAAATATATACCAAGAGAAGATAATCGGGGGGCAGACAAACTGGTTAATCAGGTCTTGGATAAAGAGTTGTCAAAACTGGATTTATAAAGGAGATTCTATTGGCCGGCTAAAGCACGGCCAACAAGAAACTTCTCCTAGCAACAAAAAACCGATAGCTATCGGTTTTTTGTTGTTCCTTGGTAAATCTATAAGCCGAATTCTGTATTTGTGTAGTCATTTATCTGGGATTGATATTACTACCAACCTCAAGCGGCATTCCGCTCCGCATGCATGCGGAGGGGCACAGCCTTGCACCCGGGTAAGGATTTAGCCGTTTCACACCGATGCTTTTAACCCATTGCATCGGACTAAGCTCAATTTGACGAAATCAAATCTTTGGGTTTGCTTTCCTTAGAGTTTCCTCTTTGGACGTCTCTGGTCGCACCTCTCGCGTTACCACGTACGGGCATTACCCGTTACCCTGCTCCTTGTATAAATACAAGGGAGTGTTCGGACTTTCCTCCCTCTGCTAAAATAGTTAACAGAGAGCGACTACCCGATTTACCAAAGAACAATTGTATTATACCAAAATGGAATCAAAAGTCAAGCGGTTTATTGATATAGTTTTATCCCTTATTGGTTTAATAATCTTAGGCCCTCTTTTTTTGGTCCTTACTTTTCTAATTAAGATTGATTCAGAAGGGCCGGTTTTTGTGAGGTTGAAGCGAATCAGCCGAGGTAAGGAGTTTGATTTTATAAAATTCAGGTCAATGGTTAAAGACGCCCATCTATATAAAAGTCAGTTAACAGAATTTAATAGCCGGAAAGACACTCCGTTTTTCAAGATGAAAGATGACCCGCGAATTACCAGAGTTGGCAGATTTTTAAGGCGATATTATTTGGACGAACTGCCGCAACTCATAAATGTTTTAAGGGGCGAGATAAGCTTGGTTGGACCGCGGCCGCACGAACCCGAAGAGGTTGTTTTTTACAAAGATATTTATCCTGATGTGGCAGTCGCCAAAGCCGGGATAACCTCTCTGCCGCGGCTTTATAATCCTCATCTTACTTTTGAACAAGAAATGAATTTTGAACAGGAGTATTTAGAGAAGCAGTCCTTATTGCTTGATTTCAAAATTTTAGTTAAGACACTCTTAAAGGTTTTTAAGGATAGGCCAGAAGGTTAGTAGTGAGGGGTATAACTGATTTCTTCATAGGGGTAGCCCTTCTTGTAAATGGAATCTCCGTTACTTTGCTTGAATTGCCGATAAATCAGGGTACCTCCACCATAGATTTATAATTCGGCAATTCTTCGCAAAGATTCCGGCCATTTACAAGATACTTCCCAATTCAGAAATCAATTATACCTCTCACTACTTAGGAAAAACCTCAAAAATCAAGGTTTTTCAAACTATTGACAAAAACCGTAGATTTGCTTAATGTAAGTATCAAGCTGGAAACCCTAGTAGTAGAGCAAGGTTCTTTACGGGGCGCGGCGGCTTTAAAACAGCACTTTTCAATAGCAATACCGTGGTCCCGACGGTTTCGGGATAACTTCAGGAGGTGTGTCATGGCAGAGACCATGGTGCGTCAAACAGCAGAAGAAACGTCGGAGTTCGGACGAGACCACGGCCTTATCCACGAGGCAGTGGTCATGGGTCGCAAGGTTGGCGCAGGCAGGGAATTTTGGAAGGCGCTGGCCCACAGCGAGGAGTTGTTCGCTAAGACCGTTGCCTTTGTTGGCCGCGGAGGCGAGGAAGTCGTTCGCGAAGTCGTCGTTTCAATTCCGCTCACCGAGGCAGAGAAAACGGCAATCGCGATTCTCGGCGCGGCCAAGGTTCTCACCCGAGGCCAGGCCAAGGGCGAAGTTGAACTTCCGATTCGCTACTCCGAGGATACGCTCCGAGCGTGTGCCAAGGAGAATGCGGAACAGGGAACTGATTGGCGTCTTGTGTATCTTCGCGGCAACTCGCTCCGTCAGGAGCGGGAACGCGTCGGCACGAACCACAAGCGTCAGCCCTGCTTTTACGACAACACCTGGTGGCTGGGCGACAAGGAGGATGACTGGGCGACGGAGAGATTTGAGTCCGGTTATTACCTGATTGACTTCAGGGGCCGCTTCGGCCGGACTTCTTGGCAGAACCAGGAAGAGTCAATTCAGGCGCTCGGTCCCGAGTTCATCCGTGCCCACGAAGCGATGGTCACCGAGGCGTCTCTTCGCATCTTTGAAGCCATCGGCGAGCGGCTCTTGCCTAATTGGTATCACTGGGGTCGTTTTCTGGATTCCTACGGCTGCCGCGTCAGCGTCGGCAGCTTCGGCTCCGGGGGCTGGGTTGTCGGCAGCTACTTCTACCATCCGGGCTGGGACGACTACGACTACCTGCGCGTCTGTCTCTCTCGGAAGTTCCAAAATTGAAGCTTGAGGATTGAAGGTTTGAAACTTTCGAACTTTTGAACCTTCGGCCCGTCTGATTTTGTCAAAATCAGATGGGCCTCTTTTTTTCTCCAGAAAAATATTGCCGAGTGCAAACTTTCTTACTATGCTTGTGCATAATATGCGAGTTGCTTTAGTGCATGATTATCTGACCCAGTTTGGGGGCGGGGAGAGGGTTTTGAGCGCTTTGTGCGAAATGTTTCCGGAGGCGCCGATTTATACTTTGATTTATGATGAAAAAGGAACAGGCGGCGCTTTTAAGAATAGAGAAATCCATACTTCTTTTTTACAAAAAATCCCTGGCTCAAAAAAATATTTTCGCGGCCTAATTTGGCTAATGCCTTTGGCGATTGAGCAGTTTGACTTTGCCGCGTTTGACGCGGTTATTTCTGTCTCCCATTCTTACGGGAAGGGGATTATTACTAAACCGACGACAAAACATATCTGCTATTGTCTGACTCCAATCCGATATCTTTGGCCCGCCCCTCGCTTGCTGGCAAGCGAGGGGCGGGATGCCCGATTTTTAAATACTGTTTCACGCCCTATACTGAATTATCTAAAAAAGTGGGATTATCGGGCCGCCCAAAGAGTTGATTATTTTATTTCCAATTCAGAAAATGTCCGTCAAAGAATAAAAAAGTACTATAATTGCGAATCAGAAATAATCTATTCGCCGGTAGAAACTGAAAAATTTTACATATCAAGCGAACCAAAAGATTATTTTCTGATGGTTGGCCGTATGGTGCCCTACAAAAGATTTGATATCGCCATCAAAGCATTTAATAAATTGCCTCAAGAAGAATTATTAATCATTGGAGATTGGCCTTTTTATAGTAAGTTAAAAGCTATGACTAAGGTTAAAACCAAAAATATAAAATTCTTGGGAAAGATTTCCGATTCTGAATTGCCTAAGTACTATGCCAGCTGTCAAGCTTTAATTTTTCCTCAAGAAGAGGATTTTGGCCTTGTGCCTCTTGAAGCCATGGCTTCGGGTCGGCCGGTAATTGCTTTTCGGGCCGGCGGGGCCCTGGAGACGGTAATAGAAAATAAGACAGGCCTATTTTTTGATGAACAGAAAACAGAGCATTTACTTAGAGCAATTCAAAGTTTTAGAAATTTAAAATATAACCCTCAAGAAATCCGGAAACACAGCCAATTGTTTGATAAAGAGATTTTCAAATCTAAAGTTTTGGATTTTTTAAATACTTTGACTCGTGGCGTTAAAGATGTTATTATCAAAAAAGGAGGTGTCTGATGGAAATTGTTTTTTTGTTCTTTTCAGTTGTCTTGCTTTTTCTGACCGCAGGGATAGCCTGGGTTATCAGGGCATACGGTGATCGTATACACCCTGTCGACTTGAATCAGAAAGCGGTTGGGATCATTTTGTGGCTAATAATTGGCTTTGGGGTCCGTCTAATGCTGAATGTAGTGGGATTATCCGTTACTATTGCCACAGCCATAGTCATCTTGGTCTCAACAGTCGGTTTTTTTCTCGACGACATCCTTGCGACCATCAAAGATCCAGCGGCCAGCCCGCCCAAAGCTCCTACCAAATAAGTAGGAGCTTTCCCTTTTTTATTAACAATAAAAGAGTCGTAAATCTGCTATACTAAAGTTGTGCCTAAGCAAAATATCACTTTTGCTCTTTTTGACATTCGGCCAGTTGATCCGCAAAGCGGCCGGGTTAATTTTGATTTGATAAATAATCTCAAGCCGACGGTTAATTTAAAAACCTCAACTAAAAAAATTAAGCCATACCAGACGGCTGATTACAGTATTTTACCGGTTAAAAGCTATTTTGGAACTCTTGAACCAAAAGATGATGCTTTGCAGCAGCTTCAAGTTAATCTTTCTAAGGAGGTTAATTTTGAAAAAGAGCTTGAATCATTCGGCGGAAAGTTGGTTGATTTTGTCGCTTCAAAAAGAAAAGACGAAGAGGATAAAAATTTAGAAGAATTCAGGGATAAGTTTTCCCAACTACATATAGCTAACCAGGCAAAAATGTTTTCTGGCCAGGTTTCTCGACCGAGCCAGGTTAAAGAGCCAACCAAAAAAAGAAAGTCAAAACCACTATCGCCGCCGCCTTTTTTGCCGTGGGCCTCTCCCTTGGTCCCAAGTGATGGGTGGGGCCCTGATGCTTCTGGAAAAAGTAATCAAAACATTTTAGACCTGTCTCCGGCGGCAAGAGACCTTGATATAGTTTTAACTAATTTTAAAAATGATGACTTTGTTTCAAATAGAGTTGAGAATTTTTTCAGCGATGTGGCCGCGGTTCCTTCAACAACATATCAGGAGAAGCCGTCAAGAGTCCTTATTTTTTTCTCATTTAGCATTGCCGCCGTTTTCCTTTTTAGTTTTTTTATATTTAGCTCTCTAAACCTTAAAAATAGCATTCTTCAAAGAAGCAATCAGGCCTATATCAATTTAAGTTCGGTTCAGGATAATTTGTCCGAGTTCAACTTTTTTGAAGCCGCCAGCTCTTTTTCTCTGGCGGCCAGAAACTTTGAGCTGCTTCAAAAAGACCTTAAAAAAGCAAGCTCCATTCTCGGTATTTTAGATACGGTCACCCTCGGAGGGGTTTCCAATACTTCAGATTTAATCAAAGCCGGAGAGCTGATTTCTCAAGCCGGTCTTGATTTGGCTAATGCCTTGGAAAAGATTTCAGGGATCAATCTAATTTCAGTTATCCAGCAAGAAAAAGAGACCCCAGTAGTAGAGCAAAGCTCACTACTGGGCGCGGCCAATATTTTAGAAGTTTTAAGCCAGTTCCGGATTAACTTGATTCAGGCCTCAAGAAACTTAAACCAGGCCTATAACATAATTCTTGAGTCAGAAAGCAATCTGATTTCTGACTCTGAAAGGGGAAAATTTGAAGAACTTAAATTAAAGCTGCCCGAATTTTCTAACTTCATAGAGAAAGCGGCCAACTACTCAAGTGCTTTAACAATGATGCTGGGCCAGTCGAGCCCTCAGCAGTATCTTGTTTTATTTCAGAATAGTTCCGAGATTAGGCCGACCGGCGGTTTTCCCGGCTCCTATGCCTTGGTTAAGTTTGATAAAGGGGTAATGCAGGAATTTTTTGTTGACGATATTTATAATCCGGACGGCCAAATGAAGGAAAAAATAATTCCGCCGCGGCCGCTGCAAAAAATTACGCCTAACTGGGGGATGCGCGATGCCAATTGGTTTAATGATTTCCCGGCATCAGCCAAAAAAGTAGCCGAGTTTTACTACAAAGACACCAAAAACCTGGTTGACGGGGTGGTGGCGGTGAATGTCGGATTAATACCTAAAATTTTAAAAATAACCGGACCGATTGAAATGGCTGATTTTGGTATAACTTTGAGTTCAGAAAATTTCATAGCCGAAGTTCAAAAAGAGGTTGAATATGAAAGAACCAAAGGCGAAAGTCAGCCCAAACAGATTCTGGTTGAATTTGCTCCAAAGTTTCTTGAAAAATTATCCGGTTTGAGCCAAGAGGATTGGATGAAGGTATTCGCCGTTTTGGTGGCGGGCATTGAGGAAAAAGACATTATGACTTATTTTGTTGATAGTCATTTAGAGGGACTGGCCCTGGAAAACGGTTTTGCCGGAGAGATAAAAAACCAGCCGTTTCAGACAGGTTATCTAATGATCACTCACTCAAACATTATGGGTTCAAAAACAGACGCGGTAATTGATAATTTTACCTCTTTGACTTTGGGAGAAGATTCAGAAGGAAATTTAATCCATAGTTTAGAAATAGAGAGGCTTCATAACGGAGGCGATCTGGGGTTTTACAACAAAAGAAACAATGATTATGTCAGGGTTTTAATGCCCGAAGATGCCGAATTGGTTGAAGTGATCGGTAATGACCCTTTTGAAATTGTCCCATTACTGAATTACCAAAGCCAAGGGTTTGTCTCTGATCCGGATCTGGAAAGGTATGAATCGAAAATTCAAAGAAAAGGCAGTGTAGAGATTTTTGAGGAAGGCGGCAAAAAAGTTATTGCCTTTTGGATGATTATTGAGCCGGGCCAAAGCAAAAAGGTCATCGTAAAATATAAGACGCCGAAGTATAATAGTATTTACTTTCAAAAACAGCCAGGTATTGAAAGCAGTTTTAAGCTGATTTTTAATAACGGAATTTTATTTGACGGAAACCTCTCTTCAGATAAGAATATTGTTTTGGAGTGAACGACATTAGAAATTTTGTAATTATTGCCCATATTGATGCCGGTAAGTCAACTTTGGCTGACCGGTTTTTAGAATTGACCGGGACGATTGAGAAACGAAAAATGCAGGAACAGTTTTTGGATATGCATCCCCTGGAAAGGGAAAGGGGGATTACGATAAAGCTTCAGCCGGTGAGAATGACTTACAAAAATTACATTTTGAATTTGATTGATACCCCTGGCCATGTGGATTTTTATTATGAGGTTTCAAGGTCTCTGACCGCAGTTGAAGGCGCAATTTTACTGGTTGATGCAACCAAAGGCATTCAGGCCCAGACTCTTTCAAATTATAACTTTGCAATGCGGTCGGGGCTTAAAATAATTCCGGCGATAAATAAAATTGATTTAGCCAATGCCCAGATAGAAAAGACAGAAGAGGAGATTGCCAATTTAATGAAGGTTGAGCCAGAAAATATTTTAAAAATCTCGGCAAAAATGGGAACAGGCGTGGAAGAAGTTTTGAAGGCGGTGATAGAAAAAGTGCCGCCGCCAAGCGGCAACAAAGCTAAACCTTTGCAGGCGCTAATCTTTGACTCCAAGTTTGACCCATATAAAGGTGTTATTGCTTATGTCAGGATTTTTAACGGGGAAATTAAAGCCGGAGATAAGGTAAAATTCATCGTTCAAAAAGCTCAAGCCGAGGTTCTGGAAGTAGGTGTTTTCAGGCCCGATTTGGCAAAGTCAGATTTTCTTTCTGTTGGAGAAGTCGGCTATATTGCCACTGGCCTGAAAGATATTTCAAAAGTTAGAGTTGGCGACACCGTCACAAATTTCCAATTTCCAATTTCCAATTTCCAAACATTAGCACTTCCTGGATATGAAGAGCCCAAACCTTTTGTTTTTGCCAGTTTGTATCCCAGAAATGCAGACGATTTTGATTACTTAAAAGACTCGCTTGAAAAATTAAAGCTTCAGGATTCGTCGTTGCAGTTTGAGCCGGAACATTCGGATGCCTTGGGTCCTGGTTTCAGATGCGGATTTTTGGGAATGCTTCACACTGAAATTGTTTCGGAACGGCTGAAAAGGGATTTTGGTTTAGATTTAATAATTACTTCGCCGTCGGTTGAGTACGAGATTAATTTAAAACAGGGCGAAAAATTGAAAATAAAATCTGCTTCAAAACTTCCGGACCCAAGTCACATAGAAGCAATCTCAGAGCCGTTTGTTGAGCTCGAAATTTTAAGCCCAAGCCATTACTTAGGTTCGATTATGAAGATGATGCCTGAATACAGGGCCGAGCATATTGATACTTCTTACTTGAGTACTGATACTGTAGTTTTAAAATATAAAGCGCCGCTGGCCGAGATAATTATTAATTTTTACGATAAGTTAAAAAGCATCAGCTCTGGTTTTGCCTCAATGAGTTATAGAGTTATCGGTTTTGAAGAATCTGACTTGGTTAAGCTGGATATCCTGGTTGGCGGCGAAGCAGTTGAGGCTTTTTCTCGTATTGTTCCGCGGCTAAATTCTTACGAGGTCGGGAAGCGGGTGGTTGAGAAGTTGAAGCAAATAATGCCGCCGCAATTATTTAGTTTGGCTTTGCAGGCGGCGATTGGCGGAAAAGTGATAGCCCGGGAAACGATTAAAGCAAGGCGAAAAGACGTGACCGGGTATTTGTATGGCGGCGACGTGACCAGAAAGAAAAAGCTTTTGGAAAAGCAAAAGCGAGGCAAGGAACGGCTCAAAGAAACCGGTAAAGTCGAAATCCCACAGGAGGTCTACTTAGAAATACTAAAGAGATAAGTATTTGTCTGCGCGCAGTGAAACGAGCACAGCTACAAATACTTACCCAGCACTAATTTTGTTGCAAAATTCAGTGCTGTGGTTCCGCAGGAGGTTTATTTGGAGATTTTAAAAAAATAGCGAAAAGCGCGAGGCATATGTCTATCGGGGAATACCCTTCACCAATCCTTTTCCAGAATTCAATTTCGTCCCAAGGATTAGATAGCGAAGCCCAAAAACCAGTCTTGTTGACACTGTATTAATAGAGTTGTATTATTTCGGTGTACCATTTCTTGGTATTGAAAAGGAGTTTGTCATGTTCATTGGGTGGGATAAGCGGACAACGGCGTACATATTGTTTGCTACTAGCAAGGAAGAGGAATCGCTCTTTCGAGTTTTTAGAAAAGGAGATAAACTCGAGTACATCAGTGATGGAGAAGGGGAAAACCCTTGGGGGAAGTGCCCAGTCATTCATCTGAAGAGAGCCGATGGCACTCGACTCACAGTTTATTCGAAGCATCCAATCGAGCTTCCTGATTTCTATGATTTCAGAGAGGCTTGTCTACTCGGGGATGTAACAATTCTCGGGGTGGCAGATGAGAAACCAGGCTTTGTCAGACTTTTTATTGCACCACAGTCCTTCTACAGAAATTGTGGTGCGGTAGTAACAAGGCCTCGGTCAAGTCTCTGGAGAGCGGTCAAAGAGATAGGGCAGTACCGCATCTGAGGCATGTTCTTAGGTAGTCAAAGCGAGACCAACGTTGGTCTCCGTGGAACCCCCTCGCCTTTGGGCGAGAGCCGTTAAGGGTTCTTTTCGTTTTTAGTAATTACTCGATGTTCTTCGCTCTGCTAAGAAAACGTGGATAATTTTTTCTTCAAGAATTAGTTCATACCGAATTCGATATGAGCCGATTCTTCTTCTCCAAACATTCTCTTCGCCTTTCATTTTTTGAATATCCCCACCGAATGGATTGTTGGTCAAATTTTCAATTACAGATAAAACACGCGCCGCGTCTTTTCTTGGTATTTTTGAGAGAAACTTGTATACACTGGGATCAACTTGTAAAACCCAGCTTTTGCTTGAGCTCATCTAAAGTGAGAAACTTGCCAGCGGCTCTGTTTTTTCTCGCGCGAGCCAGGACTTTTTTATCGGCTCTGGTAGGTTGGAACTGCGGTATCGCCTTTTGAGATAAAAGTTTTTCATAATCTTTTCTGGGCATGACTACTAGTTCGGTTCCTTTGGTGATTTTTTTAGGGATAGTTACAGTAGGCATAAATTGATATTAACATATTGAATTTACTAATACAATCGGACTTCGCCGGCGAAGCCCAAAAGAGATTTTGAAAAATTAATCCATAATGGGACCGAGAGAGGCCGAAATATCTTACCCACTATCCCCCCGTGGAACCCCCTCGCGCAAGCGAGAGCCGTTAAGGGTTCTTTTCGTTTTTTAGAGTTAGTTAGCGAGTAGCGAAAAGCCTTCACGAAGTGATGCTGCAAGTATTGGATTTCATCTAGGCCGCAGGGGTGTAGCCATCGAGGAAGTTCAGGAGACCGAGCAGCAGGGTAAGTCAAGATTGTTTAACGATTTCACGAAGTGAAATCTAGTCTTGACTTTGCGAGGTCGTATGTACAGCGAGCAAAACTCGCTGGGTTTTGCGAGCGGTTCCAAGATGGCTATACCCCGAGAGCCGATTCTTTAATACTTGCGGCTTTGAGCTTTTCACTACGAACACACTCCGGTGACTTCGCCGCAGTTCCTACAAAGTAAGCAAGTTCCGGCGCGGTACATTATGTAGCCGCACTTTGAGCAAAGAGGATTCTCGGTTTCGGTTTGAGAAAGGGCTAAAGTCGATTGAGCTGTTTGTTCTTCTGATTCGCTAAGAGCTTTCGCGGCTTCGTTCGGTCCAAATTTAGCTGCCACTGTTTCAATACTATTACCGTTAAGATTTCCTGCCTGCGCCGGCAGGTCATTTTTTAACGCTGTTTCTTGGTTAGACGTCAGGCTTCCGTTCTGACTAATGCCGTTGATTCCATTGACTGATTTTGCTTCTTGTTCTTTGCCATTTGCCACGGCTGTCTGCCCAAAAATTTCAACCCTTTCTTCAGGAGTCAAAAACTTGTTTCCCATATATTTAAAGACGTAATCAATAATTGAACTAGCAAATGGTATGTCTTTGTTAATGGTCATGCCCATTGGCTCAAAGCGGGTGTCTTTGAATTTTTTAACCAAAACCTTTAAGGGGATGCCATATTGAAGGCAAATTGAAGTGAGAATAGCGATGGTATCCATTAAGCCGGAAATAGTTGAACCCTCTTTAGCCATATTAATGAAGGTTTCGCCGACCTTATAATCTTCAGGGTAAAGTCCGATATTGATATAACCTTCGTGACCGGCAATTGAGAATTTGTGATGAATGGCCGGCCGTTCATTGGGCAGGTAGCGGCGAAGCAGTTTAGCCACTGTTGCTTTCTTTTCTTCTTTGGCCGTATTTAACGGCTGAACCGTTTTGCTTCCGTCTCGGTAAAAAGCTACGGCTTTGATGCCTAATTTCCAGGCCTCAATAAAAGCATTGAAAATTTCTTCTCTGGTTGCGTCGCGCGGCAGGTTGACCGTTTTTGAAATGGCGCCTGAAACAAACGGCTGAACCGCGCCCATCATTTTGAGATGGCCCAGATAGCGGATGCTTCTACTTCCGTTAGCCGCTTTAAATGAGCAGTCAAAAACAGATAAATGTTCATCTTTAATATGCGGCGCGTCTTCAATCGTTTCTTTTTTATCTATGTAATCAACTATTTCTTTTATTTGTGGTTCATTGTAGCCAAGTTTTTTCAGGGCTCGCGGCACGTCGGTGTTAACTAATCTCAAGACTCCGCCGCCGACTAATTTTTTATAAGATATTAAAGCCAGGCCCGGTTCAATGCCGGTGGTGGCGCAATCCATCATAAAGGCAATCGTGCCGGTCGGGGCAATGACCGTGACCTGCGAATTTTTATAGCCGTACTGCTGGCCTTCAAGTAATGCCTTATTCCAAACACTTCTGGCTTCATTAATTAATTCTTTCTGTTCAATCATCTCTTCAGGAATTTTGTAAGCTTCGTCGCGATGCATACTGATAACATTGAGCATTGGTTCTTTATTGATTTCGTATCCTCCAAAAGGACCTTTGTGCTTGGCGATTTCAGCTGACATCCGGTAAGCTTCGCCGCACAAAATTGACGAAATTGCTCCGGCCACGGCCCGGCCTTCGTCAGAGTCATAAGGCAGTCCCTGGGCCATTAAAAGAGAGCCAAGATTAGCAAAACCAAGGCCTAATTCGCGGAAATTTTCGGCATTTTTAGTTATTTTTTCAGTCGGGTAAGAAGAATTATCAACCAGAATATCCTGGGCCAAAATCATTATATCAATTGCTTTTTTAAAAAGCTCCACATTAAAAGTGCCGTCCTCATTAAGAAATCTTAAAAAGTTCAAAGAAGCCAGATTGCAGGCCGAGTTATCAAGATGCATGTATTCCGAGCAGGGGTTAGAAGCGTTTATTCGGCCGGAATTCGGGCAGGTGTGCCATCGGTTAATGGTCGTGTCGTACTGCATTCCCGGGTCAGCCGAATGCCAGGCCGCATCAGCGCACCAATCCAGCACTTCTTTGGCCCGGACTGTTTCAAGAGTCTCGCCAGTTACTCTCGCTTTTAAGTCCCACTGGTCGTCTTTCAAAACCTTCTCCATAAATTCGTCAGTCACCCGAACAGAATTATTGGCGTTTTGAAAAGGTAAAGTAGTGTAGATTGAAAATAATTTTCCTTCAAGCGTGGTATCGTATTTTCCAGTTTGAGCTAAGACTTGCGACATCTCTTCCATTATTCTCTTGCAGTAAATAAAATCTTTGAGGTCTGGATGGTCAACGTCTAAGACCACCATTTTAGCCGCTCTTCTTGTTCGGCCGCCAGATTTAACCGAATTAGCTACCCCGTCCGCCCCTTGCATAAAAGCTACCGGACCAGAGGCAAGCCCGCCTTTAGAGAGAGATTCTTTTGAAGAGCGAAGTTTTGAAATATTGATTCCTACACCAGAGCCGTTTTTGAAAATTTTACCTTCAACCGTATACCAGTCATGAAGGATTGAATCCATATCGTCTTCGACTGAAAGGATGAAGCAAGCGCTGCATTGCGGGTGGTCAACCACGCCGACATTGAACCAAACCGGGCTATTGAACGAGGCATATTGATTTACCAGAAGCCATTTTAAATCATTTTCAAAATTTTGGACGCTTTCGTCTGAATCAAAGTAGCCATCTTTCAAGCTCCAGCCGGAAATTGTTTTAGCGACCCGATTAATAAGTTGCTTAACTGACTTTTCTCGTTCTGGAGAATTTTTTTTGCCGGAAAAATATTTTGAAGCGACAATATCGGTTGCGGTTTGAGACCAAAATTCAGGAACCTCAACCTCTTTTTGTTCAAAAATAATTCGGCCGTCTGCCGAACCGATTTTAGCATCCCGTTTAACCCACTTGATTTGATCAAAGGGATTACCTTGAGTGAATTTTGGCTGCCAAGAGAAAGCCATAAAATATGATTCCATTATCCTAAAATTTTTAGGTTATGGTCAATGTTGATAATCATTAATACTCGATGCCTTGCTTAACTGGTTTGAATTTATACTTAATTTCCTTCATTTCCGTGGCAATATCAGCCAAATCAATGAATTTTTTAGGAGCATTTCGGCCAGTTAAAATGACATCCACATCGTCCGGCGTCTTTTTCAGGACTTTAAGAACCTCCTTTTCAGAAATCAGCTTTAGTCCGATAGCGACATTTACCTCATCCAGGATAACCAAGTCATATTTTTTGCTTAAAATTGTTTTTTCGGCGAGTTTGAGAGTTTGTTGGGCCGCTTTTTTATGAACCGAGCGAGGCAATTTGTCTCCAAGGATGCCGACAAAGCCCTTACCCCCTTTGATTATTTGAAAATTTAAAAATTTTTTTAGTTTTTGTGAAAATTCGTCTTCGCCCGACCGCCACGGCCCTTTGATGAACTGAATCATTATAACTTTCTTCCCTTCACCCAAACTCCGCACCGCCTGACCGATGGCCGAAGTCGTCTTGCCTTTTCCGTTGCCGGTATAAACGATAATCATAAATGTATGGCTCGGCCGCAAGCATTTAGATCGGCTCTCGGGGCATATCCGATTTCTTCGTTTGGGAGCCCTTCTTGGAAATGGCTCGCCACTTTGCTTGAATTGCCGACAACTAGGGCGTGTCTACCCCTCCACCCCTAGCTTGTTACCGGCAATTCTTCGCAAAGATAGCGGCCATTTCCTAAGACGACTACCCGACTCAGAAATCGGATATGCCCCTGCGGCCTTGATGAAATCAAATGCTTGCGGCCTCGCTCTAATTTAACAACTTTCATAAAAACAAAAAAGCCCGCGCTTGGCGAGTCAAAAATAAAAAGCCCGCAGGGTATGGTTGTTGAGGAACCTCGTGAGCCGAGCCATTTAAAGGAGTTGTGCTTTGTAGCGAGGCGAACGAGGAGTGAGGGTTTTTTCTGAAAAACAGAAGTTTAGATTTGTATAAAAATTGTACGAGGCCGAACGTTTCCGAAACAACTGTACCCGAGAGGCTTTTTATTTCATCTTCTTCCGGATAAACGCCGGGATGTCAAAATCGTGCTCTTCTTTTTCTAAATCATCAATAAACTTTTTGTCTTGAATTTTCTCTTTGGCTTTATCAGACTCAGCTCCTTTTCCAAATATTCCAAAGCCGGAAACCCTCTTCCCAAGACTTTCGCTGTTAAAGCCGGTAGCAATGACCGTGACTTTAATTTCCCCCTTCTTTAAATTATTGTCTTGACTTGCGCCGAAGATTACTTTTGCTTCGGCATCAATTGTTTCAGTGATAATTTTAGCGGCATCATTTATTTCGGCCATAGTCAGGTCTGGTCCGCCGGTGACGTTGAACAAAACTCCTTTGGCGCCGTCAATTGACACTTCAAGCAAAGGAGAGTTGATGGCCGCTTTGGCCGCTTCGATGGCTCGGTCTTCACCACTTGCCTTACCGATGCCCATCAGAGCTGAACCAGTATTTTGCATTACGGCTTGGACGTCGGCAAAGTCAACATTAACGATTCCAGGCACGGTAATTAAATCAGAGATACCCTGAACTCCCTGCCGTAAAACATCATCCACTATTTTAAAAGCCTCTATCAGACCGGTTTTTCTTTCAATTACTGAAAGGAGGCGGTCATTGGGAATGGTAATCAAAGCGTCAACTCTATCCTTTAGTTTATTCCAGCCCTCTTCAGCGATTCTGCTCCTTTGAGCTCCTTCAAAAGAAAACGGTTTGGTCACCACGCCAACAGTCAGAGCGCCTGAATTTTTAGCCACCTCGGCGATTATTGGTCCTGCTCCTGAACCAGTGCCTCCGCCAAGGCCGAAAGTCAGAAAAACCATGTCCGAACTCTTTATTGCTTCTTGAATTTCATCTCTGGTTTCTTCAGCAGCCTGGCGGCCGATTTCAGGATTCATTCCCGCTCCCAGCCCCTTGGTCAGGTTTTTGCCGATGTGAATCTTTATCGGAGCATTTGAAGCGTGGAGATCCTGGGCGTCGGTATTAATGCCAATAAATTCAACCCCATGAATTTTTTCGGACATCATTCTTTGAATTGCTTTACCGCCAGAACCGCCGATTCCGACGACTTTAATTCTGGCAAATGTTTCAAATGGAGGTTTAATTTGTGCCATTTTTGTCCAAGAGCGAAGCGATTGGCTACAAAAATGAGCATCCCGCTCAAATTTTGCTGTCGCTACACTCTAATATTTCTATTAAAAATTACTTTGAAAAACTTACGCAGTCCGCGAGTGGCGAATAGCCACATCCCTTGTTGGGCGAAGCGGACTGCTGTGGAGCTACTCGCAAAATTTGTGCGGGGAGCCCACAACATCTTTTGCTATTACCTATCATAAGGCGAAAATACTGTCAACAGATTAAAATAGAAGCTAAATCAGGGTAAAAATATCCTTAACCAGTTCTTTAATTTTTTGAGAGTTTTTTGAGAGCCGAATCCTTTAAAGAATCTAACTTCTTTTTCCTGAAATTCTTTTTCTACTCCCCAGAGAATCAGTCCGGCGGCAACCGCCCAGGAGGGGTCATCCATTTTATTGACGATACCGTCTAACTCATAGGAAGAAACTCTTTTGGCTGGCAGTTTTAATTTTTCTTTTATGTGTTCCAGGAAGCCGGCGAGTTTTACTCCGCCGCCGGACAAGACTACTCCGCCAGGCAGGAGGTTTAGACGATTTATCCGTTTGAGTTCTCCGGAAATCATCTCGGTGATTTCGCTGACCCGGTCGTTTATCACTTCCCCGATGACTTTTTTAGGAACAATGAAATTTTCTTCATCAACCAGTTCGGATAAATCAAAAATTTCTTTTTTGCCGCCAGGTGCGTCGCCGACAAAACCGTACTCGAGTTTTACTTTTTCGGCATTGTCCAAAGATGTCTTGAGGGCAATAGCCAAGTCATTGGTTACGTTTTTTGAGCCGATCGGCAGGGAGGCAGTATGGATTAGTTCACCTTCTTCAAACACGGCCAGATGACAGAGGCCGCCGCCAAAATCAAAGCACAAAGAACCATGTTCCATAGTCTTTTTATTGAGGGCCGCCTTGGCCGCGGCCAAAGGGGTATAAACGAATTCGGCCACTTCAATGTCATTTTCATTCATGACCTTGGCCAGACTCTTAATATAGGGGGTTAAACCATCAATTATCATTACATCGGCCTCAAGACGGATACCGGTCATTCCGGCCGGGTTTTTTACGAATTCCTGGCCATCAACAATGTACTTTTTTGGGATAGTGTGAATTATTTCCCGGTTTGGCGGAAGACTAATCGTAGAGGCGGCTTCCAGAACTCTTTGAATGTCATGTTCTGAAATTTCGTTGTCAGCCCGGGATACAGCAATAACTCCACGGGATGTCTGGGTTCTTATGTGAGGCTCTGAAATTGAAGCATAAACCCTTTTGATTTTTACTCCACCAGTATTCTCGGCCTGAACCACGGCTCTTTTGACATCTTCTATCGCTTCGGCCATATCAATTACCATTCCCCTCCTTAATCCGTTTGATGAGCTTGCCCCGACTCCTAAAATCTGCGGCCTTTGAGAATCTTGTTTGACTTCGGCGATAATAGTTTTAATGGCTGAATTGCCGATATCAATACCGGCGATAATATTTTTAGACATAGATAAATTTTACTTTGATAACTCTTCTTTTACAATTTTACTTACTTCACTGCCTTCAGCTTGGCCCTTGACCTTAGTCATTACCGAAGCAATCACTTTACCCATCTCCTTAATTCTTGCCTGCGCAGGCAGGTCTTTAGCCCCGGTTTCTTGGATTGTTTCTTTGATTATTTTTCTTAGGGCCTCTTCATTCATTTGTTCGGGCACATATTGGATCAAAATATTGATTTCGTCCTTTTCTTTTTGGGCCAGTTCCTCGCGGCCGCCCTTTTGATAAAGCTCCGCGGCCTCTTTTCTTTTTTTAATTTCCGACTGGACTACTTTGATGATTTCTTCATCGGTTAATTCGGCCGCCTCTTGAAGTTTTTGGACCGTTCTTTTTTCGATTTCTTTATTATGAATGGCCGAAATCAGGGAACTCAAAACAAGGCGTTTTAAATCCTCATGAGCTTTCAGCGCAGAATTCAGTTCTTGTTGGAGTTTTTCTTTGAGAGGCATTAGAACCCAAACTTTTCTTTAATCTTTTTCTTTTCTCTTTGAAAAAGCTCTTCGTTGTAGCGGCCCTGTTTTTCAAGTTTTTTCCTTAATTCTTTAAGGGCCTCCCTCATAATTGCTTTTTGCTTGACTTGTCTTTCTGACGGCTTCCGGTAGCGGTATAATCTTCTTTTGGCTCTTTCTACTATCTTGCCTGCTTGAACCGAACGCGAAAAACGTCTGATTAAAGACGGAGTCGTTTCTTTGGGTTTTTTAAAAACTTGTGCCATATTATTTTACTATTTTCGGTCCCAATCTTTTACCACCTAAAAGATGGATATGTAAATGGGGAACCAGTTTGCCGCCATATTCACCCTCGTTTAAAATCAGGCGGTACCCCTTTTCGGCGATTCCGACTTGGTGGGCGACTTTGTGGGCTACAATCAAGGCCCTGCCAAGTAAAGTTACGTCGTCTTGTTCCAAAAAATCTTCAAGCGACAAGAAATGTTTGACCGGAATAATCAATAAATGAACCGGGGCGATAGGGCTGATGTCTTTAATTACCCAAAAGTCGTCGTCTTTATAGACTACCTCGGATGGCAGTTCACCTTTGATAATTTTGCAGAAAACATCAGAAATCATTTATAGTGAGCTGGTCGAACTATTTTTCTTTCAGCCGTTTTTTAATTACTTCTACGATTCCTTCCAGGGGCAGAGTTTCCTGAACCGATGACTCCATATCGCGCAAAATTATGTTCCCGTCCAGGGCTTCTCGCTGACCCAAGATCAAAGTGAACCTAACCCCCAGACGGTTGGCGATTCTTAACTGCGATTTGATGCTGTCTCGGGTGAAAGAGGCCTGAAGCGAAATTCCGGCCTTACGGAATTGTTCAAATAAAATCAAGCTTCTTTTTTTAGCCAAATCGCCGAGCTGGGCCAGAAATATTTTTGACTCCGGTTTTAACCTTGGGATTTTAATTTCTTTCTTTTTAAGAAACTCAACCACTCTTTCTACCCCAATTGCCCAGCCGGCAGCCTCGGTTTTTTGCCCGCCCAGCATCTCAACCAAATAATCATATCTTCCGCCGCCGGCCAGCTGCTGGCCCTGACCGTTTTCTTCTTCTGACCAGATTTCAAAAACGGTTCGGGAATAATAATCCAGCCCCCTAACCAGATAGGGGTTTATAATGTAAGGCACCTGGGCTTCTTCCAGGAATTCTAAAACATTTTTAAAATGGATTTTGCAGTCGTCATCCAGATAGTCAAAAATCTGGGGCGCTTTGGCGGAAATTTCTTTGCATTCGGTCTGGATACAGTCAAGCATTCTCAAAATATTCTTCTTGTACTTTGTCCGACAAGGCGGGCAAACTTTTTTGAGCTTGTTTTTATAATAATCCTTTAGGGCCCTTTTATAGTCGGGCCGGCAGTTTTTGTCGCCGATGCTCGAAATTTTCAAAGTAACATTATCTTTTAAACCCAGCTCTTCAAATATTTTCCACAAAATAAAAATCAGTTCCGCGTCAGTCGAGAAACTCTCTTCGCCTAATTGCTCTGCTCCAATATGCCAGAATTGTCGGTAGCGGCCCTGCTGGGGCTGATCATGTCTAAACATGGGTTCAAAATAGTAAAGCTTTACCGGTTGAGGCAGGGATTTCATGCCGTGTTCAATATAAGCCCTGACCACACCAGCCGTTCCTTCGGGACGCAGGGTGACATCATCGCCGCCCCTGGTTTTGAAAGAGTACATTTCTTTTTCAACAACATCGGTCCCTTCACCAACCCCTCTTTTAAAAAGCTCGGTTGATTCCAGAGCCGGCGTTTCAATTCTTTCATAATCATAATCCTCAAGAATCGTCTTTGCTTTCTTAAAAAAGAATTCCCACCAGGTCCGGTCCTCCTGGAGTATGTCGTGCATGCCTTTGACTAATTGAATAGCTTTAGCCCGAGCCATATTGTGTTAATATAGTAGCAAGGTATAGAAGGCCACCATACTAAAAGCGACCATAATCGCGATTATGATGGTTAAAATTCTCAACAATTTCTTATTTCTAAAAAACATTAATATCCGAATAATATCTGAATTATGCTAAATCGTCAATTAGTTTTTAGCCTTGTTTTACTTTTTGCCGCCGGTTTTCTTGTTTGGCTGATTGTCAAAGATTATCCTCAAAAAGTTGAGGTTGCCAGACAGCTGGAAGATATTGAGAATAAAATTTCAGTTTTGAAAAAAGAGGAAGAGAGGCAGAAAGGATTAATAGAGTATCTGAACTCCGAGAGTTATTTGGAAAAGCAGGCCCGGTTAAGGTTGAACTTGAAAAAAGAAGGCGAGGAGGTTGTTTTTGTGTATCAGAAGGATGAGGCCGATAAAGCTTCAGAAAGTTTTGAAGATGTCGAAAATTCGGTCTTGTCAAAACTGAGAGAATTGCTTAAAATCTTTTTATTTAAGCGGGATTAGTACAGGGGTAGTACACTTGCTTCCCAAGCAAGAGACGCCAGTTCGATTCTGGTATCCCGCTCTGCCGATGTAGCTCAATCGTAGAGCAACGCTTTTGTAAAGCGTAGGTTGTCGGTGCAAGTCCGACCATCGGCTCATTGCATAAGTTCAGAAACATATGAGACTCCGGGTAACCGGAGTTTATGCGTCAAT
>ERZ1292623.1024-Hain-H51-01um-R1-1024-length-27870-cov-8_pt1 | contig 27870 bp, 32 predicted proteins | sample MGYA00564398_ERZ1292623 | MGnify/ENA primary metagenome ERZ1292623 (study PRJEB36523, sample SAMEA6512633) | groundwater metagenome | collected 2019-01-07 | study: AquaDiva: Metagenomics assemblies of 32 groundwater samples | reverse complement strand
TAGGAAGCAGGAATTCATAAGATGTCCAGAAATTCAGAGATTAGGAGAAGAGAAAGTGATTACCAGAAAGAAGGTTTTCGGATTACCCCTATGGATAATGATCGCGGTCTGCATAATAGTCACAGCCACGATTGCAGGAAATTCTGCAACTGCGGCACCAGCCGAAGCAGCGGATCCTGGAAATCCAGCAAATATCTACATCAAAGATGTCATCGTGGCAAGCCAATCCGACCCGTTGAACTTCAACTCCGGTGGGATGCGAATCCTGCTTACTTCTCAGGGGGATAGCGTCGGAATATGGTGGGATGGCGCCATGGCCTTGGCCTATTTCACTATCGATTCATGGCAGAGGCAAACTGGAAAATCCTGGCCTTACCAATGGCGGTCTCGCGAGAGTGTAGCCCGAGAGATCCAGTTTCACTGCTTGATATTCGACACGACAACAAGAAGAACAACCATAAGTTTTAACGGGTGGTAGTGGAGGTTAAAATCTCTCCAGAACCCTAACAGAATCCTAAGGAGCTATGCAATTGCATAGCTCCTTATTTAATTTATCATCCTTACTTAATCACTTAATCCTTCATAAAACTTAACGCTAATCGAAGATAACAAAAGTCTTGGTCGAGAGCCTTCTCGCATAAAGAAGAGTCTTGCCAAACGAGCGCAGCATCCTCATAACACAACCTCCTCATTTTGTCTATCGGAACATCTAAGCCATTAGGTATCTTCTTACAAAAATGAGGATTCTCTAAAAAGGACCTACATAAGTAATACCTCTCTTTTATTTGAATACCATCGGGAAGAGTGGAATACTCTTGGCACCAATTGGCACGACTATGGTTTGCACCTTCGGCAAGAACTTTTATTGCTTCTTCGTAGTAATACCAAGGGAAATCCTCCTCTGGATAGTCCGCTGCCTTGGTTAATAAGACCAAACCATCCTCAAAATTATTGTTTTCTGTGATAGTAAAGCAAATCCTCTGCAGCAGACTGTCCTCAATTTTCTCGCAGACGATAGAAGATTTCACTACCTCTCCTTTTTGATAAGCGGGAATAGGCCAGTGATAGTGAACAAACTCATCAAGCCCAAAGAAAAGATAGCTTAATAAAAAAATTATTACAGGAAAAAAAATAATGATGCTTAGAACCTTAAGCCCTTGAGTTATCTGGACTGGTAGCGATTTAAATAAGAAGTTTTTCATAAGACCTTTACAAAATAAGTTCTTTAAACTCTTGGTTTTGAAGTTTTAACCAACGAGGTTATGAGAAACTTCATCGGGCTTCTTCCAGTGTAACACCTTGCGGGGACGATGGTTAAGCTCCCGCTCCGATGCCAAACACGACCAGCACAATAAGGAGTGTCATAATCTTAAACTTTGTCGTGCGGACAAATTTCTTCATGCTTCAAACATATAACCCTGATGGAGAATAGTCAATAATTCAGCGCCGACTGCCGCCCTTCGTTCGCCAGCTTGCGGATCCGGGCGGCTTTCGTTTGCCTGTTTTATTTTCCCTGTTTTTACCTTCCATTGATAGGAAAATCTGACCTCGCCTTCCATATGAAGGGGCTGAGCGAATCTGGAGCAGCTTTAAAGTGATTTAGCTTGCTTTCTCCCACAGGGAGCGGAAGAAGGATTTGAGGAGTTCGAACACCGTTATCGCCAAACAACTCGTGGAAGCCCACGGAGGAAGAATTTGGGCAGAGAGCGAAGGCAAGGGGAGTACGTTTTATGTGGAACTGCCCCAGTCTTAACCATCAAAAACCTCCCTTGACACATATAAACGCAAAAGAGTACGATGAACCGATACAATTCATTTTTTGTAGCTTATGCTAAAAAAACTGAAACGTATAGAAGTTGAGGAGAGACTCAAAACTATGGGGTTAGAAGTTTTTACTCCCCAAGAATTCCGGGATGTGTTTGGCGTATCTCAAAATACCGCTCTACTTCTGCTACATGCGCCGGGATCTAGGTTTCCAAATACTGGAATATCTCGGGAAACCAGAAACACTAAAGCAAAAGATGCAAGAAACGCTTGGGGTCGTAGACGTTGAACGTTTACTTGCAACGGCCCCACTACGTCTGACCGTGACACCATTTTGCAATTTTAACTGCCGGGCCCCCGGTGCCCAAGAAGGATGGTGCATGGAAGAACCTGGCGTATTCATGTACCCAAAGATCCGCACCTCCCTATTCAAGAGGGAATAATGATCTGAACGCCGCGTGCGATTTACCGGCTCACGCGGCGTTTTTCTTTGGCGAATTCGTAAAGGTAATCTCTGGAAGAGAAACAATTGTTGCTGCGGGTATGCCAAGTTCTTTCTCGTATATCATATCAATGCTTCCGAAAACCGCTTTTTCGAAATCAAAACCCAATTCATTGGATATCTCTCGCACTATTTTCTCATTTGCGCCCTCAATCTCTACAAATGGGTTTAATCCAGGCCACGTATCAATAGTTACTTCTATCCCATCACGCATCCAGACCTCACGCATATTTTCTTGAAATGCTTTTACTGGAATATCACATGCTTCAAAAAAGGATGTGGCAGTATTAAAATCATTCACTATAAGTTCAGTCTCGTAAGTATCGTTAATGCCGGATCCACGAATTTCTTTAACCGTCATCGTTACCTTATCAGATTCTTGTCGAACTCGCCCCCATTTATTGCGATCTGGTGCAATGCGAGAAAAATCAAAAGTTTTCCTCCGCATTATATACTCTGGATTTTTCAGCACAAACCCCTCCTTTCTAAGTTTGACGCGAGTAGATTCCTTATTGATACCGAGGAATTTTGCTTCAATTTCATTTCTCATAATTGCATTGTAGCAAGTTTTATATTTTCTTTGGAGACCTCTACACCTTAAACAATTCGTGGAAGCTCACGGAGGAAGAATTTGGGCAGAGAATCTCCGGGCCCGGAAAAGGGCAGCACGTTTTTCGTAGAACTGCCTATAGAGTAGAGTAATAACAGAGAATAGTTCTCCTTTTTAGTATAAAGTGTTACGCACTATCAACAGAGATAGTGCTTTATTTTGCCTTGTGTGGATAACTTTTGCCTACTTCTATTGACACTATACTTCGCCTTGCAATATACTGAAATTAGGGAACGTTGAAACTCTATGAATAAATATCTTATCGTCATTGGTATTTTAGGCATAGGGGTGGTTATAGTTTTTCTTGTTCTGGGGAACCATTCGTTTTTTGATACGGAATACTTGTTCGGATGGGGTAGCTTCAAACCTTTCCCAGAAGAGATAAGACAAAAACATGTCACTACGATAGAAAAAGTGGATGCGCTCATTGTAGAGGAAAACGGTGCTGCTGAGGTTACTTCACGCTCAGAAAAATTTAATTTGGAGAACTACTTAGGGATAATTAAAGTCGGGGTTCTCCCGGACTTAAATAAAAAAAACCCAAATGACCCATTTATGCAAGACGTGGAATTACTTGTTGAAGATATAAGAAAGTATATTAAAGACAAAGGTCGGAAAAATTATTAATTAATAACTGATAAAAATTATGATTACAAACCGTATAAAATTCATAACGCAACACGCAAAGAAAACAACAGTTCTTGCGTTAGCTTTGGCGATGGCATTCGCGTTGTCCGCAGTAGTTTCAGCGCAAGATACTCAATTCAAACTTGCGCCAAGGGAACAACTTGCAAAATTCCACGAAGCGCAGTTCGAACGCTTTTATGATCGTGTTCCTGCTGATGTTTTGCAAAAACATGGCGCGACAATTGCCAAGATAGACAAGAAAATCAAGGATGAAAAACTTGCGGGAGCAATCACATCGCAGGCTTCGCAATTTGACCTTAGTTATTATGCGGATACCATAATGATTGGCATTCTCCCCTACATTGACAACAACGATCCCTTTAGCAAAGAACTTCAGGAATTAGCAAATGATATTGCTAAGTACACTATCGACTACAAGCGCTTGAAAGAATTTAACAAGGCGCATTTTGGGGACACGATGCCAGCCCCGACCATACAGGGAGAAAGCAAGGAAAGAGATATGGCAAGGATATCCCTTAACGGAAGCGGATATAATACTGTCAATGCCGTTAACTATGCCCGCGCATGGACACAGAATGGTACCGTCACACGAAATCCACAGTATAGTTTCTATAACGGAAAGAACGATTGTACTAATTTTGTTTCCCAAGTTCTCAAGGCGGGGGGACTATCGTATGTTCGAATTGATCACTTTGGGTGGGACCATGATGACCCAGACAACTGGTATTATGCAAATAGTTATTTGAATCCTCCGAGTTGGACGTGGGGTGGAGCGCATAATCAGTATTGGCATCTCAAAAACTGGAGTTCTAATGTAAGAAGGGTGTACTCTACGGGCGATCTACGGGTAGGAGACGTGGTGATGTGGGATATATTCCCAAATGATGGAACCTTTCATATCGGCCACAACACGGTAGTGACCAAAATTCAGAGTGGAATTATCTATGTAACATATCACTCAAACGACCGAGAGGATGAGCCAATCTCTACGTTGTTTAATAAGGGATACCTTGCGTATGGGTGGGCAATCAACCACTAATAAAAGTCCGGCGTCTATTATCGAAAAGGGGAAGGTACCTTCCCCTTTTCTCTTTCTATCATGTTTCAATTCCGATTTTATTGGATTGTTCTTGCAGGGCTACTCGTTGCGGGTGCACTGATTATTCATTTTGTATATTATTCACAGCAAAAAATCGTGATCGCGGTGGTAGATACAGGCCTCGATCTCAAGCAATTAAAATTTCGGTTCTCCACGACTCAAGGATTTAATGTTCTTGATCCTGAAAAATCTCCGCAAGACGACAATGGACATGGAACACAGATTACATCTACTATCCTTTTCCTTGAGCCGCGCGTTAAAGTCATGCCCATAAAAGCCATACCGAAATCAGGGGTAGCAACGAAGCAGCAACTAGCCCAAGGTATTATTGCCGCCGTAGACCGAGGGGCGAAAATTATAAACATTTCAGCTGGCGTTGCCTCCCCAAGTTCCGATTTGGAAAACGCAGTCAGGTATGCAGAAGAAAATGAAGTACTTGTCGTGGCTGCTGTAGGGAGCAGTGGCAACGACATTGAATATCCAGCAGCTTATCCCGTTGTCGTGGCGGTTGGGGGAATTGATGAGAACGGCACAAGACTTCCTAACTCTAATGTAGGACCTGAGTTGGACGTAATGGCTTTAGGAGAATATACGACCATAGGACTCCGCGGAGAGTGTCGGACTGGTGCAGGGACCTCACTTGCTACCCCTCTTGTGTCGATTTATGCCGCAAGGATATTCCTCGATAATCCTAATCTAAAACCACAGGAAGTTAGAGATATACTTATAAGTTCGGCTCTTGATATTGAAGAAGATGAGGCTACCGGATATGGAGTATTAAAATATGAAGGAGTTACCCCCAAACTTTGCGAATACCGAACGAATCTTTCAAAGAAGGAACAAGCAAGGATTGTTGAAGAGAAACGAAAGGGACATGAAGAGCACCTTCGTGAGGTAGAGGAGTGGAAGAGACAAGGATTGCTTGAGCCGAAAAAGCTTCCACCATCAGACCTCGGGATCAAAACATTAGATCCTGTACTTCATTGGTCGGTTTTTCGGCAGAATAACGTCTGGCAAGGCTACCTAGATGAGAATAGTCTTGATAGTCTAATAATTGTGGCTGCCGGGGGAAGTTATCCCGCTCCAAAACAAGGGATGGTTGTAGTTCTGGAAAAAAGCTTCGGCGGTCCTTCTAAAACTTATCCTACACCCACCGCGACAGGACCTGTAAAGATCGTCTCTGAAATGAATGGCGTGCTCACTCTCGAATCTCTTGCAGGAGAGTTTGAAGTGTACCATGAAGACACCGATATGAGAGAGAAAGTAAAAACTCTTGGGGGCAGTATATACCACTTCGATATAAGGACAAGAACGTTCCAATAAAACACGAGAGTATAAATGCTAAAGTAAACGACGGCTGAGAAATTCTCAGCCGTTTTCCTAATAATATAACGACCGCAAAGCCCATTAACTTATTTGTTCCCATAGGGCGTGGACAAGACTTTGTGGCCAAGCAACTCGTGGAAGCCCACGGCGGAAGAATTTGGGCAGAATCTCCGGGCCCGGAGAAGGAGAGTATATTTTTCGTGGAACTGCCTATAGAGTAGAGTAATAACAGAGAGTAGTTCTCCTTTTTAGTACAAAGTGTTACGCACTATCAACAGAGACAGTGCTTTATTTTGCCTTGTGTGGATAACTTTTGTCGTAAACTATTGACATTGTATATTGCCTTGCTATTCTGGAAGTAGAACCTAATACGGAGGTGAATGCCATGACGTAGGAAACAGAAGTCTATACAGGTTCCAGAGCTCGCAGAAATTTAGAAAAAGCAGGAGGAAAAGAAAGTGTTTGCCAAAAACAAGAAAAAGATTCTTTGGTTGCGGGTCTCACTGATGTTCGTCGCGGTTGCAATTGCCGCGGCCGTGCTCGCGGCGAATGCCGCAGCTCCAATTCCTGCCGAGGCGGCAAACTCTATAGACCGCCAGGCCATTGTTGACTATGCTTACCGATACTGGCATAACTACAACCCTGATTATCGCGACTTCAACAATACCGGGAGTCGAGGCGGAGACTGCACGAATTTCGTAAGCCAGGCTCTTCGGGCTGGCGGCTGGAGGGATGTATGGGGTTTAGATTACAAATCCACGTCGGTGTGGTGGTACTGGAAATGGCCACCCTTTCAAAGTTGGACATGGGTGAATGCCAACAAATTCTTTTGGTTTGCCTCCGGCAGCGGCCGCGCTGACATCGTCAACATCAGCGCCGACCTCAACAGGCGCTTTACTCTCCAACTGGGAGACATAGTTCAGATTGACTACGAACGAGACGGCGAAATGGATCACAGTATGATCGTGACCAAAAAAGATGGTTACGATATCTATCTGACCTATCACACCACTTTGGGCCGTGATAGGCAAGACCATAAGTTCTTAGATATATATGGAGGGTCTCCGGGCGCTGCCTACTATGGTTGGCACCTCCACGATTCTTAGTAAAAAGTGCCGCAGCAGGTATAATAGGAGGAGGCCTCAAAACCTCCTCCTCTTCCTTCGTTTGGTGAAAACAAAACAATGAACTATAAGAAAATCCTCTTCATACTCATTATCATCTTTCTCGTCCTCTTGGGAGGAGTTTTTATCCTTCGGAGAGATAGCAGCCTATATAATCCTTCCAACCTTGGTTTTGCCGAACCGGTGGGCACGTTACGCATTGCTCAAAACGACGAACTCCAAGCAAACATCAACACGTTTATGGAATCTCAAATTAGTGAAGGCGCGCTTGGAAAAGACAATTATCATTGCGCTAATATCTTATACGGTTACGACGACGGCTATGCCTATGCGTGGGTCTACTGCAGCGGTTTCATTCTCAAGGAGAACGGCGAGTTCGAACAGGGGAGTGCTTCAAGTGGTCTCTCGCGTCTCGAGTACGGCGAGGATTTTCAAATCATCAAGCTCGAACCACCATACGATCACCCCCCGGGCCTTCCTCTTCCCCAACCACTTTTTCCAAAAAAAATCTATGACATGGGCCGCCCATCGAGCGCGGAATTCGATGCACTTCATCAGGAGATATACAATAAAGCAAGATCTGCTTCCTTGGAATAACCATGAACAAAATCGGCTGAAAAGCAATTTTCTTTATTACAGGCACTATTTACTTTATACTCTCGATTACCCAGATACTCCTAAACTGGGTAATTTTTTACTTCCACCGCCCATTCTGACGTATTTTGAAACTCTTCGATTGGGGGAAGATCCACTTTTTTGGAAGCCCACGGCGGCAGAATCTGGGCCGAATCGAGAGGATCAGGGCAGGGGAGTACGTTCTTTGTAGAACTGCTGATAATGAGGGGGCAGAATTCGCGAAACTTCTCGAGAGCGGAGAAGGATTTTTCTTTCTCCGCTATTTTTCTATATAATAAGTTCATCTACGCCAGAATCATTATGATAAAAATACTAAAAAAGATAGTAAGTATCCTCGCTGCTATAATTCTAGTCCATGCCCTATTACTTCTTCTCGAAAACAAAGACCTTTTGAACGTGAATGGTGAAACCCTTATTTTAGAAGGACTCGTTTTTGGGGTGATATTCGGAATACTTGTTGGAAGATGGTGGGCTGGTTTTATAGCTCTCTTCCTATTTGGCTGGATATTTGTTTACGATCCTGTTTTTCGCTTCTTGATACAACGCCCCCACCATGATGTAGCAGGCAACCCTTATTACATAAGTCAGTTTACCGTATTTTTATTTCTGGTCTTCCTTTCATTTTTGATTTCAAGCTTTATTGCTGGCTATATTTGGCAACACAGAAAACGATTTGCAATACGGAAAAGACCCGTCGATCGGCAAAGTTAAAAAATGAAGGAGGGACAACGATTTTTGCTTTCGATTCTTAACGAAAAACTTCGTCAACTGTTTCTACCAATAACCTTCTATTTATGCTGCCTCCTGTGGATAACTTTTGTCGGTATATATTGACATAGTTTGCTGGCATGGTATTTTGAAAATAGATCTTCATAAGGAGGTGATGGCTATGATGTAGGCCTCGGCAAAAACAAATCGGCGGGGGAATCAGAAAATCCAGAAATATCAGGAGGGAGAGAAAATGTTGACTAGAAAAAGAATTCTCGGGTTGTCACTCGTAATAACTGCCGTGCTGGCCGTTGTGATCGCCGCGGCCATGGTTGCAGGGAATTCTACGAACGCACCCACGGCCGAAGCTAATGGAGCGTGTGGGAGTCGCATAGAAGCCTCTATCCCATCTATACTTAGCGACAAAATTGCAAGGGCTTGCTACGACGAAAGTGGTGGAAAAAACCAGGGAGTGCAGCTTTTTCTTACGAACTGGGGTGCATTCTTGGCTGCACTACCGTGGGGGGAGTGGCAAAATACTTTCGCTGCTTTTGTGGTCTACAACTCCAACTGGGAAGGTAACCGCCCCCTTGATTCAGTGGGTCGCGAGATCAAATGGCATGCGCGATCGGGTATGTGGTATCCTATTCACATAGAGTATAGGTGTGAGGACCTCAAAACCCGTAAGAATTACCCAGACGATCCGACCAAGTGGTACGAAGATCTCTGGAGCTGTTAAGTTTCGAGAAGATAGTTTAAGGGGGAGAAGCAAAACTTCTCCCCCCTCTTCCTTAAAAGTTGAGGAAATAGAGATATTATGAAAACAAAAATTCTTTTCGTAGTTAGCCTTATTATTACTGTTTTTATCGCGTGGTTTTTGATCCAAAATACCCTCTATCTGTTAGGCGTTGGGTTTACGTTGAAAAACATCATTTTTCATGAGCTGCCTCAAGACTATACTACTGGTGATGGCTCGGTATTCAATATAGTTGCTTTTGTGCTTTGGTTTGGGCTGCCCGTTGTGCTCACTCTTTGGGCAATTACTTTTCTAACCTTTCGGAAGAACAAAAATAGATAAATTTTTGTTTCCGGCCAGACCCATCTCTGTGAGCTTTGCTTTCCTTCCAGCCATTCTCGGGAAGGGTTTTTACCTCGACCCGTCAAAAACAAAAGGGGAGCAGCGCTTTTGTTTTGGTTATTGCCACAGGGTTGCTCATCTTCACGCCATTCGAATTAAGTTTTTTTCAAAGAATGGTTTTAGGCGGCACCGCGTTTGGTTTGGTGTTCGGGGTATTTGTAGGAAAACCCCGCGCCGGCTTTATATCCTTAGTAGTACTACTCCCCCTATTTATAGCTAGCTATTGGCACCGTACTATTCCATGCATTATTTGGCCAGCTGGCTTTGGCGATTTTGTTTGTGGACTTATCGATGATTTAGACCACGGTATATTTTGGGCAATCATAGCCGCGTCTATTACAAGTTTTTTTGTAGGATTAATCCGCAAATATCAAGACACTATCTTCTCCAAGTGGTACACAGATTTTAGATTCTAAGAATCCTCCCCTCTAACGGATGGGGACGCATTGGAATTATCCCGTGCGTTCCCTTCCTTGCATTTGCATGGTTACAAAAATTAGCATTACGCTTATCATTATCATACTCGCAGGGATTGCAACCATCGGGGTTTATTACGCAATCTCAAAAATCTCGAACTTCCAATTCTCGGAGGAAGTTCTACCAGCTCCAAAGGAATTTGAGGCTTCAGCTGGTCCACCAGCAGAGTGGCATGGAGAACGGGACATAGTGGTATATCTTTCGTGGCGTGCGGTTGAAGGGGCAACTTCTTACCGGATCTATAGGTCACTCAATCCTAATGGGCCATGGAAATTTGTCCAGGATGGTTTTGGTTCGGCATTTGATGATGACTTCGGTTTGTTGTATGTTACCCCAGACTTCGACTTTCCTGAAGGCTTCACCGAGCTTTACTACTATATCGCTGCGATAGACGAGCAGAGACGCGAGGGAAAAGCTTCTAACATAGTAAGAGTAACGAGGTAGCCTCCGTTTTTCTTCATTCAAATCTCCAACACTATTGAAACGAAAAATCTAAGGCAGCTGCTCCCACAGAGCGCGAAAGAGAGATTTAAGAAGTTCCCCGACAAATGGGTGATCCATAAGATAGCCAGATTGAGAATCGTTTGGAAAAAATATCGCTCGATCAAATATGATGAGGGTTCCTGGGGGGAGGTAGGGGGAAGAAAGCACTTTTCTTTTGCCGTAGGGAAAGGGGGTTTCGGATTTGGCAGGATACATTTCTTTTACTTCGATTTTCCCCAGTCGCTTTTGAATGGTTTCGTAAATTTTATTGCGCTTCTGAATGTCTTGAAGATTGAGCTCAGAAGAAAGAACAGAAATCTCGTAAGATGACGTAAAAGATAACTTCTCGTAGAGAAGGTTTATGCCCTCTTGGCCTCTAAACGCGCTGATCTCGCCCTTTTCTTTAGAGGAATACTTCGTTTCGAGAGCCGCAATGATTCTTACGAATTCACGTTCTCTTTCCTCGATCTCGCGCTTTTGAAGCCGCAGGAGGCTAAGAATTTTCTCCGGGGATTGAACTTGCACATACCGTTTTTTCCCTTGTCTTGTCTCCTGGAAAAGGTTTTTCCGCGCTAATATCTTCACAATCTCGTAAGCGGTAGGTCGTTTGATCCCTGCTTTTATTGCCAATTTTTGCATCGTCGTGGGGCCCAGCTCTAATCCCGCAAGGTACACTTTGACCTCTTTGTCTTTGAGGCCCAATTTTCGCAGTTCGAGAGGAAGAATGTCATCCATAGCATCATTTTAGCATAGCCGAATATATTGGCAAATAAGCAAACCCTTGACAGAGATGGGAAAAGTCGAAAAGATGAAAAGTGCCCCCCCTTTTTTGTCTTATGAAGAAAATTTTAATCGTTGAAGACGAAAAAATACTCGCTGAAATGTATCGTGATGTGTTCACTCGAGAAGGATTTGATGTACATTCTGCTTTTACCGAAAAAGAAGCCTTAGAGCTCGCGGCGACAGGAAAACCTGATTTGATTCTTCTCGACATCCTCTTGCCAGAAGCGAATGGAATTAGTTTTTTGAAAGAGAAAAATAAACGACCTGCAATCGCGTCAATTCCCGTGATTGCATTTTCGAACTTCGACGACATCGAAACCAAAAGAGAAGCATTCCAATTAGGAGTCCAAGATTACCTCATCAAGACCAATTATACTCCCCAACAGATTGTAAGCAGAGTGAACGAATACGTCCAGAAAATCGAAACAGAGGAGAGTCGTTCCAAATCCGAGACTTGATAGATGGAACGCAGGGGAGTATACTGTCTAAGAGACAGTTTTTTTGTTCACCATGGAACGGATTCTTACAAGCAAGTTGCCACAATGTAAACAACAAAGGGTAAAAATTGCAGGATGGGTGCACACCAGAAGAGATCACGGCAAAATTGTGTTTATTGATGTTCGAGATCGAGAAGGAATTGTTCAGGTTGTTTTTACCCCCCAAGGAAAAGAAGCGTACAAGTTTGCTCAAGAGGTACGGCCAGAGTGGGTGGTTGAGATCGAGGGGATGGTGCAAGAAAGACCGGAAGGGCTTAAGAATCCTGAAATAGCGACAGGAGAAATTGAAATCGCGGCAGAACGACTGAATGTTTTTTCTCAAGCGAAAACACTGCCTTTTGCTATTGATGGGGATGGATATGAGATCAACGAAGAGAAACGATTGCAATACCGATATCTCGATCTCCGAAGGCCTCGATTGAGGAGAAACTTGGCGATGCGCAATCGCGCCATTCAATTTATCCGAGAATCTTTGTTGGGAGAAGGATTTATGGAGATCGAAACTCCCATTATCACGAAATCCACGCCCGAAGGAGCACGAGATTATCTTGTGCCCTCTCGTTTATACCCGGGGAAATTCTACGCGTTGCCTCAAAGCCCTCAACAGTATAAACAGCTTCTTCAGGTTGCAGGATTTGAACGGTATTTTCAGATTGTGCGATGTTTTCGAGATGAAGACCCGCGAGCTGATCGGCAGCCGGAATTCACCCAGCTGGATATTGAAATGTCGTTTGCGGAAAAAGAACAGATTTTAGAGCTTGTCGAACGATTGTATATTACATTGGTAAAAGAGCTTTTTCCAGAAAAACACGTGAGCAAAATCCCGTTCCCGCGCATCACGTACAAAGAAGCGATGGAAAAGTGGGGGAGATACAAGCCCGATCTTCGCGAACACAAAGATGATCCCAATGAACTTGCATTTACTTTTATTGTGGACTTCCCATTGTTTGAATGGAAAGAAAAAGAGCAGCGATGGGATGCCGTGCACCATCCCTTTACGCGTCCACAGATCGAAGATATTGAAGAGATCAAAAAAGATCCCGGCGGGATGTTCAGTCATCAGTATGACCTCGCGTTGAATGGCTACGAAGTTGCGGGAGGGAGCCTTCGGATTTATCAGCCGGAATTGCTCGAAGGAATTTTTGAATTGATGGGAAACAAAAAAGAGGAAATCCAAAAAAAATTTGGGCATCTGTTGGAATCTTTCACCTACGGGGTTCCTCCCCATGGAGGGATAGCATCTGGCCTTGATCGACTTTTTGCAATCCTTTTGCGAGAACCCACGATTCGCGAAGTTATTGCGTTTCCGAAGACAGGGGACAGCAGAGACTTGATGATGGATACGCCCAGTGAAGTTTCAAAAGAGCAACTCAAAGAACTTCATCTCATGATTGAAAAAAGAAAACCTCAAAATGAATGAGTGCCAAAAATCTCAAAATTTTATTGAGCTCAATGCTGTTGAGCACGGGATTTTGGTGGGGAATGAACGTAGTTTCAGAATCGCTCGAGAACCTTTTTTTCCAACAAGTGATGGGGATGAACCCTGAAATGTTCAAAGCGCAGCTTTTCCAAGAGCAGCAGTGGTTTACTCGAAGCTTTCTATTGCCGGCTCGAAAGACGAGCATTGGAAATCCTGACTTCCTCGCGCAATCGGTGTTGTCTGTTTTTGTAGGTCGCGACGGCCGAGAGAAAGTTCTTTTTCGAAAAAACAGTGATACGCCAACTCCTATCGCGAGTCTTACGAAATTAATGACTGCGCTCATTGCAATCAAGAGCTATCCCTTAGATCAAGAGGTTGCGATTTCTGTCCAAGCTCTTCAAGAACAGGGAGATGTCTTTACGATCAAAGATCTTCTTTATTTTCTGCTTATCGAGTCGAGTAATGATGCAGCATCTGCACTTGGAGAACTCATGGGGCGAGAAGCATTCGTAGACTTGATGAATCAAGAAGCAAAGAATTTGGGTTTGGCCAACACTTTTTTTGTAAATCAAACTGGTCTTGATCCCGAAGTGTTGGAGGAAGAGGGGAACTACTCGACCTCGGAAGATCTCGCGAGATTTACCAGATATCTTTTGAATCAATATCCGCAAATTTTTGATATCTTGGCACTCAAGGAATTTCATCTTTCAGATTCCCCAGAAAATTTTCATCACACGTTGCGAAATACCAATGAACTTTTACATGACAGCTCGTGGGCAGTGAAAATTATCGGAGGGAAAACAGGGTTCACTTCAAAAGCTCAAGGATGTCTTTTGTTGGTTGTGGAGGCGCCCGGCGAGAAGGGATATATTATCAATATACTCTTGGGATCTCCTGATAGATTCCAAGAAATGAAACAGCTCGTGGATTGGGTATACGAATCATATCAATGGGAGTTATAAGTGATGAGTCACATCGATGGACATCTCTCTTAACGTTATTAAAATTGCGAGTGCGACAACGACGAGTTTTCTTCTCGCTTTTCTCCTTACGCCTCCTCTTCTGCGCTTACTCATCAAACATAAGTTATGGAGGAAGACTGTTCGGACGAAAGCGCTTGATGGGAGAGAATTGAAGTTTTTTCAGCAATTCCACGCGGAAGGTGAAATGAAAACCCCAAGGTTTGGGGGCGTGCTTATTTGGATTGTACCGGCCGCGGTAGCGTTGATTTTTTCTCTCCTTTCCCAAACACACATCTGGTGGTTTGAGAAGTTAAACTTTTTGAGTCGAGGGCAAACATGGCTGCCGCTCGCTACCTTGCTCGCCGCATCAGCAGTTGGTTTTCTCGACGATCTTCTCCAAGTAATCCCTCCTCTAAAAAAAGGGATTTTTCAAAAAGTTTGGGATACAATTGGAAAATATGTCGGAGGAGGGCTTGATCTGAAATATCGATTTGCCTTGATTATTCTTATTGGGCTGGTAGGCGCGTCGTGGTTCTTTTTTAAGCTTGAATGGAATACTATTCACGTTCCTGGGGTTGGCGATTTTCCCATTGGAATTTTCTACATTCCACTTTTTGTTCTTGTGATGCTCGCCACCTATAGTGGGGGAGTAATCGACGGAGTAGATGGACTCGCCGGAGGGACTTTTGCTTCCATATTTGGCGCATACGGACTTATTGCTTTTGCTCGAAATCAGATTGATCTTGCCGCGTTTTGTTTTGTGGTCGCAGGCGCAATTTTGGCGTTTCTTTGGTTTAACATTCCTCCCGCACGATTCTACATGGGGGAGACTGGAAGCATGGGGTTGACCGCAACTCTTACGGTCGTAGCATTTTTGACTGATTCGGTGCTCGTCCTTCCGATTATTGGCTTTCTTTTGGTGATCGAATCTGCTTCCGTGATCATTCAACTTCTCTCAAAAAAATTCCGTAAAAAGAAATTCTTTCTCGCGGCTCCCATCCATCACCACTTTGAAGCACTCGGCTGGCCTCATTACAAAGTAACAATGAGATTTTGGGTAATAGGCGTGGTCATGGCAATTATTGGAGTAGCCATCAGACTTTTGGGATAGCCTATTACCCAAAATCTAGTTTCCCCCGTGGTGGAAAACCAGCGAAGCGTTAGAAACCCAAGGTTTCTAAAAGAGGGGGGTCGGGGGAAACTGGATGATCGTGATTTTGGGTAATAGGAGTGGTCATGGCAATTATTGGAGTAGCCATCAGACTTTTGGGATAACGCTGTTTGTTGCGTATAATAAAGAAATGGAAGAGCAGAAAGTTTTTCACACTCGTTGGCACGCAATTTCTTGGGAGGAGACTGCGGCGATTCTCGAGACAAATGCGAAAAATGGGTTAGCAGAGAAAGAAGGCGAAAAACGAAAGGAGATATTTGGGCCCAATACACTTCCCGAGGAAAAACCTCCGTCGCGCTCGCGTATTTTCTTTAAGCAGTTTGGAAGCCCCCTTGTCTTTATTTTAGTGATCGCAGGCTTTGTTACGTTTGGATTCCATGAATACACTGATAGCATGGTGATTTTTGGGACTGTACTTTTTAATACCTTCATTGGATACCTTCAGGAAAACAAAGCGAGCAATGCTTTAATCCAGCTCAAAAAGATACTCAAGGGGAAGGCGTCTGTATGGAGAGGGGGAGAGAGGAAAGAGATCCCCTCTGAAGATCTGGTACCGGGAGACATTATTTTTCTGAATCCAGGAAGCAAAGTACCAGCAGACGGGCGGATTATGGATAGTTGGAACTTAAAAATCAATGAAGCAGTGCTGACAGGGGAGTGGATTGCGTCTTCAAAACATTCCGCGGCTCTTGACGAAAAAACTCCCCTGGCTGATCGAGACAATATGGTCTACACGGGGAGTCTTATCCAAGAGGGGAACGGCAAAGCAATCGTAACTGTTACCGGGATACACACGGAGGTGGGAAAAATCGGAACGCTCTTGAAGACCATTGAGGAAGAACACACCCCCTATCAAAAAAAACTTACGCAATTCGCATGGATGATGGGGGTTCTGATAAGCATTCTTGCGTTTTTTATTTTTCTTCAGGGAGTTTCGACGGGAAGTAAGGTTCTTGAGATGTTTAAGGTAGCAACTGCAATCGCGGTGGCCGCAATTCCCGAGGGGCTGCCAATCGCAATGACAATTGTCCTTGCAGTGGGAATGCAGCGAATCCTCGCACAAAAAGGCTTGGTGAGGCGCCTTGTGTCTGCCGAGACACTTGGAAGCACTTCGGTGATTGCCACGGACAAAACCCTTACGCTCACTGAAGGAAGCATGGAGGTAGAAGAAATCGCTCCTTTGAAAGTAGGGGATAGAGAGCAAATGCTCATTGGCGCAGCTCTTGCAAATGAAGCGTTCATTGAGAATCCCCAGGAGGCCTTGGAGGAATGGATTATTCGAGGAAGAGCTACGGATCAGGCGTTGATACGAGCGGCAATGGAGGCAGGCATCTCTAAAATCGAATTGGAAAAAAATCTCCCTCTTTTATTTCGACTCCCCCTTGATTCGGAAACGAAATATATTGCAAGTTTTCACCAAGTGGGACAGGGGGTGAAGGCATATCTTTCCGGCGCACCAGAACGCATTCTTACCCTTTCTGTCCTTTCGGAAGATGAGAGACAACAAGGCGAACGCAAACTCAACGAACTTACCGAGAGAGGATTGCGAGTGGTATGCGTTGCGTCCAAAGACATCACCCAAGTGTTTCTGGAAGAGAGAAAAAAGAATGATCTCCCCCAGAACCTCTTAAAAGAAATTAAGGATCTTCGCCTCATCGGATTTATTGCCTTACGAGATCCTTTGCGCAAGGGAGTAAAAGAGGCAATCGGAGTGACCAAGGAAGCGGGAATTCAGACGATCATTGTAACAGGAGACCACGTTCTTACTGCAAAAGCAGTTGCAAAAGAAATAGGATTGCCAACATCTTCAGACGAGGTGATCGAGGGTAAAGATCTCAACCTTCTCTCCGACGAAGAATTGCAATCTCGTATCTCGCGGCTTTCGGTATATGCAAGGGTAGAACCAGCCCATAAATTGCGTATCATTGAGGCTTGGCAAAGAAAAGGAGCTGTGATCGCAATGACCGGAGATGGAGTGAACGATGCTCCAGCGCTCAAAAAGGCAGATATTGGAATTGCGCTAGGTTCTGGTACCGAAGTCGCAAAGGAGGCATCCGATCTTGTCTTGCTTGAAGATGATTTTTCCATTATTCCTGCTGCGGTGAAAGAAGGAAGGGTGATCTTAGATAATATGAGGAAAATCATCACCTATATGCTTGCAGGAACCTTTACGGAAACAATCCTCATTGGAGCGAGCATCATGGGTGGCGCACCTTTTCTCCCGGTGACCGCTTTGCAGATCTTATGGATGAATCTTATTGAGGACATGTTTCCCGCGATCGCGCTTGCCTTTGAGAAACCGGAGAAAGACGTGATGAAACGCAAGCCCAAAGAACAAGATTCTTCTCTTTTCACTGGAGCTATGAAGACCATTATCTTTGTCATCGGCATCCTTAGCGTTCTTCTCTTACTCGGTCTTTTCTTTTGGCTTTTAAAACAGGATGTATATTCCCAAGAGCGTCTTCAGACGATTCTTTTTGTAGGTTTGGGAATCGATTCGCTTTTGTATGTGTTTTCGTGCAAGAGCCTGCGCAAAAATATTTGGGAGTACAATCCTTTTTCAAATCTCTATCTCGTGGGAAGCGTGCTTCTCGGATTTTTGCTTCTGAACGCAGTTATCTACGTGCCTTTTCTCCAATTTCTTTTTCATACGGAAGCGCTGAACTTTTTTGATTGGACATTCCTTGGCGCGTTTGGGATACTTGCAGTGACGCTCATTGAAGCCGCAAAATGGTACTTTATTCGAAAGGAGAGAGCGTAGTCTTTCAACAATCCATCCATGGTTTTCTATTTTATTCTTTTTGTATTGTCTGGTCTCTTGCTCTTTTGGTCAGCTAACTTGCTTGTGCGGGGCATCACGGAATTGGCCCGTTATCTTCAATGGAGAGAATTTGTTATTGCATTCTTTGTGATGGCAGTGGCATCTTCGTTTCCCAACCTGTTTGTAGGAATTTTATCTGTCGCGCACGGGATTCCGGAACTTTCGCTCGGAGATATTATGGGAAATAGCCTTGTAGATCTCACCCTTGTGGTGGCGTTGGCAGTATTCTTTGGAAAAAATCTTATCACGGAAGGCAAACTCATTCAGATTTCTTCGGTATTTACTCTTGGGGTTGCGATCCTTCCTCTCCTCCTCATTTTAGACGGCCAGCTAAATAGAGGGGATGGACTCGTGCTTCTCGTCATCTTTCTTTTGTACAGCAGATGGCTTTTTTCAAAACGCAAGGAACACCCGGAAATTTTCAACCATGCGCAGCGAGCATTTGCGCAAACTCCCCTGAAAGGATTTTTGGTCTTTTTGCGAAGTCTGCTCGGAATCCTGACGGGGATTGTCATCTTACTCTTTGCAGCAGAAGGAGTGGTGCAAAGCGCCTTCTTTTTTGCACGAACATTTCATTTCCCGCTCCCGATTATTGGACTATTGATCGTTGGTCTCGGAAGCGCACTGCCAGAGATTTACTTGACGATCATCTCGGCACGAAAAAATAAAGACAGGGTTATTTTGGGGGAGTTGATGGGAGCCGTGATTGTAATGACGACCCTCATCTTGGGAATTGTTGCCTTGCTCCATCCCATTGAGATTGAAAACTTTTCTCCCTTTGCGCTCGCACGAGCATTTCTGGTGATTTCTGCACTCGTTTTCTTCCTCGCGGTGAAAACTGATCATAAGATCAGCAAGGGAGAAGCATTTTTCCTTCTTCTCCTCTATATCACATTTGTAGGAGCCGAACTCCTTTTGAGATCCCCTGAAGATATGATACCTTGAGGGTATGACAGAAATTTTTTATCTTGTGATCATTGCGATTCTTGGAGTAATGATCGTGTTTCTTTTTCTCAACAAGAGAAAGGAGGGCGATACCAGTTTTTTGATGATTCAAACTCAACTGAATGAACTTCGCGGCACCCTCGATGCGAAGTTAGGGGATTCTACGAAGATGTTCCAGCAGCAATTCGTTGAAAGCGCAAAGATTATTCGGGAGGTAACAGAACGGCTCACCAAGCTGGATGAAACAAATAAGCAGGTAATCAGTTTTGCAGATCAGCTCCAAAGTTTGGAGGAAACCTTGCAAAATCCCAAACATCGAGGAATTTTGGGCGAGTATTATCTTGAAATGGTTTTAAAAAACGTTTTGCCGCCCAGCCATTATCAAGTGCAGTACCAATTTTCGAATGGCGACATGGTAGATGCAGTGATTTTTATTCGAGATAAAATGGTGCCGATTGATTCAAAATTTTCTCTCGAAAACTACAATCGGCTGCTTGAGGAGCGAGATGAAACTGCAAGGAATATCCTCGAAAAGAAATTTAAAGAAGATTTGAAAAATAGGATTGACGAAACCGCAAAATATATCAGACCAGAACAAGGCACCATGGATTTTGCCTTTATGTTTATTCCTGCGGAGGGTTTGTATTATGATCTTTTGGTGAATCAAGTGGGCACGCTTAAAACAAATACTCGAGATCTTATTGAATACGCTCATCGAGACAAGCATGTCATTATTGTCTCTCCGACCTCATTTTTTGCATATCTCCAAACCGTATTGCAAGGATTGCGCGCGCTTGAGATTGAAGAGTCTGCCAAAGAAATCAGAAAAAGAGTAGAAATACTTTCTCGACACTTGTTGGGCTACGAAGAATATATGAAAAAATTGGGAGTACATTTGGGCACCACGGTGAATACCTACAATACAGCATATAAGGAGTTGGGGAAGATAGACAAAGATGTTCTCAAAATCACTGGTGCTTCCAATGAGCCCAAGGTTCTAGAGCTTCAGAAACCTGAAGAGGAATAAAGTGAGGGCGGAGCTCAAAGTGAGGAGATAGTGAAAGGGGCTCTGGAAGCTGCGCGCCTTTCCCGGGCCGCTGGCTCCAATCCCATAGAGATATTCCTTGTGGGAGACCGAGAAGAGATAGAGGGCGAGTTAGGGAAGCATGAGGAAAGTGTCGAGTTTCCCATCAGGGTAATACCGTCGGAGGGGAAAATCCGTGAGGATGAGCACTCTATCCAGGCTCTCCGCTACAAAACCAGAGGTTCTGTAGTAGTGGCGACTCAACTGGTGAGGGAGGGTAGGGCCGATGCCCTGGTATCTATGGGCTCTACAGGGGCCAAGGGCATCAGGTATCTCCTCATACCGAAACACGGGTTCAGCAGGCTCTGGCCCCTTGGTGAGGAGATCAGGTTCCGTGCGACAATCAGACTGAACGCCGCGGGGACTTTTCAGGTGGGTGTGGTGGGTTTGGCAGCGAACGCGTCACTCAGTCCCATCGGAGAGACGGTACGGGTTATACGGCCAGTGAACGCGCTCACCAACGCAGCCATACTTTTCGTGGTTTATACGCTAATCCTCGCGGGATTGGCTGGCTGATGTTGAACATGCTTCTTCAATATCAAGTATCCATTTTGAGACTGAATACGAATGTAATATCGCAAGAACATGGTATAATAACTACATTGACACATATGAAAATAACCAAAACTCAATCATCTGTAAGCGGCAACCCGTTGTTCAGACCAGCCAAACGTTCCGTTGTAGCCGCCTTGGCCTTTATGATTCTTGCCCCTTCGCTGCTAGCTACGCTCATTTCTGTTGGCCGGAGTGAAGTCTCTCCAGAAACCCTCTGGGCTATCCCTACAGCAGTTGGGTTGTTTGCTGCCGGGTGGCTTCTCGTTGGTGCCAGCCTCCGACCTTACGGATCGCAGTGGCGCGGTGTAATCGCAGCTGCCGTGCTCTACATTCTGATAGGCGCCGTGTGGGTGCTTGGGTTCAACACAGCAATGGGTACTCCTCCCCTTGCAATACTTCGCTCTCCACAAACCATCATAGTTGGGGCGCTGTTCTGGCCTCTTGGAGTAGCCCAGCTATTGGGTCTGTTTGGTCTTGATATTGGATAGCGGCAACCAAACTACTGCCACCACCATGGCCAGCGCAGCCCTCATCCTGGGCACCCTGGAGGGGCTGGAGCGGCCTTGCATAGGGGGGCCATTGACACTGCCAGGAGATGCGCGGAGCTTAATCTGGTGGAAAGCATGAGGACAGAGCTATCCGTGGTCAGCAGCCAGCTAATTTAGCTATGGCCTCTTTGCCCCGTTAGAGATTCGATTCGCTCTTTGCGCGAATCGGCAAGAAATTAAAGAGTTCTTTCCTCTAACGGGGTGTTTACTTTTTTGCAGTTTTGTGTAAGATACATGGTATGTTAGCCGTCATAAGAACTGGTGGGAAACAATATATCGTTGAACCGGGGCAAAAAATCAAAATAGAAAAGCTTCCTCCCAAGGAAGGAAGCGAAGTTGTGTTTGAAGACGTTTTGCTCTTAGAGAAAGATGGCAATGTCCAAATCGGAACTCCTTTGGTTAAAGGAGTAAAGGCGACAGGAAAAGTTCTCCAACAAGGAAAGGAAGAGAAGATTGTGGTGTTTCGGTTTAGATCCAAAAAGCGCTACAAAAAGAAAAAAGGCCATCGTCAACCATTTACTGAAGTCCAAATCACTTCTCTTGAACCTTCATAAGTATATCTCTTCATTTTCTGCCTTCAAGCGCGTGTTTGAGGGTTTGTTCGTCTGCATATTCCAATTCTCCGCCAATGGGCAGACCGCGGCACAAACGGGTTATTTTCTTCCCTGATGGTTTGAGAATTCGTTCAAGGTACAAACTGGTAGCTTCGCCCTCGGTAGTCGGATTTAACGCAAGAATAATTTCTTTTATCTGCTGATCCTTGAGTCTTATTTTTAACTCGTTAATGTGCAGGCTTTTCAAATCCTCCTTCTGGAGGGTGCCGACGGTGCCGCCCAAGATAAAATAGAGTCCTTGATAGCTTGCAGTCTTCTCAAATGCTTCCAAATCACTTTCCTTTTCTACGACACAGAGAAGCGCTCGATCTCTTGAGGGATTCCTACAAATGGAACATACCTGTGTGTGTTCTAGATCTTGAGCTTGATCAAATGGATTAAGGCAGAACGTGCAAAACTTTATTTCTTTCCTTAATTCCAAAGTTGCGTTGATCAACTCATCTATTTGGAGTTGAGGAGCCTTGAGTAGGTAAAAAACAAAACGGGCTGCAGTACGCGGCCCAATCGTAGGAAATCGCGAGAACAGTTCCATGAGCTTTTGGATCGATTTGGGATACATACTTAGAATTCTCCTACGGCCTCTTCTTGATATTCCATACCTTTTGCGACATCACTGAAACTCACCGTGTTTGGATTAAAGTAAAGCTTTACTGATCCGATGGGGCCGTTTCGATGTTTGCCTATAATAATCTCTGCCATACTGCCGGCATGAGGATCTTGCTGTTCCTGTTTTCGGTATTTATCTTCGCGATAAATGAAGAGCACCACATCGGCATCTTGCTCGAGACTTCCGCTCTCGCGAAGGTCAGATAATCGAGGACGGGGGGGGTATCGCTGCTCTACTGCTCGAGAAAGTTGTGAGATCGCAAGCACTGGCACTTGGAGTTCGCGCGCAAGACCTTTGAGTTCTTTTGAAATTTCCGTTACTTGCTGCACCACACTCACCATGGTATTTCGCGGCTGGATTAACTGGAGATAGTCAACGATAATAAGGCCCAATCCGCTGGTCGCTTGAAGCCTTCGTGCCATAGCGCGCATGCGCAGGACTGTTGCAGAGGAGGTGTCATCGATAAAAAGCGGAGCTTCCGATAAAACTCCAAGTGCTTCCTGAATTCGCGCATAATCATTGTCTTGACCTTGAGAAGAAAGCCGTCCGGTTCGCAGTCTCCATGAATCTACATTCCCTTGGGACGCGATAAGCCGGTCAATAAGTTGATCCTGCGACATTTCAAGGCTAAATATACCGACGGGAATTTTCTCATTTACCGCGACGCGTCGGGCAATATCCAGTGCAAGCGCTGATTTGCCCAGGCTTGGCCTTGCAGCCAAAATGATAAGGTCGGATTTCTGGAATCCCGAAAGATGATTATCAAGATCAGCAAAGCCAGTGGGGACTCCTCTCGTTGCTTTTTCGTGTCGGGAGAGCCGATCGATTCTCTCGAATGCCTCCTCAAGCCCCTCCTTTACATGGAGAAAATTGCGCGAGAGCGATTTTTGCGCGATCGAGAAAATTCGCGCCTCTGCTTGATCTACCAATACCTCGGGATCTTCCGTTTGGTTGTATCCCATCTGGCCGATCTCAAAGGAAGCAAAAATGAGATCGCGGAGGATTCGTTTGTTTTGAACAATTTTCGCATAGTTCAACACATGAGCTGCCGTGGGCACGATATTGATAAGCTCTGTAAGGTAACCATTACCCCCCACCTCTTGGAGTTTTTCTTTTTCTTTTAAGCGACTCGAGACCGAAAGCAAATCAATAGGCTCTCCCTTTTCGAAGAGTTCGCGCATTGTTTCGAAGATAACCTGATGTTTATCTTTGTAGAAATCCCTTGGTTCCAGAAAATCGCCTACTTTTACAATTGCTTCTTTATCCAACATCAAACTTCCCAACAAAGACATTTCTGCTTCGATATTTTGAGGAGGAAGTTTCTCGGTAAGATTTTGATGAGTATTCTCTGCCATCAATTCGATCTTAACAAATTTAAGAAAGAGAGCAAGAACGAAAAGCGTCTTCTCCCGAAGAAGACGCTTTTTTATTGGAGGAGAAGCTAATGCTTTTTTTGCTTTTTTATTTCTGGTCCGTGTTCGGTATCTTCTACCAGCCAGCCAGCTTCTTTTATCTGCTCTCGTAGCTCGTCTGCGTTTTGCCATTGTTTTTCCTGACGACACATTTCTCTTTGCTTTACTAACTCCAAAACTATTTCAGGGGTTTTTCCTTTTTTCGGTCTGCCCCGGAAGATAAAACCAAAGAATATATCGATGTCTTTGAGAAATTCAAGAATCTGTTTTGTTTGATCCTTCGATAGATTGCCTTGATCAAGAAGCGTATTGCCTTTGGTGATCATCTCAAAGATTGCCGCAAGAGCGCGGGGAGTGTTGAAATCATCTTCCATGGCTTTCTTGAAACGTGAAGCATCAAACTTGAAATCTGCTTTTTTCTTTTGTGTTTCATGTTTTATGGTGCGTGTTTCACGGAGTCTGTCTACAAACTCATCGATGCGTTCTAACTCGTTTTGCGCCTGCTGCAGGAGTTCCTCGGAGTAATCAATAGGGGAGCGGTAATGGGTTTTAAGGATAAAGAATCGCAGAAGTCGAGCCGAGTGTCGGCTTAGAAAATCTCTGATCGTAATGAAATTTCCAAGCGATTTTGACATTTTTTCACCCTTCACGGTTAAAAACCCGGTGTGCATCCAATACCGTACGAATGGTTCCTTTCCAGAGATTGATTCCATTTGAGTGATTTCAGCTTCGTGGTGGGGGAATATTAAATCTTGCGCGCCACCATGAATATCATACTGTGGACCGAAAAACTTTTCGGTAATAGCGGTATCTTCGATGTGCCATCCTGGTCGCCCAGCTTTTGGGCGACCAGTCCTGAGCGACGAGCGAAGCGAGGAGTCGAAGGACCAACTTGGTTCACCTTCTTTCGAGTATTTCCACAAAGCAAAATCACCTTTATTTCGCTTATTCACTGATTCGTCAATGCGCGACACGGCATCCTGCGTTTGCTCTGTGGTCCGTCGGGAAAGCTTACCGTAATCTTCGAACTTAGAAATATCAAAATAGATTCCGTCGCCTTCAATTTCATAGGCAAATCTTTTCTTGAGCATGCGGTCCACTTGGCTTATGATTTCTGGAACGTGGTCGGTGGCTCTGGCATAGATATTAACCGCGTCCACTCCCAAAGCTTCCATGTCCACCATATATTCTTTTTCCAAGCGCCGTGCCAAGTCTTTGGGATTTTCTTTGTGTTCTTGCGCTCGAGCAATGATTTTATCATCAACATCGGTAACGTTTTGCAAGTACGTCACCTCGTATCCCGCATGCCGAAGGTATTTCACGATCATGTCAAACGCAACATACGTCCTCGCGTGTCCCACATGAGAAAAATCATAAGGCGTGATACCACACACAAAAATACTAATCCTTTGGGATCGGCGTGCATGAAAAATTTCTATTTTCCCGGATAATGTATTGAAAATCTTAAGCATAGTAATAGTATACGGAGACTAGAAAAATTTACAATCAAGGGCGTTAGGAGTTACGAACAGGGGGGTTGACAGAAATTAAGTAATCTGGAACTCTTGGATGGAGATTGTGAGATCCTCCTCGGACTTTTGAGAGGTTCCCTCTTTTTCAATATTGACATCCTATGCTATCATTCGCATATGCAGAAAGATATTTTGAAGGGTTTCGTGGTGTATAAACTAATTGTGTTCAAGCCGAGCTAAGCTCGGTTCAAGAAATAATGGCAAACATTGTTTTATATCGGAAATACCGCCCCAAAAGTTTTAACGAAGTGGTCGGGCAAAACCACATTGTCCAAACCTTAAAAAATGCCGTTGCCATGGATTTAATTTCACATGCCTATCTGTTTTCTGGATCGAGAGGAACCGGAAAGACCAGTTTGGCGCGTTTGCTTGCAAAAGCAGTCAACTGTACAAATCCGAAAGACGGCGAACCCTGCAATGGGTGCGATTCGTGCGAAGAGATAAACCAGGGACGAGCCATAGACTTAATTGAAATAGACGCGGCGTCCAACAGAGGAATCGACGAAATCCGCGACCTCAAAGAGGGGATTAAGTTTTCTCCTACAAAGCTCAAATATAAAGTGTTTGTGATCGACGAAGCGCATCAGCTCACCAAAGAAGCTGCGAATGCGCTTTTGAAAACATTAGAAGAGCCTCCTTCTCATGCGGTCTTTATTCTTGCTACCACCGAAGCATATAAAATGATTCCGACCATCGCTTCGAGGTGCCAACGATTTGATTTTCGAAAACTTACCGTCCCCGAGATTACCGAAAAACTTACGACCATAGCAAAATTGGAAAAGGTGAACATCGAGAAATCTGCGCTTGAGCTCCTCGCTTTAAGTTCTGGAGGAGCTCTTCGAGACGCTGAAAGCCTGCTCGACAAAGTTTTGACTTTTTATTCAAATTCTGATACAAATAAAAAGATAGATGCCAAAGCGGTAAAAGAACTTCTTGGGATTGTCGATCTTGCTCTCATGGGAGAATTTACTCAACTTCTCCTCGAAAAAAAGGCAGGCGACGCAATCGATTTTCTGAATACGAATCTTGAAGGAGGAATGGATCCCCAGGAATTTGCCAAAAATTCTGTTCGATACCTTCGCCACATTCTTCTCATACGGATAAGTCCTCAACTGGAAAGCATATTTGCTGGAGAATTTACGAAAGAACAACTTGAATTGCTCAAGAAGCAAGCGCTTGTATTTGATGCAAAACTCTTGTCCCAGATCGTCGAGCATTTCATGGAAGCTGAAAACAAAATGAAATACTCCAGCATCATCCAGCTCCCCTTGGAGCTCGCGATTATTGAAACGTGCATGGCTTGACTCGGTAATGAGAATGCTTTACACTATTGATATATGGCAAGGCAAACAAAAATTATAAATATGTCACTTCCCCTAGGCCTTTACCGAGCGGTAGAAACACTCGCAAAGCAGCGAAAAACCGCAAAAAGTGAGGTACTCCGCGACTCTCTTGAACAGTACATCGTTTCAGAACAAAATTGGCAAGAGATTTACCGAGCAGGAGAAAAGAATGCCCGAAAGCTTGGCATTAAAAACGAAAGGGATGTAGAACGGCTTGTAGAAGAATACAGGCACACGCAACGCTAATGCTTCGTGTTGTTCTCGATACGAATGTGTACATTTCTGCCATCTTAACCTCGGGAAAACCAAGAGACGTGTTAGAGCTTGGAAGAAAGAGAAAAATCCGCCTCCTAATTTCTGGGGCTATTCTACAGGAAATAGAGAGGGTGTTAAGGCTAAAGATTGAAAAACCCGCGCAAGAAATTGCTCGCATTCTTATTTCTCTTCAAATGGTATCAGAATTTGTTTCTCCTCAAAAGACAATATCCAAAATCAAAAGTGATCCGCCCGACAACCGTATTCTTGAGTGCGCCCACGAAGGCAAAGCCGACTATATTGTTTCGGGAGACACAAAACATTTGTTGCCATTGAAGAAATATAAAAACATCGGTATTGTTTCACCAGCAGAATTTTTAAAAATTAGGGAAACGTTGATAAACAAATAAACTTATCACTCATTGCGGGATCGTCTAATGGTAGGACAGAGGCCTTTGAAGCCTTTTATCGGGGTCCGAATCCCTGTCCCGCAGCCCTTCTTCGCACCTTGTGCTCATCAGGGCCTTCGGCCCGGATATAAATAAAAAGAAGGAGGCACTGAGGAGCGAAGCGACGAAGTGATATAATAAAAATATGTCATACGTCACTTATATCCTTGAATGTGCCGATAGTTCTTTCTATGTCGGTTGCACTAATAATCTTAAGAAACGCCTAAAACAGCACAATGACTCCAAATGGGGTGCGCATTATACTAAAATTCACAGGCCGGTAACCTTAAAATACTCAGAAGAATTTAAGACATTAGTTGAAGCTAGGAGACGCGAGGCCGAAATCAAAGGCTGGCG
>ERZ1292623.1023-Hain-H51-01um-R1-1023-length-27886-cov-9_pt1 | contig 27886 bp, 27 predicted proteins | sample MGYA00564398_ERZ1292623 | MGnify/ENA primary metagenome ERZ1292623 (study PRJEB36523, sample SAMEA6512633) | groundwater metagenome | collected 2019-01-07 | study: AquaDiva: Metagenomics assemblies of 32 groundwater samples | reverse complement strand
GGGGAAGGATTCGAACCTTCGAAGGCGTGAGCCGGCAGATTTACAGTCTGCTCCCGTTGGCCGCTTGGGTACCCCACCTCTTCTGTCGCTCGCACAAACGACCAACGCCGCGCACGCAGACACGAGCCAGAGCTGACGGTGGGAATCGAACCCACGACCTTCCGCTTACAAGGCGGATGCTCTGCCAGCTGAGCTACGTCAGCGACAGTCAGGGCATTTTTGCGAGACTTGTAGGATAGTCAGGCACGAAAACTGCGTCAAGGCATGGTGGCAGGCGAGGTTAGCCCGCTCCACCCGGCCCGGTCAGTTTCCACTTGGTGCCCCCGCCCGCGTCCTCCACGGCCACCCCCCGGGAAGCCAATTCGGCACGAATCCGGTCTGCCTCGGCAAAGTCCCGCCGGGCTCGCGCCGCCCGCCTGGCCGCCAGCCGCTCCTCCACCCAAGTGGCCAGCTCCGACGAGGCCACCTCCCTCTCTGGAACCAGGTCCAGCACGCCATCCATCAGGGCGAAGGCCTCCCGCGCCCGCTTCAGCGCGCCAGCGTCCGTGCCGCCGGCATCCAGTTCCCGGTTGGCGGTTGTGATGAACGAAAACAGGGTCGCCAGCGCCTCCGGAGCACCCAGGTCGTCGAACAGCGCTGCCCGAAACGCGGACTCGGCATGCGCGGCCGCGGCCGCCAACTCGGGGGTACCACCCTTGGCCTCCGCCAGACGCTGGGCGAATTCCCCGATTCGACGCACGGCCGCGCCCGACGCCTCGAGGGCGTCCTCCGAGAGGTTGAGCTCCTTGCGGTAGTGCGTCGTGAAGACGAAATGCCGCACCGCCGCGGCAGACACCTTCAGCTCCCGGAGCTGCGCGACATTCGAGACGTTGCCGAGTCGCTTGGACATCTTGGCGCCCTCGGTGATCAGAAAGGCCCCGTGGCACCAGACGCGCGAAAACGGCTTCCCCGTCGCCGCCTCGGACTGGGCGATCTCGTCTTCGTGATGCGGGAAGATGAGGTCCACTGCCCCTGTATGGATGTCGAGGGTCTCGCCCAGCAGGTCCATCGCCATGGCCGAGCATTCGAGGTGCCACCCCGGGCGGCCGCGTCCCCACGGCGAATCCCAGGTGGCGCCTGCCTTCTCGTCCTCGGGCTTGGCGGCCTTCCACAGGGCAAAGTCCTGCGCGTTCTCCTTGCTGTATTCGTCCTGGGACACGCGGGCGCCAGCCTTCACCTCGCGCGTGTCCAGCCGCGACAGCCGGCCGTACTGCGGGAAATTGCCGATCGCGAAGTAGACGGAGCCGTCGTCTGCCTTGTACGCGACGCCCTTGTCCACGAGCCGTGCAACCAGGGCGATCATATGCGGGATGTAGTCCGTGGCCTTTGGATACGCCTCGGCCTTCTCGATTCTGAGGTAGTCCCGGTCGGCAAAGAAGACCTCCGTCACCGGCTCGGTCACCTGCCGGATGGTCTTGCCGGCCTCGTGGGCGCGTTTGATGATCCGGTCGTCAACGTCGGTCAGGTTCATCACCTGACGCACCTGCCAGCCGCGCAGACGCGCCACGCGCCGCAGCAGGTCGTTGAACAGGAAGGTGCGGAAGTTGCCGAGGTGCGCCGGGTTGTAGACGGTGGGCCCGCAACTGTAGAAGCGGACCGTGTGGCCGTCCGCGGGTGCGAACGGCTCCACACTCCGCGTCATCGTGTTGAACAGGCGGAACCCGGGCCCCGTCGTATCGGCGGCGCTCGTCGTACGGTCAGCGTCGCCGATCAACGCGTCTTCTTCTCTCCCGTCGCGTCGTCGATCTCGGCGTTGACCGTCTCAGCGTCCTTCTTGCCGGAGCCGATCTGGCCACGCGGCTCTGTGGAGCCGGCCGGCAGCACGCCCATCTTTTGCTTCAACGCGAACAGGCGTTCGTCCACGGCGGCGCCGGTGGCACCTTTCTCCAGCGCCTTGAAGTCCTGCTGCAGGCGATCGCCAGTGAACTCCTCCTCGATTTCGACGGACGCCTTGAGCTGACGCTCGTTGTGCTCGATGCGCTCTTCCATCCGGGCGAAGGCCTCAAAGGCGGACTTCTCGGACATCGAGGACATCGTCTCGTGAATGCGCTGCTGCGCCTGCGCGCGGCGCTGGCGGGCGATGAGCAGGTTCTTCTTGCGCTTGGCCTCTTCGATCTTGTCGTTGAGGTCGCGCAGCGAGTTCTTGAGCTTCTCGGTCTCCTGGCGATGCGACTCCCATGTCTGCATCAGCGTCTGGCCGTGCGTCATGTGCTCGCTGTGACGCACGAGCGCCTGCTTGGCGAGATCGTCGCGGCCTTCCTTCACCGCGAGCATGGCCTTGTTCTCCCAGTCCGCCGCCTGCTTGAACTCCTGGTCCGCCTGGTCGTGCAGTCGTTTTTCGTCCGCGATGGCGCCGGCCACCTGCTGCTTGGCCTTCACCAATTGCGAGCGCATGTCGACCAGGATCTGGTTCAACATCTTCTCGGGATCTTCGGCCCGGGAAATGAGGTCGTTGATGTTCGACCTCAGCATCTGAGAAAGTCTGTCGAGAAGGCCCATGATCAGCGCTCCCCGCGCAACGAGCCGATCTCGCGCATATGCGATGCCAGCGCGAGGGTCATGCTCTCGTACGCAGCGAGGAACTCCTCGAAATCCAGGTGAGACAGCTCAAGTGCTTCGGTGAGTACGATCGAGTTCTGCTCGATGCCATAAGATCCGTGCAACAGGTCACTGGCGTTCAGTTCGAGCAGACGACGGCTGAGCGTGGCGAGGGAGCCCTTGTCCTTCGGCAGCTCCATCACCTTGACGCGCAATACCACGACCGGTGGCGAGTGGTGCACCACCACGTCGAAGTCCATGGCGCCGCCGGGCTTGATTACCCAGAGGCCCGGCTCGATTTCACGATACGAATCTCCCTCGGCGCCCAGCTTGTCGAGAAAGCCTTCGATTTCTTCCTTGGTTTTCATTCGCGGGGGGTGTCGTTGGGTCTCCGGAGACTTACGATTTGGTGAGCCGGACGTTTCAAACTGCAGACGGGACGGGAGAGGGGGAAGTGGGACCAGCTACCCCTCACCACCCTTCTTGATCTGAACGAGGCGTTCGCGAGCCAACCGGCGCCCGGTCGGCGTAGCGGCCAACCCGCCTCCGGCGGTTTCGCGACAGCGCACGTCCATCTCGCGGCCGATTTCTCCCATGGTGTCGATGACCTCGTCGGCCGGGATCGCGAACGTGATGCCGGCGAGCGCCATCTCAATGGCGGCGAGTGCAATTGCCGCACCCGTGGCGTTCCGGAAGACACACGGCAATTCGACCAGCCCGCCGAGCGGGTCACACACGAGGCCGAGCGTCCCCTGTTGTGCGAGTGCGACGGCATGACCCACCTGCGCGGGCGTCCCGCCCATGAGCTCGGTGCCGGCGCCGGCGGCCATACCCGCCGCCGCGCCGGTTTCCGCTTGGCACCCACCTTCGGCACCGGACAGCGACGCGCGCTCTGCGACCACAGCGCCGATGAGGCCCGCGGTGGCGAGCGCATCCACGAGCCGCTCGTCGCTCAGACGCTTGGCCTGCGCCAAGCCGGTGAGCACGGCAGGCAGCACGCCGGCGCCACCTGCCGTCGGCGCGGCGACGATGACGCCCATGGCGGCGTTGACCTCCTGCACAGCGAGCGCACGCGCCAACACATCGCGGAATGGGGTCCCCGAGAGTGGGCCCGCCGGACCGCGGTGCAACTTGGCGGCGTCGCCACCAACGAGACCCGACGCCGACTTGTGTTGGCCCGTGAGCCCTTGCTCGATGGCGCCACGCATGACGTCGAGCGCGCGCTTGAGGGCCGCACGGATCTCGGCCACTGGCCGTCCCTGATCCTTCGACTCGACCTCCAATGCGAGCTGCGAGAGCGGGATGTGTTTCGCCTCGGCGTCGCGAATGGCTTCCCGGATGGAGCGATACATCAGGCGCCGACCTTGTCGAGCGCAAACGACCAGCGCACCCACGACAGCGCGCGGATGTCGGCCAGCGCCTTGTCGTTGGGCGCCTCGTCCAGCTCAATGACAATGAAGGCGTCGCCACCGCGCTCTTTTCGCGTGAGCCGCAGCGTGGCGATGTTAAGGCCGTCATCCGCGATGATGCCCGCGATGCGCGCGATGGACCCCTTCACGTCCTCGGCGACGAGCACGATGGTGTGGTAGCCGCCATGGACTTCCACCGGGAAGCCGTCGATTTCGCTGACGAACACGCGGCCGGCACCCAGCGACGAACCGAGCATCGCGTGCTTGCGGTCGGCGCGCTCCACGGTGATTCGCACGCTGTTCGGATGTGTAGTCTCGTCGTTGCCAAGGGTGGTCTTCTCGAAGACGTAGGCGAGACTCTCACGCTCGGCGATGCCAAGCGCGTCGCGGATGCGTTCGTCGTCGGGCCGGAATCCCATCAGTCCGGCGACGATGGCCTTGTCGGTGCCGTGGCCTTCGCCCGTGCGTGCGAACGAGCCGTGCAGCTCGACGCGGGCCCGTTGGGGAGTGCCACCGACGAGGCAGCGTGCCAGCAGGCCAAGCCGGCATGCACCGGCTGTGTGCGATGAAGACGGGCCTACCATCACCGGGCCTATGATATCAAGAAGAGAGACCATCTCACGACGCAGGGTGCGGGGTACAGGGTGAGGGTACGGGGTTCAGGGTACTACCCCGTTACCCGGCCTTCTTGCGCTTCTGCTGCTTGGCGAAGAGGCGTTTCAAGTATTGGCCGGTGTAGGAGCCGTCGACGGCTGCGACGTCTTCGGGCGTTCCTTGCGCGACGATCGCGCCGCCGCGCGCGCCGCCTTCGGGGCCAAGGTCGATAATCCAGTCGGCGGTCTTGATGACGTCGAGGTTGTGCTCGATGACAAGCACCGTGTTGCCGCGGTCCACGAGGCGATGCAGGACGTCGAGCAGCAGTCGCACATCCTCGAAATGGAGGCCGGTGGTCGGCTCGTCGAGGATGTAAAACGTGCGTCCGGTATCGCGCTTGGAAAGTTCGGTGGCGAGCTTGACCCGTTGGGCCTCGCCACCAGACAGGGTCGTGGCGCTCTGCCCCAGGTGGATGTAGCCGAGGCCCACCTCGTTCAACGTCTTGAGCTTCTCGCGGATGCGCGGTTGGTGTTCGAAAAACGCGAGCGCATCCTCCACGGTGAGCTCCAGCACATCGCTGATGTTCAGGCCGCGGAACCTCACCTCCAGCGTTTCGCGATTGTAGCGTTTGCCCTTGCAGACTTCGCACGGCACGTAGACGTCGGGCAAGAAGTGCATCTCGATCTTCACGAGTCCGTCGCCCTGGCATGCCTCACACCGGCCGCCCTTCACATTGAATGAGAACCGGCCGGGGCCGTAGCCGCGGATCTTGGCATCCGGCAGCTCGGTAAAGAGTTCGCGGATTGGCGTGAAGAGACCGGTATAGGTCGCTGGATTCGACCGCGGCGTGCGGCCGATCGGGCTTTGATCGATGTCGATGACCTTGTCGATGTGATCGAAACCGAGGATCCGGTCGTGGGCGCCGGGAATCACCCGCGCGCGGTAGAACTGGCGCGCCAGGGATCGGTGCAGAATGTCCTCGACCAAGGTGGACTTTCCGGAGCCCGAGACACCGGTCACGGCGCAAAAGACGCCGAGCGGGAAGTCGACGTTGAGCTTGCGCAGGTTGTGCTCGCGCGCGCCTTCCACGCGCAACGTCTTCTTCTTGTCGCGTGGACGGCGCGAGCTGGGGATCGGGATCTCCTTGTCGCCCGAGAGGTAGCGCCCAGTAAGCGATTCTTTGCAGGCGAGGATGTCCGCCACCGCGCCAGTCGCGATCACCTCGCCTCCGTGCTTGCCCGCGCCCGGACCAAGGTCGATCACATGGTCAGCGGCGGTGATCGTCTCCTCGTCGTGCTCCACCACGATCACGGTGTTGCCCAGGTCGCGGAGTTGCTCGAGCGTGGCCAGCAGTCGGGCATTGTCGCGCTGATGCAGACCAATAGAGGGTTCGTCGAGGATGTACAGCACGCCCACGAGCCGCGAACCGATCTGCGTGGCCAGCCGGATGCGCTGCGCCTCCCCACCGCTCAGGGATTCGGCCGCACGGCTGAGCGTGAGATACTCGAGCCCGACGTCCACCAGGAACTGCAGCCGTTCGCGCACTTCCTTGAGAATCGGCGTGGCAATCTCCGGGTCGAGGCCCGGACGGCCTTTGGAGCGAATCGGCACCGACTTGAAGAAGTCCAGGGCGTCGGCCACGGACTGGGCGACGACGTCACCGATGTTGCGATCGTTGACCGTCACGGCCAGCGCCGACTTGTTCAGTCGGCGGCCGCTGCATGCGTCACACGGCACGGCAATCATGTACGCCTCGAGCTCCATGCGGACGGAGTCCGACGAGCTCTGCGTGTAGCGGCGCTCGACGTTGGCGAGGACGCCTTCCCAGTTGTGTGCCGCATCGCCGTGCAGGATGGCACGCTGCGCGCCGGGCGACAGCTGACCCCAAGGCGAGTTGAGCTCGAACTTGAACTGGCGCGCCAAGGCCGGGAGCACCACCTTGCGCAAATATCCCGTGGGTTCACCCCACGGGATGATGACGCCCTCGAGCATCGAGATGGACGGGTCGCCGAGGATGAGCGTTTCGCTCACGCGGCGGCGCGTACCGAGTCCACCGCAGACGAGGCAGGCACCGAACGGCGAGTTGAACGAGAAGTGACGCGGCTCGAGCTCCGGCAACGACGTGCCATCGGCCGGGCAGGCGTACTTCTCGGAGAACATCTCGCTGGCCTCGTCGCTGCGCGCGACCTCCACCAGGCCTTCCGCGAGCTTGAGCGCCGTCTCGATCGAGTCGGTGAGGCGCGCACGGTCCTCGGCGCGCACTACCAAACGGTCGACGCTGACCGAAATCGTGTGGTTGACCTTCTTGTTGAGCTTTGGCGGACTGGCCAGCTCGACGAGCTCGCCGTCCACGTGCGCGCGGATGAACCCCTGCTTACGCGCAGCCTCGAACAGGTCCTTGAACTCGCCCTTGCGAGCCTGCACCAGCGGCGCGCGGACTTCGATCTTGGTGCCGGCCTTCCAACCCAGCACGATGTCGCCGATCTGCGAGGCGCTCTGGCGCTCGACGGCGCGTCCGCATTTGGGGCAGTGCGGCGTACCGGCCCGCGCGTAAAGCAGCCGGAGATAGTCGTAGATCTCAGTGACCGTGCCGACTGTGGAGCGCGGGTTGTGGCCCGCGGACTTCTGTTCGATGGAGATGGCCGGGGACAGTCCCTCGATGGAATCGACGTCCGGCTTCTCCATGAGCCCGAGGAACTGCCGGGCGTAGGCGGAGAGCGACTCGACGTACCGGCGCTGGCCTTCGGCGTAGATGGTGTCAAACGCGAGTGACGACTTGCCGGACCCCGACAACCCGGTGATGACCGTCAGCTTATCGCGCGGAATGACAACATCAATGTTCTTGAGGTTGTGTTCCCGGGCGCCCCGGATGATCAACGCATCTTCTGCCATAGCCTGTGTAACCTGAAAGGCTAAACCTCGAGATACAAGCGGACCCTTATATTCTGCCGATGCCGCACGCCGACGCGATCGTGGTACTAACGACCGTTTCCAGTGAAGACGAGGCCGTGCGGCTGGTGCGGGGTCTGCTGGACCGCAAACTCATTGCCTGCGGCACGCTGCTGCCCGGCGCCCGCTCACTGTACCGCTGGGAAGGCAAGATCGCGGACGAGAAGGAGGTCGTGATTCTGCTCAAGACGCGGTCCGCGGTGGTGCCGGCTCTCGAGCGGGCGTTCGGCGAGCTACATCCTTATAAGACGCCTGAACTGCTCGCCCTCTCGGTGGACTCGGGGCTTGCCAAATACCTCGAGTGGATCAACGGCGAGACATCGCTTTCCCTGACGTGATCCAGGCCCGCAACGTGACGACGATGATCGACGTTCGCGTGGACGACATCGCCTTCTTCGAGGGCGACGCGATCGTCCGCCCGGTGAACTCGATGCTTCAGGCCACGACCCCGGTGATGCGCCGGCTGGAACAGGCCGCCGGACCAGCGTTTCCGGGGATCGTGCGGCTGGCACAGCCGCTGCCCGTGGGCGCCGCGGTGGTCACCGGAGCTGGGGACCTGCCCGTCGAGCTCCTGGTGCACGGCGTGGTCTCCAGCCCCGAGGAGCGCGTCACCCGCTCCACCGTGCGGTTGGCGCTGATGAGCGCGCTGCAGCGGGCGGTGGCATTCGAGATCAAGCACATTGGCATGGCCCCGTTCGGACTCGGTGCCGGCAACCTGGACGTCGACGATAGCGCCGATGTCATGATTGCCGTACTCACTGAACACATGCGACGCGCCGCCTTTCCGATGTCCGTGGTGATCGTGACGGAAACGGAACTCGAGGAGCATGCGTTGCGCACCAGAATGCGGAACCAGGAATGAAGCCTCGCGTCATCGCGGCGATCGTGATTCTGGCGGGCTGGTTCACAGGCGTCGGCATGATGTTCCGGCGCGAATATTTCCGGCCGCACATCGAACGGCTGGCGGAAGCAGCCCTGCGGGTCACGCCGGGGGCGGTGTTCTACGCCGTGATGCTGGGAGACAAGCAGATCGGCTTCGCGTCGTCCACGGTCGACACCGCGGCGACGATGATCGAACAGCGCGACTACCTAGTCGCGGACATCGAGGCGGCGGGCCAGACACATCGCGCGACCGCTCGCACCAACGTCATCCTCACCCGGACCCTGCGCGTTCGGTCGTTCGAGGCCGAACTCGACGCGGACCAAGCGCCAGTGAAAGTGACGGGCTCGGTGTCCGGCGACACTTTGCTGAGCTACGTGTTGAACCCGGTGCCCGGCCAGCGGGGCGACACGCAGCACCTCAAGATCGGGGGGCCGATCCTGCTTCCGACGCTGGTCCCGCTGGCGGTGGCGCTGGAAAGCAGGCCCAAAGTCGGGCGGAGCTACGTGCTGCCGCTGTTTGACCCCGTGACGATGGCGCCACGCGACGTTCGCATCGTTGTACAGGCAGAAACTGTGTTCGTCGTGAACGACAGTTCAGTGCTCGACTCGGCGACGGGAGTCTGGCGCGGCGTGTTGCCCGACACGGTGCGCGCATGGCGCGTGGCGCCCGAAACGGTCGGCGGCGCCGCAGCCAGCTGGGTGGACGCCCAGGGCCGGGTGGTCGCAAGCCGGCAGATGGGGTTCGAACTGCGGCGCATGCCGTACGAGGTCGCATTCGAGAACTGGCGCCGGGAGGTGGACATCGCCGCCAAGGCTGCGCGGAAAGCGCCGACCGTGGCGCCGGGACGCGACATTCTCGAGGCGACCGCCATCGCATCGAACAAACGGCTGACGTCGCGCGTGCCGCGATTGCGCGTGAAGCTGAGTGGCGCATCGCTGGCCGGCTACGATCTGGACGGAGGCCGGCAACGCTTTCACGGGGATACGCTCGAGGTCACGCGCGAGGGCATGGAGGCGCTGGCGCCCCGTTACGTCCCGATCCTGAACGCCGCGGAGCGCAGCCGGGTCGCGGACCTCAAGCAGGAACCCTTCCTTGAGGTGAATCACCGCGAGATCGTCGAGCTGGCGGAGCGGTTGTCGAGCCGGACCCGTGATCCGCGGATCATCGCGGAGCGGATCAACCGCTGGGTGTACGACTCGGTGCGCAAGGAAGTCACGGTCGGCATCCCAAGCGCACTGCACGTGCTGCGCACGCGCGTGGGCGACTGCAACGAGCACACGCAGTTGTTCGTGGCCCTCGCGCGCGCCGCGGGGATTCCCGCGCGCGTCGCCGCGGGCCTGGTCTACCTCGACGGGAAGTTCTACTACCATGCATGGCCGGAAGTCATGTTGCGCGGCTGGGTGGCGGCGGACCCCACGTTCGGACAATTCCCCGCCGACGCCTCACACCTGCGCATCGTGACGGGCGGCCTCGCGCGCCAGGCAGAGCTGCTGCGGCTGGTGGGCAATTTGCGCATTCAGGTACTCGACCCCCGATGATCAAGATTTCGAAGCTCGTGAAGCAGTACGGCGATTTCACCGCGGTGGACGGCGTGGATCTCGACGTCCCGCGCGGAGAACTCTTCGGGTTCCTGGGGCCCAACGGCGCCGGCAAAACCACGACTCTGCGCATGATCGCGGGCATCTTGCGGCCAACCAGCGGCACCGTCCAGATCGGCGGCGTGGACATCGCGAAGGACCCGATCGCGGCGAAGATGAAGCTCGGCTTCATCCCGGATCGCCCCTTCATCTACGAAAAGCTGACGGGCGGCGAGTTCCTGCGGTTCGTCGCCGGGTTGTACGACCAGGAAGGCGCCCAGGTGGAGCATCGTGCACGCGAGTTGCTGGCGCTGTTCGACCTGGAGGAGTGGCGCGACGAACTCGTGGAGAGCTACAGCCACGGCATGCGTCAGAAGCTCATCATCTCCAGCGCCTTCGTGCACCGGCCCGAGGTGATCGTGGTCGACGAGCCGATGGTGGGCCTCGACCCGAAGGCAGCACGCATCCTCAAGGATCTCTTCCGCGAGTACACGAACCGCGGCCACACGATCATGATGTCGACGCACTCCCTGGAAGTGGCGGAGTCGCTGTGCCATCGCATCGGCATCATCCAGGCCGGAAAGATCCGCGCGCTGGGAACGATGGCGGACTTGCACGGCACGGCCGCCGGCAGTGGCGGCCTCGAAGACATCTTTCTCAAGCTCACCGGCGAGAACGCTGCGCGCGCGTTGGTGGACGTCCTCGATGCCTGAGACGGCCGCGGCGGCCCACCCGGCACTGCACGACGGGGCGCGCCCCGATCCGTCGCTGTGGCATCTGCTATGGCCCAAATGGCTCACGGCCCGTGCACGCGGCACGGGCGAGAAGCGCGGCCGCGGTGCGCGGCTCACCATCCTCGCGGTGTTCGGGTTTCTCTTCTGGTCGTTCGTGTTCGGCGTCCTATACCGCTTGCTCCTGTACTTCCGCGGCGTCGAAGAAATCGGGCCGCTGCTCGCAGGCAAGCTGCTGGGCCTGCTGCTCGTTGGATTCTTTTCGATCCTGTTGCTGTCCAACGTGATCACGGCGCTGTCGAGCTTCTTCCTGGCAAAGGACCTGGACCTGCTCGTGGCCGGTCCGGTGGATTGGCTGAGGGTCTATCTCGCGAAGCTCGTCGAGACAGTCTTGAACTCGAGCTGGATGGTGGTCTTGATGGCGATTCCGATGTTCGCGGCGTACGGGATCGCGTACAAAGGAGGCTGGTGGTTCCCTGTAGTAGCCGCGGCAGTGCTGATCCCGCTGCTCATCATCCCGGGCGTGATCGGCAGCGCGGTAACGCTCACCCTCGTGAACGTGTTTCCGGCGCGGCGCACGCGCGACATCCTGAGCGTCATCGCCGTGCTGACCGCCGGCGGCATCGTGCTGCTGTTCCGCATCGTGCGACCCGAACGTCTCGCGCGACCCGAAGGCTTCCGGTCGCTGGTGGACTTCGTGACTGTGCTGCGCACACCCACCGCGCCCTACCTGCCCAGCGAGTGGGCACAGAACGCGACGATGAGCTGGCTCCAGTACCGGCTGGATTACCTGCCGTTCTACATGCTATGGACGACGGCAGCCGCCGCGGTCGTCTTCGGCGCCCTGCTGCATCGGACGCTGTACCTCAAGGGCTTCAGCAAAGCGCAGGAAAGCTCGGCGCGGTGGGCGCGCGCCGGCATGTTCCCGGGCGTTGCCAGCCGGATTCTCAGCCCGCTCGGCATCCTGCGCCGGGAACTGGTGCTCAAGGAACTGCGGTTGTTCTTCCGCGACACCACGCAGTGGTCACAGCTGATCCTGCTCGCGGTGCTCGTCGTTGTGTACGTCTTCAACATCAAGTTCCTGCCGCTGCGCGGCGAGGGCATCACGTTCTTCCTGTTGAACGTGGTTCCGTTCCTGAACCTCGTCTTGGCCGGTTTCGTGCTGGCGTCGGTCGCGGCGCGGTTCATTTTCCCAGGCGTCAGTCTCGAAGGCCGGACGCTGTGGCTGCTGCGGTCGAGTCCGATGTCGATGGCCGACCTGCTGTGGTCCAAGTTCTGGGTGGGCACGACGCCACTGCTGGTGCTCGCCGTGGCCATCGTGGGCGTCACGGATTACCTGCTGGCGGTGGCGCCGTTCATGTTCGCGGTGTCGGTGCTGACCATCATCGCGATGACCTTCGCGGTATCGGGCCTGGCGGTCGGTTTTGGCACGATGTTTCCACAGTTCGAAACCGAGAACGCCGCGCAGATTCCGACGTCGTTCGGCGGCCTGCTGTTCATGATGAGTGCCATCGCCGTGATCGGCGTCGTCGTCATCCTGGAGGCGCGGCCCGTCTACAGCTATCTCCGCTTTCAGACCTTTGGCGAACAGTTTGATTCGCTGGAGATGGGCATCGGATTCGGCCTGGCCGCACTCCTGTGCGGTGTCGCGACCGTGGTGCCGATCCGGATCGCGCGAACCCGGCTCGAAAACGTTGAGCGGTAGCTAGACAGCGGCGCCGAGCGCCGCGCCGCAGGTGGAGCAGTACAGCGCGTCGCTTTCCGGACGCACGCCGCACGTGCGGCACTCGCGGTGCGATTCCCGCAGGACTCGCACCCTGGCTTCAATCGGATCCAACTCCGCGGCCGGCTGCGACGCGGGGGCGGTCGATGCCGACGCGCGCATTTCGCGCACCGCGCGCGCACCGTAGTCGCGGCGCAACTCCGTGTAGTCGGCGTCCGAGAGCTTGCCGGTTGCCCGGTCGAACTCGATCTCGCGCAGCGCCCGAATCGCGCTGTCGTCCGCGCGTTCCCGAACGACAGCTCGCGTCACGGCGCGCCGCCGAACGTCGAAGAACAGCGGATACAGCACGAACGCCACAGAACCGACGGCCAGCAGCGTCCCGAGTACCAGCGCCATGGGGTGGCCGTTCACTCGTCGTCCCTCACGGCGGCGTCGAGGCGGGCCAACTCTTCCGGCGACGCGTCGATACCTGGGGCGCCGGGCGTCACGGCGGCCGCAACTGGGCGGCCGAGCCCGCGGATGACGTAGAGCAACGCGATGGCGCCGATCGCGATGCCGACGCTGGGCAACACGTAGCCAACGATGTTGAATCCCACCTTCGGTGGCGCCATGAGCACGCGATCGCCGTACGCGCTCACCAGCGTGTCGGTGATTTCACGCGCGTCGTAGCCGCCAGCGACCATGGCCATGATGTCGCGGTGCATCGCCGGCGACACTTGGCACGAAAAATCCGTGGTTCGACAGGTGAACACATCCAGCGTGCAACCGCACTGGCAACGGATCCGGTGTTCGAGCGCATCGCGCTCATCCGGCGTCATCGACGGAACCGCGCCGGGCTTTGGCGGCAGACTGATGGAACGCCATGCCCCTTGATCCATCGCGAACAGGTTGCCCGAATCCTGCCGCGCCGGCGCGGCCTGCTGCTGCGCACCGATGGCCCGCGCGACGACGACCCCGATCGCGGCGCCTGCGGCCGCGATCCACTGACGCCGCGGGATCACGCGACGCCCGCGAACTCGTCGGGGGCCGGCTTGAGTTCCGCGGCGTATCCCGCCTGCCGGCGACGCTCGGCCTGCGGCCACATCACGATCAGTCCGCCCAGCGCCATGAGCTCGGCGCCCCACCACACCCAGACCACGAGCGGGTTGAACGTGATGCGCAATTCGGCGTCGTCGCCGCGGACGCCAGCCAACACGACGTACACATCCTGGCGCATCGAGGACTTGATGCCCACTTCGGTGGACGGCTCGAAGGTGGGCTGGCGCTGCGAGTCGAAATACTGGCGCTTCTCGGTCTTGATGAGGCCCATCGGACTGCCGTCACGCCACGCCTCCAGCGCCACGGCGGTGATCTCGCGATTGAGGGCCAGCGATGTGGACACGCCCTGGCTGACGAAGCGCCACCGCGCGCCAAACGGATCCGTCGTCTCGAACGACTGGCCGGCCGCGAGGCTGACATCGTTCTCGCGCTTGAACGCCATCCCGGCGAATGCGCCGAACAGGAAGACAATGCCCGCGTGCACGATGTAGCCGCCGTAGCGTCGACGATTCCGGCTGACGAGCCGTACGAGGGCTGTCACGAAACCTTCACCATGCAACGACCGGCGCGCGCCGATTCCCTTCCAGAATTCCTGCACGATCGTGCCGCCCACGAAGGCCGCGAGCCCGTACGCGATCAATGCATTCGTGTGGCGCATCCCGAGCACGAGCAGCAGCACCACGACGCTGATGCCGGCCGCCGACGGCCCGAGGAACTGGCGCCGCAGGTTCGAGAGCGACGCCTTGCGCCAGGCGATCAGGGGCCCAATGCCGGTCAGGAGCAGGAGCAGCAGACCTAGCGGAATGTTTACCGCGTTGAAGAACGGCGGACCCACCGTGATCTTGTTGCCGCGCACCCATTCGCTGAGGATCGGGAACAGCGTTCCCCACAGCACGGAGAACGCGATGCCCACGAAGAGCAGGTTGTTGTAGAGGAACGCCGCCTCGCGGCTCACCATGCTCTCGAGACCCGCCTTGGCCTCAAGATCCTTGAGGCGCGTGGCGACGAGATACGCGGTCACGGCCGTTGACGCCACGATGAAGGCCGCGAACCAGCCGCCGATCGGCGACTGCGCAAACGAGTGGACGCTCTCAATGATGCCGCTGCGCGTGATGAACGTGCCGAGGATCGACAACAGGAACGTCGTCACCACGAGCGTGACGTTCCATTTGCGCAGCATTCCGCGTTTTTCCTGGATCATGATGGAATGCAGGAACGCGGTGCCCGTGAGCCACGGCAGGAAAGATGCGTTCTCGACCGGATCCCACGCCCAGTAGCCGCCCCAGCCAAGCTCCACGTACGCCCACCACATACCGAGCGTGATGCCAATCGTGAGGAAGAACCACGACACCAGCGACCATCGGCGCACCGACGCGAGCCAGTCGGCGTCGAGCCGACGCGTGACGAGCGCCGCGATCGCAAACGCGAACGGAACCGCCGTCGACACGTAGCCCAGGTAGAGCGTGGGCGGATGGATGGCCATGCCGGGATTCTGGAGCTGTGGGTTCATCCCGCGGCCATCCACCGGCAGCCAATCGAGTCGCACGAACGGGTTGGCCTTGAACGCGATGGTCGCCAGGAAGAAGACCAGCACGATCGCCAGCGTGCCCGTCACCCAGGGCATCATCTCGCGATTGCGGTCACGGTTGGTCCAGACGGCTATCGCGCTGAATACGGAGAGGATCAGGGCCCAGAAAAGCATCGAGCCGGCCTGCCCGCTCCAGAATGCCGCAAACACGTACACGTTCGGCATGTTGGCGCTGATCTGGCTCGCCACGTACGACAGCGAAAAGTCGCGCGATAACAGCGCGGTCCAGAGCCCCACCGACGCGAGCATCGTGAACCCGGTGGCTGCGTAGGAGGCGCGCTCGCCACTCAGGATCAGTTCATCGCGACGGCCGTGGCCGCCGGCGAACGAAACAGTGGCAGCCCAGACCGCCATCAAGAGCGCGATCCAGAGCGAAAGCTCGCCGACGACGATCACGCGCCTTGCTTGGCCGAGCCGCGGTACCCGGGAGTGTCCTTGTACTTCTCCGGAGCGTTCTCGTAGCGCGACGCGCACTTGGCCAGCAACGTCGTCGCGTGGAACGTGCCATCCTGACCCATGCGCCCTTCTACCACGACGTCCACGCCATCGGTGAACGTGTCGGGAGCGATGCCGCGATAGATCACGGGATAGCTCTTGGCGCCGTCGGTGACGACAAAGGCGTACTCGCGCCCACCGGCCTCTCGCCGGATCGAGCCCGGGACCACGCGCGCGCCGAGCTTGAGGCCCACGCCGTGAAACAAGGCATCGGACGAGAGCTTGGTCGCGAGCTCGGTGGGTGTCAGGTAATAGACGCCCGTAGCGCTGATGGAACTCGCCATGAGGTAGCCAGCGGTCGCCAGGACCATTCCGGCGCCGACAAGAAACTTGGTGCGCGGCTTCATGTCACCGTCAAATATGAGTTAGCGCGAGCGATTAAGTAACGCCGCCGCCGAGGCGGCACCGGCGCCGTCCCAGATGAGATCGGCCACGCTGAACGGCCGGCCGACGCGACGGTCACGCAGCTCTTTCCAGATACCCACGGTCACCGCACCGGCGGCGCCGGCGGCTTGCGCGCTGGAACGCTGAACGCCGGCCGAACGCGCAATGGAGAATGCCGCGCTGTGCACGAGCGCCGACATCAGGAAGTGCTTGAGCTTGTCGGCGCCGAACCACGACCCGCCCGGCGGTGCTGCCACCGTCGCTGCGAGAAGGGCGCACACCGCGGCGCGCGGCCAAGCGCTCATGGCTCCCCGCTCCGGGCCCAATGCAACGCCGCCTTCACCGCGCGACTCCAATCGTGACGCTGCGCGCGCACGCCCGCGGTAGGCCCTCGAGAGCACGCTACCGTCCTGCGCCACGACCAGGCAGGTGACACCGGTGGTGCCTTCGTCGATCGCGAGGACGGCGCGCTGGGCCTTCACGCCGAGAAGGTAATGCGCAGACTCGGCGGCGCAGGAACGGCCGGGTAGATTCGAAAACCCGAGACTGCAAACCGCAGCTGGACTGACCGCGGAGCCCCCCCATGGCCTACGAATTCATCACATACTCCGTCGCCGATCGCATCGCGACTATCACGGTCAACCGGCCTGACAAGCTCAATGCGCTGAACGACGCGACCATGGCTGAGCTGGGCAACGCGATCGACGCGGCCCGGGAAGACAGGGATGTTGGTGGCGTGATAGTGACTGGTTGCGGCCGCGCCTTCGTCGCAGGCGCAGATATCGCGGAGCTGCAGGCGAAGACGGCACGGGAGGCCGCCACCATGGCTCGTAGAGGCCAGAAAGTGTTCTCGCTCTTCGAGACGGCGTCGATGCCCGTTATTGCGGCAGTAAACGGGTTTGCGCTCGGCGGCGGCTGTGAACTGGCGCTATGCTGTCATGTTCGCATCGCCTCGGAGAATGCCAAGTTCGGGCAACCGGAGGTGAAGCTCGGCACGATTCCTGGCTATGGTGGCACGCAGCGTCTGGCGCGCCTGATCGGTCGCGGACGGGCCCTGCAGTTGCTGATGACCGGCGAGATTATTGACGCCGCCGAGGCATACCGGATCGGGCTCGTGAACCGCGTGGTGCCGGCGTCTGAGTCCGTGGTGGACGCAGCCCGGACCATGATGAAGCAGATGCTCGCCAATGGCCCGTTGGCGCTGATGGAGTGCATCGACGCCGTGAACCAGGGAGCGGACCTGGATCTCACGGCGGCGCTGGCGCTGGAGGCCGAGAAGTTCGGGTGGCTGGCGAAGACCGCTGATATGCAGGAAGGCACTGCCGCCTTCCTGGAAAAGCGGCCACCCGTTTTTCGCGGCGAATAGAAGTCCGGGGTGACCATCGTGCCTGACGCGCGTGCGCGCGTGGCGTCGCTGAGTCTGCGCGACTTTCGCAATTTTGCGCGACTGGATCTCGAGATACCTTCGGCGGGCCTCGTGCTCGTGGGGGAAAACGGTGCGGGCAAGACCAACCTGCTGGAGTCACTCTACTATCTGAGCCTGCTGCGCTCGTTTCGCGGAGCGCGCGATGTTGACGTCGTGGCGTTCGGCGCTGGGGGATTCTTCATCGAGGCGGCCGTGCATGTCCACGAGACTCACGAGTATTCCGTGGGCTTTGAAAAGGCGGGTCGACGCAAGCGGGTGCGCCGCGACGGAGTCTCGCTCCAGCGACTGAGCGACGCGCTTGGCGTATTGCCGGCGGTGATGTTTTCACCGAACGACGTGTCGCTGGTGGCTGGCGCGCCGAGTGCGCGAAGGCGATTCCTGGACATCATGCTGGCGCTCAGTTCTCGCGGTTACCTGAACGCGCTGCAGTACTATCGGGCCGCGCTGGAACGGCGGAACGCGGCGCTGCGAGCCGCAACTCGCGGCGGTCTACGCCACGGGTCCGCGATCAAAGCATGGGAGCCCGCGCTGGCCGAGCACGGAGCGCACCTCTGGACGGCGCGGCGCCGCTGGGTGGACGAGATCGCGGAACGGTTCCGGCGTCGGTGTACCGCGATTGGTGAACGCGGCGCCGCGGAGATCCGGTACGAGTCGGCCATTCTACCAACGGACGACTACGCGGCCTCGCTTGTCGCGGCGCTGGCGCAAAGCCGGTCGCACGACCTGAAGCGCGGCAGCACACACGCCGGGCCACACCGTGACGACCTGGCGCTGGTGCTTGATGGACACGAACTGCGATCGTTCGGGTCGGGCGGCCAGCAACGTTCCGCGGCCATCGTGCTGCGATCGCTGGAGGCGGAGACACTGCGGGCGTCGCGCGACGCGGCGCCCGTCTTTCTGCTGGACGATCCCTTCGCTGAGCTGGACGAAGGCCGTGCCCAGCGCGTGTTGGCATTGTTGGGGGATATCGGCCTGGGCCAGACAATTCTTGCCGTTCCGCGCGACTCGGACATTCCGTCCCAGCTCACGTCACTGGAACGGCGCCGCGTCGTGGGCGGACGTTTGGAGTCGGACAGGGTGTCATGACTGAGCGAAAGCGTAAGAGACCGCCGCAAGCCCTGGGCGACGTGATGAGGTCGGTGCTGTCGGATACGAAGATCGGCGATCGCATCCGGCAGGCGCAGGTCATTCCGGACTGGGCGGCGTTGGTGGGTCCGCAGATCGCAAAGGTGACGGAGCCGCTGTCGGTCACTCCGCAGGGCACGCTCTTCGTCGCGGTGCAAACGAACGCCTGGATGACAGAACTTTCGCTGCTGGAACCGGAGTTGTTGAAGAAGCTGAACGTGAAAACCGGGCGCCTGTCCATCAAGCGAATTCGCTGGCAAATCCAGCGCAAATAGGCGGCATCACAGATATCTCGCGACGCCAGTTTTCCACGCGGTTCACGGTGGTATAAACGCTTGGGAATTCGGCGTTTACATTGCGCGAGGGTCGTTGCTTTCAACGTCCGCGCCGGTTAGTTTACTTCGGTTGCGAGTGTGCTGTCCTACGGTATTCCTTCGGTCCCACAATCAAGCGTTTATTCCATGGCGACGCCGATCAACTCGACGGAGCAAGCGGAGCAGGACGTGCCGAAATACGACGCTGGCCAAATCCAGGTTCTGAAGGGTCTCGATGCGGTTCGCAAGCGGCCAGGCATGTACATCGGCTCGACTTCCGAACGCGGACTGCATCACCTCGTGTACGAAGTCGTCGACAACTCGATCGACGAAGCGCTGGCGGGGTACGCGGACAACATCGCGGTCACGATCCACGCCGACAATTCGGTCACCGTGATCGACAACGGACGCGGCATTCCGGTGGACATGCACCCGACGGAGAAGATACCGGGGCTCGAGCTTGCGATGACGGTGCTGCACGCCGGCGGCAAGTTCGATAAGAACACCTACAAGGTGTCCGGGGGCCTGCACGGCGTGGGTGTGTCCGTGGTGAACGCCCTTTCAGAGCAGCTCAAGGTTTCCGTCAAGCGCGGCGGCAAAGAGTGGTATATGGACTTTGCGCGTGGAAAGACGAAGACCAAGCTCAAAGAGCTGAAGGAAGTTGGGAAGAAGGAGCAAGGGACGACGGTCTGGTTCAAGCCGGACAAGGAGATCTTCACGGATCTCGTCTACAAGTGGGATCTGATCGCCACGCGTCTGCGGGAGCTCTCGTTCCTGAACAAGGGTGTAGTGATCTCGCTCAAGGACGAGCGCGAGAAGGGAGGCAAGGAGGAGGTCTTTCACGCCAAGGGTGGCCTGAAGGAATTCGTCCAGCACCTGAACCGCGGCCGCAAAGCGCTGCACCCCGACGTCATCTACCTCGAGACCACGAAGGACGACGTCGGCATCGAGCTCGCGCTGCAGTACAACGACGGCTACAACGACACGACGTTCTCCTTCGTGAACAACATCAACACCCACGAGGGCGGCACCCATCTCACCGGCTTCAAGTCGGCGCTGACGCGCATCATCAACTCGTACGCCACGAAGGGCGGCTTTCTCAAGAAGGCTGATTTCACCCTCAGCGGCGATGATGTGCGTGAAGGCCTGACCGCGGTGTTGTCGGTCAAGGTCCGCGAGCCGCAGTTCGAGGGCCAGACCAAGACCAAGCTCGGCAACTCCGAGGTGGAGTCCGCCGTGAAGTCGGTGGTCGGCGAACTGCTCAGCAGCTATCTGGAGGAGCACCCGCGCTCGGCCAATATCATCGTCGAGAAAGCCGTGAGCGCCGCGCTGGCGCGCGAGGCAGCCCGCAAGGCACGCGACCTCACACGCCGCAAGTCGGCGCTGGATGTGGGCAACCTGCCCGGCAAGCTGGCGGACTGCTCGCTGACGGATCCGGCGCTCTGCGAGCTGTACCTGGTCGAGGGCGACTCGGCCGGCGGCTCGGCCAAGCAGGGCCGCAAGCGCGAGTTTCAGGCGATTCTGCCGCTACGCGGCAAGATCATCAACGTGGAGAAGGCCCGCATCGACAAGGTCTTCGCCAACGAGGAAATCCGGACCATCATCACGGCGATCGGCAGCGGCCTGAAGGAGGACTTCGAGCTGGACAAGGCGCGCTACCACAAGATCATCATCATGACCGATGCGGACGTGGACGGCGCGCACATTCGCACGCTGCTGCTCACGTTCTTCTACCGGCAGATGCCGGAGCTCATCGAGGCCGGATTCATCTACATCGCGCAGCCGCCGCTGTTCCGCGTGGCCAAGGGGAAAGAGGAGCACTACGCCTTTGACCTCAAGGAGCGCGACGAGATCATGAAGCGGCTGGGTGGCGGAAAGGACAAGGAGAACGGTGACGGCAAGGCCGGCCTCCACGTGCAGCGTTACAAGGGCTTGGGCGAGATGAACGCCGACCAGCTCTTCGAGACGACCATGGACCCGGAGCGCCGCACGCTGCTCAAGGTCAACATCCACGACGCCGTTCAGGCGAACGAGATGTTCGAGAAGCTCATGGGCGACGAGGTGGAGCCGCGGCGTCTCTTTATCGAAGAAAACGCGAAATTCGCGTCGAATCTCGATATCTGAAGAACGGCCGTACTGTTGAAGAAGGGCCCGGCTGAAGCTGTCAGCCGGGCCCTTCTTCTGTACTATGAAACTGACGGTACGCTACAGAGGGTGTTTCTTGTCCAAGCCCTGCGAGAGCCGCAACAACTGCTTGCCAATGGCAACGTGCGCAGCGATCAGGGCCAGAAGGACGCCTCCAACCGAGATCCAACTGACCAGCGTGTTGGTCATGTCCAGGCCGGCGCCGCGGGTTGGCGCCGTGAGCACGATGAATCCGACGTACGCGGCGCTCATACCGGCGATAGCGCCGTAGGCGCCCAGACCTGCGAGTCGTGCCATCTGATCCAGTTTCAGCATTTCGTCTCCAAGGTCAGAGCGTCTCAACGCCGTTTCGGCTGATTCTGTGCGATACCAGTTTAAGTGGTGGCTCGGCTTCGTCCGCAATGGTAATCGCGGCGTCCAGCACGGAGCGACCGGCCTCGATTCCGGCGTCGTCGCGCGCATGGATCACCGCGAGTGGTTGGCCGGCCTCGACGCGGTCGCCCGGTTTGACGTGAATCACGAAGCCGACGGCCGCGTCGATCGTGTCCGACATGACTTTGCGACCGCCACCGAGCTCGATGATCCCGCGACCAATGGCACGGGGTTCGACCCGCGACACGAAGCCGGCGCGCCGGGCCGCGTAGGTCTCGCGCGCCGGCGCCTGAGGCAGCCTTGACGTGTCGTCCAGGACCGCCGGATCGCCACCCTGCCGCTCGACGACTTTACGGAACCGTGCCAGCGCCTTGCCGGAGGAAAGCGCCGCGTTTAGATCGGTTCGCGCCGCACTTGCATCGCTCGCGACGCGCGCCAAGACGAGCATTTCGGCGCCCAGGGCCAGCGTGACCTCCATCAGGTCGGCAGGACCCTCGCCCTTGAGCGCCGTGATCGCCTCCTCGACCTCGAGCGCGTGGCCGCAGGCGCGGCCCAACGGCCGGTCCATTGCGGTCACCACGGCCACCACGGGGCAGCCGTGGCCCTCCCCCAAGTGAATCATCTCGTTGGCCAGCGCCACCTCCTGCTCGAACGACGTGAGGAATGCGCCGCTCCCGCGCTTGATGTCGATCACGAGGCCGGTCAGGTCCTCGGCGAGTTTCTTGCTCATGATGCTGGAGGCGATGAGCGGGATGGACTCGACGGTAGACGTGGCATCGCGCAACGCGTAGAGCTTGCGGTCCGCGGGCGCGATCTCGTCGGTCTGGCCCATCAGCGCACACCCCAGGTCCTCGATCTGCGCTCGCGCCTCCGCGAGCGACAGGTTGGTGCGCATCCCCGGGATGGACTCGAGTTTGTCCAGCGTGCCGCCGGTGTGACCCAGCCCGCGCCCGGACACCATCGGCACGGCGATGCCGAGCGACGCCACGAGCGGCGCCAGCACGATGGAGACCTTGTCCCCAACTCCGCCAATGGAGTGCTTGTCGACCCGCGGCACGCCGAGGCTGGCGAGGTCGAACCGCGACCCGGAATTGAGCATCGCGTCGGTAAGCGCGCTCGTTTCCGTGCGATCCAGGCCTCGCAGGAAGCACGCCATGAGAAACGCGGACATTTGGTAGTCCGTCACGGCGCCGGCTGTGTACTGCATGACCAGCGTGCGCCACTCCCCGGCGTCCAGGCGCCCGCCGTCCCGTTTCCGCTCTATAAGTCTGTGTACAAGCATTGACCGCCTTGCGGGGTAGCTCTATCGTAGGCCGTCGTCCTGGGACGCGCGCCCTCCCTCACCTCTCGTGGAACCCTTGCCATGAAAATGCGCTTCGCGCTGGTTGCAACGATAGTCACTTCCCTCTCACTCACGTTCGCGCCGCTCTACGCATGCGCCGCGCAGTCCGCGGCGGAACATATCGCGCTCGGCGACCGCGACCACGCCGCCGGCAAGTCGGTGGAGGCGCTGCGCCACTACCAAGCGGCCATCACGGCCGACGCCAACAACGGCGAAGCCCTCTGGCGCGCCTCGCGCGAGGTGGTGGACCTGGGTGAGTTCGACGACGCGCGGCGCGACAGCCTGTACAAGGTGGGCGAGCAGTTCGCACGGCAGGCGGTGGCTGCATCGCCGAATTCGGCGTTGGCGCACTTTGCGCTCGCCAAGGCCATTGGCCGTCATGCCCTCACGCTGGGGACGCGTGATCGCGTGAAATTCGCCGGCGAGGTGCGTCAGGAAGCGCTCGAGTCCATCCGCATCGACTCCATCAATCCCGGCGCACTGCACGTGATGGGAATGTGGCACGCAAATATCATGCGCTTGAGCGGCATCTCGCGCTTCCTGGCCAAGAACCTCCTGGGCGGAAAGACGTTCGGCGAAGCCAACTGGGACGACGCCGCCAAATCACTGGAGCGCGCGTCGGCGCTGGAGCCGGATCGCATCACCCACGCGTTGGACCTGGCCGGCGTCTATCGCGACAAAGGCGACAAGGCCAAGGCCAGAGAGCAGTTTCAGCGCGCACTGGGTCTCAAAGCGGTGGAGTACAACGACAAGAGCTATCAGAAGCAGGCCGAGAAGGAGCTGGCCGAAATAAAATGACCGGTGACTAGTGACTGGTGACTGGTCACTGCCGCCAATCGATGCCATGACATGACCAAGTTTGACCCCGCGCTCTCCGCGCGGGCGGCCGCGCTGCGAGAGAAGATCGAGCGAGCCGGCTACGAGTACTACGTGCTGGACCGGCCGAGTCTGTCGGACGCCGAGTACGACAAGCTGTTTCACGAACTCAAGGCGCTGGAGGCGAAGCATCCCACGCTTCGCACCGCGGACTCGCCGACGCTGCGCGTGGGCGCCGAACCGCAGTCCGCGCTCGCCAAGCACACGCATCTCGTGCCGATGCTGTCGCTCGCCAACGCCTTCACGGTGGAGGACCTCGCGCAGTGGGAAGAGCGCATCGTGAAGCTGGGCGGCGAGAAGGTGCGCAAGTCCGGCTACGTCTGCGAGCTCAAGATCGATGGCGCCGCAGTGAGCCTCACCTATGAAGCAGGCGTTCTTGTGGCCGGCGCAACCCGCGGCAATGGTGTGATCGGCGAAAACGTAACGCCAAACCTGCGGACAATTCGCGACATCCCGCTGCGGTTGCGCGGCACGGGATACCCGCGCGACATGGAGGTGCGCGGTGAGGTCTACATGCCGTTCAGCGGGTTCGAGAAGATGAACGAAAAGCGCGTGAGAGCCGGCGAGCCCGTGTTCGCGAATCCACGCAACTCAGCCGCTGGCGCGCTGCGCCAGCTGGATCCCGCGGTGTCCGCCACGCGACCGCTGCGATTCTACGCGTATCAGGTGGCGTTGCGGGACGGCGGAGTGCCCGCGCGCGAACAGGTGAAGCTGCTGGAGTCGCTGGAAAGCTGGGGCCTGCCGGTGGCTCCGCATTACGCGATGGCCAGGACGCTGGCCGACGTGCATGCGTGGGCCGAGCACGTGGAGCATCACGTGCGGTCCTCGTTGGACTTCGGAATCGACGGCGGCGTAGTGAAGGTGAACGACATGCGCCTGTGGGCCGACTTGGGGGTGGTGGGCGGCCGCGAGCCGCGCTACGCGATTGCGCGAAAATTCGCGCCGGACATCGCCGAGACGAAGCTGCTCAAGATCGAGATCAACGTCGGGCGAACGGGTTCGTTGAATCCGTGGGCGTTACTCGCAGCGGTCGAGATTGGCGGCACCACTGTTGAGAAGGCGACGCTGCACAACTTCGAGTTGATTCGCGACAAGGACCTGCGCGAAGGCGACATAGTGCAGGTGAAGCGGGCAGGCGAAGTGATTCCTCAGGTCATTGGCCCGGTTCCCGACAAGCGCGACAAGAAACGGCCACCGAAGCCGTTCGAGCCCCCGACCAGGTGCCCGTCGTGCGGATCGAAGGTCGAGGCCGGCGCCGAACGCGGAATGCTCTACTGCCTTAACGCGAATTGTCCGGCGCAGCGGCTCGAAGCCATTTGGCATTTCGCCGGACGCGCGGCGATGGACATCCGCGGCCTGGGCTACGAGCGCATTCAGCAGTTCATCGAGCAGGATCTCGTGCGCGACGTGGCCGACTTATATGACTTGGCGCCGGGGAAGCTCTTGAAACTGGAGCGGTTCGCGGAGAAGAGCGCGACCGCACTCGTGGAGGCAATCGAGGCGTCCAGGCAGCAGCCGTTCTCACGGCTGCTTTTCGGGCTTGGTATCGAGAGCGTGGGCGAGATCGCCGCCAAACAATTGGCGCGCCACTTCGGCACCATGGACGAATTGGCCAAAGCGAGCCTGGACGACCTGCTGGCGATCCACGGCATGGGGGAGACGATCGCGAAGTCCGTGACGGACTGGTTTGGGCGGGCCGCGTCGCGGCGGCTCGTCGAGAAGCTGCGCCGGCGGGGCCTGACGTTCGACGAGCCGCGACCGAAGTCGTCCGGAGCCCTCAAAGGCAAGACAGTGGTGCTGACGGGCACGCTGGAAACATTGTCGCGTGAGCAAGCCACGGAGTTGATCGAAGCCAATGGCGGCAAGGTGACGAGCGGCGTCTCGAAGAGCACGTCATTCCTGGTGGCCGGCGCAGAAGCAGGCAGCAAGCTGGAGAAAGCACGGGCACTCGGTGTTAAGATCATGGACGAGCGAGAACTGTTGAAACTCATCACGGCGGGCGCCGACTAACCCGCGAGGACTCCGCCCCAGTGGATCTTCCGAGCAACGCGATGGTGGGTCTGACACGCGAAGGACTGGTTGCGCTGCGTTCGGCGCTGTGGCGTGATGCCGCGGCCAACGCACCGGCGTGGCTTCAGGAAGCCGGATATGCGAGCGGACCGTCCATGTATCAGGCGTTCGTGAACTGGTGCGCCGCGCAGGGCTATGGCGCACCAGAGGAGGTCGCGGCGGCAAACTTCCAGCAGCTCGCGGCGGCGTACTTCACAGAGCTGGGCTGGGGTGCGGTCGCTGTTTCCACGATCAGCGACGCTGTGCTCACGGTGGACGCCGAGAATTGGGCCGAAGCGGACCCGGCGAGCGCGATGCAGTTCCCGGGCTGCTACCTGTCCAGCGGAATGCTGGCGGACTTCTTCGGGCGACTGGGCGGGGCGCAGCTCGCCTCAATGGAAGTCGAGTGCCGGAGCATGGGGCATGCGCACTGCCGGTTCATCCTGGGTAGCGCGGAGACCATTCAGCACGTGTACGACTCGATGACCCAGGGCATTCAATACGAGCAGGCGCTTTCGCAAATGGCCTGAAGGTGGCGCTGTAAGATACAGTGCAATATATTGATCTGTAACTGTGTTACGTTCTATTTTATTGCACTGTATATGAAATCCAACGTCACCAATGTCCTGCCCCTAACCGTCAAGCGTTCGCTGGCGAAATTCGGTCACGACATCGCCACCGCTCGTCGCAAACGCGGCCTCACCACCATCGTAATGGCCGAGCGGATGGGAGTCGCCAAGAACACGTACCTGCGCGTGGAACGTGGCGACGCCGGCGTAGGACTCGGGGCGTACGCGATGGCCCTATTCGTGTTGGGACTTGGCGAACCGCTGGCCACGCTCGTCGATGCCAGCCGCGACGACACCGGACTGCTCCTGGACGTGGCGCGTCTCCCCAAGCGCGTTCGTATGAAGCGGACGGACCCACCACCGAGCGGAAAGCCATGACGCGAAGCGTGGACGTCGTCATCGGTGAGGACGCCCCGACGCTGGTAGGGACTGTGCGATACGAGAAACAAGGGCATCGCGAACACGCCAGCTTTGCGTACGACGCCGCGTGGTTGGCGAATCCCGCGCGGTTCGCGCTCGGCCCAACACTGCCGCTGGGGCCCGGTCCGCAGTTCCATCGCCGATCGGCGGAAGGCTCGGTCTTTCCCGGGCCGATCGCTGATACCGAGCCGGACGGTTGGGGCAAGCGCGTCATTCTGCGTGACCACGTCAAGCGTCGCGAGGCAAGTCTTCGAGTGCATACGCCGAACACGGCGTCGGGTGGCGCGCTCACCGCGCTCGACCTCCTGCTGGCAGTCGACGACGCCAATCGCGTAGGCGCGCTACGGTTTCGCGACGAGCAAGGCGTCCTTCAGCGTTCAAGCTGGCCCGGAGAACGGACCACGCCGCCGCTCATCGAACTGGGCCAACTACTCGGCGCTGCGCGCGCCGTTGAAGCCAATGAAGAGACGGCATCGGACCTCGCATACTTGCTGGGCAGAGGCACATCACTCGGCGGACTACGGCCCAAGTGCTCGGTCGTCGACGACGATGGAGCGCTGGCCATCGGAAAGTTTCCGAGTCTTCAAGACGACCACGCCGTGACCAAGGGCGAAGTGCTGGCGCTGACACTGGCGCGTGCCGCCGGGATCAGGGCTGCCGCCGCGCGACTGATCGAGAGCGACGGCGCTTTCGTGGCGCTCATACGACGATTCGACCGCCGCGCGAACGGTGGGGGTCGTGTGATGTACGTCTCGGCCGCCACGATGCTGGGCGTGGATGCGACGACGACAGATGAACACGCCTACACAGAAATCGCGGACGCCATTCGCGTACACAGCGCCGACGCCAAGGCCGATCTCGAAGAACTGTGGCGCCGAATCGCTTTTTCGGTGCTCATCACCAATACGGACGACCACCTGCGAAATCACGGCTTCCTGCACGTGGACCGCTCGCTTTGGCAACTGTCGCCCGCGTTCGACATCAATCCGTCACCGGGGCGCGTGCGGGAACTCAAGACGTGGATCTCGCCCGATGCTGGTCCGGCAATGAGCGTGGATGGATTGTGGTCGGTGCGGGCGTACTTCGGCCTCTCGGTTCCACGAGCGCAGGAGATCCTGCGTACCGTGGTGCGCGCCGTGGATGGTTGGCGGGAAACAGGTACCGCGTTGAGGATGACAGCGCGCGAACTCGATGCGTTCGCGGAAGCGTTCGAGCATCCGGAGCGAGAGGCGGCGCACAACCTGAGCTAGTACTTACTTGACATAAAAACCGTTATGCAGTACAATGCGGCGCCTTCGGG
>ERZ1292623.1019-Hain-H51-01um-R1-1019-length-27900-cov-6_pt1 | contig 27900 bp, 32 predicted proteins | sample MGYA00564398_ERZ1292623 | MGnify/ENA primary metagenome ERZ1292623 (study PRJEB36523, sample SAMEA6512633) | groundwater metagenome | collected 2019-01-07 | study: AquaDiva: Metagenomics assemblies of 32 groundwater samples | reverse complement strand
AAGCCACGTTGATCGGCTGACGGAATTTTCGGCGGTTCCGGCTTAGAACCCCTATTATCTGCGGCGCCTGACGGGCGCCGACCGGCCCGAGCACCGTCCCCAATGCCCCTTCTTTCGCGAGCAGGCGACCAATCGCATTTCGGAGATCCGCACGCCCCATTCGCCGGCCGATCCTCCGGAAGGCTATTTCGAAGTGCTGCGGCCAGCCCCTGAGAAGCTCGCGCAAAAGCCGCAGGCCGACAGTATCGACGACAGGACGCGAAATGCGACGGTGCCGCGTCTCGCCCGCCTTCTCTGGCGGCTTATGACCCTGGCCGGTGTCTATCGCACGCCGCCGGTTGGAGCGGAGGCGCCCGAACGCTCTATCGCGCAAGAATTCAGGGCCCTGAGCGCGGCGGCCGCGCGGATCGAGCTTGCACCCGGCATCGAGCTCGGCCGCGCCTTTTGGACACACGCCCGTCCCTTTCACAGCAACCGCGTGTTCGCAGGCCTGCGCGCGCTATCCCATCAGTGGCCACCTGGTCACGCGCCGCAGGCCTTCCTCGCGGTCTATGCGACAGCGGTGCAGGGTGCGACCATCCATGTCGCGGGCGCGGAGCCGCTGGTGCTCGCCAATCGGGTGCAGTCCCCATCGATCCGCGGCAACCCGATCAAAGGTCCTTACCTGGTGCTGGTCGTGGTCGGCGAATATCCCGAGGCCGACGGCTATGCGGCGCTGCGCGCCTATGCGCAGCCCATCCTCTCAGGCCAGCGTTTCGTGCCGGTTGCCTCCGAATTCGAGCGATCTCTTTATCGCGGCCTGCTCGACGCGCGACGCGCGCTTGATCGTCTCGGCATCGACCTGGTGATCGAAAAGCCGCTCTTCGACCAGTTGACCCCCCAAGGCCCCTGTCGGCCCGACTTCCTGCTTGAAGCGCAATCGAGGGAGACCGGCGAGACCCGGCAGCTGGTCGTTGCGGCGCAGAGCGCGCTCGGCGAGAACTATCTGGCGGTGAAAGCCGCCATTCATCCGCGCCTGGAGACGATCGCGCCGCTGATTAGCCTCGGGCCTGACGCGCTCGAACGCGGCGCCGTACCGGATATCGTGCGAACCGCCTTAGGCCTGTGAGCCCGGCGCATCAGACAATTGTGATGCGGCAAGCGCGCCCCTCTGCTCAGGACCAGCGGAGCGTCGCGGCAAACCATGCCACGATGCACAAGGTGACCGGCGTCGACAGCAAATAGAGTTTCTGCCAGCGCCACCAGGTCCGCGGCAGGAACAATGCCGCTCGTACACCGTGGATCTGGCGCCAGGCACGTTCCTGAACCAGCTGTCCGAGAAGCACGGCGACCGACAGCGAAACCGCGAGCGCGCAGCACAGGCCGACGCCAACGTAAATCGCAAGCCAATTGGCAATTTCCATCTGCGTCAACTGCGCCATGATTCTCTATGTCTTTCTTGCCATGTCCAGTACGCGCTTGAGACGACACCTGTTCCCGCGCGTTCGACACTTCCTAGCACAAGCATATTGGCAAATGGTTTAGCTCCAAAATGGTCTTAATTCAGCCTGTTGAACCCGCTCATTCTTTGCCCATCTTGCCTCGAGGGTGAATGAAGGCCGCACGGGGTGCCTGAAGCGTCGCGGGTTCGTGCGGAATCCCACGAAAGGCAACGGTTCAAGGGCGAAGAAGGCTGTGCTGGCTACGGTATTGGTGATCGTCTTCCAGGGGACGGAAAAGGTGGGCATCTATGACGATCAGCCAGCGGCCAGCGCGGCCTTGTGGAGCTTCGTCGACGCGCATTGGGACGAGGCGCACCATGGTCCCGCGCCAGAAGCCAGGAGCGAGGCGCATCTGAACCTCTTCTTTGCCGGAGAGGGCGATAGCTATGTCATCGCGGAGGCGGATCTGGGCGACGCAGCGCAAGCGCTCGGCTCGCCGCTATAAGCAAGTTCGATCCAACGATCTCGAAGTCTGTGTGATGTCTGATACATCATAAGTGCTACTTCACATTTGAAAAAGAGATTGTATATCCGTTGTGGCTGTTCATTTGCTGTCAGCCCGCTTTCGAACCTTGCCGCTATCGGCCAGCAGCGAGAATGACCGTGCCTGACTTCATCCGAACGCCGTTCGGTCCCCGCGATCGTCCGGCCCGCACGCTGGACCGCTGATGCCAAAACGGAGAGACTGCGCTCTGCCCGAAACGCTGGGTGCCGCCGCGCTGCGGGGCCTGCGCGGCCGCTGTCCGCGCTGCGGCGACGCGCGGTTATTCCACCGGTTTCTTAAACCTGTGGCCGTCTGCGCACGCTGCGGCCAGGACTGGAGCCATCAACGCGCGGACGACTTCCCGGCCTATGTGGCGATCATCGTGACCGGTCACCTCATGGCGCCCTTCATCATCGCGCTGGCCCGCGATTTCGCGCTCTCGGTCACCGCCATGATGGCAATCATCGTACCGCTGGCGCTTGTTCTGCTCCTTGGCCTGTTGCAGCCCGCCAAAGGCGCGATCATCGCGTTGCAATGGTGGTGGGGCATGCATGGGTTCGTAAGGGAGCGTCCTGAACCGTCCGCCAAGTCCGGGGATGGCCTGCCTTGAACGGAATGAAGCACGCATCTCGGCCCTCCCCCCGCTAATTGCAAAGCAAGTTGATCGCTGATGGGCGGACGAGGGAGCGTCCGGCGGAGGCAGGCCTACGCGTTAATACCGTCGTGTGAACGCATCATGGCGCGTTTGTAAGCATCGCGGCCGGTGGTGCGAGCCAGGTAAGCTTGTTCGGCTTCGCCCAGCGTGATGCCACAATTGCGTTGGCCCAGGTTCAGCGCGTAGCTCACCGAGATGTCGGCAGCAGTAAAATCCTCGCCCGCGAGATAAGGTGAACTCGCTAGGCGTTGGTTGACCAGCTTCAGCCGCTTCTGGAACGCCCCTAGGCACCACGTCGCACCCCAGTTCTCGCGTTCGGCCTCGGGCGCCAGGAAGCGGCTGACGACGACGGGCATCATCAAGGTAGCGAGGCCGGCCTCGCCCAGGTGTAGAAACTGCTGATAGGCGGCGAAATTCGGATCGTGCGGATCTGGCGCGAGCGGCGTCGGCCCGTAGCGGGCCATGAGATACGCCATGATCGCGATTGACTCGACCATGACGACGTCGCCGTCCTGGATCGCCGGGATGTAATCGTCCGGATTGACCACGAGGAACTCGGGATCCCGCTCGGGGGCCAGCATGTCAACCTGCCGGATGCGGTAAGGAAGGCCCATCTCTTCGAGCAGCCAGACGACCCGGATCGATCGCGATGTCTGTCCACCCCACACGGTAATCATCCGTTGATCCTCCCGCGTTTCCCTGACGCTCCACATTCGCGCACCTTACATGGTCCCGCCAGCGCATGCATGCGCGAAGCATAACGTCAGCGGGGTGGTTTACCGACAACTGGCCCACCCGTTAATGGGAAGGCAGCGAACTTCTCACGTCCAACGGCAACAGTGCGGGCCGAACGGCATCAAAGCGGCAGAGAGACCTCGAAGACACTCCCCTCCCCTGGCGCGCTGCACTTGAGCATGATCGTGCCCCCGTGCAGCTCGACCAGCTGCTTGACGAGCGCCAGCCCGATCCCAAGTCCTTCCTGCGTGCGCTGGTTGGACCCATCGATCTGGGCAAACAGATCGAAGATCCGGGCCTGCATCTCGGCCGGGATGCCGACGCCCGTATCGGCGACCTCGATGCGGACCTGATCCTCCTCGCGCCTCGCGGAGAGACGAATTTCTCCGCCCGCAGGCGTGTATTTGGCGGCGTTGGTGAGGAGATTGCCGACGACCTGCGCAAGCCGGGCATGATCGGCCTCCAGCCAGATCGGCTCAGGCGCGACATCCTGGATCAGCTCATGGCTGGCTGCGTCGATGTGATGGCGTGATCCTTCGACGGCAAAGCTAAGCAAGTCCTGGAGCAGCAGACGCTCCTTCTTGAGCGCGATCTTGCCTTGGTCGATGCGTGCGATGTCGAGCAGGTCCTCGACCAGGCTGCCGAGATGCCGCACATATTTGCTCATTTGCCCGCGCACCATCGTGGTGGTCTCGGGATCGGGCCTGCGTTCCATCAGGTGCAGCCCCGCCCCCATTGCCATGATGGGATTGCGCAATTCATGGGCGAGAACCGCCAGAAACTCATTCTTGCGGCGATCTGCGGTCTGCAGCACGCCGGTCAGCTCCTCAAGCGCATCACGCTGCGCCCCGATCTTCTGGCGCTGACGATAGAGGTCGAAGAAGATGCGCGCCTTGGAGCGAAGGATATCGGCCTCGATCGGCTTCTGGAGGAAGTCCACCGCCCCCGCCTCATAGCCCCGGAAGCGGCGTTGCTGGTCGGCGCTGCCCGCGGTCAGGAAGATGATCGGAACATCGCGCGCCCGCTCGCTTGCGCGCATGAATTCGGCAAGCTCGAAGCCGTCCATGCCGGGCATCTGTACGTCGAGCAGGGCGAGCGCCACATCATGCTGGAGGAGAAGCTCGAGCGCCTCCTCCCCGGATCGGGCCTTGAGGATCGACACACCCTGGTCGCCCAGCAGCGCCTCGAGCGCCAGAAGATTTTCTTCCAGGTCATCGACCAGAAGGCAGTTGGGCAGAGGGTTCTCACTCGTCATGGAGCCACCAGGGTCTGAAGGTAAGCGAGGATGCCGGGCACATCCTGAGCCCGCGCTTGGGGCCACGCCGCAAGCGCGGCGGCCGGCATGGTGGAACTCGAGGCACTCATGGGTTCTTCGACAAGGGTCAGGCCGCCCGCCTCCCCGACGGCTCGCAGGCCCGCGGCGCCATCCTCGTTCGCACCGGTCAGAACGATGGCGACGAGATTGGGGCCGAAGGCGTCGGCCGCGGTCTCGAAGAGGACGTCGATCGCTGGCCGCGAATGATGAACCGGCTCGTCCATCGCCAGGGCCACGCGGCCATCCTGTTCTATCAGCAGATGATAATCGGCCGGCGCGAAATAGACCGTGCCCGGGACAGGAGTCTCCTTGTCTTCCGCCTCCTTGACTGTCAGCCCGCAGCGATCCGCGAAAAGGGTGGTGAGGGCGTTGGTGCGATCGGGCGGGATATGCACGACGATGAAGATCGGGACGGGGAACGTTGGCGGGAGCGCGGGCAGGATTTCCAGCAGGACCTGCACCGCGCCGGCCGAGGCGCCGATGACGACCGCCCTGATCGGATCCCGGCTCATCCGTCCACCCGCTGATAGATCTTCTCTGCTGTATCGAAATCGGCAAAGGCCGCCGCGTGCCGGGAAAAGCGCAGGCTCTCCTTCGAGCCGAGCCCCAGAAAGCCCTTACGGGCGAGGGAATCGCGGAACAGTCCGATGGCGCGATCCTGGAGCTCGCGATCGAAATAGATGAGCACGTTGCGGCACGAGATGAGATGCATCTCCGCAAACACCGCGTCGGTCACCAGGCTATGGTCGGAAAAGACGACTTGGCTCCTGAGCGTCTTGTCGAACACGGCATGCCCGTAGTCGGCCGTATAATAGTCAGATAGCGACGTGCGCGCGCCCGACTTCTGGTGATTGGCCGTATATTTCTGTATCTGGTCGAGCGGATAGATTCCCGCCTGCGCCGCCCGTAAGGCATCGGGATTGATATCGGTCGCATAGAAGATCGTCCGCGCGCCGAGCCCCTCCTCGCGGAAGAGGATGGAAAGCGAATAGAGCTCCTCGCCATTGCTGCAGCCCGCCACCCAGACCTTGAGCGAGGGATAGGTTCTAAGGTGCGGGATGACGCGTTCGCGCAGCGCCTTATAATAGGCCGGGTCACGAAACATCTCGCTGACCTGCACGGTCAGGTAATTGAGCAGGCGCGGTAGCGTCTGTTCTTCATGGAGCAGGCTTTCCTGCATCGCCGAAAAACTCGCAAAGCCCAACTGGCTCCGCGCCTGCACCAGGCGCCGCTTGATCGAGGCGCGCGCATAGGGGCGAAAATCATAATGATAGCGCTGGTAGAGCGCCTCCAGCAGGAGGCCGATCTCCAGATCCTCGAGGCTGCCTGTCACCGAGGCCTCCTCATCGGGGCATCCAGACGCGCACCAGCGACAGGAGTTTGTCGACGTCGATGGGCTTGGCCATATAGTCGTTGGCACCCGCTTCCAGGCAGCGCTGCTGATCGTCCGGCATGGCCTGGGCGGTCAGCATCACGATCGGCAGCTTGGCCCAGCGCGCATCGGCCCGGATGGCACGCGTCGCGGTCAGCCCGTCCATGACCGGCATCATGACGTCCATGAGCACAAGGTCGACGGCCTTCGCCGCATCGTCGCCGGCCCGGGCGAGCGCATCGATTGCCTCCTGCCCGTTGCGGGCGATCTGGACGATCGCGCCGCGCGGCTCGAGCACGCTCGAGAGGGAATAGACGTTGCGCACGTCGTCCTCGACGATGAGGATGCGCCGACCTTCGAGCGCGGCGTCGCGGTGACGCGCCTTCTCGATCATGCGCCGCCGCTCGGGCGGCAGCTCGGAGACGACCTGGTGGAGGAACAGGGACACCTCGTCGAGCAACCGCTCAGGAGATTTGGCGCCCTTGATGATGATCGAGCTCGAATAGCGCCGCAGCCGCTGCTCGTCGTCGGCGGATAGGTCGTGCCCGGTGTAGACAATGACCGGCGGGAAGCCGTGATCTCCCTCCTGGCTGAGTGTTTCCAAAAGATCGAATCCCGAGGTATCCGGCAGGGTCAGGTCGAGCACCATGCAGTCGAACGTCTCGCGCCGCAGCTGTTCCAGGCATTCGGCAGCCGTGCCCACTCCGATCGTCTCGACATCGTCCGAGCCCAAAAGCTTGCCCACCGCGTCGCGCTGGACCGCATCGTCCTCGACGATGAGGACCCGGCGCATGCGCGAGGCGAGCTTCGCCTGCAGGCCCTCGAGCACCTGGGCGAGCTCTTCGCGCTTGACCGGCTTGATGTGGTAGCCGACCGCGCCGAGCGACAGGGCGGTCTGGCTCTGATCGGCCGCCGATATCACATGGATCGGAATGTGGCGCGTCTCATCGTCATGCTTCAGCCGGTCAAGGACGGTAAGTCCGGACTGGTCCGGCAGACCCAGGTCGAGAACAATCGCGCTCGGCTTGAACTCGTGAGCATGTTTGATCGCGTCTTCCGCATTGCCGGCGATGACGCACTGGAAGCCGAGTTCGCGTGAAAGCTCGCAGACGATCTGTGCGAACGCCGCATCATCTTCGATGACGAGCAGGACCCGGTTGCCCTCGGTCAGGCTCGCGCGGTCGTCTTCCAGGCTCCATGCCGATGGCGCGGGCGCCGGACGCAGGGGGATGGCGGGCACCGCCGCGACGGGCGCGGGACTCGGGTCGGACCGCCGCCGCGTCGGCTGGGCGACGGTCTCATAGGCCAGTGGAATGATGAGCGTGAAGGTGCTGCCTTCGCCAGGGCGGCTCTCCAGCGCAATCCGGCCGCCGAGGAGGCGCGCAAGCTCGCGAGAGATGGAAAGGCCAAGGCCCGTCCCGCCGAATTTCCGGCTGATCGTCGCGTCGGCCTGGTGGAAGGCCTCGAAGATCGAGGCCTGCTGCTCGGCCGAAATGCCGATGCCCGTGTCGCTGACGGCGAAGCGGATGGACGCATCATCCACGCGCTCAATTGCGAGGCTCACCTGTCCGCGCTCGGTGAATTTGAAGGCGTTGGACAGGAGATTCTTGAGGATCTGCTCGAGCCGCATCCGGTCGCTCTCGATCGTGCGGGCACAGTCATCGGAAAGGCTGATGTCGAAACCAAGGCCCTTCTTCTCGGCAAGCGGGTCGAAGGTCCGCCGCAGGTCGCCCGTCAGCCGCTGCAACGCGACGGTCTCGGGACGGATCTCGATGTGCCCGGCCTCGATCTTGGACAGATCAAGGATGTCGTTGATGAGGGTCAGGAGGTCATTGCCCGAGGACTCGATCGTGTTGGCATATTTGATCTGCTCGTCGGAGAGGTTGCCCTGCGAATTGTCTCCCAGCAGCTTGGAGAGGATCAGCAGCGAATTGAGCGGCGTGCGCAGTTCGTGGCTCATATTGGCCAGGAAATCCGACTTATACTGGCTGGCCTGCTCAAGTTCGTGCGCCTTGGCGCCCAGCGCCGCGCCGGCCCGCTCCAGTTCGTCCCGCTGGGTTTCCAGCGTCTGCGCCTGTTCCTCAAGCTGGCTGTTGGTCTGTTCAAGTTCGACCTGCTGCTGTTCCAGACGAACCTGGGATTCCCGTAGCGCCCGACCCTGCTCTTCGAGCTCTTCGTTGGAGACGCGCAGTTCCTCGCTCTGGGCCTGGAGCTCGCCGGCCTGTCGCTGCGTTTCCTCGAGCGCGTCCTGGAGCCGGGCCCGGAAGCGCGCCGAGCGCAGGGCGATGCCGACCGCCGGCGAGACACGCTCCAAGAGATCGAGCACCAAGGGATCGACCGGCTTGAAGAAGCCGAGCTCCAAGACCGCATTGACCTGCGCGTCCGCCTTGGCCGGCACGATGACCAGATGGCGCGGCTTGTCGCGACCGAAAGCCGAGCCGATCGTCAGATAGCCCTCCGGCACGTCTTCCAGGACCAGCGCCTTGCCATCGACTGCGACCTTGCCCAGCAAACCCTCCTTGATGTTGAAGGAGGAAGGCATATTGGCGTCGGCCGGAACCCCGACCACGGCCGCCCGCCTAAAGTGGCCGCTCTCGCCCTTGAACAGGGCGCCGCCCGAGAGCCCTGTATGCTCGGCCAGGAACGCCAAGATGTCCTCGCCAAGCTGTTCGACGGACTTGTCCCCGCGCATCGCCTCGGAGAGGCCGACTTCGCCGGACTGCAGCCATTCCTGCCGCGCGCGCGCCCGTCCATTACGGAGCAGCAGCACGAAGATCGCGATGGTGAGTGCGGAGCCCAGCAGACCCGAAACAACGCCACTGGTGATCGCCGCGCGCGCCGCGTCCGTCATGTCGCCCATGCGCTCTTCCCGCAGGCGCACTTCCTCGCGAGCCATGCCGTCAAGCTGGGCGCGGATAGCGTCCATCTCGCCCTTGCCGCGGTCGCTTGTCACGATCCCCATGGCAGCGATCAGGCCCTGCGTGCGCCGCAATTCGATCGTCTCGCGCAATTCAGCCAACTTGGCATCGATATGGCGGTTGAGCGGTCCCAGGCTCGCTTGCTGCACCGGATTGTCGGCGGTCAGCGCCTTCAGCGCCGCGAGCCGCGCGGGCAAGGCGGCGACTGCGGTCCGGTACGGCTCGAGATAAGCGTTGGTCCCGGTCAGCAGATAGCCGCGCTGGCCCGTCTCTGCGTCTTTGGCGGTGGAAAGAACTTCGTCGAGTGCGATCAGGACTTCATGGGTATGACGAATGGCCTTGTCGGCCTCGCGCAGCGCCTGGATATTCGAATAGGCAAGCCAGGTACTGATTAGGAAGAAAGCCAGCCCCAAGATCAGACCGGCAATGAGCCCGTTATTCTTCCGCTGCGGCGTGCTAACGGCTGTGCTCTTATTCCCCAACATTTCCGCCAACCCCGTATCCTGTCCCGACCGCGCCAAAGGTGGCTGTCATACCCTTTTTTCCAGCCTGTGAAAGGATTTGGCGAATTTACTCGCCGCGCCCCCCTGCGGCCCCACGCCGAGCTAGATCACCCGGACGATCTTGTTTCGGCCCGTCGATCCGCGCAGCAGTTCCAGTGTAGAAACCGGTTGACCGAGCGCTGCTGCCAAAAGCTTGAGCACGGCCCCGTTGGCCTTGCCACCTTCAGGCGTCGCTGTCGTCCGGACCTGCAAGATACCGTCTGCGGTCGCTAGGGTGATGGCATCGGCGGAGGCATTGGGCGTCACGCGAATGGAAAGCCGACCCGCGCCATCAACGAGAGCCAGAATATCTGCCCGTGGCGGGCAGGACACTTTAGGCCGCGCCATGGCCGCGCAAAGCCGTTTCGCTTTTAGGGTTGGGCCCGAAGCCAGCCCTATCCTGGACATTGCAAGCTGCCCGCCCCCGCGTCACACCGGCCCGCTTACGCACAGCGGCGCTCGGTGCGAGACAGCCAGAGAGCGACAAGTCATGACCGGCGATCCTCGGCCGCACTGGGCTGCTGATCAGCCCGACGCGCCGCTTCCCTGTTCTGCCGATCATGGGCGCGGCCTCCGGCCACGGTCACGGCGAAGAACAGCACCATCAGGATGAGGGAAATGATGACGATCGCTGCGATGATCATAATGCGTGCCGGCCCTTTTGGATTCCGTTGGGCCAGCTCCATGCGAGACTAGCCTTGCGCCCCTCAGAGGCTCATGCCTCGTTCATGTAAGTACCATCTATCGACAGAGGCTGTGAATATAGAGATTTGATGTTCCATACATCAGCAGGGGGCGCGCGAGCCGAAGAACTGGTAAGGCCCGGACCCACTATGAAGCGGAACCGGGCCGTACATCTAACCTTGGCTTGAGCGGGCGGCTGGACGCGCCCGAACCGTGCCTTCAGATCGGGCCGCTGCCGCGCAGCAGGACCCGGCCAAGCCTTTCAGAAAAGGCGCGCGGATCGAGCGGCAGTTCGCCGTCGGCGATGCGGGCCTCGTCGAACAGCAGATGCGCTGCATCCTCGCGCAAGTCCGCCTGCTCTGCGCCTACCGCGCTGAGCCGGGTGACGAGCGCGTGCCGGGGATTGATCTCGAGGACCGGCTTGCTCACCTGCGCAAGCTGCCCCGCGCCCGCCAGGAGCCGCTCCATCTGACGGTCCATGCCATGTTCGGGCGCGACCAGGCAGACAGGGCTGTCGGTCAGCCGTTCCGACGCGCGGACATCCGATACCACATCGCCCAGCGTTGCCTTGACGAAGTCGATGAAGCCGGCGACCTCGTCCGATGTTTCCGCCGGCGGTTGTTCGCCATCGGCAAGGGGGATGAGACCCAGATCCGACATCCCCTGCGTCACCGACTTGAACGGCTTGCCTTCGAAATCCGGCGCTCCGGTCACCCAGAAACCGTCGATCTGGTCGGTCAGCAGGAGCACTTCGATGCCGCGCGCGCGGAAGCCTTCGAGCTGGGGCGAGGAGGCGAGCCGCTCGATGTCGGAACCCACCGCATAGTAGATGGCGGTCTGGTTCTCTTTCAGATCGGCAGCATAGTCCTTGAGCGAACGCCATTCATTGTTCGACGTGCTGGTCTTGAAGCGGGCGAGCCCCAGCAGCGTCTCGCGCCGGGCGTAATCCTCGTAGAGCCCCTCCTTCACGACGGACCCGAAATTCTCCCAGATCTTGAGATATTTGTCGCCATCGCTGTTCGAGAGCTTTTCCAGTTCGCTCAACACGCGGTTGGACACACCCTTCTGGATGGCGGCCAGAACCGGGCTCTCCTGGATCATCTCGCGCGAGACGTTGAGCGGCAGGTCCTGCGAGTCGACCAGTCCGCGCACAAAGCGCAGGTAGCGAGGCAGGATCTGCGCCTCGCCCGTGATGAACACCCGGCGGACATAGAGCTTCATCCGCCCCGCCCGATCTGGGTCGAACAGGTCAAAGGGTCGCATCTCAGGCACGAAAGCGAGCACATTATATTCGTGCACGCCCTCGGCGCGGTAGTGCAGCGTCAGTGCGGGGGTGTCGAACTGTCCGGCGTTGGTCCTATAGAAGTCGGTATAGTCTTCCTCGCTGATCTCGGACTTGGGCCGCGTCCAAAGCGCCGCGCCATCGGCAATCTGCGCCGGCTCCGCATCGGGCTTGTCCTTGAGGACGATCGGCACCGGGACATGGCCCGACTGCGCCTTGATCTTGGGCTCCACGCTGAAGCGCCGGGTATAGTCGGCCGCATCTTCCTTGAGATGAAGAATGACGCGCGTTCCGCGCGCCGGAGCCTCGGCCGGATCAGCATCCCCGATCGAGTAGGTGCCCAAACCATCCGACGTCCACAGGCCAGCACCATCCTCACCAGCACGGCGCGATAGCACATCGACCTTGTCCGCAACCATGAAGGCGGAATAGAAGCCGACGCCGAACTGGCCGATGAGCTGGCCGCCCTCGCCATCCTTTTTGGCGGCGATCTGTTCCATGAAGGCTTTGGTGCCCGAACGGGCGATCGTGCCGAGCGCCTCGGCCATTTCGGCCTGGGTCATGCCAATGCCATTGTCCTCGATGGTCAACTGGCGCGCATCGGGATCGAGCGTAATCGTGATCCGCGGCTGAGGGTCGTCACCCAGCAGTGCCGGCGCCGCTATCGCTTCGTAGCGCAGCTTTTCGCAGGCGTCGGCGGCATTGGACACCAGTTCGCGAAGGAAGACATCCTTGTCCGAATAGACGGAGTGCACCATGAGGTGCAGCAGCTTGGCGACATCGGCCTCAAAGGACCGCGTGTCGGGGGAAGCGTCGGTAATCGTGCTCATCGCTATATTTCGCTCTCCTTGGAATGGCGGGCGAAATCTGGTTGGCACGGCCCGGTTTTTCAACCCGGGGGAACCGGCGTGATGGCGGGCACGACCCCAGTGACACACGAGTTCGGCGGGATGATGAGCCCCCACCCGCCGCGGGGGCCCAGGCAGGCAGCGCGTTGCTTGGCCCTGCAATGGTTGGCCGTGACGCTCGGCGCTGCCGATTCAGTGGGATGGGTACTGCTTGGCGCTGCCAAAGCGGACCTGCCGCTTGCGCAGTAATCCTGCCCGCAGCCCACAGCTAGTCGTCAGCCGCAACGCTATCCTTCCCTGAGGGCCGGTCGTAAATGGGAGGCGGTACGCGCCAGGCGCCTTTGTGATCCATCTCGATCGGCAAGTCGCATCGCTCGCAGAACGCTTTGTACTGGCCCTGCTTGTCGCGCGCTATGGAAGCGGATGACGGCTTATGCCGACCCAGAAGACAACGCACATACATGGTCCACGTCTAACGCGATCGACGGGACATTAGTAGCGCCCGCGAGTCCATTCCCAACGCACCAACCGATGTACTTGTCATGCCCCCTTCAGCGGAATGGCGGAACCGACGTTCTCGGCTCCGCCGTCCATTCGTCAGGCCGCCGAGCTTTGGGCGCGACCGCGATCCATGGCCGTCAGTCGATCCTTAGCGGCGAGCTTGAGCTTTTTGAGACGGGCGACCAGAAGCTGGTCGGGTACAGGCCGCCGCAGTTCCTGCTCGATCTCTGCCTCCAGACGGGCGTGCTCCTCGCGCAGATGGTTCAGATAATGGTCGGACATCGTCTTCCCATGCCAGGTTGTGACTATGTGCGCTTTCTCGCGCACAGCCTGAGAATAGGTGCGCGTCCTGTCCTTTTCCAGTCATTCCCGAGGCCTTTGGCGACATCAGCATGGCTTGGTTTGGCACCCCAGCAATCGTACAGCAACACGCCGCCTGGGCGTCAAAGCACCACCATCGTCTCAGCAAAGATTTGGAAAATCTCCCATGGATCGTTTCTTCACCGCCATCGCCACACGTTCTGCCACGATCATGGGCCAGCCGCTGGCTTTCATTCTCTCGACCCTGTTCATCATTCTCTGGGCCATCAGTGGACCATTCCTCCATTATTCGGACACCTGGCAGCTCATCGTGAACACCGCGACCACCGTCCTGACCTTTCTTGCCGTCTTCCTCATTCAGAACAGCCAGAACCGTGACGGAGCCGCAATGCAGGCAAAGCTCGACGAGATCATCCGCGCGCTCGACAAGGCGCGCGTCGAATTTGTGGGCATAGAACATCTGACCGACGCCCAGATCGCCAAGATCCGGGAAGCTCTTGAAAACGATATCCGCAGCGAAGCAGACGACGACAAGGATCGGACCGTCACCCGCACCGTGGAAACTCTGCTCAAACGCTACTGACGAGCGCACAGCGCCCGTTCGGAGCGCTGGCGCCTCATGATGCGCAGGTCAGGGCGTCCACCAGACACCCGGTTCGTGAAACTGGCTGGCGTTAGAGGCCCTTGGCCATATTGAGGTGCGCAGTGACGATCGGTACGAGCTCGGACGCGAAAGCCTTGAGGGGCGCAACGTCCCCGCTTGCCGCATAGGCCTTGAGCGCATCCAATGTCTTCTGGTGGCCATCGGCCTGGAGGCGCGCATAGGCACGATCAAACTCGGCGCCCGACTTGGTTTGCAGATCGGCGAGCTCCTGCTGCTGGGCCGGGGTCAACGCCGCATCAGGCGCGATCGCCGGCGTCGCGGCCGCGGCCGCCGTTTTGAGCTTGGCAGTCGAGTCCGTGTGGGCCTTGATCATCTGCTCGGCGAAGGACTTGATCTTTGCGGACTGCGCCTTGCTCGCCGCGAGTTTCGACGTCTCGATCTCGAAAGCGTCGCTTGCTGCCGCCGTGTTTGCAAAGGCCTGTCCCGGGCTCAGGACCGCAGCTGCCGGCGCAGCAGGTTCGGCCGCGGAGGTCGCCGCCGTATTCTCGACAGGCTCGGCCTTCTTGCCGCAAGCGGAAAGGCAGAGCGCGGCGGCCGAAAGAGATACCAAAAGAAGCGGTTTCATGAATAACTCCCCCATTCGAGCAGGACGCCTGCTCAACGCGGACCAGGCTTCATCGTTCCAGCGGCGGACCTTTTCGAACGCGGGACGTTTCACCCTTGCCCGCCCGCCGCGCGGCATGAGACCCAAGGAGACGAGACGATGAGCATCTTCGGCAACATTCTAGGCAAGATCTTCCACCCGAACGCGGCCAAGGCCGCGCCCGCGAGTCCTGCGCCCTCCGCCGCGCCTGCCGCGCCAAGTCCCGCCCCAGCGCCCACGACAACTGCTCCGGCTCCCGCCGCCGCTGCACCGGCGCAAACATCGGTCGACGTCGGGCCCGTCCTGGAGGCTATGGCCGCAATGAAGGACGATCATGGCGGCAACTACAAGAACTCGATCGTCGATCTTCTGAAGCTTCTCGATCTCGATTCCAGTCTCACCGCCCGAAAGGAGCTGGCCGAGGAACTCGGGGTGAATGCCGGCGAACCCGGTTCAGCCGAACAGAATATCGCGCTTCACCGCGCCGTCATAGACAAGCTTGCCGAAAATGGCGGCATCGTCCCCGACGACATGCGCAATTAGGCGGTTGCGCAATGCGGCTGTTCCGACGGAGCAGCCGCAGTGCCGCAACGACGATCCAGTGAGTGACGACGGCTGCGGAGGCGTGCAGGCCGGGCAGGCGGGGCAGGCCGGATAAAGCTTGGCGCGCCTACAAGGGAGGCATATTGCCGACCCCATGACAAACACACGCAACATTCTTGTCGTTGAGGACGAACCGCTCATCGCCATGATGCTCGAGGATTTCATCGACATGATGGGTCATCGGATCGGCGCGGCCGTAGGAAGCGTCGCCGACGCGCTCGCCGAGATCGAAGCGCAGAGCTTTGACCTCGCCATCCTCGACCTCAACCTGGGCAAGGAAACCTCCTGGCCGGTCGCCGACGCGCTTCAGGATCGCGGCATCCCGTTCGTCCTTGCCACGGGTGGCAACCTCCAGGCGCCGTCCGAGCGCCATGCCGGCGCCCGGACCCTGACCAAGCCCTATACTTACGAGAACGTACAGGCTTCCATCGACGCGCTCGCGGGCGTCTGACAAGGCGTATGTGCAGCGTCAGGCAGCCGTTGCGGCCGCTGCCTGCCCTGGCTTCAAAACGATCTTCGTGTAGCTGTCCTGCTCGTCGTGGAATTTCTGATAGCCGAGTGGCCCATCCTCGAGCGCCATGCGGTGGCTGATAAGGAAGGTTGAATCGATCTTGTCCTCCGCGATCGCGGCATAGAGAGGCTGCAGATAGCGCTGCACATGCGTCTGGCCGGTCTTGAGGGTCAGGCCCTTCTCCATCAGCGCGCCCAAGGGGAACTTGTCGACGAAGCCGCCATAGACGGCGGGCATCGAGACACGCCCGCCCTTGCGGGTCGCCAGGATCACCTGCCGGATGGCGTGGATGCGATCGGTCCCCAGGAAGGTGGAAGCCTTGATCTGGTCAATGATATTGTCGGCAAAGGCGCCGTGCGCCTCAAGGCCCACGCAATCGATCGCCGCGTCGGGGCCGATCCCGCCCGTCATCTCCATCAGCGCCTCATAGACCTTGCTCTCCTCGAAATTGACAGTCTCGGCACCGAATTTGCGCGCAAGTTCGAGGCGGCGGGGGAAATGATCGATCGCGATGACCCGCTCGGCGCCCATCAGGAAAGCCGACTGCACCGCGAACAGGCCCACCGGACCGCAGCCCCAGACAGCGACCGTGTCGCCCGGCTCGATCTCGGCATTCTCCGCCGCCATCCAGCCCGTCGGAAGGATGTCCGAGAGGAACAGCACCTTGTCGTCCGGGATGCTTTCGTCGGGAATGACGAGCGGGCCGACATCAGAGAAGGGCACGCGGACATATTCGGCCTGCCCGCCGGCATAGCCTCCGGTCATGTGGCTGTAGCCGAACAGGCCGGGCATCGGATGGCCATAGCCCTCGCGCCCGATATCCTGGTTGTCGGCCGGGTTCGCATTCTCGCAGGCCGAATATTGCGTCTTCGAACAGTGATAGCAGCTGCCGCACGAGATGGTGAACGGCACGACGACGCGCTGTCCGGTCTTGAGGCTGCTCTTGGGCCCGACCTCGACCACTTCGCCCATGAACTCGTGGCCGAGAATGTCGCCCTTCTGCATCGTCGGGATATAGCCGTCATAAAGATGCAGGTCCGACCCGCAGATCGCGGTGGAGGTCACGCGGATGATCGCATCGCGCGGATTGACGATCGCGGGATCGTCGACCGTGTCGCAGCGTACGTTGTGCTTGCCGTGCCAGGTGATCGCCTTCATCGCGCTTACTTTCCTTCTTCTGCGAGGATGCGCGGATTGCGCGCGTTCGTGGCGATTTCGCCGGTTTCCATAAGCTGCTTGAACCGGCGCAGGTCGCGCCGCGTCTGGATCCTCGGCTCGCGCTGGAAGAGCTTGGCGACCAGTTCGCCGATCACGCCGCCGGGCGGATCATAGGCGATCACGGCGCGCACGACGGTGCCGCGCCGCCCCGCATCGCGAAACTCGATCCGGCCGCTATTGGCGACGTCGGCGCCCTCGGCAGACTGCCAGGTTATCTCCTCGCCCGGCACATCCTTGGTGATGACCGACTCCCAGGACACTTCGCGGCCCGCCGGCGCCTTCACGGTCCAGCGCGACCGATCGCGGTCGATCGGCTCGATCGAGACGATATTGTCCATGAACGAAACCAGGTTCGTGGGATCGCGCCAGAAATCATAGAGCTCGCGCGCCGGTCGGTTGATCGTGACCGCCTCGGCCAGCAGCTTCCGATCGGAATCGGCGGTTTTCGACGCGGTGACGGGGGCGCCATCCTGTCCGGCGGTTCGGCTGCGCGTTTCAGAATCTGTCATGGCTGCGGATCTCCTTCGTTCGGGAACGTCACCGCGTAGCGGGGGTTCCGATCGATGCCAGGATCACGGACCTCCCAAACGACCGATCGGACGTCTGACCAAGCGATAGGAGAGCAAGCTGGAAGACGCCGCCGGATGGATCGCCCCGATCGCGACGATGATCGCCGCCATGATGACAGCCGCCAATCTCGGTGCTCGCGTCACCGGCTGGGGCTTCGTCGTCTTCACGCTAGGCTCGATCTGTTGGTCACTTGTCGGCTTCTCGACCGGGCAGACAAATCTGCTGGCGACCAACGGCTTCCTGACGCTGGTCAACCTGATCGGCATCTGGCGCTGGCTCGGCCGGCAGCGCGCCTATGAAGATGGCGGCCAATCCGCCAGCGAAGCGAGCCGACGCTCGGCGCTGCCCACGCTCTTTACGGCCACCGGGATCACGGGCCTCCCCGTCACGGCATCGGATGGCGAGATGGTCGGCACCGTGGTCGAGGCCCTGGTGACCTGCGCGGACGGCACCGTGAGCTACGTGGTCATACGCTCAGGCGGCGTGGGCGGCATCGGCGAGACCCTGCGCGCAGTCGCACGCAGCGATCTCGACTTTGGCTGTAAGGGCTTCACCCTGCATCATGAGAGGACATGGTTCGAGGCGCTACCTGGGCTCGCCGATGGCGACTGGCCCGCGGCGCCAGAGGCGGCGGCCGCGACGCCGGCACGCAGCTAGACGGTCGAGTGGTCACAGCGTCGTGGTTCGACTCTCGGTAGTCACCATGCCTTGCTGAACGAGGAGAGAGACGGCAGACTTGCAGGAGGGGGCGACGATCATGCAGGACGGCTTTGCGCGGATCTCCGCGCCCGAATTTCTTTCCATCTCCCTGGACAACGCGCTTCCGCCGCTGCCCGGCGAGAAGCCTGAGCGGATCGCCTCGGATCTTGGGTGCGGCCTGTGGTCGCTGATGGCGCGCGCCGGCCGCAACGTGTTGCCGGGGCCCGCCCACAGAAGCGAACTTGGCCTCACGGACGAGCTCGATGCGCTCGTGGAGGCTGCCGGCCAGGTGGTTCTCACCAGCGGCCACCGCCTGAGCGAACTCCTCTGGACCCGCAGCGGCCCCTACTGGAACGGCGCGCTAGCCCGCACGCTCATCCTGCAGCAGGCGCGGCAGGGCTTTCTTCTGTTACTCGCCCAGGCGGTCACGCCGCGCGCCGTCCTTTTCGGCCATGCCTCGCCGCTGGTCGTGGAACTCGGCATCGAGGGTGATCTGGACCTCGCAGGTCCGCATCTCGTGCTGCTCGTCTGTACCGTCGATCCCACAGGCAAGGCGGTGGCACGGCGCGGTTATGCGCAGGCCATCAAGAGCGCGCGCTGCTTCATGCCTGTGGGATCGGCCTTCGAGCGGGACGCGCTCGAGGCACTCATCACGCTACGCGAAAAGCTCGACTGTCATGGTGTGGATTGCACGATCACGCGCGACATTGGCGAGGAGGGCTTCGCTCGTGAATGGCAGGTCGGTCTGCGCCGCGAGGCGACGACAATCGGCCAGCTGCGGATCGTGCTTCCAGGCGACGCGGGGATGGCGGAGGTTGGGGGATGGAGGCTGCGATCGCCGGGGACGGTGCCTTTGCCCTGACGCCGAAAAATTTCGAGGATGGGCGCTTCGTCGCCTGGCTTGAGCGGGAAATCGGCAAAAATGGCGGGGCGAAGGGCGGGTGACGCGGATGGGTCTTTGTGGATCACCACGAACAGAAGAGCCGGTAAGTGCGGCCCAGCGCTGACGCGCCGCGAGCCGCTTGAGCCCCCGCTCTGTTCCCTTTGACACATAGAGGGGCGCGGTTAGCAATGACCTAAAGGCGGAGCATCTCGGGCGGCGCATATTCCTGCCCAGACGTGATTATTCGCCCGACGAAAGATGACGTAGCGAACCGTCGACGAGGGCGCGGGCCGGTAACATGGCTTGGCCTTACCGGCCAGCTTTGGTAGACCGCCAACGCGCTGCGAAAAGGGCGGCGCCGGGACTGCTAATCCCGCGAACGCGAGCAACTCGGAACCATCGGTTCCCGGGGTGCCGCTGCGCATGTCCAGACCTCAGGGTTAAAGGTGGCGGCGCATGTGTGTTCGCATGTTAGCGGCTCCCGCGTCCAGTGCGCGGGAGTTCGGGCGATCGCTCCTTATGCTTCCGCTTCGACAATTTTGTCAGGAAGGTCAGGCGATGGATGCGAGGGACACGCGAAGCCGGGCGGTGGCAGTTGGCCTGATGCGCGTGGCGCTGACTTTCCTCGACGAGATCGACGACGATATGGTGATCGCCAGGCTTCAGCATGCCATCGATACCGCGCTCGCCAAAGGCGGGCTTGAGGACATCGATCCCAGAAGCGCGGCGCTTATCGCCGCCATGCCGCTCGACAGCTAAGCACGCCGGGCTGCGCGCAGCGCATCGGCACTGCCGCCGGGACGAGTATCCGACGTGCCGAGGTCCGTTGCACGCTAACGAAAAAGAGAGGGCGGATGCGCTTCCATAACGACCGCACGGGCAGTCTGCCCGCTATTGCAACACAGGGGGGCCGAATGCGACCAACCGGTCCGCCGCAGTGGAGGTCTCGCGCTCCGCTCGACGCTTGGCGGTCTGTTCGTGCTGAAGCGCCATGGTCTCGAAGGCCGCGACGGACCTCAGTGCGCGGTCGCGGGCATTGCTGAGGGTCGCCGCGTCAGCTTCCGCCTGGGCGCGGGCCGCCAGCCCGCGATAATGCTCGGCGTCATTCGCCATGAACAATCCTTTCGAATACAAAACCAAAGGGCGGCATTTCATGCCGCCCTCCTTGTCGCTCAGTCTTGCGTTTGCAGGTTGACCGCGCTGGTCTTGCCGCGGCGGTCGGTTTCCAGTTCATAGCTGAGCCGCTGGTTCTGGTTGAGCGTGTTAAAGCCCGCGCGCTCGACAGCCGAGATGTGGACGAACGCATCCTGTCCGCCGGTTTCGGGGGCGATGAAGCCATAACCCTTGTCGGCGTTGAAGAATTTGACGGTGCCAGTGATGGTGCTCATGTAAGATATCCTTCTAGGATCGGGCTCCCGGAGATCGGGAACCCTCGTGCTGCGAGGGGCAGGGAAAGAAGGAAGAGCAGAGCCGCAAAGCACCGAAAGACCGTCTATTTGCGACTGTAGCATGCGGGATATGGGGCGTAATCACGCAAAAACAAGACCGCCCTGCCCGACGACGAACAGGCGCGCAGATCCATGAGATGCGCAGGCCGGCCGCAGGGTCGCCCTCGCGGCCGGCAGATCGAGTTGAGAAGGGGGTCTTGAGGAGACTCGATCCGCGTCGAACCTTACTCCATCCATCAGATGTCATAAGCCGCTTCCTTTCCAGCCTCGACGATCGAACGTATAGCGAAATGCTGTTGCCGGCAGCGGTAAGGCAACACTTTGGATCAGAGGCAGAATCTGCTATCCTCGCGGATATGACCCAGCGAAATAATTACAGATCCGACGCCCTTAGAAGAAGGGCATATCTCGGGGAGTTACACTGGCCTTGCACTCTGAATGATTGATCGGAGCTAGCAGGAGATATGAATGGTAGCGATACGTCCATTCCGGTTTATGATGCGCAATCCGCCGTTCTTGCTGAGCGTTACGACGATCCGGCCTTGCTCCGTATCCATGATCCAATCCTGAGCCTTCTATCTGATCAACCGGCTCAAAGTTTGGCGCTTGATATCGGTGCTGGGTCCGGCCGGGATGCGGCTTGGCTCTCCGCGCTGGGCTATGAGGTCGTCGCGGTCGAGCCAGCCGCTGGCATGCGAGCCGAAGCTATGCGCCGTCATGCAGAGGCTGACATTCGCTGGGTGGACGACCGGTTGCCATCGCTAACCCGCGTTCACGCGCTTGGGTTAGCATTCGATTTGATAATGGTCTCAGCGGTCTGGCAGCATATCGCCCCGTCTGATCGGCAGCGGGCCTTTCGCAAACTTACGACCCTGCTCAAGCCGTCCGGCCTGTTAGTGATTTCGCTTCGAAGAGGCAAAGCACCCGCCGACCGCCCAATGTTTGATGTGAGCGCGGGTGAGTTGGAGGGGTTGGCGCGACTGTATGGAATCGAAGTCCTGCGCGAGCTCCGCAGCAACGACCAGATGGGGCGTGAAGAGGTGTCCTGGACGCATGTCGTGCTGCGCATGCCGGACGATGGCGCGGGCGCCCTGCCATTAATTCGAGGGATCATTCTCGGGGCGGAAAAATCCTCGACTTACAAGCTCGCGCTCTTGCGCGCGGTCGCACGCGTCGCGGACGTTGCACCGGCAACGGCCCGACCAATCTTAGGAGAGATCGACGAGGTTGAAATACCCCTCGGTCTTGTCGCTCTGAACTGGCTACGCATGTATTTGCCGCTCGTTCGAGCAGGCCTGCCCCAAGCCCCGCGCAATAGCGGTCCGGACGGTCTTGGCTTTGTCAAAGCGGGATTTCGGACATTGATTGACGATCGCCTGTCTGGGATTGATTTGCGACCCGGCGCTAGTTTTTCTGGAGAGAGGGCAGTCGCTGTCGCCAGCGCGATCACTGACGTGGCCTCGACGATAGCCTCCATGCCTGCCAATTTCACCCGGTTTCCGGGCAGCGACAAACGTATTTTCGGTGCGCACCGTTCGCGTGCACCGAAAGTGGGACCCAGCCTATTCTTGGATGTCACCGCCCTTTGGCAATGGGGCAGCCTTACTGTGCCTGGTCACGTCTGGCGTGCGCTCACACGTCTATGTGCATGGATCGAACCAGTGCTTGTCACCGAATGGGCTCGACTAATGAGAAGTTATGCTGATCGTATGGGCACGATCATCGCAGTTGGCGTCGCAGAGGCCGGTCTCGTATGGGAAGAGCCACAACGCGACACGCAGCTTGCCAGGGCCGTAGCCATACGGATCCGTGACATGGGACGCCCGGTTTGCTGTATCTGGACAGGCCGGCCAGTGCCGGAAGCGCAGCTTGACATCGACCATTGTTTGCCGTGGTCAGCCTGGCCTTGTGGTGATCTTTGGAACCTGATGCCCTCTGCCCGACGGATAAACCAGCACCAAAAGCGAGATTATTTGCCCGCTAAAGCTGCCCTCGCGGCGGCGAGACCATATATCGTCGACTGGTGGAAATCGGCATGGATGGATGATCCCGTGCTAGGCCTTCGGTTTACCCGCGAGGCGGCGGCAGCGCTGCCGCTCGACGAAGAGCCAGATGTAGAGAATATCTTCGCCGCGCTGGAATGGCGACGGCTTCGATTGCGACAAGATCAGCAGGTACCAGAGTGGAGCGGCGTCGGCGTTCCACTTTAATCTCTAGTTGCGTAACGGCGCACACGCTTAGCACACGCTTAGCACACCCGACGCGGTTTATTGCCCATGTTTTTCGGCGATCTCGGTATTCCGCCGATGCAATTCGTTCGAGATGGCTTCACGGATGAACTGTGGTCTGCGGTATGCGCCTACGACTTCGTCAATTTGCTCGACGAGCTCTGGAGGCAATCTGACATTGAGCACCTTCATGTTGAGCGGCGGTCTTCCCATGTCGCAGCTGTACACCGGGAATTTCTTCAGTTCAAGTAAACGGTATCGTTTTTCGCTTGAGCTTATAAACGATACCGTTTATTAGAGCGTGGTGGAACGCGAGAGGCAACGGTTATGACGGCGCAGCTACTTCCCGGCACACGGGCTTACACTCTTCATCAAATCTGGCAGGACGGAGTAGACGATGGCTTCTACGGCTACCCGAATGCCAACCCTTATATTGATGAGGACGAGAAACGATCATACGACAACGGCTTCGAGGCGGGCGTCTTTATCGCGTTCAACAAGCGCAACAAGGATGAAAGGGAAGCTTAAAGGAAATGGTAAAATTACCTGGCTGGACCTGCTTGAACGAGACTTCTTTCAAAGAACGCAGGGGATGCAGCTGAATACGGTCTTCTCATTGCCATTCCGGCGCCGATCCGATCGCAAGGTGTCCTAAGGCGCATCGTCCGTAAGACCTGTCACATTGTCAGCAGGAAGAACCGCGGTTGCGTTGAGCCGCTCTTAGCGCAAGACGGCCATTCGGCATCTTCCAGCCAAAACATTGCGCGGGTTTGACTTGAGCGCGCAAGGGCGACATCATCGCCCCATGCAGATGCTGCGTCATCATTTCCGGTTCCGCCATCACGGGGGACAGCTTCTCGCGGGCATCTAGCCCCGGGTTCCGGCGCATCCTGCCCCGAGCCCGGGGCTCGACCAGTGCAATGTGACGCACCGCCAGGAGTGGTGCGCCTTGTCTCTTTTCCGGAAAGCTATAGCCATGACCAAGACCAAAGCGGCCCGCCGGCCACCCATCCATATGATCGACAGCGAAGCCGATATCCTGGCGGATCTGGCCACCAGCGCCGCCAGCCGCCTTCCCCAGGTCAGCCAGTTGCTGCTGGAAGAACTGGGACGCGCCACCATCCACAAGACCGAGCGAATTCCCGCGGACATTGTCACGATGCACAGCGTGGTCCAGTTCACGGACGCGGCGAGCGGCAAGGAACATCGCTACCAGCTCGTCTATCCTAAGGACGCCGACATCGCCGAAGGACGTATATCCATCCTTACCCCGGTCGGCGCCGGACTCATCGGCCTGCGTGCCGGACAGTCGATCCTCTGGCCAGACCGGGATGGTCATGAACGCCTGCTCACTATCGCGAAGGTAAGCCGCGAGCCGCTGCCGCTTAGCTAACGACTGCGTTGGCATAGCCGGACCCCGCTCGAGCCGCTGCTGCACTGGAGGCCTGAATGCGTGTAAACACCGCCAAATCTATGAAACTAGCGCGATACGTCAAAGCCCAATTCGGAACATGGCAGGCTATGCGCAGGGCTGCCCGGCTGCAGAATGGCATTTTCATCATCGATCGTGGCGCCGCCGGCAACGAGGAAGCGAAGGCGGTGCACCCGGCAAAGTCGATATAGTCAGTCCCGGCCTCGGGTACTCGCCGCATATCGTCGACCGAATTGCGTCGCCGAAATGGCGACTTGCAACGGTAGCATGGCCGGGACCTTCATCAATCCATCGCAATCTGCAGGAAGACCAAGCTGCGACAATTTCCTCTTAGGCAGCCCTGCTGTAACTTGCATCCCGACCTCACAACCTGGAGCAGTGGGCATGTTCGACTGGCTGAAGCAGCAATTGCGCGGCGCTCCATCGGCGAAGGTGGTGAAACTGCCCGGGCAAACGAAGAAAGCAGCTCTGGTCATCTCCGATGACGAAATTCGAGCGGCTTTCCGCCAGACAACCCTCAATCATCTGGCCGACGTCCACGGCCTGAAGCCAATCTACTACTCCAATCTGCAATCTGAAAAGGCGTTCGAAGCGGCCCAGGCAGACATGCCCCTCATCGCCGTCTGGAACGAGCACCAAAGGCCGGAGGGCTTAGCTTTCTCCCCTTCGGTCAACATGCTGCTCGTTCAAGCGGCGCTCCTGGAATATATGGAGGAGCTCGATCCCTGGTTCGAGGAGGAGTGCTCGCGTATAGCCGCCGATCTCAAGGACCTTACCTATAATACGATCGTCCAAACCGCGACTGAAACCGGATGGGCCCCCAGCGCCATCTGCGCAGCACTCGCCGACAAGCCGAACGCCTGAGCCAAAGGCGATGGCCCCCGATGACCTGCCAGCTGGCGGCATCCGCGCGAAGAGCGCGGCTGCCAACCCCACCGCTCTCACCGAGACACCGCGATAGCCTTTCGTACAGCCTCGCATTAAGCGCTTGAGGGTGTTCGCCCTTGGGAGAAATCATGTCGAAGATCGATGAGAAGCTCGAGCCCGTGCTCGATCAGGTCCTGCGCCGGAATGCAGGAGAGCTCGAATTTCACCAGGCCGTGACCGAGGTCCTCGAAAGCCTGGGCCGCGTCGTCGCGAAATATCCCAGCTATCTCGAGAACGCCCTCATCGAGCGGATCTGCGAGCTCGAGCGCCAGATCATCTTCCGCGTCCCCTGGGTCGACGACCGGGGCCAGGTCCACATCAACCGCGGCTTTCGCGTACAGTTCAACTCGGCACTCGGCCCCTATAAGGGCGGCCTGCGCTTCCATCCGTCGGTGAACGTCGGCATCATCAAATTTCTCGGCTTCGAGCAGACGTTCAAGAACGCGCTCACCGGCCTTCCGATCGGTGGCGGCAAGGGCGGCTCCGACTTCGATCCGCGCGGCCGATCGGACGGCGAGATCATGCGCTTCTGCCAGTCCTACATGACCGAGCTTCACCGGCACCTGGGCGAATATACCGACGTCCCCGCCGGCGACATCGGCGTGGGCGGCCGGGAAATCGGCTATCTGTTCGGCCAGTACAAGCGCCTGACCAATCGCTACGAAGCCGGCGTCCTTACCGGAAAGGGCCTGGTCTACGGCGGCTCGCGCGCCCGGACCGAAGCAACCGGCTACGGCGCGGTCTACTTCGTCGAGCGCATGCTCGCGACCAAGCAGCTCACCTTCGATAATCGCCGCGTGGTGGTGTCGGGCTCGGGTAATGTCGCCATCTACACCGCCGAAAAGATAACCGAATTCGGGGGCAAGGTCGTCGCCTGCTCGGACTCGAGCGGCTATGTGGTCGATGAGGCCGGCATCGATCTCGCACTCCTCAAAGAGGTCAAGGAAAGCCGCCGGGAACGCATTTCGGAATATGCCAGGCTCAAGGGCGACGGAGCGCGTTTCTCCGATACCGGCTCCATCTGGGACGTCCCCTGCGAAATCGCGATGCCATCCGCCACCCAGAACGAGCTCACTGGCCGCGACGCCAAAGCGCTCATCCAGAACGGCGTGATCGCCATTGGCGAAGGCGCGAACATGCCCTCGACGCCGGAAGCCGTACGCTTCTTCAGGGAGGCGGGCGTCCTCTTCGCGCCCGGCAAGGCCGCCAATGCAGGCGGCGTGGCGACCTCGGCCCTGGAGATGCAGCAGAACGCGTCGCGCGACAGCTGGACGTTCGAGCAGACCGAGCAGCGCCTTGCCGATATCATGCGCCGCATTCATGACACCTGCGCATCGACCGCCGACGAGTTCGGAACGCCGGGCGACTATGTCCTTGGCGCGAACATCGCCGGCTTCGTCCGCGTGGCCGAGGCAATGCGGGCGCTTGGCGTCATATAGGCCGGCCTCTGTCTACCGTCTGCGGCCCAATGGTCTCTTCGTCGCCGCCCATCAATAGCACAATTCCGGCTCGTGCTCCGGGCGCGGGGACGTGGTCGTCAAGCCGATGAGCCGTTCCAGCGTGTTGCATCTATAAGTTCCGGAGCGCGGTTTTCAGCCGGCCGCGAGCTGCATGGCTTCGAACGACGCCAAGATGGAAGACAATGTGGCCAGGGACGGGTAGGACGATCCTATGACGTCCTTCCTGTCACAGCGGCGACCGGAGATCGCAATCGATTTCGGGACCGCGAACATCCGCGTTCTGCGTCGCGGCGACGGCCTCGTTTTCGACGAGCCGTCGCTATGCTGTGTCGCGGGCAAGCATAACATGACCAGCTTGTTTGCCTCCGGCCGCGAGGCCTATGCGATGATCGACCGCACGCCAGCGGCCCTGCGCATCGCGCGACCGCTATGTCGCGGGGTGCTACAGGACATCGATGCGGCGAAACGGGTGTTACGCTATGCCCTGTCGAAGGCCCGGGGCCGGAGCCGCTGGCGCACGCCCGCCGCCATTATTGGCGTGCCCGCCGATGCGACCCAGGCGGAGCGCGGAGCTATGCTCACCGCCGCCGCCGACGCCGGGCTCGGCCCGATCACGCTTTTGACCGAGCCGCTCGCCGCGGCCATCGGGGCCGGGCTTGCCGTCGATGAGCCCGCCGGATCGATGATCGTGGAATGCGGCGCGGGAACGACCGAGGTTGCAGTCTTCTCGCTTGGCGGGATTTGCGGCACCGGATCGGTGCGGATCGGCGGCGACACGCTCAATCGCGCGCTCGCCGACCAGGTCCATCTCCAGCACAAATTCCTCATCGGCGATCGCTCGGCCGAACAGCTCAAGCTCGACTATGTCGCGCATAAGGGCTCACGCAGCGCGCAAGGCGATGCGATACCCGTCAGCGGACGCTGCCTGCGCACCGGCCTGCCCAAGACGATTGCGATCAAGATGGCCGATCTCGACCAGGTCGTCGAAAAACATGTGGCCCAGATCGTAAAGGTCGTGCGCGACGTGCTCGGGCAGACCGCGCCAGACCTCAGCCAGGACATCCACGACAAGGGCATCCTGTTGACCGGCGGCAGCGCGTTGGTGCCCTTGATGCGCACCATGATCGCAGACGCAACGGGTCTTGAGGTCATGACGGCCGATGAGCCCGCGCAATGCGTCGCCAAGGGCCTCGAGCGACTGCTCGAAGCTTGATGGGACGAAGCCTGAGGCCGATCTAGTCAGAGCCGAGCGGTGCACCCAAGGGGAAAGCGCGGACTGCCGCGCTCAAAGGGACGGCATCAGCACATCCACCCTGCCGAAAGATACGAGGCGTGTGGAACACCAAAGCTTTAGGCCGCTTGCTCAAAGGCCTCCTCGCCTGGCGCCCGGAGCATGTAGCCGCGGCCCCACACCGTTTCGATATAGTTTTCGCCGCCGCATGCGAGGGTCAGTTTCTTTCGTAGCTTGCAGATGAAAACATCGTAAGCGCCAAAACCTCCCCACATTTTCGTAGCTGCTGATCTGTCTATGTTTTG
>ERZ1292623.1018-Hain-H51-01um-R1-1018-length-27944-cov-5_pt1 | contig 27944 bp, 20 predicted proteins | sample MGYA00564398_ERZ1292623 | MGnify/ENA primary metagenome ERZ1292623 (study PRJEB36523, sample SAMEA6512633) | groundwater metagenome | collected 2019-01-07 | study: AquaDiva: Metagenomics assemblies of 32 groundwater samples | reverse complement strand
GCGCTGACGTTTGGCACACTCGCCTTTGCCTTCATCTACCTACCGTACGTCTACCACAAAGCGCAACCCTATGGCTTGCGTGACGCGGTGCTTACCGAAACGTTCGGGCAGCAGCCGCTGTCCGGAAGATCCATGGTCCGGTCTGCCTACATTCCTAATCCGGATGAATTCTATGGTACCGCTAAACCGCAGGTATCAACTTCGGAGCAAACGCATCCCGTTACGAGTATTCTTTGGTTATTCTTCTGGATGTTTGCATTCCTGCCTTTTGCCTGGGCAAGTGCATTGCTTTACGCTGTTTTTTCCCTTCGTGAAGAAACATGGAAAAGCATACGAGGAATGGTTACCAAAATTCGTGATTGGATTAGCAACATGAACGAATCTGGCGTACGCGGCAAACCGCGTACAGGTGGAGTGCAAGGAGGACTAACCTTTAGCACGCCAATGGTCATGACTACTTCTGGCGCGGTTGCTGCTGAAGCTGCCAAACCAAAGGTGGAAGTGCCATGGATGAAGATCATCCAATGGATGAAGCGCAATAGCGGCGAAATTGTAGCCGCCCTCTTCGTCATTGATGAGGTCTTGGAGTTTGGGTTTCGTAAAAAAAATAGAATCAGCAAAAGTGAGGTGAAGTAATATGTGGGAAGCAATCAAGAAGCTCCCCGGAAGTGTGGTTATAACCATAGCCGCATTACTCGGAGTTATCGTACTCTCGGTGATATTCCCTGAGCGTGCGCAACTCATAGCAGTCATTGGGCTTTGTAGTGTGGTTTCAGTGATAGCATTTCGTGCAAACGCTACGGCTGGATTCATCGTTACCGGTCTTATGATTATCGCGCTTGCATTCTGGATCCCGAAGTTTATGCAGGAGTATAATCGGGCACATGACCCGAATGGTACGTTTGCGAGTTTTTTTGCGAAAGCTAAAGAACAAACAGTACAAGCTAGTCGTACCTATGCCCCTGGAGCGACGAGTCAGGCTTCCATTATTGCAGCAGTTATGAGTGCAGATGCAAAGTTGAGTGGTAATCTCGATAAGCATTTACTCGCCATGGGTATGACTATTGATTCTAATCAATTAGTGCTCCATAACGATCAGATCGATACTCTCATGTCCGCTGCAGGAACGATCAAGGTCAACCAGTCAGTGTTTAAAAATGTACTCGTTGCAGCAGATGTTATCAATGTTGTACCGGTAAAACCTGCGGACACCTTAGATACACTTCAACTCGATGTCAGCGACAGCGACGGGCTGGAATACGAAATTCCGGCTGGTCAGCAAGTCACGTTTTGGGTTGAGTCTGCTTGGTACTATTCGAGCTTTGATGTGAACACTGGGGATTCTCTCTGGTGTGATGCGAATGGCTACGGCACATGCCCGAGGTACGAGGATAAGGATATGCATAAGTATCCCGCTCCAGACCTCAACATTTTGTCGGTGGTGTACAAACATCCTGGTCTGCCTTGGACCATGGCCGGCATGCACGCCAAACATCTGGTGGAAAATTCTACAGAGTCAGAAATGATTCTGCAATTTACCATCAACGACAAAAGCAACGGCATGTCAAAAGACACCGGTAAAGTGGAAATCCACTTGACCAAGTCTGCACTTTAGTTTTCCATCGTACTTTGCATCTCGGGGCATCTCACATTTTGTGAGGTGCCCTTTTCTTTTTGCTCGAAATATGCTAGAATACCTGCAGAAACAAAATTTCCCAATGAAATATATGCTTATGCCTACACACGCTCGTTTGCGCGTGCTCGCTTCCACCGCCTTGTTCCTAAGTGCGGCGTTTTTGTTTGCCCCAGCAGCCAAAGCTGCGTATGGCGATGTCTCGACATATCTAGGTAAAATTTACAGCGGCGACGGTGGTACGCGCGCAGAGGCGCTACTCGATTTCCCGGAAGATTTGGAAATTACCAGCGACGGTACCTTTTACATTGCCGATACGTACAACAACGTCATTCGTAAAGTAACGCCCGAAGGCGTTGTCTCGACGTTCGCGGGTACGGGCGAGTACGGGAATAAAGATGGCACCGGCACGACCGCAACGTTCGCTTTGCCGCGGGGGATAACCCTGGACAGCAGCGGCAACGTGTATGTCGCCGATTCGGCCAACAACCGCATTCGTAAAATTACATCCGCCGGCGTGGTGAGCACACTAGTCAAGACCGTCCTCAAATCTCCGCAAGGCGTGGTCGTCAGCGGCAGCACAGTCTATATTGCTGACACTGAAGGCAATGCCATTCGTAAAGTGAGCACCAGCAGCGGCGCGCTTACTACGGTTTCTACCAGCGTGAGCAAACCCAAGAAACTTGCACTCTCTGCCGATGGTGCGTCGTTGTACGTTGCAGATAGCGGCTCGTACCGCGTACTCGAGGTGAATATTGGCACCGGCGCAGCCAGCGTGATTGCCGGTTCCGGTGCGGCTGGCTACTGGGAAGGCACGGGTGCGGAAGCGTTGTTCCGTAATGTCTGGGGCATTACTCGTGACGGCAACACGCTGTACGTGAGTGACGGTAATGGGCTCACCGACTACATCCGCGCCATAGATTTAACGACCAAGACAACCAGCCTTTTTGCCACGGACTTCCGGATGCAGGATTTGAACTACCCAGTGGGTTTGCGTACGTACGGCAGCAATGTGTACGTGGCAAACTCCGGCATTGGCACCATTCACCGCTACAACAAGACCACGCCCACCGATGAAGGTGCATTCATTGGTTCCACCCGGTTTGGTGACGTGAGTGGCGCCGCCGCAAGCGTCCTCTTTGGTCGGCCATCGTCTTTTGCCATTACCAAAGATGGCACCATCATGTATGCAGCTATCAACAACCACATTCGCAAAATTACCCTGGCCACCGGCGCAACTTCGGTGATCATCGGGGATATTGTAGATGACTACGGTGAAGGCCCGGCAGACCAGGCCAGTCCGCGGACGCGTTTTAGCACGATTTCCTCCATAACCCTCAACGCGGACGACACGGCGCTGTACGTGACTGACCGTTGGAACAACCGCATACGCAAAATTACCTTTGGCAGCCCGGCAACAACGAGCCTCATCTCGGGCGCTGGCCTTATAAATTCCAGCGGGGCAACGAACAATGGTTACCAAGATGGGATAAAGTGTGATACCCAGACACTTGAAGTAGCGAGTTGTGCCTATTTCCGCGCGCCGCAAGGCATTGCGTTGTCTGCGGACGGCGCCACGCTCTATGTAGCAGATACTGGCAATAGCAAAATTCGGAGCGTACGCATAAGCGACGGACAGACTGCGTTGGTTGCAGGCTCCAGCGCTGGCTTCGTGGATGGCGTTGGCGCAGCAGCCAAGTTCAAATCACCCACACGTTTAGCAATGTCGGCCGACGGCTTGACCTTGTACGTTGCCGACCAAGACAACCACCGCGTACGGGCCATAACATTAGCCACTAGCAAAGTAACGACCCTGGTGGGTGCTAAGCAGGGGCATGAAGAGGGGAAAGGCACCGAAGCTTCGCTTTCGTTGCCCGTGGGTTTGGCCATGGGCCCGAACAACTTGCTGTACATCTCCAGCGTGGGTTCCAGCCGCATTACCGTGGTGAACACCAAGACGGGTATCATGACCACGGTGGCGGGCTCGGGCGAGCGCGGGTACAAAGACGGGGCACGGGCGGCTGCGCGGTTTAACAGCTTATCCAGCTTAGCGATTACGCCAGATGGCAAGAGCCTGTACGTGGCCGATAGCTGGAACGACCTGATCCGCAAAGTGGATGTGGTGGGTGGCCCCAAGTTCAGTTTGCCGGCGCCGGTGTTTACCAAATTCTTGGTGAACAAGCTCAAACAGCCGAAGAATGTAAAGGCGACGGCGTATTTGGATATTTTCGGCAAGAACTTTCGCAATGGCGTGTCGGTAACCATCGGCTCGTATAAGCTCAAGACGTTTGTGAAGAAGAGCACAAACGTCAACATGCTTATCCCGTTGGGCAAGATGAAGCCGGGTTTGTACGATGTGAAGATTACTAATCGCGACACCCAGTCCGTCATCAAAAAAGGCGCCTTTGGTATCATGGACAGCAAAGGGAATATTCCCAAGGTGAACTTTCGCATTAAGTAGACTTGGCAGGATAGGGGGAGCGTGTTACAATCGGCTAGCTCAATTTTGGACCCGTAGTGTAGCGGTTAACACGTCTCCCTGTCACGGAGAAGATCGAGGGTTCGATTCCCTTCGGGTCCGCCAGCTCGTTTCGCGGTCACAGTTCCGCCCGACTCGCTGGCGCGAATCGGGACTTCACCGTTCCCACGAAGCCTCGCTTTGCCCCACGAATGCGTGCTCCCCTTCGACTCACTACGTTCGCTCAGGGTGCGCGCCACATTCGCGGGGACCCCGTAATCAGATTCATATATGCAACACATTCAAGGAAGCAAAGCAGAATGGACGCACAAGCCGGGGTATAGCAAAAAAGTCCTGGCTACACCGGAGGTGCTTAAAGCACCCGGTCTTTTGGTGCAGGAGCTTTCCATTGCCCCGGGGCAAGTGGCCGAGAGTCACTACCACAAACAGCAAGTAGAAGTTTTTTACTTCCTCAATACCGCTGGGGAATTTTGGGTGAATGGCGAAAAGATACCGCTGGCAGCGGGGGATATTCTCATCGTCGAGCCTAATGACAAACACGAAGTTCGGAATACCAGCACTGAACCCTACCGATACGTGGCGTTTAAATATAACTGGGTAGATAACGACTACTTCGAAGATTAGCTAGTTTATTGGTTGTAGCGTACTAGCTGGAAGTCGGCTGATTGCAACAGGGGAGTGCCGCCAAGCGGTGTTACCCCGCCTTGGAGTTTTTCTAATACATAGGCACCCGAGGATATGGAAGTAGGGACATCCTCTAACGTAGTGTTTTTTTCATTGCCTAGGTAAAACACTACCGTCGGCTCATGCGGCAGGTAAACATTCTTGAGGTAGAGGATGTTTGGCTTTTCGCGTTGGATAATTGTCCGTGCTGCCGGCAGGAGTGGTTCGCTTCGAGTCACGCGGAGTTCGGCTCGTTGGCCGGCAAAGGCAATAACCCCAATCCAGAGGAGGAGTGCCACGAGGGTGCTGCGCCAGAGCTTGGGTGATTGACGATGATTCGCCATGATGGTGAGCAGAATGATGACTCCTGCAATAAGCAGCGCCATGGCCCAGCGCCCGCCATTGCCATTGAACCACTCCAGGTAGGTTTGGGGAACGAGCCAGTGGGTAAAGCCAGTGTCGGGTACCATGCTGGGTAAGCGACGCACGTAGGCGACAACACCCCACGCAATGAGTCCCAAGGAAATCCAGCCCAATGGCCAGCGGAACCAGCGTGTAACCCACAGGCTCATAACCAGGGCGAGTACCGGGTAGATTGGCAACAGGTACCAATCTGTCTTGCTGGCATTGAACGAAACAATAGCCACGGTCACGGCCAGGAAAGCGAGCCACAGGCCCAGCAGGCTATCCCGTTTCGCAATCATCCTGCCTATTGCCCACACGCAGGCTGGCAGGGCAAAGGCGGCCAAGGGAAAGAAGCGCTTCACGAACACGTCCCAGTACCAGCCCGGGCCGGCCTCGAAGCCGTAGAGGTTGGTGGAAGCGCGGGTAACAATATCTTCGCTAAAGTATTCTTGCACAAAGGCATTGCCGCGAATGACGAGCTGGGCAACTACCCACGGCGCCACAACGAGCAAACCAATGCCAATAGTCTGCAACCAGATTTTTTTGGAGTATTTGGTAAATCCGCGCGTCGCAACCAGATGCAGCAGGATGGTAATGCCGGCAAAACCCGCGGCCGTGAATTTTGTTAGAAACGTTAGACCCAGTGCTAGTGCCGTGACTATGAGCCAGCGTGGTTTGGTCCAGCTCTTCCAATACGCCCATAGTGCGAGGAGGGTGGTAAAGGTCATGAGCCCATCGGTCTCGCCCGTGCGGAAGGCGTGGTAGAACAAATACTTGCCGGAAAGGAAAATGAGCGCCGCCAGCCACGCTGTCGAAATTTTTTTGGTTGCCTGCCCCGCATCGGAGCGGAGCGACTGGTGCTGGGCCTGCCACGCCCATAGCGCAATCAGCAGCGTCGTGAGCACGCCCGCCGTGGCCGACCAAAAGCGAATGGTGAATTCCGACTCGCCGAAAAACATGACGACGGGTGCGCTTAGCCAGAAGCGCAGCGGGGGTTTGCGGAAGTAGGGTTCGTGGTTCCAGGTGAGCTCTAGCCAATTGCCAGATTCCACCATTTCATGCGTTACCTGGGCGTGAATAGCCTCGTCCCATTTTTCTAGCGGGTTGGTACCCAGGTGCCAGAAGAACATTATGCTGGCGAGGATGCCAACAGCCACGAGGGATATGGAAATGAGGAAGTGAATCTTCACAAGGCTATTGTACAGGTTTTTCAAACGAAAACACCCTTGCGGGCGCAAAGGTGTTGGAGGGGGTTAAGGGGGGGTGTTACTTTGTCTTAGCCACGATGGCCTTGAACACTTCCGGATGGAATTCGGCCAAGTGAGCTAGGATTTTTCGGTCTAGCTGGATGTTGGCCTTCTTGAGCGCGTTGATGAGTTTGGAGTAGGTGGTTTCGTTGAGTCGCGCCGCGGCGTTGATCTTAATTTGCCATAGGCTGCGCGCATCGCGCTTCTTCAGGCGGCGGTGGATGTAGGCGTAGCGGCCGGCTTTGCGGACGGCAACTTTGGCCAGTTTGACGCTGGACTTGCGCTTCCAGCGATAGCCCTTGGCCCGCTCGAGAAGGTTTTTACGATGCTTGATGTGGCTGGTACCTCGTTTAACGCGCATAGGTTAGGCAAAAGGCGTGAGCTGCTTGATCGCGCGCACGTTGGTTGGGTGAGCTTGCTTGTCTTTTCGCTTTCCGCGGGTTATGTTGCCAGATTCGCGAGCATTAAAATGGTCTTGCCCCGCAGCGCGTCGCATAATTTTTTGACTACCTTTTTTGGCGCCGGAGCGACGAAAACGCTTGGCCGTTGCTTTGTGGGTCTTTACTTTCGGCATAGGATTGGACTGTAACCGATTCTCTTGGTTGCGTCAAGAGTGTTACGAAATACGAATTAAACCTACGAATATACGAATTACGAATGTTGATTTAGATTCGTATTTCGTACATTCGTATCCCTTTTCGTAATTCGTAATCTACTTTTTCTTCCGAATAAGCACGCTCAACCGGCCGCCCATGGCCGAAGTTGGGGAGTCTACTACCACGTCGTCACCCAGGCTTTTGATGAAATCGGACAGGATTTTTTTGGCCAAATCCATCCGGGCGCGCTCACGGCCCCGCAGGATCATTTCCAGTTTTACGCGGTCGCCTTGCTCGAAGAACTTCAGGGATTGCTCACGGCGCATGTCCAGGTCGTGGGCGCCAATTTTTAGGGATAAGCGAATACCTTTGATTTCCGAAACCTTCGTTTTTGCCTTTTGCTTGCGTTCGGCTTTCTCTTGCTGGTAGAGGTACGAGCCCCAATCAATAATTTTACAGATCGGCGGGTTGGCTCGCGGGTTCACTTCGACCAGGTCGAGTTCTTGCTCTTTGGCCAGCGCAAGAGCCTGTTCGGTGGGCATTTTGCCCAGGAACTTGCCCTCCGCATCAATAATTTGCACCTCGGGTAAGCGAATCTGTAGGTTGATGCGGAAACGTTTGGTGCTAATGGGGGTAGGGGTTAGGAAGCGGGATGGGAATAGTATAGCAGAATTTTTCCTGGTACTGAACCTATACGCTTTGTTATTTTTCTGCATGATTCAAACCCGCTTTGCTATACGAAAGTCTGCGCAACATCTATAATTTCTTTGATTACCGTACTAGTTTATTTTAGATCTCAAATGCAAGCAACATGTCCATATTGTAAGGGGGCGCTACAATCACCGACTCGGAAGACTCGGTGTTCGCACTGTAAGAAAACGATTTACGCGAGAACTGTTCCTAATGGGGAAAAGCGCTGGGTTCGTGAGGAGGATTTGGTTACAATTTCTAAACAATGGACAGGTGAGGTTGAAAAACGAGATATCGCTAGACTTCAAGAGACTGGAGTCCAGAGTCTTCATTTGGCTCGGCAACAAATACGAGAGTTCATTCAATCTGGGGTTGTAGAAAAAGTTCAACTTTTAACCGCAAATGATAGTGGGGTCTGCAAAGTTTGTCAGGAGTATTCAGGAAAATCTTTTCAACTTGATAGTGAAAAAGAGCGAGTCTTTGTAATGAACAATGCCAAAATCAAAGGGTGTGAAAACCCTCATTGCAGATGTACGTGGATTTCACATACATCCTAAATACCTTATCATTTTTCCCAAGCTAGGGAGTTAGCCGTTTACGACGAAAGGCGGTACCAGAGCCAGATTTAAGGTAACGCTCAAAGGCAAGTCCCTGAGATTTTTCAGTAAATGCACAGTACCAAGCAATACGGGCAGGAATTTTCCCCCGCGTACTTGGCACTTTGCTTTGGTTATGGTCACGCAGTCGCTGCTTCAGGTCCTCGGTTGAACCAACGTACGCGCTGCCGTCGTGGAGTTTAAGGATGTAGACGTAGTACATAGAGAAAGTGTATGCGCCCTCCTACGCCCCCGACCTACGCTAAAGCTTCGGTCGGCAAGAAGGCTTCGGAGAGCATCCTTCGCCTCCCGGTACTTCTGTGCACACGGGAGGTTTAACGGATGGCTCGCCATCCGAAGCCCCGAGTGAAACGAGGGGCGATATTGTCCCCCTTCGCCCACCTGCGCTGAAGCTTCGGTGGGCTACGGAGGACAGCCTTCGCTACTCGATTGACGGTTTTGGCCGGTGAACGTAGTGGCTCGCCGGCCGAAGCTCCGAGCGTAAGCGAGGAGCGAAGGCTGGTGGAGATGAGGGGTCTTGCACCCCTGTCTAGAATGCGGCGGGCAGGTGGTCTACAGGTGTAGGGCGTTCACGGGTGTTTCGATTGTGCCGCATGGAGCGCCCAAGCCCGGCAAAATCTAGTGGAAGTGATTTTCGGTTGCGTTGTTACCACCCCCGCGCAACCTACGCCTGGAATATAACACTCGCGATTCCCGCGCCAGGTCGCGGGGCGAATGGGCTATCGGTTTTTAGGCGAAAGCCGGAGCAAAGCTGGGAACTGTGAACGCGTTAGCGAACGCAGTCTTCACCTTGCTGACAATGCTATTGGCAGTTGTCGAGTTGTCCGGCAGTTTTACGCCGTGCCGAACGCGGGCGACCCGCACACTAACCGTATGGCAATCTATCAACTTCTGAACATCCCCGTGGAGGCCGGCAGGATTGCTGGGCTCAACGCAAAGGTTCAAGAGGATTATTGGGCATGGGTGAGGGTACGTGCGGCGGGTATGGGTGTGGGTACGCGTTTAGGGAAGCAACACGTCGTCACGTAACGCGTTTACGATACTCGCCGCTCCAACCTTACCACGCTCCCTATCCCTTCTGCCGCATCGCGCGGGCAACATCGCGGGATACCTCGCGTTTTTTTATTGATGCTCTTTTATCATGCGCTTTTTTCCCGCGGGCCAGGCCCACACTCACTTTTACCAAGCCGCGGTGGGTAAAGAATTTGAGCGGGATAAGTGTGCAGCCCGCGCTGTGCATCTTGCCGATGAGGGTGGAAATTTCTGAGCGCTTCATGAGCAGGTGGCGATCCCGTTCCGGATTGTAGCCGACTTGGACAGTAGCCGCGGGTTTGTACGGCGCAATGTAGGCGTGGACAAGCCACAATGACCCTTCGCGAAGGCTAACGTACGCCCCTTGCAGATTCATGTTCCCAGTTTTGGCGGATTTCACTTCCGGCCCGGTAAGGACAATGCCCGCATCGTACGTTTCGAGGACGTCGTAGTTAAAAGTCGCTTTTTTGTTGCGGGCCAGTTGGGGCATAGGGGAAGGGTAGCTGGAGTTACGAATTACGAAAAGAGATACGAATATACGAATTGGCGCTGGAATGTCAGCCGCCTGGCCTCCGTAGTCCCGAGTGCAGTGAGGGACGAAGGAGGCTAGAGCCGTAAGCTATAGGTGAAAAAATTGAGGCCCGCGTCGTTGGTGTACGATACGGGCCAAAGTTTATGCAACCGCGGTGCGGCGTATGCTCACGAAAGGCGAACCATCGTACATGCCGTTCACCAGGAGCTGGGTGGTAGCTGGGTCATCGTCGATGTACGCTTGGACGAAGATAGCAAAGGCATCTCCATAGAACTGCTGGCCACTTTCGAGTCGGCCGTTTCTGCCAACCATGTCTACCCGGCGCTGCTCGGTAATGTGTGCTAGGTGGCCCGCAGCCTTTGCTGGAATTTTGTTGGCATACACTTCTAAATTTTCGGGCACACCAGCAATTTTTCGGGTGAACTCCAGAGCTCGTTTGACACGTTCGGCGTCAATGGGTGCATCCGTAAGGACGCTTTGCGGAATCCGACTTTGGTCAACCCGGCACTTTGCAATTGTGCCAAAAGTTGCCAGGCAAGGCGGAAAATAGCAATTACATTTCAATGAGAACTCCTTTCTAAAGAACAGGTTATGTAACCACTGATACTAGTAGATTCGAGCTTTTTTGTCAAGGTTTTCATACTGAGCATGGTATACTCTGCCCATGAACGTCCGCACAGAACTGCAAGAATTTGTTGCCAAGGTTGCCGGGATTCTGCAGCCGAAAATCGAACGCACGCCGCGTCCGGAATTTGGCGATTATGCCACCAACGTCGCTTTGAGTGTTGCACAAAAGCAGAATGCCTTGCCGGACGACGTGGCCCAGCAGTTGAGTTTGCGTCTGGCTGCCACGAAGCACGAGCTTATCAGCAAAGTTGATGTGGCTGGTCCAGGTTTTATTAACATCACCATTAGTGATGCTTGGCTTGCCGAGCAGGGGCAAGGCATTGCAAAGTCGGCCAAGGCACTTACAAAGTCCGCCGCCTACAAAGGCCAACACGCACACCTCGAGTTCATTTCGGCTAATCCAACAGGCCCACTTACATTAGCAAACGCGCGCGGTGGTTTCTTGGGTGATGTGCTGGGAAATGTTTTGGAACGTGTCGGCTACAAGGTCTACCGGGAGTACTACGTCAACGATCGTGGCGTGCAAGTGAGCGTCCTGGCCGAGTCGGTGCTGCGGCGGTACTTCCAGCAGCAGGGGATTACTATTGATTATCCTGAAACCTGCTACCAAGGTGTGTACATCGAAGAATTAGCGCGCAAACTCAAGCTGCCGAATTACAAAATGACCGATGTAGCCAAGCTCGCCGAGATCCGCGACAAGATTAAAGACAAGGTGGTTGCCACGATGCTGAAGGAAATTCAGCGCGTGGTTACCAAGGCCATGCACATTGACTTTGATAACTGGTTGTCCGAAAAAACCTTGGTCGCACCGGGCATTCTCGATAAGCTGGTTGCCACGTTGAAAGCCAAAGGCCTGGTGTATGAAAAAGACGGCGCCACCTGGCTGGCTACAACGAAGTACGGTGATGACAAAGATCGAGTGCTCACGAAGGCCGATGGTGAGATGACGTACTTCTTGCCTGACATCGTCAACCACTGGCTCAAGTTTACGAAGCACAAGGCCAACGTCGCTATCAACATCCTTGGCGCGGACCATCACGGCTACACCGGCCGCATGCATGCCGCACTCAAAGGCTTGGGCGTCGTTGACGAGCAGCATATTTTCCAACCGCTCATCATCCAGTTTGTCCGGCTTATCCGCGATGGCAAAGAAGTGAAGATGTCTAAACGCCGCGGCACGTACGTGGAGGCTGAAGAAGTAATTCAGGAAGTTGGCCTGGATGCCGCTCGGTTCTTCTTTATGATGTATGACATTAAAACCCATTTAGACTTTAACCTTGATGTGGCTAAAGAACGGAGCGAGAAGAACCCGGTGTACTACGTGCAGTACGCCCACGCCCGTATGTGCAGTATTCTCGCAAAGGTTGGCAAAACGAAAATTGCCAAATCAAAAGGTGGAGCATTGCATCCGTCGGCGCGCAAGCTTATACTAGAACTCCTTCGCTGGCCGGAAGTGCTGGAAGACGTGAGCCGGGACTACAGTTGTCAGCGAATTCCACAGTACGCTATCGAACTCGCCCGCACGTTCCACGAATTCTACACGCAGGTACGCGTTATTGATAACGATACGGTGCAAGCATTGCCATTCACGCTGGTTCACGCTACAAAGAATGTACTGGCAGATGTACTGGACACCCTGGGCGTGAGCGCTCCTCGCAAGATGTAGGTCTCACTTTCAATCCGATTACCATGCGCATCGGTATTGACTGCAGAACTATCCTCAATCCACACTCCGGCGAACGCGCTGGCGTGGGTCATTACGTGCACGGCTTAGTGAATGCCCTCATCCGCTTACACCCGCACGATGAATTCGTGCTGTACTTCGATTACCGCACGCCCGACATGGGCATGTTCAGCCGGCCCAACGTCACTCTGAAGCACTTTCCCTTCTCCCAGTATGGTAAGTACCTCTCATTTGGGTACTCGCACATGCTTATTACCGCGTACTTGCTCAAAGAAGGGTTAGATGTGCTGCACATTCCAGCGGGTTCTATCCCGCTCACGTACCCGAAGAAAGTCGTCTACACCGTGCACGACCTCGCCATCTTTAAACATCCGGAGTGGTTCCCGTCATCATTTATCTCCCGCAACGTGCTGGTGCCGCAGACCTTGCGTAAAGCTGATGGAATTATTGCCGTATCCAATAGCACAGCCAAAGATCTCAAGCAGCTGTTCAACATTAGCGCCAAGAAGGTGACTACCATTCACCACGGGTTTGACGTGCAAAAAATCCCGCTGAAGCGCCGCGCGAACGAGACACTAGAGAAGTTCAAGTTGCCCAAACGGTACTTCTTGTTTGTTGGCACATTGGAACCACGCAAGAACGTGGAAAATTTGATGCGGGCGTTTAAAATTTTCTTAGATACAACCCCCGCTGCGAAGGACGTCATCCTGGTGCTGGCTGGGCAGTATGGCTACCACTCGGAGCAAATTATGCAAGAGATGCTCGATCTTGGCCTCAAGCGGAGCATTCGGTACGTTGGTTACATTTCGCACAATGAAAAAATCGAGTTGCTCAAAGGCGCGCTGGCCTTCACCTTCCCAACGCTCTACGAAGGGTTTGGCCTACCCGTTTTGGAAGCGCTGGCGCTAGGTGTGCCGGTCATTACCAGTACTACATCATCCCTCCCAGAAATAGCTGGTAAAGCAGCCTTGTTGGTGGATCCGAGCAATGTCCAGGCTATTGCCCGCGCCATGAAAGATGTTGCCACCAAAACCACCACATCGGAGCGTTTGCAGAAGGCCGGACCCAAGCAAGCGAGCCAGTTTTCGTGGGATACCTGCGCACTGGAGACGATGAAGGTCTACCGCAAAGCCGCGGGGAAAAAGAAGTAGCATATTTTTTATATGTGCCTTGCCAAGAAGGGTTGTTTATCGTAAAGTATATTTTGCACATACGGTTATGAAGAAAAAGGTAGCGCAGCAAGCAATGGCCGCGACGCAGCAACCGCAGGAACGCGCCGCCACGCCCTTCCCGGCAATCGAGGAAGCGGTTTTGCAAATGTGGGAAAAAGAAAATATTTTTGCAAAAACGTTGGCGCAGACCAAAGCTGGTCCGCGCTTTGTCTTTTACGAAGGTCCGCCAACCGCGAATGGCAAGCCCGGTATCCACCACGTACTGGCGCGCGCGTATAAAGATGTTATTGTCCGCTACAAAACGATGCAGGGTTTTTACGTGGAGCGCAAAGCCGGCTGGGACACGCACGGCTTACCGGTAGAATTGCAGGTGGAGAAGGCGTTGAAAATTTCGGGTAAGCAGCAAATTGAAAATATTGTGCCGGGTGACAAGCGGGCGAGCATTGAGAAGTTCAACCAGGAATGCAAAACCAGCGTGATGGCGTACCGGCAGGATTGGGAAGCGCTGACCACGCGCATGGGCTACTGGCTGGATTTGGACCACCCGTACATTACCTACGACCCCAGCTACGTCGAAAGCGTGTGGTGGGTGCTCCAGCAAGTGTGGGACAAAGGCCTTATGTATAAAGGCCACAAGGTGGTGCCGCACTGCCCGCGCTGTGAGACCGCGCTGTCATCCCACGAAGTGGCGCAAGGGTACAAGAGCGTTGCCGATGCTTCGGTGTACGTGAAGTTTAAAGTGACGAGCAGCAGCGTGAAAGCAATTCAAAATTTGATTAGCAAAGGTGAAGACGTATTTGTCCTTTCATGGACAACCACGCCCTGGACCTTGCCGGGTAACGTCGCTTTAGCAATCGGTAAAAAAATTGCGTACCAATTAGTCAAAGTAGATGGGGCATATCTCGTCGTTGCCACTGAGCGTGTCCAGGTGCTCGGCGAGGATGTGAAAGTTTTAGAAGACCTCACCGGCGAGCAACTCATAGGCACAGCGTACGAGCCGTTGTACCCTGGCGCGGTAGAGCGCGGCGATTCTAAAACCGCCTGGACAGTTTTGGATGCGGCATTTGTAACGACCACGGATGGCACGGGCGTGGTGCATACCGCCGTGATGTACGGCGAAGATGATTACCAGTTGGGTGCCACCGCCGGCTTACCCAAACAGCACACGGTGGATACCACGGGGAAGTTTTTGCCGTCCGTAGGCAAATGGGTGGGTAAGTTTGTGAAGAGCAAAACCGTGGAGTCGGAGATTATTACTGATTTAAAAGAGCGCGACCTGCTGTTTAAAGTGGAGACCTACACGCACGACTACCCGTTCTGTTGGCGCTGTAGCACGCCGCTTTTGTACTACGCCAAGGATAGCTGGTTCATAAAAATGTCGGCAATGCGCGACCAGCTCATCAAAAATAATCAGACTATCAACTGGGTGCCGGCGCACTTGCGTGACGGCCGCTTCGGTGAATGGCTGAAAGATGTAAAAGATTGGGCCATCTCTCGCGAGCGCTACTGGGGCACACCGCTACCGATCTGGGAGTGTGAGCAGTGCCAAGCGCAGAAGTGCGTTGGCAGTTTTGCCGAGCTCAACGTGAAGAAAAGTTTTGACCCCCACCGACCGTACGTGGATGATGTCACCCTTAACTGCGACAAATGTCAGGGCACAATGCACCGCGTGCCCGAAGTGTTAGATGTCTGGTTTGACTCGGGTGCTATGCCTTACGCCCAGTGGCACTACCCATTTGCCGACATGACGCGCATCGATGGCGGCGAGAATTTCCCGGCGGACTACATTGCCGAGGCCATTGACCAGACGCGCGGGTGGTTCTATACGCTCTTGGCCATCTCCACCTTGCTCGGGAAAGGCGTGCCGTACAAAAACGTTATTTCCCTGGCGCATATTCTGGATGCCAAAGGCCAGAAGATGAGCAAGTCCAAAGGCAACGTCGTGGAGCCGAACGCGGTTATGGACGCCTACGGCGCCGATGCCTTGCGCCTGCATTTGTTTAGCATGAACCAAGCCGGGGATAATAAGCTCTTCGACGTGAAGGGCGTGGACGAAGTAGTCAAAAAAACTTTGTTGATTTTTTGGAATGTGGTGACGTTCTATAAAACGTATGTGGCCGAGCACGCACAGGGTGATGTACCCGAAAAACCCGAGCATGTGATGGACCAGTGGATCTTGGCTCGACTCGCGCAGGTAACCAAGCTCGTTTCGGATAAGTTAGACGTTTACGATCCAACATCGGCCGTGCGTGCGTTGCAGGAGTTTATTACCGAACTTTCCACGTGGTATTTGCGCCGCAGCCGCGATCGGTTGCGTGGTAAGGGAGGTGCAGAAGTGGTTGCCATTCTTGGCCATGTTATACAACAGACGACAATGCTCTTGGCGCCGTTTGCACCGTTTATTGCCGACAAGGTTTTTGGCGAAATGCGCAGCACCCATGATCCGGTGAGCGTTCATCTAGAACATTGGCCCGAAGTAAAGAATGTCGACAGTGTCGTAGTAGAGCAAATGTCAAAAGTCAGACTCATTGTTGAGTCAGGGCATAATTTACGCGCAAGCCATAAACTCAAGGTCCGTCAGCCGCTCGCTTTGGTAGTTGCCACAGCCAAACTGCCAGAAGAGTATGAGCATATTATTGCCGAAGAACTCAATGTTGAGAAAGTTGTTTCTGGCGAAACCGAGTTTTCAAAATATGCAGAGCACGATTTAGCATTTAGTGGTGAAACAACGGAAAGCGGATTACGCGTAGGCATTGCAACAAAACTTACCGATGACTTGAAACAAAAAGGCCTAGTTCGCGAGCTGGCTCGTCACATAAATGATTTACGCAAGGCCGCTGGCCTCACTGTGAAAGATTTAGTAGACGTGGAATGGATGACGGACGACCAAACCTTGCAGCGTACCTTTACCGAGCATGCCGCTGAACTGCGGGAGCTCACGCGGAGTCGCGGTATTAAAGCCACGACCGTTGCGAACACCACGCATAAGAAAGAACTCGTTATGGGCGGCGCACGAATCACCATTGGTATAGCCACATGAGTCTCCTCGACGTGTCCGGTGTGGTGCTTAACCGCCGCGACGTGCGCGAGGACAGCCGTCTGTATATCGTCTACACCCACGAACGGGGTAAGGTAGAAGTTTTTGGTCGGGGCATTCGCAAGGGGAGCGCCAAACTCGGCGGCCACTTGGAACCTGGCGCAACTGTTCGCCTCACGCTGGCGCAAGGGAAGAGCGGCGAAACCATAACGGCCGTGGAGCGCGACCACTATCCTGCTGCTACCATGCAAAGCTTGTCGCGTTTGGCGAGCCTGGGTTTTGTTTTAGGTTTAGTGGATGCGCTAACGAAAACGGAAGCTGCCGATCCCGCGCTGGCTACATTTTTGCAGGAGTCGGTGAATATTATTGAAGCTTTTGCCGAGCCGAGTAACCACTTTGCGCGGTTTCGCATGTGGTTTGCCTGGCATGTGCTGGGGCTCACCGGGGTGGGGCCAGAGCTCGACCGGTGCGTGCACTGCCGGCGCGCGTTACCGCAAACGCATGTCACCTTTAGCGCGCTTTTAGGCGGCTGGCTGGGGCCGGAGTGCAAAAGTGCAGATGCCGATGCCACGGCTGCGCCGGGCGCTGCCGGGCAGGATGCCGATGCCACGGTCGTATCCGCCACCGTGCGGGATTGCGTGCACGTGCTGGTGCGGGGCAGTTGGGCCGAAGCCTTTGCCTACGTTGCCACCCCGGGCACCGAACAGGTGGCCGCGCGCCTTACCCGTTCGGCTTTGGACCATGCCCTTGAACGCCGTTTGCCCGCCGAGCGGTTCGTGGCTTTTGTCCGAACGCTATCCGTACCGTATACTGCATAGCGTCATGGCCAAACCAAAAATTCCAGACGAAAAAGCCAGTAAGATTCCCGTGCGCCGCACCAAGCCGAAGGCAGACCCCGAGGCCGAGCGGGCTGAAGCGGTACGCGAAGAACTGCCGGTTGTTGATGCCGCGAATGACACGCGGGAATCCGAAGTCTCGGTAAACATGACCAAGCAAGACCGCGCGAAGCGGGAAAACGTCCTGGACGAAATTTACCACCCCGAAGAGCAGATCGGGCGGATTTCGGACGTGCAGAAAATTGACCAGCAGAAGCAGCGTTCGCGCAAGTTGCTGTTTAGTTTCATTATTTTGAGCGTACTGGCGGCCGCCGCCGTGGCCGGGTATTTCGTGTTCGCGCGCGGCAGCAAGTTTAGCGAGCGGGTAACCCTGGCGGTGAACGCCCCGGCAGATGTGGCGGCTGGGGACCAAGTAACGTTGAGCATTAGCATTAAAAACGAAGAGCGCATTGCTCTGCGCAACGCCGAACTTACCTTTAACGCCCCCGACGGTTTCACGTTCCAGTCCAGCACGCCGGCAGCCTCGAACGAATTCAACAACGCCTGGTCGCTGGGGACGTTGCAGGATCAAGCCGGCACCACGGTGACGGTGACCGGGCGTTTGCTGGGGAATCAACTTGAGGAGAAGACCTTTAGCTTTACGCTCGGGTACCGGCCGGCAGATTTTAACTACGACTTCCAGAAAACTGCCGAGACCAAAGTTAAAATTAGCAGTTCGGTGCTGCGCCTAACGCCCGAGGTGCCGCTGCGCATTATTCCGGGCACACCCACGGATATTCCCGTGACCATCGAGAATACCAGCGCCGACGCACTCACCGAAGTTACGCTGGTGGCCGAGTACCCCGAGGCTTTCACGTTTACGAAGGCCGACCCGAAACCATCGGAGAAAACCACGATTTGGAATTTGCCAGACATCCCGGCAAACGGCAAGGTTAAGGTCACCGTTACCGGCACGTTCAAGGGCAACCCCGGGGACACGCCCGAGTTGAAGTTCCGCGCCGGGAAGACGCTGGCCCAAGGCTTGGACGTGCAAGCCGAGGCGAACGGCATTGGCACTCTGGTGCAAGCCGGCATGAGCCTGACCACGAAAATAACCAACCCCGGCAGCGGTGCGGCTGTGGGTTGGGGCGATACGCTCAATTATATTATTAGCTACAAGAACGACAGCGAAGGGGACATGAAGGATGTGACCGTGATATTGGAATTCAGCCAGAAGAATGCCGGCGGCAAAGACGTGAGTATTCTGGATTTGGATAAACGCTCGGGTAGCAGCAACGGCAAGCTCGAGGGCCGCACGCTCGCCTGGACCAAGCAGGACATTCCCGCGCTCGGCCTGGTCAAAGCGAGTACGGGTGGCGACATCCTGCTCCGCATTACCGTTGCTTCGGGACCGGAAATAAAAGGGCAGGATGACAGGAATTTTGTGGTGACGACCGCTTCGCGCGTGTCGGTTGGCAGCATCGAGGGCGTGGAGGGGAAGAATTTTGAGACGCAGGCCGAGCAAATTGCCACCAAGATTACCAGTAAACTCAACGTGGAAGCCGAAGGCCGATTTTACAATGACGAGCAATTGCCGGTTGGCACGGGGCCGCTTCCGCCCCAAGTGGGGCAGACCACGACGTACCAGCTCAGCTGGTCGCTCACCAACCCCACCAATGAAGTGACGCAGGTGGTGGTTGCGGCAACGTTGCCCGAGAATGTGGCCTGGAGCGGGACGCAGACCGTCACTGCCGGGCAGGCCGTCACTTTTGACGCAACAACGCGAGAAATTACCTGGCGCATTAACCGCGTGCCGCCCGGAACGGGCAGCTTGTTCGCCAGCCTGGAGGCCACGTTCAAAGTTTCCATTACCCCCCTCACCACCGATCTGGGCCAGCTCTTGCTCCTGCTCAACAAAACCGTGGTAACGGCGCGGGATGAATTCACCACCAAAGACCTGCGTTTGGAAAAGGCCATTGTCACGACGGACCTAACCACCGACGTGGCGGCACAGGGCAAGGGGTTAGTGGTTGCGGCACAGCCGTAGATTCCATTTGTCATTCCGAGCATAGCGAGGAATCTCGCATTTTTTTGAAAATTCGAGATTTCTCCCCTCGGTGATCTCCGGTCGAAATGACAAAGAAAAGATTCAATAATGCGCGCAAGGCACGAGACCTGCGCTTGGACTATGCCAATGCTATACTTAGCGCATGGCTGATGCTCTCGCTACAAACGCCGCCCGCTTCATCCTCCGCGAGTTTGTGGGGGATATTTTGCTATTCCCGGTGTGGTGGTATGGGAAGGGGTTGCAGCGCGTGGGGCGGGCAACCTGGGAACGCCAGGTAGCCTTTACCAACCGCAGCCGCTGGAGCCCCAAAGTGTGGTTCCAGAATATCTTCGTGCCCATGTACGGCGACTACTCGCGCAGCGGACGGGCGATAAGCTTCTTCGTGCGGTTGGTAGTTGCGCTCGCGCTCTCAGTAGTTTTTGTCATCTACACTGCGCTCACGCTGGTTAGCTTCCTGCTCTACCTCGGGCTGCCGGTGGCAGTGGTGTACTTCTTCCTGCGCCAGTTGCTAAGCCTCCCTTGGCCGGCCTAAGCTATGGCAACTAAACCCATCCAGCCCTTCGCCTTTATCACTTGCCCGGCGTGCGAGCACGCAGCCGAGGTGTGCCCGGCCTGCAAGAACCGGCGCGCGGTCCTTTGGTTTTTGGGCAGGATATTTATTTGGGACAAAGCCATTGACCGGTGGGCGATTGCGGAAGAACGGATCCAGCGGCTGCTCCATCGCAGTTTTAACCTCGCGCTCATCCTCTTGGGCGTGCTCGGCATTGTGCTGGTTGTGCTGCGCGCGGTGGACCAGAAACTCGTCGCCGATGTCACTATCGCGTTTGACTTCCTCGGGCAGCGTTCGGGTGCGCACATGCTCTTTGCCCTCTCGCTCCTGGGTGACCTCATTCTCATCAGCCGTTTGGTGAAATCCAAGCAAGAGCGCACGCTGGTGGTCCCGCGCGATAGCGAGCTTATGAAAGTGCCAGCCCCCGCGCTCTCCTGGACCGACGTGATGGCGAGCGAGGCCCGTTTCCAAAACGTCTCCGCGGCCTTTGTCGAGCCGGCGCAGCGCGCCATTGAAGGGGCGTGGACCCTGGCCGAGCGCATGCGCCATGCGGACGTTACGCCGCTGCACCTTTTTGCCAGCCTTTTTGCTTTCCACGACACGCAAGTGGTTTTCGGTCGGCTCGGCATTCAGAGTGCGCCATTGAGCGAGCGGGTGACGCGGGCGTTGGCTGCCATGCCCCCGGGCAACGGCGCGCCACGCCTGGGGCAGGCTGCCACGGTCGTGCTGCTCCGCGCCTACCTCGAGGCCGCCCTGGAAGGCCGGCCGATTGTGGATATTACCGAACTCCTGGTGGCGGTTGGCACCGACCCAATTGTTGGCGAAATTCTCGCCGACCTGGCCATCGACGAGCAAAAACTGCGCAACGTGGTAGCCTGGATTGCCATTAACCGCCGCCTCTCCCGCAGCTACCAGCGCTGGCGCGGCCAGGCCCGCTACCGCAGCAAGGGCGGGATGAACCGGGCATTCACCGCTATTGCCACGCCCATGCTCGACCAGTACAGCCACGACCTTACGCAGCTGGCCCGCACGGGTTCGCTGGTGCGGTGCATTGGCCGCGAGCGGGAGTTTGAAGAAATCTTCCGGGTATTCGAGAGCGGCCGGGCTAACCCCTTGCTCGTTGGTCTACCGGGCGTGGGCAAGACGTCCATTGTCGACGGGCTGGCGTACCGCATGGTTGCAGACGACGTGCCGCCGGTCTTGCAAGACAAGCGCCTGGTGAGTTTGTCCACGGCCGCCCTGGTCGGCGCGGCGGGCCGGCAAGGCGAGCTTGAGGAGCGCTTCACCATTATTCTTAACGAAATAGTTCGCTCGGGAAACATCGCGCTGTACATCGACAACATTCAGAACCTCATGGGTCTCACCACCGAAGGCGGCAGCCGCATGGACCTGGCGGAAATTTTGGCGCAAGCCTTGGGGCATCAAGCCTTTCTCTGCATTGCCACCACCAACCCGACGGACGAGCACCGGTACATCGAACGGTCAGGGCTGGCGTCCACCTTGCAGCGCGTGCCGATTAACGAAGTGGACACGAACGGTGCGATTCAAATTTTGGAAGGCAAAGTTGGCGCGGCCGAGTTTAAACAGGGCGTGCATTTTAGTTACGATGCCGTAGAGCGCGCGGTCACGCTTTCGCAACGCTATATCCATGACCGGTACTTGCCCGAGAAAGCTGTGAGCCTGGCCGAAGAGGCGGCGGTGTACGTGCGTAAGACGCGCGGCAAGGGGAGCATCATAACCGGGGAAGATGTGGCGGCCATTGTGGCCGAGCGCACCAGCATCCCGGTCACGCAGGTGACGCAAGCCGAAACCCAAAAGTTGCTTCATTTGGAAGAGCATATTCACGAGCGCGTCATTGGGCAGGACGAAGCCGTAAAAGCGGTATCCGCTTCGTTACGCCGGGCGCGCGCCGAACTGCGGGATGCCAAGCGGCCCATTGCAAACTTCCTCTTCCTCGGGCCGACCGGGGTGGGGAAGACCGAACTGGCGAAGGCCGTGGCCGAAGTCTACTTTGGCGATGAGCAGAGCATGATCCGCCTCGACATGTCCGAATACCAGGTGCAATCTAGTTTGGGCCGCTTGATCGGCACGGCCGAAGGTGAAGGCGGTTTTCTTACCGAAGCCGTGCGCAAAAATCCATTCACCTTGCTGCTCCTCGATGAATTAGAAAAAGCCCACCCGGAAATTCTCAACGTTTTCCTGCAAGTGATGGATGATGGGCGCCTCACCGACAGTACCGGGCGCACCATTGATTTTACCAACGTCATTCTCATTGCCACGTCCAACGCCGGCACGCCAATTATTCAGGCCGGTATCACCGCCGGCGAGTCGTTAGAGTCTATTAAACAGCGCTTGGTCACGCAGGAACTTGCCCAGCACTTCCGCCCAGAGTTCCTCAACCGCTTCGACGGCATCATCGTCTTTAAACCGTTGGACTTTGAACAAGTTATCGCTATTGCTCGGCTGATGCTGGCCCAACTTGCGAAATTGCTTAAAGACAAAGGCGTGACCTTGCAAGTCACTGAACCGGCCATTGTGGAGTTGGCGCAAACGGGTTTCGACCCGCAGTTCGGCGCGCGGCCCTTGCGCCGGGCCATCCAGGAGCATGTGGACAATGCTCTAGCCAATGCCTTACTCACTGGCCAATTGGCTCGCCGCGATATTGCCGTGCTGGAACCGGGTGGCAAAATCCGCGTGGAAAAAGCCCGGGCGGTGTAACCCCGCCCAAGCCTCACCACTTGACCCCGACCCCTGCAAAGGGGTAGGTTTGCTGTTACAAAACGTAAATTGAAAACCATAGGAGTATGTAATGAAAAATGTTTTTCTTTTTGACCAGCCCATTCGTATTTCGGTAGGCGTGGAGGGCGCCATGCATGACGTAATTGCCCGGCCGCTCTACCACACCCGGGTATATGTTATTGAAAAGGCGCCGAGTAACCCAGTGCTGGTCGGTCAGCTCACCATGCCCCGCTGGCCAATCCTTGCCGAACAACGAGCACTCAAGAACAAGCAGCGTTTGTCTTTTCGATCGGTTGACGTAACCTACCCGGTATTTGAAGATCTCTACGAACTGCATCGGGCTTTAAGCCATGTGCTGGATCGGTACGAAATGAATGAAGTACCACGTCTAACGACCGCCCTCGTGCATTGTCATGCGCTCCACCGTGTGTGCTTGGGCTTACAGAAAGATAATTTTCTAGAGCTCATTGGCCACATTGAGTCGCTCGTCGACCAGGTGGTCGGCGCCATTGGCTTGCAAGTGAAGAACGATGCGAAGCACTCCGCGCTCGAACGAATCATCGTCGTGCGGAAAGGGGTGGATTCGCTTAACCGGGTGAACAGCAGTGCAACCTGCCTGCGTATGCTTTCCGCGGTGGGGAATCTCATCCATCGTGAATCAAGCATTGTAGACATTGCCGAGATATACGCTGGCCGCCGCCAAGCGGTTCGGCTGACCCTCGCAACCTTGGAAACGCAAGTGCTTATTGTGGAAGATTTTCTCAATGAGACCCTGAGGTATTGGGGTGTTGTTTGCCAACGCCGCCGGGAACTCACTGTCTATCAGCTTGACCAATTCGTCCGGGCATTGGAATCAATATCGGTGAAGCCGTTTAGCATAACTTTCGAGTACGTGGTAGACGAATTCAAGGAAGCTTCACGGCACATTGCGTCAAATCGAATGGATCAGGCGAAAGCATACTTAGTGACTTCGGCCGCGAGCCTGCAGTTGCGCCGACTGCGCATGCAGCTCGAAGCCGTACACTATCGCATTGCCAGCCTGGTACACGATGCCAATCTGCGTAAGCAACATCCACACATTGTCCAAGAAGCTCATAACGAGCTTCGCCATCTCGTTGAGGAGCTTTCGGCAATTAATACCTTGGGGATGGTGGACTTTTCTAGTACGTCCGTACTCGCTACTTTCGCCGCTGTCCAAGCTGCTTTAGCGGCAGGTAATTGCAAAGAAGCTGCGGACCACTTCCGGCTCGCGCTTCGGTCTATCTAGCACGAGGTTGACAACCACGAAGTGTCCAGGTAATCTCTGGCAATGCCAGCGGAAAAAGCGAAATTTCCACTAAGGTTAGTAACAGTTTCTTCGGTGGGAAGTATTAGTCAACCGCTGGTACTAAAATTTCTTTGGGTGCAGTAGCTTAGAGTTAAAGTGTCCTGTTGTTGCGGGAAGACGTTGGTTCAAACCCAGCCTGCCCCATTTCTTTGTAGGACGTCTCAACTATGAGGCGTCCTTTTTTCTTGTCCAAAAGCCCTAAAAAACGTACACTGTATGCACTATGCCTGTATCCATGGACACCCTGGTTTCGTTCGCCAAGCGTCGCGGATTCATTTTCCCCACTGCCGAAGTGTACGGTGGCTTGCAGGGCTTTTGGGATTTCGGCCCATTGGGCGTGGAACTCAAGAACAACATCAAACGGGAGTGGTGGAAGCGCTTTGTCCAGCAGCGCAGTGACGTAGTGGGCTTGGATTCTACTATTATCACGAACACTGAAGTCTGGAGAAAGAGCGGTCATTTTGATAAATTCACTGACTTTAAGTTAGAGTGCGCTAAATGTGCAAGTAGGTTTAAAGCAGATCAATTTTTATCCCAAGAAATAAAAGATAAAATTAATAATTTTGTTGGGGTAAGAATTAAGCGAACTAAAGATGACCAGAATACACCGGAGGAACTTCTAAAGAAAACAGGAGAATATTTCGATACCCTTTTACCTGAAATTCATTCTAAATGTCCTAACTGTGGAGGTAACAAATGGGCCAAACTTGATGAATTTGATTTGTTGTTTAAATCTTTTGTAGGACCAGTATCAAGCTCAAAAGATATGGTTGTCTTGCGTCCCGAAACCGCGCAGGGTATTTTCGTGAACTTCCAAAACGTGCAGCAGAGCATGCGGCTCAAGCTACCCTTTGGCATTGGCCAAATTGGCAAGGCGTTCCGCAACGAAATTACCCCCGGCAACTTCATCTTCCGTTCCCGCGAGTTCGAGCAAATGGAATTGGAGTTTTTCTGTAAACCTGGTGATGATGAGGAATGGTTCGACTACTGGCGCAAAGCGAGCATGCAGTGGTTCTTGGACCTGGGCATGAAGCAGGAGAACATCCGATTCACCGACCAACCCAAGGCCGAACTCGCGCACTACTCCAAAGCCACCACCGATATTGAGTATCACTTTCCGTTCGATAAAGGTTGGTCAGAACTTATGGGCGTGGCCAACCGCACGGACTTTGACCTGAAAGCCCATGGTCAAACCTTCCGCGATGAGGAAGCAAAAGGGGACATCACGCCATTCTGCATTGAACCCTCGGCGGGCGTGGACCGCGCGGCGCTCGCATTCCTCATCGATGCATATGACGAAGTGGAAGGCGGCCGCTCCACCACTACCGAGACGAACAAGGAGAAAGAAGTGGTGTTGCGCTTGAATAAACATTTAGCACCAATCAAAGTCGCCATCCTGCCGCTTTCAAAGAAGGAGCCACTGGCGACGAAAGCCAAAGAAGTGCAGGCGCTCATCAATAAAGACTTTACCACCTGGTACGACGACACCCAGTCTATTGGCCGCCGCTACCGCCGCCAGGACGAAATCGGCACGCCGTACTGCGTGACCATCGACTTTGAAACTGTGGAGAAAGATAACGCGGTTACGGTCCGAGATCGGGATACGATGGAGCAGGAGCGGGTGAGCATTGCAGAGCTTCATTCGTACATAACTCAACAATTCTCCTAATGTCATTGCGAGCCCGAAGGGCGTGGCAATCCCGCTGTATACAGCAAGATTGCTTCGTCGCTGGTGCTCCTCGCAATGACAATAATTAATAACCATTCACTCGTTAATCTCTAACCATATGCCCGAAGGTGAATACCGCCCGTCCCCAGCGGAAATGGGGGCAGAAGAACCCGAAGAGCAGAAGCCAGAAAGCGCAGTCGATAAAAACAAAGCATCGAAAAAGACTAGCCTTAGTGGCAAGCTAAGAAATGCCGCAAAAATTGGTGCTTTTGTTGCCGCGGGTTTGGTGGGTGGAGGTGCGGTGGGCGAAGGAGCTTGGAATAATTATTCAACGAGCATGTACTCTGCATCGTTTTAGGTTATTGGCGTATGCAATAATGCCCGACCACGTGCACATTATCGTTTACCCAAACCAAGCGCAGGCCTCTGTGCCTGCGCGGGTATTGGACAAGGGGAGCGCGGGCAGAGACGCCCGCGCTCGGGGAGGGATTAATAGCCTAATGCATAGCATTAAATCCTACTTTGCTCACCGGGTGTTTGAAGTGCATCCCAACACCCCTTTTTCCTGGCAACCCCGCTATAATTCTCGGGTACTTAACACTCCCGAACGACTAGGAAGTGCCATAGCCTATGTTCAAAGCAACGCGGTACATCACAAGCTCCAAGTGCGGTATACTAAAGTTCCCTACGTTTACATCGCAAAGAACATCCCGCTATGACCCCAACCCTCCGCACTGGCATACTCCTCGCCCTCGGCACCGCCGCCATCTCTGGCGTGTCGAACTTCGTGGCCAAGGTCAGTGTCACGGTGGTGAAGAATCCTACCGTGTTTACCTTTCTGAAAAACGCTATTGTTGGCCTGCTGATCATTGGTTTGGTTGTACTCTTTGTGCAATGGAAAGAGCTGCGCGAGTTAAAGCGTACCGATTGGTATAAACTCGTTGCCATTGCCGTTATTGGCGGCAGCGTGCCATTCCTTTTGTTTTTCAACGGTCTCACGCACACCACCGCCGTGCACGCCAGCGTGATACACAAAACCCTATTCGTGTGGGTCGCTATCCTGGCGTGGTTTAGCCTCAAAGAAAAATTTTCGTACTGGCACGGCGCGGCAATTGTTTTGTTGCTCGGTGGGACGTTTGCGCTGGGCGGCATGAATAACTTCCATTTTGGGAAAGGGGAGTGGATGGTACTGGCTGCGACGCTACTTTGGGCCGTGGAAAATGTTATTGCGAAAAAAGCCTTAGCCAAACTCTCCACACTAACGGTTGTTGCCGCTCGCATGTTCCTCGGTTCAATAGTCCTGCTCGGTGTAGTCATTGCCCAAGGGAAGTTAAGCCTTGTGAGCACGCTCGACTTCACGCAATGGGGTTGGGTGGTGTTGCCCAGCCTCCTGCTCTTTGGCTACGTCCTCACCTGGTACAGCGCGCTCAAGCGGGCACCGGCGTCGCTGGTGGCCAGTTTGCTCGTACCTGCAACGTTTATTACCGCGCTCCTCTCGGGTACGTTTCATAAAGCGCCCATGACCGGCAAGCAATGGCTTTCGGGTGCACTGGTGATTGCCGGTGTTGCTTTGTTTATTTGGGCCACGCGGCGCACAGCTCAACATGCCACAGACCTTAACGCCCAGCGCGACCCAGCTTGATGGCGTGAGCCGCTGTAGCCGGTACGCCTTTGGGCCAAACCGGTTGCATTTGTGCGGGCCCGATGCCAACCAAGAAGTCTTGGCGTACATTGGCGAAGGCGCGGTGGATCTCGGGCTCACGCACATCCTGCGCGGTTTTGCCACGCTCTACCCATATCTAGACCAAATTGCCCGCTCGAATAATATCCGCGACCCCTTTGATGCGCGCGTCGTGGAAGCCTACTGGCTGGGAAATACTTTACTCGAAACAATTCCGGCCCGGACATTTTTTCAACACTTGCGCGACACGCTCGATCTCAAGCGGAAGTACGGTGCTAAGCAGTTTGACCAGTTGGCCCAGAAAATCCCGCAGGGCCGTATGCACCACAGCTTCCACGTGATGAACGCGTACAAACGCACAGGCCACGATGCCAAGCTGCACACGTTGGAGAGCATGGATTCGTGCCGGGTGAGCTGGGGCAAGGTCACCGAGGTCGTCGGGCCAAAAGTGACAGCGCTACGGCGGCCACTCGAACTCAATGGCCACCAGTTGCAGTTGGGGCAGGAGGCGATAAGCCATGTAACGCGCAGGCTGGATAATGACTTTGCCTTGGACGACCTAGCGCCCGGCGATTTGGTGACCATGCACTGGAACGTGATTTGCGAGACCGTCACCCCCGAGCAGGTGAAGCACTTATGGGCCTACACGGAGCAAGCAATTCGTTTGAGCAACACCACCAA
>ERZ1292623.1015-Hain-H51-01um-R1-1015-length-28003-cov-11_pt1 | contig 28003 bp, 42 predicted proteins | sample MGYA00564398_ERZ1292623 | MGnify/ENA primary metagenome ERZ1292623 (study PRJEB36523, sample SAMEA6512633) | groundwater metagenome | collected 2019-01-07 | study: AquaDiva: Metagenomics assemblies of 32 groundwater samples | reverse complement strand
TAATTAAAACAACTAAAGTTTTCATGGATCGTAATTTATATCCTAAAAATCAAAAAGTTTAAATACATTCAAACTATCTTAAAATTAATAAAATAAGGGGGTGTTTTAATGGCTAAAAAAAGCATGGGTGGCTGGGCCTTTTTAATTGGTGTTATAGTAGCTATATTAGTAGGGTTGTTTGGTAGCCTAAACACATTATGGGTTGGATTATTGGTAGTTCTAGGATTGATTGTCGGGTTATTGAATATAGAGAAAAGAGAAAGTTCTGGATATTTGTTAGCAGCTCTTTCTTTAGTAATAGTGAGTGCGTTTGGTAAAAATGTGCTAAACACCATTACAGTACTAGGGAATGTACTAGATGCTATTATGGCATTAGTTGTACCTTCTGTAGTAGTTGTTGCGTTAAAGGCTGTTTATAGATCAGCAAAGGGCTAACAAATTTTAATTAATTTTATAAATTTAATTAAGTAACCAGATTTTATGAAAAGGATTCATGTAGAAATTTCTGGATTAGTTCAAGGTGTGGGTTTTAGATATAGCTTGTATACTAAAGCTTTACAACTTGGCATTAAAGGCTGGGTCCAAAATAAAGAAGATGGTAACTTAGAGGCTGTTTTTGAAGGTGACAAAGATAAATTAACTAAAATTTTAGATTTCTGTAAAAAAGGGCCATTTCTTGCAAAAGTTAAAAATATTAATGTAAAAGAAGAACAATATAAAGGTGAAGGCAAATTTAAAATATTAAGATAAAAAGTTTTAAATAATCATTATTCAGTATAATTTAAAATGCAACCAGGGGAGCAGTTGATTAAAGAAAGAATAAAAAAATTAAATGAATTAATTAAACTTAAAATAAATCCTTATCCTTATAAATTTGATGTTAAAAATTTCTCAACTGAAATTCTTGGAAAATATAAAAAATTAAAAAAGAATCAAAAATCAAATAATAAAGTTTCTTTAGCTGGGAGAATAATTACATTAAGATCAATGGGAAAGATAGCTTTTGGTCATTTACAAGATTATAAAGGTAAAATACAGTTTTATTTAAGCCAAGCTAATTTAGGTAATAATTACAAAATAACTAAACTTCTTGATTTAGGTGATATAATTGGAATAAATGGAAATGTGTTTAGAACAAAAGCTGGAGAAATTACAATTTTAGTTAAAAAATTTGAATTATTAACTAAGAGTTTAAGGCCTTTACCAGATAAATGGCATGGGCTAAAAGATGTAGAAGAAAGGTATAGGAAAAGATATGTTGATTTAATTGTTAATCCTGAAGTTAAGCAAATTTTTATTAAAAAATTTAAAATTATTAATTCGATTAGAGAAACTTTAAACAAACATAATTATGTTGAGGTTGATACGCCAATATTACAACCAATATATGGTGGGGCTTATGCAAAACCATTTAAGAGCTATGTAAATGATTTAAAGCGAGAAATGTTTTTAAGAATCTCTGATGAACTTTACTTAAAAAGATTAATTATAGGGGGATTTGATAAAGTTTATGAAATTAGTAAAGATTTTAGAAATGAAAGTATTGATAGTAAACATAATCCAGAATTTACAATGATTGAATTTTACCAAGCTTATGCTGATTATGATGATATGATGAAATTAACTCAAGAAATTATTATTAATGCGAATAAAATTATTGGTAATAAAAATAATGTAGAATTTTTTGGTCATAAAATTAATTTAAAAACACCTTGGAAAATAATAGCTTTTAAAGATGCAATTAAAAAATATAGTAAAATAGATGTTGACAAATTAAATGATAAAGAGTTATTTATGTTAAAAGATAAATATAAATTAGAACTTAAAGGTTCTTTAACTCGTGGTTGGGTAATGCAAGCTTTATTTGAAAAATTTGTTGAAGATAAATTAATTCAACCAGTATTTATTATAGAACATCCTCGTGAAACAACTCCATTATGCAAAGGTAGTAGAAAATATCCAAATTTAATTGAAAGATTTGAATTATTTATTGGAGGATTTGAACTTAGTAATGGTTATTCTGAATTAAACAACCCAATAATACAACGTAAATTATTAGAAGAACAAGCAAAAGAATTAAGAGCGGGTTTTGAAGAAGCTAATCCAATGGATGAGGATTTTATAAAAGCAATAGAGCAAGGAATGCCTCCTACTGGTGGTGTAGGTATTGGGATAGATAGATTAATAATGGTGCTTACAAATAGTAATTCAATTAAAGATGTTTTATTATTTCCTTTAATGAAGAATTAATAAGGTTTATATATTTATTAATAATTAAAAATATTATGGCAGAATCATTAGTTGTTAGAAGCAGGCTAAAAGAAGTTGTAAATAAATATGGTAAAGATAAGGTGGGTAATATTTCTGGTGATTTCGCACAAGAACTTAGTAAAAAGGTAGAGGAATTAATAGCACAAGCAGTAAAAAGAGCAGAAGCCAACGGTAGAAGAACTGTTCAAAGCAGAGATTTATGAAAAGGTTTTTATTCTAGTTATTATTTAATAGAGTAATGAGCAAGTCTAAGGGCAGTAGGGCTGAACGTGAATTATTAAATATGTTCTGGGAAACTGGATTATGGGGTGGCTACCGCTCAGCTGGCTCTGGTTCTACACCATTACCAAGTCCGGATTTATTAGTTGGTAATGGAAAAAGATATTTGGCAATTGAATGTAAATCATTAAAAAGTAAATCTAGATATTTAGAACCACAGCAAATAAAAGAGTTAATTGAATTTTCAAAAATATTTGGTGCAGAGCCATGGATAGGATTAAGATTTAACAATATTGGTTGGTATTTTATTCATCCAAAAAAATTAAAGAAAACAAAGAATGGTAATTTAATAGCTTCTTTAGAGCTATTAGAAAAAAATGGATTAAATTTTGAAAAACTAATAAAATTATGAAAATATTAATTTATTTAATTTTGATTTTATTGATTTCTTTTAATGTTAATGCTCTAACTGTTATTAATGAATTTATGTATAATCCAGAAGGTAATGATAATAATAAGGAGTTTATAGAGATTTACTCAGAAGATTATCAAAATTTAAGTAACTTTATTATTGAGGATATCTCAAGTGAAGATATTTTGCAATTAGTTTATTATTACAATAGCAATTATTCTCTAATTGTCGAAGATGATTTTAATTATTCTGATATCAACGCTAGTATTTATGTTGTTGGAGCAACAATTGGTAATAACTTAAATAATGATAAGGATGTTATAATATTTCGTGAGAATAATAGAAAAATAATTGATTTAGTAGCTTATTCAAGTGATTTTGGTGGTGATGAAAAATCTTTAGAAAGAATTTTTTTTAATAGTTTAAGTAGTGAAAAATCTAGTTGGATAGAAACGACTAGCCAAGGTACACCAGGAAGAGAAAATTTTATTGTAAAAGATTATAGTGCATTAAAAATTAATGAATTTTTACCTGATCCTATTGGGCAAGATGACGCTTCTATGCCTACAGGAGAATTTATTGAGCTGTATAATTCTGGTGATAATGATTTAGATTTAAGTGGGTTATATTTTCTAGATGAAGCAAATCATAAATTAATTATTGATAACACACATGCTACTACAACAATTATCCAAGGAAATAGTTTTTTAGTAATTTATGTAAACGGTTTCTCTGGATTATTAAATAATGATCGAGATAAAATTAAACTTTATTACAGTAATTTATTAATTGATGAAGTTAGTTATAGTACAAGTAAAGAAGGTTTTTCTTGGAATAAAGTTAATGATTTATGGCAGATAAATTTACCTAGCCCAAATGAAAAAAACATTGAAAATCTTGATTTTAATACACCAAGCATAAATATTAAAGATATTGATTTAGGTGTAGACGAAAAGGTTAGATTTGGTGAAGAAATTGAGGTTAAGCTTAATGTATATAAAGGGAATTCTAATAAAAATAGCATAAATGTTTACGTTGCTGATGGTGAAGATAAAATTAGCGAAATAACAAATTTTAATGTTTTTGGAAAATATGTAAATTATAGTTTAAATGTTCCTGTTTTAATCGATAATAATTGCAATAATAAATTAAAAGATGGTGATTATGATTTAGTAGTTTCTGGTTTAGATTTAGAAGTTAAAAAAGATATTAAAGTAGAAGGCATAATTAATTCATTATGTAATTTACCAACTACAAAAAGAGTAGAAGATGATGTTAGTATAGAATTTATTGAAATACCCGAAGAAATTAATAAAGATAAAGAAGTTAATATTAAGATTAAAATAGACAATAATTCTACAGAAAATGTTAAATTAGATATTTGGAGTTACTTATACAATGGTCCTGTATCAATTAGTGGTGAGAGAGAGGAAAATTTAAAAACAATTAATTTGCCAAAAGATTCTTCATTATTTTTAGATTTAACAAATAATATAGAAGAGCATGTTGAACCCGGGGATTATAAACTAAAAGTTAAAATTAAAAAAGAAGGCAGAAAAACAACCAATGATTTTACAACAAATATTAAAGTTATAGAAAAAAGTGAGGATAAAGAAATTTTAGAAAATCAGAGTATAGTAACAGGTAAAGTGGTTTATGAATCTAGTGATATTAAAACTAAAAATCTTGTTCCATTAATTCTAATTATTACACTAACAATTATAATTGGATTTTTGCTTATTAGAAAAAATTTATAAAGATAGTTATTTTTTTTTATGCTATGAACAAAGTTTTAGTTAGAATTATAGTCGAAATTGTTGGATTTCCAAAAGATCATGTAGAAGAAGTTACAAAAAAGATAGTCGATAAAATAAAGGAGGATAAAGAAGTTAAGAAATTTGAAATTTTTGAAACTGTTGAATTAAAAGATAAAATGGATGGTTTCTATAGTGCTTTTACAGAACTAGAAATAAATTTTAATAACCTTAACGAATTAATTAGTTTTTGTTTGGATTATATGCCAAGCTCAATAGAAATTTTAGAACCAGAAGAAATAAATTTCAAAACTGCTGAATTAGCAAATTTATTAAATGATTTACTTGGAAAATTGCATGACTATGACATGACTATTAAAAAGTTACAAGCATCAAATTTTCTAATGAAGAAAAAACTTGGGCAAAATTAACGTTTTCCATGCAAAAATTCTTCAAATGGTTCTCTTTCTTTTTTTCTAGTTGCAAAAAATATTAATGCTAATATAATTATTAATATTACGATGCCGATTATTATTAAAGGTAATTTAGATTTTCTTTCTTCCTGTTTTTCTTCAGTAATAGTTTTATTTACTTCTGGTATAACTTCTGTAGTTTCATTTATTTTTGTTTCATTAATTTTAGTTTCAAATTTTTCTATAAATTCTATGTTTAATGGTAATAAGTTTAAAATTTCTTGATTATATAGAATAACAACATTACCATTATAATTGTTTAAGCTCGGGTTCTTTTTTTCATTGATCCAAATATATTGCTGTAAGGTTTCATTTGGTTTTATTTCCTCAATGTTACTTAGATTCAATCTAATGATTTCTTTTAGATTAACTGTAACTAAAAATGTTATATTTCTTATCGTAAAATCCCATTTATTTACTAGGTATAAAGGGTTATTAGGACTAGAATCTTTGGTAATTCTTATTTTTTCTGGGAATTTAGTACCAAAACTTGAATTTAAAAATATAACAGAATTTCTTGGTGGTGTTAATAATGGTTCTATTTCAATTATTTCTCGAAGTTCTTCTTTTGTTTCAAGTAAAATTGGTATCAAATAAAACTTCCCATTATAATTTATTCTTATATTATCCTTAGTAATATTAGGCGGTATTTTTATATTATAATTTAAGATTTTATCTAATGTTACTTCATTAGGCAAATTTAAATAATTAGGAGCTTGTATTGTCAAATTTAATTTATCAAAATTATTTTTTATTTCTAATTTCGTGTCGTAAGTTGTTATTATAGCAGGATTTATAGAAATTGAACTTAATAATTTTTCATCTGTAAAATTTATATTTTCCGAATTAAATGATTTTGATACAGAAATCTGTTTTAAATTTTCATCAATATAACGAATATTAATAACATTAAAATTATATGTGCCAGTAGATAAGTTTGGTAAATTAAAATAAATAAAATAATAATTATCTGAAAGTTTATTTAAAAATAAGGCTATGGGAATTTTATTATTTAATTTATCTGTTAGAACAAAATTAGATGCAGTAATTTCATTTACCGGGTCAATATTAAATACAACCTCTGCTTGAAATGTTTCAAAAACTACATAATTTTCTCTTGACAATGAAATGATTAATGGTTGTTCTTGTGCATTAACTATTGGTATCAAAATTAATAAAAGAATTAATAATTTTTTCATAATATAACTTAAATTTAATACTATATTAAATTTTTTATTTCTTTAATAGTCTTTCAGCTTCTCTAATAGATTTATCTAACTCATGTTCTAGGGATTCCTCATAACCTGGCTTTTTAGCAGTTCTTCTTGGTGGTAGTGTTTTTGGTGGTTGTTTTATTCTGGGTAAGAATTCTGGTTCACTTGGTTTTTCTTTTTTAAAGAATTTTTTATAAGCAAGATAACCCCCTACACCAAGAATTAATATTATTATAATTAAACTAATCCAAAATATAGCTCCTAATCCTTTATCTTCTTCAGGTTCTTGTGGAGGAGATTCTTCACTAGGTTCTTCACCGGCTTCAGTTGAAGGTACACAAATTCCGTTTTGACATACTTCATTTATTCTGCATCTAAGATCATTATCAACATAAGCTGTACCTCCTGAATTACACACAGAACAATCTGTACCACTTCTTAAACTACTTGGAAGGCAAATCTGAGCAGGAGCAGTAACATTTACTTCTTCACAAGTGCATGTAAATGAATTACATGTTTGGCTTGTAGAACAATCTAAATTTGACTCGCATTCCTCACCGAATTCTAAAATATTGTTACCGCAGATTGGCGCTGTTCCGTCTGAAGGTGGTGGAATAAATTGTTCTGTAAATACTAAATAAAGAGCTGCTGCACTATCTAACAAAGTTCCAAAAGAGTCTTTATTAGTTCCAGAAGTAATTTGTTTTGATTCTAGCCATTTAGTAGCATTATTAAAATTATCATAATATTTTGTATTTCTTTTTAAAGAATCAATTGCAAATGAGGTTGCTAATATGTTATTGTCCCAATGACCTTGTATAGATTGTGTTTCAGTTAATTTTTGAGCATATTTTTCATTTTTATTTATTAAATATAAAATTGCATATTCTTGATTTGTATTTGCACTATCTTCTAGATAAGGTATTGTTTTTATTTCTTTATTTAATTTAGCTAAAGCCCATGAAATATAAAAACTAGATTCCTCGTCGCAAGATCCACCTATAAATCTAGGATAACATGCATTATTAATTACTAAATTAATATTATTACCAGATTCTTGCTGCACTATAGTAAATTCATTATTAACTATTCTTATTAAAGAAATAATCATGCTTGGATCATTAATCTTATTACAATTAACATTAATTTGTTCAATAGGTTTATCTAAATTAGCTTTTAAATTATTCTCTACGCTAACCCAATCAACATTATAAGGCTGTATTTTATAAGTTGTATTAACAATTACATTGGCTGAGCCTTCTTCATAATTTATTGTACAACTACCATCTTTTTGTGTATTAATTTGAATATACCAACCAGTTGTTTGAGCTTTTGTTAAAGAAGATTCAAGCCAGTCTAATAATTTAGAAACATCTTGATTAGTAGAGCTTAAAGCTAAAGCTGCAAATGCTGTTTCAATTGTATTACAATTACCACGAGGATAACAATTGTTATTATCTTGCCTTTGCACTAATATAGTTAAGCCTTTATCAACATTATAGTTATTAGTTTTTAATGCAAGAAATGCTAGAGAAGCTTCTTTTAAATTAGCATTAGTCCAATCAATATTTTGATTAAGCCATTTTAAACCATCATCCTTAGAAAAAGCACTTACTATAGTTAAAGAGATCATAAATAGTATAACTAGCATCCACCACTTTTTCATTTTTATAAATAATAGTAAGTAATTTAAAAACATTTCTATTACTTAGTAAAATGAAGTATTTTTCAAAAGGTAAAAGAAGTAAAATTTATTTACAGGGCAAAATAGCAATAAAAAAGGCCGCTAAAAATGTGATAAAAAACGAAGTTTATTGGTTAAAAATTTTAAATAAATATAATATCGGGCCAAGATTGATTTCTTATGGCAAAAATTATTTTAAATATAAATTTATTAAAGGTGATTTTATTTTAGACTTTATTCAGAAAAATAATAAAAATAATATTAAAAAAGTTTTAATTAATGTATTAAAACAATGTAGAACATTAGATAAATTAAAAGTAAATAAAAAAGAACTTCATAATCCAATTAAGCATATTATAATTGATAAGAAAGTTACAATGATTGATTTTGAACGTTGCTATTCCACAAATAAACCAAAAAATGTAACTCAATTTAGTCAATTTATCTTAAGTTTAATAAAGGTTTTGAGAAATAAAAATTTTAAATTAAATAAAAATAAACTAATTAGTTTATTAAAATTGTATAAAAATAATCAAAATGAAAATAATTTTAGAAATATTTTAAATTATATAAAGAAAGTTTAGTTATTTATTTTTATATGCTCTAGATTTCTTAATAGCATATTGCACTGGATTTCTTATCATCCTGCATAAATTATCTGGATTACAAATATGTAAATCAACATAATAATTATTAAAGTTATTAGCTAAATTTTCTTTATCTTTTGGACAGTTTTGAGGCAAGATTAATTTTTGTCTTTTGCTCCAGGCTAATTGAGATTGTATATAATTTTCACGTAAAGGTTCTTTATTTCTTTTATTCCATTCAAAAACAATAGTTTCAATCCCTTTTTCATCATAACCAGTATTTTTTAAGAAATTTAATAATAAAAACAAAAATCTTTTTTTTCCATCACTTAAACCGGAAAGCCCAGCCGATATGCATGGTGGAAAATATGCTTGTTTTATGGCATTAATTGGAACAGCATATTCTTTAATATCTAATTTAATTTCTTCTTTTTTTTTATTTTTAGAATGCCAATAGAAAGCTTGTGTCATTAGCTGAGTAGCCTCTTGATTAATAACGTTTAAGCTATCTAAAAAATTTAAATTGACTTTAACATTTTCTATTTTCGCTTCTTCTTTATCAAAATTAAGTATTTCATTATCTTTTATGGGTATTGAAATTAAACCTGATTTCTCATGATAACTATAAGGAGTGCGAAACATATGCCTACTAGATATAGCTACATTATCAATATCAACCAACTTAGATACCCATAATATATTTTTATTTACAAAATAATCCTTTTCTTTATTTATTTTATTACTTATTTCTTGGATGGTTTCTTTTTCTAGTATTTTATTTGTTAAAGGTTCTCTTATCATCTCTTTTAGATAAGAAGCGAGTATTCTAGCAGCATCTGGAAATAGTTTTTTTGTTTCTTGGTTATTTATGCTACTAGGGAAAGCTTCAAAAGGTATACCGATATGAAAACCGCGATTACCACTAAATTTAATAGAGTAATTATTAATGTCATAAAATTTTAATGCTTCTATGATTAAGTAAGCTGCTAGTTTAGAGTAATCTAGATGCAAACCGTCTATATCAATAATTAAATCCCAACCTAATCTAAGTTCATCAAGTTGTTGCTTAGTCATTCCTGGTTTAAGTAATAAAGGATTTTGCCAATGCTCTTCTGAGACATTAAAAGAAGTTGCTCCTTGTTTTGCTAATTCTTCAATATCATTATAAAACTGTAATATATCTGGTCTTTTACCATAACCTTTATCACCAAAGTTTACAGCTACTTCTCTATTTTTAGCTATTTCAATTATAGCTTTTTGAACGTCTTTTCTAGAATAATGGCTTATTAAATCCCCCATAATACTTTTTAATGGTTAATATTTATAAATGTTTTTAGCTTAGTTGTCCTTTACGACTTATCTTTTCTTTCTTAACAAAAAGAAGACTATAAAAACCACAGCTAATCCTAAAATATAGAAAATAAAGTTTTTATTTATCTTAGTTGGCTCTGTAACCCTACCACAATCTGGATCATATTCACAATCAGGATCGCATTTATTATCTAATTTATAATCACAAATTCCATCTGCTATCCCCGAGCTACAATCTTGTGGGCAATTTAGAGAATTTTCATTTTCCTCGCAAATATTATTTGGGTTGCATAAAACATTAATATTTAAAGATTCACTCAAATAAACTTCATTATTAGCAAGATTAGTTATTCTTGTTGGTGCTAATGTATATTCGCCAAGATTATTAAGCTTAATTTTATAAGTCAATGTAACTATTTTTTTTGCTGGAATATCAACTTTCCATCTAAAAAATGATGCTTCAATAGCATCATGAAATTCTGTTTTGTCTGGTTTAGTTGGTTGTACTAAAGTAACCCCATTAATTATTCTTTCTAAAACTTCCAACTCAACATCTTCATTGTAAGGATTATTAATATTAATTTTTACTTCTAGTACCTCGCCAATTTGAATTTGATTTTCTGCTTCTTTTAAAACAGAAATTTGTTGGGCATTTACTAAATTGCTCAATAATAAAAATATTAATAATATTATTTTCATCTTTCAATCTCCTCTTTAAATAAATTTACAATATTACTTATAATTCTTTCTGCCTTATAACCAGCTACTTTAGTTTCTTTAATCAAACTTTCTTTTACATTCTCGCATCCATATATACTTTTCAAGCTAGGGCAAATAACCTCGCCATTATCATTATAACAACGATTTATATTTTCACAATATTCATAAAATAATGGGGTTTTTCCTAATAATATTGAAGGCTCGTTATTGCCTGTTGTATCAACAATTGTATATTTTTTATCTAGAGGTAACTTAACTAAGTTGTATGCATGATTTGGTGCCTCTACTGTATATACTTCATTTTGTAAGTAACCAGCTTTTCTAAGTAAGGTTGTCAGAGAAAATGAATAATCAACACAAGTACCTGTAGACAAGATGTCTAAACTAACATGCGCTGGAACATCTGATAAAGCAATATTATTCTCAGTAATCTTGGTATCAGAAAGCCATTTTCCAGGTGGATTATCATTTGGGGTATTGGGGCATCTAAGATTATTGGCTAAAATATTAGTTGTTTTTGTATTTGGAATAGGTCTAGCTGAATATAGATCAGTATAGCTGTTACAAAGTTCTGTTACTCCTCTGCAGCACATTTCAGCTTCAAAATAACCTTGCATATAAATAGAATCTGCCCCTAGAGACTTTGTTAGATAAAGACCTTGGCATCTTTTTATATTACCCTGAGAATATTTATTAGCAAAACTACAAGAACCAGATTTTCTTGGTTCTATTAATGGGGTACCGTCGCAACAATTTATTGAATCCTCTATAATGTTGTCCAGATTTTCATTACAAACCTCAACAAGATTACAAGAATAATCTATACTATTAATTTTAATTAGCTCACCTTCCGTAGATGGCCATTTACTATTGCAAATAGTATCTGGTGGGCTATAAAGTGTTTTTGTATTTAGGCAGTTTGTTTTTGATTTTACATTAATGATAAGCTCGTCTGTAGAAACTAATCCATAAGAGTCTATAACTTTTAAAGTAATTATATGTGTGCCTATTGATAATATTATTTTTAATTTAATACCTCGCCCAAGTTCTCGATCATTTTCTAGCCAAATATAGTTATCAGGAGAATTTGGCAAATTATTATCTAAATCGTAGGATTTAGAACCATCCAATACTATGCTAGATCCGAGAAATGCAGTTTTATCTGAACCAGCATCTGCTATTGGAGCAATATTTAATTGTTGTTTTACTTCTTCACCGCGGACTAAAGATGGTATTACATTTATCTTAAACTCTGATTGAGAAGATTTATTCCCATCTGAAGCTACTATGTTAATATTAACACTGCCGGGTTTTTTTGGTGGATCACAATTTATTATCGATCCTGATAAATAACAATCTATTATATCAGAATTAAATTTTGGTTGATTATTAGCAAAAGTAAATGTAATTGGTTGAGCCTCTGGATCACTAACATAATTATATAAATCAATTAAATTATTTACATTAGTTTGACCTTTTGTTAATGATGCTTCTGGAATAAATGATGTTCGTGGTGGATTATTTATTAAGCTTTGATTTGTTGATTGAATGCCTTCAACAATAGCCCTGCAAGAGCCATCTGCTAAACATTCGCCATTATTCGGACAACCACATAATGCACAATTATTTATTAAAACCCCATTATCACAATATCTTGGTTGTAAAGTAGAACATTGATTATAATTAGTTCCATCAGAACACTTATCTAAAGTTATACCAGATCCAGAACAAATTCCATTACTACAAATTTGATTTTGAGTACATGGAGTTATTGTGCTATATTCTGTACAAGGATCAGAATCATAATTACCACAAATTTGATAACCATTACCAGAGCAAATTCTAGTATTTAAAATACATTCATCATTGCAAGTTGTTTGTGTTTGACTACATACGCCGGGGCTTGGTAAATTACCTGCTTGTATTTGAAGAATTTGTGAAGCGTCAAAACTAGAGATATCACCATTTTTATCGACATCCACGCAACAAATATCACTTGGCGGAGATATTTGCCCAGCAACAATTTGTAATGTTAAGTTAGCATCGTAACTAGTAATTGAACCATCCCCATTAACATCCCCTATTTGCCTTCCTGTTGGACAAGATACTTGTAAAACGTTTTCAAGAGTAGCAGGTATTGTGATACTAGTAGTATCGGTAGTTTCAATACTAGTGTAACTAGTTAATTTATTATCAATTGGACTTTTTATAGATAATGTAGAAATAATTAAAATTATGGCTAATAAAAAAAAGGATAATAAAAACCTCTTCATACAAATAAATAAAAAATTGTAATTTATATAATTTGTTGTTTTTGTGTTAATTTGACTAATTCTTCTTGTAGGCTTTGGCCTCTTAGCTCTAATTCGTTTAATTGCATTTGTAAATTATTTACAACTTGCTCTATTTCTTTAATTTGTTCATCAATTAATTCATTAGTCTCTTCGATTGTTTTTTCCACAATTACATTCGCCCCCACATTTACCAATAACTCTTTATTATTTTTTAGATTAGCTTTTGTATAAATATTATAGCCTAATGGAACAAATGCATCTTTACTAGAATCAAGATTATCAAATTTATCTAAATTTCCTTTTAAATTTTTTAATTCTAATAACTGAGTTTGAATTGCAAGAATTTGTTGTTGCAGTTGAGTAATTTGTTGAATAATATATTGCAACTCGAGGTATTTTTGTTGTAGTTCTTGATTTTGTTTTGGCATATTTATTTCTCTTCTTTATCTTTCTTTTCAATCTTTTCTAGTTTTTCTTTAACCTCTTTTTTCTCTTTTCTAGTTAAAACTTTTAATTTAGCTTTTTTCATAGCTTCTAATACCTCTTGTGTAGAAGCTCCTTTTTTAATATCTAAAATCTTATCAGTTTGTTCTAAATGTTGTAAATTACATTTTCGTCTTTTGACATTGCCATCTATTATAACAAAATTATCATTAACTTGATCTACAATTATGCAAGTTCTTCCAGCTTCTCTACCAAGTAATTTTATACAAATTTTTCCAATCATTTTCTAAATTTATTTATTAATTCTCTTTTAGTGCATTTTGCACATAAATACCCAGCATAAATTCTTTTAGGATGTTTACTTGATTTTGGTAAATTTCCCATTTTATAAGGTAATTCTCTTGGAGTACCATGTAAGATACTACCACAATTAGCACATCTTGCATGTTTCGGTTTTCTCCTTCTATATGTTAATTTTGCTTTTCCCCTCGGTGTTCTAACATAAACTCTTCTAAATGTACGTGATCTTTTATTAGGACGTGGCATTTTAATGCACCTTTAATAATTTTCTTAGGATTATGCTGAATATGATTGAAAACATTATATAAAACCATATCCAACTTAAAAATCCAAAAAACTTTGGATCATTGAGGTTTTTAAATATATCTGTAAACCATCTTATAAGTAAAATAAATGGAATAGCAGTAAGAATTAATGGTTTCATTGTTAATTCGAATGTTTTTGGTAAATTCTCAAATTGTTTTTTTTGAAGTTCCATAACCTTACTAGGATCATGAGTATGTTGCTTCATTTCTTGTTGAATATTTTTTTGATCGTCTCTTAATTGCTTTAATGCTACTTGATCAGTACCATATTTTTGTATTAAAGTTGTTAACAAGGTAACTAAAAGTGTTATAAACAAAAATCCCCATATAAGATTTAAATTTAGGATATAGCCTAATGTTGGGTCTAAAATATAATGGACGCTCTTGCTTATAAGTGGAAGCTTGTCCCACAGCAAGGCAACTATCGTACTTACCAACATTACTAACATTAATAAAAAAAATCCTTTTTTCATTTTCCCATCACCTTTCTTAATGCAGGATGCATATCCATCATATGTTGTTGTGCAATATCCTCATATAATTTATAAATTATCATTACAGTTAATAATATTCCTGTGCCCCGGGATAAAGCACCCATTAAATCAGCTAACGCTGCTAATAAACCTACAGTAGCAGCACCCATCACAGTTAAAGGAGTTATATATCTAGCTAAAATTCTTTCTAAAACTCTTTCATCTCTTCTAAAACCTGGAATTTGCAAACCAGAAGACATAATTTGTTTGGCTTGTGTGCCAGCATCCATTCCAGATGTTTGAACCCAAAATATAGAGAATATTACTGCACCTATTATCATAAATAAAGCATAAGTAATTGATCTCGAGATATCTAATCCAGATAAAGCTCCTGTAAATATATTTTGGAATAAATTAGGTGGAAATAACCATAACACTAATCCAGAAACAGGAGTTTGACCAGCAAATCTGCCTAATAAAGGATAACCCCAACGCTCTAATAATGTAGCCCATAATTGAAGGTTAGCAAGTAATGCAGCCACTAATATTACTGGGATATTACTTGTGTAAATAAATCTTAAAGGCCATCTAATACCATAACCACGTATCTTGCCAAAAGATAATGGAATTTCAACTTTCATTGCTTGTGCATAAACTGATAGTATAAAAACAACTACAGTTGCAATTATAGCAAATAAAGCAAGAAATGCTTCACTCGGCAATCCCCTAAATAAAGATATAAAGAAAACAAATACCTTACCAACAGGAGCTTGACCAGAACCAAATGCTATATCTCCTGTACTAGTTAATGGAGAAAATGCACTTATAAATATTTGGCTAGCAACCCCTGCTGCTATAAATAAACTTACTCCTGAACCAAAGCCCCATTTTGTCGTAACCTCGTCCATATAAAGTATCATTAATCCACCTAAGAAAACCTGAAATACTAATACCCAAGGAGAAAATCCTACAGCAGGACTTAATCCACCCATAAAAACATAAATTATTGCTTCAAATATTATAAAGAAAATTGAAAGTAATTTCTGCAAACCTTGAAAAAATACTCTACCTTCATGAGTTGTTGTATCTAACTTTAAAATTCCTGAGCCATTTAATAATTGTAATACAATGGATGCTGTTACTATTGGGCCTATACCAAGGGAAACTAAAGAACCAAATTGAGCTCCTAAAATTATTGATAAAAAATCAAATTGTTGTAAAGCGTTCTCACCTAAACCATATAAAGGAATCACACCCATAATAAAATATGCTACTAATATAATTAAAGTCCATTTAAGTTTTTTATTAAATTCTAGATATTTTTGTTCGGGTTTTTTTACTTCTGGCAAATTTTCTAAAATTTTATGCACTAAAGACATTTAAGACCCCTCCACTACCCCACCAAGTTCTTCAACCTTAGCTTTTGCTTTTTTAGAAACTCTTCCTTTAAATTTGTATTTATTAGTTATATTGCCAGTACCAAGTAATTTATTTACACCAATTTCATTTAGATTTATTACAAACATATTACCTTCTTTTTTTACTAAATTCTTTTCTAAATAATAATGTAAGTTTTTTTCTACCTCCCCTATGTTAATTGTTTTAATATTTTTAATTCTTTTTCCCCCTCTAATAAATCCATGTTTACCAAAATATTCATTACCATACAACTTTAATATAGTGGGTTTTTTCTGATCTGCTCTTTTTCCACTACCAGCCATTCCTCTTCCACCACGATGGCCAGCTCCCCTTCTTTTCTTTTTTGCACCGCCACCATGTGTATGGCTTCCACGATACCTAGAAAATTTTTTTCTTTTATTTATCATATCAGATCATCCTTATTAATAAATCATTAATTTTATCTTTCCTATATCCAAGAACACCGCCTAAACTAAAAGGGTTCTTAATGCCGCCACGTTCAAAACCTTTTACCGGTGGTTTTAGTTTAAAAAATAATTTTAATCCTGGTATATCTTTTAATGATTTTTTATTATTTAAAAATTCGTTTGCAAATTCTTCAAAATTTAATTTATTTTTATCTTTCAAGTAATCTTCTGTAAGTCTTTTATTCCCGGGCAATCTGCCTCGTTCCTTTAATAATGCTAAAAAAGTTTCTTTATTTATTTCACCCCACGTTACATAATCTTTTATCTTTTTTAACATTCCAACATAAACGGGTGTACTCTCTAAAATAACACAATAATGTTTGTTAAATAATCTAAGCATATTTAATGTATCTTTTATTTCTTTATTAACATTCATTGTTCCTCTAATTCTTATTACTGCTATTTTATCCATTTTACTCACTATGTTGTTTTACTTTTACACTAGATAAATTTTTTAAAGCATAAAAGCAAGCTTTTATTAAATTTAATTTTGTCTTTGATTTAGATGTTTTTGAATAAATATCTTTGATACCCGCAAAATTCATTATCTTTTGACATTCTTTTTCTATGCATAATTTAGTTCCTTTCGGGGCAGGAATTAATATTACTAAAACAGAACCAGATTTTCCAGTTATCTTAAATGGGATAGAATGTTCTTTACCACAACCACATTCCCATGAGCCACAACCACGTCTGACTTTAATTACATTTAGTTTAGCTTCCCTAATTGATTTTTCTCTAGCTGGCATTGTTTCTCTAGATTTACCAAAGCCAATACCAACATAACCATCTTTATTACCAACAATAGCTAAAGTAGCAAATTTAGGTTTATTACCTTCACTTGTTTTCTTTTGAGTTTGGCGCCAGATTGTACGCTTGCCCCCGCCAAATTTACCACGAGATTGTCCAACCAAAAATAAATCTGATTCAAGATTAGGAAGTAAAAAATCTATTATCTCTGGCTCAAGTATTTTTAATCCAGAATTAAGAATTTCGTCTATACTTTTAATTTCTCCATTTTTTACTTTTCTGCCTAATTCAGTTTTAGGTTGCCATTTTTCAGGATCAAAACTTCTAGTCCTTTGGACACCTCTAGGCACTTGTTCCTTTTCCACTTCTTTAACTAACACAACTTCTTCAGGCATTTTTCTCTCCTAGTATCTTTGCTTTGGTTTGTTCAAAATGTTTAGGCAAATCTTCTGGATTAACATTATTTTTTATATATTTTGAAAATTGTCTATTATACAAATCTTGATTACTTTTAATTTTTAAAGCATAATCTGCTATATGCTTACCAGTTATCCTATCATAACTTGGCAAAACCTTTTCGTTACATTTAATAAATAAACCTGCCTCTAAAGAACCTTTTACTAAAGCATACAATGAAGATGATTTAATAGAAGGCTGTAAACCAGTATCTAAAACAACTTCTTTTATTTTTTTCTTTTTTGCTTCCACTCCAATTAATAAACCAGTTAGATAAGCAGTAGGCAAGTTACCAAGATGAAATTTCCAACCATATTTTCTTAGTTCAGAAGCATTTATACTAATTATTATTTTATCACCTTTAATACCATATTCAATTAATTGTGCAATAATATTATTTAACGATTTTCTAATAACTAATCTAAGTTTTCTGCTTAGTAATAATCTAAGCCTAGCTCTATAATCTGTTTTTCCCAATCTTCTTCTCCTTAATTTAACTGTATATTTTTTATTACTTGCCATGTTTCATTAATTTATGTTCATCGATATAAATTTCAATATGTCTTTTACTTCTAAAGAATCCACCTTTTGCTTTTTTATAAAGCATTCTATAATCTTTTCTTAAAATTAAATTTTTATCGCGTAGTTCTTTTAAAATTTTTTTTTGATTTCTTATTTTAATTATCCATGCTCTTTTAGCTGGAAATCTAGCTTTGGTTGCACCTTTTCTTGATCCTATACCTTTCCGTCTGCCTTTCTTTTTCTGTAATAATTTTTTTCTTATTCTATAACGTGAAATATTTCTCTCTTGTTTTATTACAATAACTCCAGTTTTTAGTAAATGTTTAATGTCTCTTTTTGTTATAGCCTCTTTTATTTCGTTTAGCCTAGTTGGATCAAACCAGATTCTTTTCTTTCCTACATCAAGTAACGATGATGCTATTCTGCGTTGTATTTTTAAATCCATTTTTATAATCCCTTTTCAAGTACTTTTTTCTTCTCTTGCTTTTCTAATTCAGATTTTTCTTCTTGAGTTAATTCCTTCTTTTCCTTGGATTTTTCTTCAGCTTTTTTCTTAAATTCCTCTTTCTTTTGCTCTATTTGCTTCTTTTTTTCTTTCCTTTGTTTTAATTTTTCTTCAATATTTTTTATATAAGCATCAATATCTTTAATACTCAAAACTTTAACATTAAGTTTTTTAATCTCGTTAAGTAATTGTACTTTTTTCTTTAATCCAAGTTTACTTGAGATTAAAACTGCATTTGTATCTAGATTTTTTAGCTCACTTAAATTACTAACAACTTTGTAACTAATTTGACCTTTATACAAGCCTTTTAATTCTGATTTATTTCCATAACCAATAGAAGGCGATTTTATATGACCTTTAATTTTTAGTTTAACTTTATTGTGAATGCCTCGGGGTCTTCTCCAACTTTTACCAAGCTTTTTAAGATTTTTTGAAGTGTATCTAATAAAATCTGGTTTCTCTTTCCTAAAATTTTGTTTAGTTTCCATTTTATAACTACTCGGCTTTTGACACAATATAAATGCCATCCATAAATATACGTCTATCACGATTCGTAATTCTGCATGCTTGTTCTATATTGGAAGCGGTTTGTCCTGCTGCTTCTTTATCTACACTTTTAATAATTATTTCATCACCCTGAATTTTCGCTTCTACCTTTGGTAATATTTTTGCTGTTCTTGGTATTTTCTCAGCAAAGAAATTTTTAATTATAATTTTATCATTGCTTATAGAAACGTTCATAGGAAAATGCCCCGAACAGATTTTTAATTTATAAACATAAGGATTTATTATGCCTCTGATTAAACTTGATAAATGTGCTCTAAATGTATTTATTAACCTTTTTTCATTTTTGGTTTGTCTTTTTGAGCTTATTATAATTTTATTCCCTTGTTTTAGAATATCAATTTTTGGATGAGCTAATCTTTTTTCATTTTCTCCAGCAGGACCTTTAACTTTTATCATAGAACCTTCTACCTCAATACCTACATTTTCTGGTATAATTATTTCTTTATTTAATTTATTTTTAGTAGACATACGCAATTAATTTACCTCCAATATTCTTTTCTCTAGCTTGAGCATGAGTCATTAAACCTTTGGATGTAGAAACTATTAATATGCCAAAATCTTTTGCCGGTAAATATCTTTTTTCAAATTTTTCTAATTCATTTACTGTAAAGGGAAATCTTGGTTTTATTACACCACATTTATTTATATTACCTAGTAAATTTATTTTAATTAGATTACTTTTACTATCTTTTATTATATTAAAATCACCTGTATAAAGTTGATTTTTAATTATATTTAATACGTTTAAAATAAATTTAGATGCTGGTCTAACTACACATTCTGGTCTGCCTATTTTCTCGCAATTATTTATATGCGAAAGTACATTTCCTAATGGATCGTTCAACGTCATTTTATGAATATTTTTTAAATCCTATCTTTTTTGCACTTAATCTGAAACATTGCCTACACAAGTGTAAACCGTACATCCTAACGTGGCCACCAATTCTGCCACAAAGTTCGCATCTTCTAGCAGCTCTTCCAAATGTTCTATTTTTTGGAGCATTATGTTTAATATATTTCTTTAATTTAGCTGGTTTTACTTCCAACTGCTTAAACACTTTATTATAATTACTGTAGCTCATTCTTCCTCACCCGTAAATATATTAACATTAAATTTATTCTTGATAAATTCTTGAGCTTCTTGCTTAGTTATTCTGTGTTTTGATGCAATTTTATTTCTACCAACTCTTCTTCTCTTAATTCTAAATCCGGGTCTTTCTAATGTTACTGCAACCTCTAAGCCAATAACGCCAATTCCGGGATCATACTCAACTCCAGGAATATCAAGATATTCTTTAATGCCAAATGAAAAATTACCTGTATTGTCAAATTTTTTTTCATCTAACTTATTATCAACAGCTTTTAATAATCTGGTTAAGACTTCTTTAGCTCTTTCACCCCGTAATGTTATTTTGCATGCTATTGGTAAATTTGGTCTTAAACCCCAAGTCGGAATTCTTTTCATAGTTTTTGTTTCAACAGCTTTTGAATCAGTAATTTTTTCAAGTAATTTTTTAGCTTTGCTTAATTTATCTCCAGGTCCACCTACTCCAATATTAAGAGTTACCTTTTCTATTTTGATATTAATCATTGGATTTTGCATTTTATTCTGTAAACTCCTTGTTGATTACAAAGGCATAATCTTTCAAAGTTTGAAGTTTTTTATCATCTAAAGTAAAAACAATCTTAGCTGGTTGTAAATTTTTTGCATTTATGATGGAGTCAATCTTTGCTAAGTTACCAGTATATTTGCCATCTGTAATATAAACTAAAGAACCTTTTTCTAATTTTAAATGTGAAATTATTTTATTAGTCTCTAAATCAAGTATAATAGTATCGCCTGTTTTATAACCATCTTTTTCTACAATTATATTTCTTCCATCATAAAGATTTAATTGGGTTAAACCTTTGTTTAAGGTTGTTTTATTTATGATTTTACATGGCTTTAGTTTTGTATTATCTTTATTAATTTTAATTAATTGATATTTGTTTTTATTATTAATAATTAATCTAAAAGCTTCATTTGTTTTTTTTATTTCTATAGCATCCATTATGCCAACTGGAAATTTGTAATCTTTTCTTACCTTTTTATCTATCAAAATCTCACCTTGATTTAATATAAGTTTAATTTCCCTCATTGTTTTTGCATATCCAAGTAACTTATGAATTACTAAACTCAAAGGCAAACATCTATGTAATGGATGTGGTCCTGGTAATGGTCTTGTTATCCAAGTATACTTTTTTCTATCTATAGGCCAATTTGCAGGTGCATTCAAGCTGAATAAATGTCTTTTTGCCATTTTACTTACGCTCTAATTTTGCTTTTCTTTTCTTATCATTTAGATTAAGCTCTGTGATCATTAAGTTAGAGGGATGTAAAGGGTAGTATACCTTTGAGCCATCTAATTTAACTCTATTAATACCTTCAACATATATCTTTAATTTTCTCAGATTAACCTTCTCAATTTTTCCTTTTTTTCCTTTAAACTTGCCTCGCATTATTAAAATAACATCATCTTTTCTTACAGGTAAATTTCTTTTACCTAATTTTTTTCTTAATTCCTTTGATAACAAACAAGATAACATTTTTCTCTTTAAGTGCAAAGGAGCATTATACAAATACTTCCTTTGTTTTCTAGGTTGCTTACTTGCTTTCCAATGTTTTGAAAATAACTTTTTCATTTTATATTATCATTGATGCTAATTTAGATATAGCAGGCCATTTTTGCGCTGCTTCTTTTGCTATTGGCCCTTTAAATATTGTTCCCTTTGGATTACCTTTATCATCTTTTAATATTACAGCTGCATTATCCTCGAACTTTATCCTTTCGCCTGTTTCTCTTCTGTATTCTTTTTTCTGTCTCACTATAATAGCTTGGACAGTTTCTTTCTTCATTCCTGGTTTGCCTTGAACTATTGAAGCATAAACTAAATCACCAACACCTGCAGCAGGATACCTACCTTTAGATGTTTTATGGCCTTTTACAGCAAATATTCTAATTATTTTAGCTCCTGAATTATCACATACTCCTATTCTAGCGCCAAATGGCAATGCTTTTACTATTCTAGCTTGAACAGCTTTCATTTTTTAATAACCTCAATAATTACGAAATTTTTTGTTTTTGCTATCGGTCTAGATTCAATTATCCTAACTTTATCACCAATTTTTGCATTTATGCAACTTGGATTATACACTTTTAATCTAGTAGTTCTTTTTTCATAACGTTCATATTTTGGTAAATAATAATAGTAAATGAATTCTACAGTTGCTGATTTACTTGTATCCGCTCTAGTTACTTTACCAACAAACATTCTTCCTCTAACTTTTAAATTACCATGGAATGGACAATTTATATCATTACATTCTAGTCTAGGTAATTCTACTTCAATACCTATTTGTTTTGCTTTCATTTCCTTTACCTATAATTTTTGTTGTTAATCTCGGTTTATTGTTCTATTTTTATGCTCTTTTCATCAAAGCCGAGTTTTATTAGTTCTTGTTTTACGTGACTAACATGATTACCTTGTAATTCAATTACACCATTTTTTACTGTACCTCCGCAAGCAAATTTTTCTTTTAATTTTCTTGCAAGGTCTTTTAGGTTAACTGATTTCTCGTCAATACCTTCCACTACTGTAGTTAACTTACCAAATCTTCTCTTAACAGTTTTTACTTTAACTATCTGGTCTTGTCGTGCAATGATTTCACAAACACAAAGCTCTTTAGTTAGTCCGCATTTCGGGCATTTTTCACTCATTTCTTTTCGGTTTTTACCTCCTGTATTGATTCCTGTGTTGATTTTTGTTTCATAAATGTAAGTACTCTTGCAATATTTCTACGGACTTGTTTTATATTTCCTGGATTTTCTGGAATAGTGCCTATAGCACGTTGAGAGTTTATTTTCATTAAATCTTTTCTTAATTCAGTAAGTCTTTCTTTTAATTGATTTTTATTCATTTGCTTAAAATCAATTTTCTTCTTTGCCATTTTCCTTTATAGTTACTTCTTTTTTCTTAGTTCGTTTTTGTTTTGGTTTTTCTTTCGGTTTTTCTTTCTCTTTAACTTGTTCGACTTCTTCAGATTCTTTTGATTCTTTTGCTTCTTGTTTTTCTTTTACTTCTTCTGCTTTTTCTTTTACTTCTTCAACTTTTGGTGTTCCCAAATTTTCTTTTTTAATTTTTATGATATCTGGTAATACAACATCTGGTGTTAATATACTAACCTTTACTCCAACAGAACCTGATTTTAAGTTAGCTACTCTATAATCTCTTTTCATATAATTCTCTGAAATATCTCCTGATTTTTTTAAATGACCTGCTGAAAAACGCCATGATTTTGCCCTACTACCCGGAACACCTCTTCCTGAAATTACAATTTCAGCACCTTGAGCGCCTGCATCCATAATAGATTGCAATGCTCTATAACCAATTGATTTGAATGGCTTAGGTCCGAATCTTTCAAATGATGAAACAATTCTTTCAGCAACTGAAACTGGATCTAAATTTGGCTCAGTTATTTCTGCAACCTCTACTTGAGGATTTTCCATGTTAAATTTAGTTTTTAATATATTTGTTAATTCAGATATATTAGCGCCTTTTCTTCCTACAACTAAACCTGGTCTTGAAGTATGAACAATTATTTTCTCTCCTAATGGAGTTTTCTTTAAATCAATTTTGCTATAGCTTCCCCTAGGTAAATATTCGGCTATCAAGCTTTGAATTAAATACTCTTTCATATTTTTTTTAACAATTTGCTTTTCGATCATTTCTCTTGCTCCTTAACAATAATTTTTAGATTTGTTCTTTTCATTTTTCTGCGTCTTTTTCTGCCATAATGCCATTGTAACGAACCTTTACTTGCTGAAATATGAGCAATTACTAATTTAGAAGTTAGGCCTTGATTATGAGCATTATGCTCTATACTTTTTAACATATCTAAAATTACTTCACAAGTTTTTACTGGATATCTACCTGCCATCATTCCTGGTTTATGTGGTGTATTAGTATTATAACGTTTATATGGAACTGCTTTCTTCATGTCAATTACATTCTGTAGTGATTTTTTTGCTTGTTCAATAGTTTTGTTTCTAATTAAATTGCATACTTCAACAGATTTTTTTGTTGATATTCCTAAATCCTTAACATTTAACGTTGCTTCCATTTTACTTAACAGAAATTGCAGAGCTTGATTTTGTAGCACCTATACCTGGAGCAGAATGTTCTACTTTTTGACGAGTCATTAATAATTCACCGAGAAACATTCCAACAGCTTCGGGTGGAATATTAATTGGAACAAATTTATTGCCTTTATAAACATGAATTATAAGATCAATCATTTTTGGTAAAATTATCATATTGCGGCAATGGGTTTTAATTGGTTTTTTATATTTACCTGCAAGAAATGCTTCTATTTTTGTTAATAATTTCTTTTGTTGCTCTGTAAAACCATGTTTAATTGATCTACGTTGTCTAGATGGAAGTAATTGCATAAATTCCTTTAGCTCAATTTTCTTTAATTGTTCTGCAGTATATCCATGATAATTAAATTGTTTTACCATCTTATCTCTTACGTCCTGTTCTTCTCGCGTGTATTAATCCAACATTTCTTCCTGGAGGAGCATTTCTAGGTGGAGTCTTTGGTTTACCGACATGTCTTCCTCTTCCAGATCCAAAAGGATGATCTACTGCATTCATTGCAACTCCCGAAGTTCTTGGATATAACTTATTGCGTGCCTTCATTGCATGATACCTCTTTCCTGCTTTTAAGAATGGTTTTTCTAATCTTCCTGTACCTGCTATAATGCCAATAGTTGCTCTACATCTTAAATTAAATTTACGTTGTTTTTTAGATGATAATTCAACTAAAATATAATCTTTAGTTTTTGTAACTAATCTAGCAAATACACCAGCTGCTCTACAGAATTTTCCACCATCACCCGGATTACTTTCAATATTATAAATTAAAGTGCCTTCCGGGATATCCTCTAGTTTTAATATGCTTAAATTATTTAATGAAGATTTATCATTATAATTTACTAAATCACCTTCTCTTATTCCTAAAGGTGCTGGCAATGGTATTTTTTCTTTATTGTTAAATTCTATAACAGCTGTTGGAGCAGTTCTTGCAGGATCTTTTACTATCTCAACAACTTTTCCAATTAATTTTTCATTTGCTTTCGGATAAGCAATATTGTAATGAAATTTATGGCTAGGAGCCCTGTAAGTAAGTGAACCTTTTCCACGTCTTTGTGTTATAAGGCGTTTTCCCATTTTACATGAATCCTAGTTTAGTTGCAACATCTATTGCTTTATTTTCTTTACTTAATTTAACGTAAGCTTTTTTTTCACCATAAGCATTAATTAATGTATTTACTTTTACAACCTTAACATCAAACATTTTTTCAATTTCTTTTTTAATATCTTGTTTAGTTGCTTTTCTCTCCACCATAAATACTAATTTATTATCTGCTTCCATTAATCGTACAGCCTTTTCTGTTGATACTGGATGTTTGATTATGTTTTTCATTTTACATGAATAATTTTTCTTTTTCTAATATTTCAAGAGCTTTTTCAGTAAATATTGTAAGTCTGCCTGCTAAAGATCCTGGTGCTAAAAGTTCTGCATTTAATTTTCTAACTTCAACTATATCTATGCCGGGTAAATTTTTTCCGTTTTCAATCAATTTACATTTACTTGAAACAATTATTAATGGTCCAATTTTATTTTTGTATTTTCTGCCTCTAGATCTACCCTTTGAACCACGAACTTTTCTTTCCTCTACCCTTTCAAGTTCTTCTTTTAAATCAATATTAATTAAAACATTTAAAATATCTTTAGTTTTATTTAAATCTTCAAACTTTGACTCAAGTGCAATAGGATATAGTTTTGGTAATTTATGATTTCTTAATTCAACTAATTCTTTATTTATTGAAGCAGATAAAGCTGACCTTATAGCTTTTCTTCTTTCTTTTTTATTTATTTTTTTAATCCAAATTTTTTCTGCTTTGGGTGGATGGGCTCTCCTTCCTCCTACTGTTCCAGGAGCTACAGCACCAACCCAACCAAATTGAGAACCGCGATGCCATAAAGTTTTTCTTGGAGCTCTTGAAATACCGTGGCCATAAGCTGTTTTATAGTCTCTTCTACGCCTTGATAATTCAGCTGAAGCTTGCTTACCTGCTAATTCAAAAGCACCATATCTTTGACGTTTATTAGATTGTAATGTAATAACTGCACGATAAATTAAATTAGGATGATAATTCTCATTAAACTGGTTAGGTAAATTAATTTCTTTAATTTTTTCGCCTTGTAAATTTACTAGATTCATTTTTTAATGTACTTAACTTCCATTTGTAATGGTTTTTTATCTCTTAGTGGATAAGTCATAACAATCAATCTTTTAGATGGTCCCGGAATAGAGCCTTTAATTAATAAATAATCATTTTTCACTAACCCATACCCATTAAATCCTGATTTTGGGTTAACTTCTTCTGGATTATTACTTATTTTTAGTAAAGTTTTATTATATTCTATTCTCGTTTGGAAACCCATTTGACCTGCTTGTGGTACTGTAAATAGAATTTTTTTAGGTGTCCATGAACCAAGATTACCTGGAGCTCTTCTTTTCTTTTCTGATTTATGTGATTTAAGTTGTAAACCAAATCTTTTTAATGGGCCTTGAAAACCTTTACCTTTTGTAACAGCATGTATATCGAGATTTTGATTTTGTTTAAATACGTCATTTGCTTTTATTTCTTTATTTAGTAAATTTTTAGCAAGCTCAAATTTTTCTTCTTTCATGCCAGATAATGCTATTTCTAAAATCTCTGGTTTTTTCTTGTTAATAGTTGTTAATCTTGGTTGAGTATAAATAATTAATCTTAAATCATCAAAAAATTCTGGAAATTTATTCTCGATTTTTTTTGGCAGAGTTATTTTTCTTTTAAGTTCTTTACTTAAATTTTCAGAGTAAATTGTTGTTATATCTCTTAACCCATATATTGTGTTTTTATAAAATTTGATTCCTAAAACTTTTATTGGTGGACATTCAATTATTGTAACTGGATAGATAACTAATCTTGTAGATTTTAAACTTGGATTATATTCATTAACTTGTACATGAGTCATTCCTACTTTATAGCCAAGAAAACCAAGTAAGCTAGTTCTATCTAGTTTAGCCCAAGATTTTACTCTTGGGTAAATTCTTTTGGCTCTTTTTCTAGGCCAAAATTGCAGACTTCCTGATCTAGGTTTGTGTGCTCTTGCCATTTACTCGCTATCTACTTAAGTCTAAGGACATTTGACTCTACGCCCATAGAATCAGCGGCTTATTATAAAATAGCCTTCAGCTATTTTATCATTTTAATCAGTAGGGTTAATCATTTTTGCTATTTAAATATTTATAAAGCTTTTGGTAAGGTTTTTATACATAAACATTTTAATATTTTTATGCCTCGAGCAATATTACCATTAGCTGCAATGGAAAAATTATTGAAAAAATCAGGGGCTGAAAGAGTAGCTGATAATGCTAAAGTTGCTATGCGCGAAGAGCTTGAAAAAGTTGCAGAGCAAATAAGTGAGAAGGCTGTTAGATTTGCTCGTCATTCTAAACGCAAAACTATAAAAGCTGAAGATATAAGGTTGGCGGTGAAATAAATGGGAATTAAAATTGGTTTTAGTAAAAATCCTGAAATAAGAGCACAACAATTAAAAAGTTATAGGATACAAGAGGAAAATAAACAATTTTTAGAACAAATAAAAGCGCAACTAAATTTATTACAAACGAAAATACCAACGGCATTACAAAATAGAATAATAACTTTAAAAGAAAAAAAAGAAATTTTATCTTTAATTCA
>ERZ1292623.1011-Hain-H51-01um-R1-1011-length-28066-cov-6_pt1 | contig 28066 bp, 21 predicted proteins | sample MGYA00564398_ERZ1292623 | MGnify/ENA primary metagenome ERZ1292623 (study PRJEB36523, sample SAMEA6512633) | groundwater metagenome | collected 2019-01-07 | study: AquaDiva: Metagenomics assemblies of 32 groundwater samples | reverse complement strand
CGTCGTGGGATGCAGGATCTGCGGCGACCGCACGCCGAACGGCAGGTGCGGATGCGTGCCGGAACCAACATGCGCCACGACCGGTGGCGACGTGAGCCACGGGTTGCCTGCGTTGCTGTACACGGCCCCGTTCTCCAGGATCTCCAGCTCTTCGCCCAGGACGAACTCTGTGTCAGTCGTCGCGTCGATCGCAACAGGGACCCAGACGTACGAGTTCAGCACGTCGATGTCGTCACCGCTCAGCTGATTGACCTGGTCCACCTTCTTGCGCACCAGGTTCCACGAGCCATCACCGGACCAGTCGTCGAGGAACCCGTCCTGCTGCCCGCTCTCGTACCGCTCACGCGCGTCGCTCGTGGCCCAGCCCTGCGAGAGCACCCCGCCGGTCGGCCACAGATCCGGCAGCGCCACGCCGGCGAATGGGTAGGAGACCGGTGGCGTGTGCGGCGTGTCGTTCAGTTTCTGCGTGACCTCGAGCGTCAACGTCTCGATGAGGTCCAGGTCGTCCAAGAGGTCAAGGCTGCCGTACAGGATGAAGTTCGTGTGCGCCGGTTTGGCCTCCTGCAGGAGCGTCTTCAGGAGCGGCAAGATGCCGGCAGTTCCCACCTGGCTGAGCGGCACGTCGACGACGAACGTGTGGTACTTCTTGATGATGTCATGCCCGGTCAGTACATCCTCGATCAGTGCCGGGTTCGACACGTAGTCATCGACCTGCGACCACTCCAGCAGGCTCGAATACGCCGGGAGGACCGAGTCGTCGTACACCGCCTTGTCGGCGGCGCTGAGAACCGACGGGTCGACTGTGTACGGAAACGGCTGGATCGCTCGCCCCGTCGTCGGGTTGACAGCAAGAACCGCGCCGACCGGGTACCTGTAGGCTACCTCCCTGGCGTAGGCGTCGCGGTAGACGATGCGGCCATCTTGGTTCGCGTCAGCCTCGACAATCGCGATGACCTGGCCTGCGTGTTCCGTGACCGGCTGCGCCGCGAACGAGTTGGCCAAGTACTCCAGGTTGGCGACACTCGGCCCGCCGACGAACGCCACCACGGCGCCCTTGACCGCCGATAGGTAATCAACCGTCGGCAGGTCCTCGAAGGCAGACTTGGGTAGGCCGACGAACAACCCGAAGCTGTTCTCAATGTTGCGCCAGTTGTCGAAGAACGACACCTCCGCCCAAAGCCGACTGGGGGGAGGCGCCAGCCGCCCGTAGCGTGGCACGCTTACCTTGGCCGTACCCGACCAGGTGAGATTCTGCGCGATGACGAGCTCACCCTCCGCCGTCTTGTCGACGATCGCGTACACACCAGCGTCTGGTCCGGTCTCCACGTACAGGTGTGAGAACCCCAGAGCCTCCAGCTCCGCGAACGGAAGCGTGAAGTCCACGTCGACGTGTACCTGCGGCTCAGCCACGAAGACATGCTTCGACCCAGCAGTTACTGCCGCCGTGCCCGACCAGAGCGGCTTCATCGCGACACGTCCGTCCGACACTGTGTAGTCGAGCCCCTCAAACAGCGACTGCTCCGTTGTGGTACCCAAGCGCGGAACCTGCACGAGGTCTTCCACGGCAGCGAACTGTCCGGTGCGATAGACACCCAGCACCTGGATTACAAGCTCGCCAAGACGATCCAGCGCCCAGGCCTCGGCCTTGCCGAGTACGGCCAGGGCCTGCGCTTCAAGTGCCTGCAGCAGCGGCGTCCACGCCACAAACAACCAACGGCTGCCAACGCCTGTCACCGGGACTTGGAGATCCAGCTGCCCAGACGTGTACGGGTCAGCCACAGACAGGCTCACCAAGTCCGCTACCCGCACCTCAGCCAGCCCTTCGGCAACGGTGTCCCCAGCGGGAAACTCCAGGTACGCCTCGGCTGCCAGTGTCGCACCGTCCGCCACGCGCAGGAGCTCCCAGTTGACCAGCGTCCCGTCCACAGGCACGGGGTCGATCGTCGTGCCAGAAAGCCCCACCAGGATGGTCCCCGGCAGCGCGTTGGGCGCAACCGTGTTGACCTTGGCCGTGTAGGTCGTGCCGTTGCGCACAAACCGCAGGTAGTCGGTCGACGTCGACACGTCCACGGCCAAGAACGCGTGCGTCAGACTCTCGAAGATCCGGCTCTTGGGTGGCGTCGTGCCGCTGCCCGTGTCCTCCACAAACCTGCCGGACGTACCAGACGCCAGAACCACAGCGACAGGCAGCGCGCCGTCAACTTCGCCCGCAGACCACGTGCTGCCGAGCTGTGTCACCGACCCCAAGCGCACAACCGCTGGGCCGCGATCGGGGCCACGCCAGAGGTGCGGGCCCGTGCCGAGTGGCGCCACGTTGCCCGTCCAAGACAACGCGGCCGTCTTGGTCTCCGTTCCTGCCGTGGGGACAGTCGCCTGCACCGAGACCGTGCGTGCTGTGGGCGGGACGACGACAACTACGCCGGTCACACTGACGGCGTGCTGTGCGGGGAAGGACAGCCACTGCCGCTGATATTTCCGCGAAATATCCCGGATCGACTTCCCGAAGTCGTTCTGCCAGGCGCTGAGCAGCTCTGCGGACACAACCTGCGCCGCAGCGCCCCAGGCGGCGGGGAGCTGCTCGCGCCCTTCCACGATGTTCCAAAAGTCAGAGATGTGCCTGAACACGAAGTCCATGTTCGGCCTGTGGCCGATCAGCGCGTCCGTCGCTGTCGCCAGCACTGGGTGAAATGTCTTCAGGCTCTTGCGCACCCCATTGTCGACGACAAGGCTGAACAGGTAGACACCTGCCTCCTGGCCGACGAACAGCGGGCGGGAGAGCGCCGACCCCGTTCCATTCTTCAGCGGGAACGTGCCGGTCTTGACCACACCGTCACCGGTAGCGCTCGGCAGCGACAAGTCGCAATCGAGGATCGCCGTCACGCTAGGGTTGTGCCCAACCGTGAACGGGTCAGCGAACGCCGCAACCAACTGCGCGGCCGTCGTGGTGGCTGCACCAGTTCCACTCGTCGCGAGCGACACCGTCACGATCTTGTTCTGCAACGTGATGCTGAGCGACGCGTTCGCTGTCGTCGGTTTCACGAGCGTGACCGTGTACCCGTTGCCTACGTTCGACGCCGTCCGGTACGTGAAGATCACATCGCCAGTCGTGGCCACGTACGGGGCAGCCGGGGCTGCTGGGTCGACAGCCGTGTCCCATGCTGCGTACGTAGCACCCTGCAGGAGCGCTTTGCTGGTGGATGGTGCGTGCTCGATCGTCCAGTCGTACGTGAGCTTGGCCCCGTACTTGTCAGAGCTGCTGTCCCCGTAGAGCTGCACTGCGCAGCCGCACAACGCCTGCCGCACACCGGCAATGGCCGCCACTGGCCGCACGTTGGGGGTCAGCGCCGACGCGCCGAGGCGCAGGGACTGCAGTACGACATTGATGTCGTACCCGGTGGGGTTCGGATCTTGCGGGTACTTGGCCTTCAGGTACGCCGGTGTGGGCGCTGTCGCCGACACGTACAAGCCGGCCGGCAGCGTCACCAGCGACTTCAGCGCAGGGAGGTTGTGCTTCTGCTCGATGTTGGGCTCGGTCAGCCAGGCGGTCGAACCAGCGCGGTCGTACACCTCCGCCGTGCGACCCACGTACGCCGCGACACGGCCATCTGTGCCGTTGATGACCAAGCGAACCGTGCACGGGACAGGCGCGCCCGTCACCCCGTCGTAGAGGTACTGTGCCGTTCCACCCAGCGGTCTTGGGTTCGGGTCACCTGGGTACGTAGCCAGCGCAAGGCCCTTCTTGGCCAGCAGCACCCCGGTCGAGTACCCAACCGCGGAGATGACGCCCACAAACACGCGGTGGTCTGTATCCCAGGTGTCGGGGAGGTTCGCTGTGACCAGCACGTCCGCCTCGAACGTGTACGACGACGTGGCGACCGCGCACGGCTCGCTGCCGAAGTGCCCAAGCGACGTAAGCGGATTCGCCGCCGGCGAACCGACACCCAAGGCACGCACGATGTACCCTGACGCCGGATCCGACTGGAAGCTGCCAGACTGCTGCCAGTTGGCGGCCAGGCCGGATGTGGCGTCGGTGACGATTGCGTCCGTGGACGGCGCGCCCTCGCCGGCGCGCTGGTTCCAGTCGAACTTGTCGAACAGCCCTGCGGAGACAGGCACCGCCATGCTCAGCCCCCGCGCTTGATGGAGACGAAGTCAAGCTCGCCCATGACGTGCGAGCCCTTCGGGATTACCGCCACATCCTTGGAGCGCACGACGGTCGGCTTGCGAGCCTTGTCGTAGACAACGAACCCAACCTCGACCGGGCCCGTCACACCCGTCACACCCAACGGCGGCAACCGAGCCAGGAGATCGAACACCTCGAAGGGCTTGTTCGGGTAGAGCGTGGCGAGGAACTCGGACACCGCGTCGCGCACGTCGTCGGCGTCTGCCTTGCCGGCGTAGGTGAGCGCCAGGAGCGGGTAGGCTGGGAAGAAGTGCCGCACGAGCGGGTTGTGGCAGCTGGTGCGCACGAACGGCTGCAGCATGTAGGTCTGCACGTCAGCCACCGTGGGAACCTGGTCGTAGTCGCATGCCACCTTGGCCCCGGGAGCCACCAGCACCGTCGTGAAGTACCTGGCCGCGACGTCAAGGAACACCGAAGTCACCCGCAGATCCGTGTCCTCGCCGGTAGAGTAGCTGTACGCCGTGTTCTTGACGACCAGCTCGTAGCCCAGGCCGCGGTGCCCGGTCATCGCCAGTTGCGCGTCCTTCGGAATGAGGTCGTCGGTGAAGGGGTCGTACGAGGAGATCTTGACCGTGCCCTTGTAGAGGCCTGTGCTGTCGAGCGTCAGGTCAGCCGGGTAGAGCCGCTGCTTCGCCGTCTCCTTCACGGTGAAAAACACAATCTTCGTGTCAGAACCCGCGGGGAGGGCCTGCGAGAGTGTGATGGTGTCCGCGTCGGTGGCCTTGTCGTACGTGAGCGCAGAGATCGTGTAGCTGGCGACCAACCCAGCCGGCAGCTGGTTGTCGAGGTCCGTGAGCTTCAGCAGCGTCGTCAGCCCCGGGGTACTCTCGCCGTCGATGATCTGCATTTCCTGGCTGCAGTACAGGCGCAGGTAGTAGTTGACGCTGTCTGGCGTGTACTCCTCGGCGCGGGCGAGCGCGCCCAGCTGCTGGTTGATCTTGGTCGCCACGTCCGACAGCGTCAGCGGATTCGTACCGCCGAACTGCACGTTGTAGCGCACGTCGTTGACCGAGAACGCCAGGGTCTTGCCGGCCACTTGCACGTCGGCCCGCTGCGCCGCGGAGAACGCCGCGGACGTCAGCATCCGCGACAGGACCGCGACCGTCATGCCGATTTTCACGCCAGCTTTCAGAAAGCCCATCGTGGCCGACGTCAGCTTGGTCCGCGTACCGTCGACGACAGCGTCCGTCACGTGCCCGGTCTGCGCGAGAACGACAGCCGTCTCGTTCGGCGACGGGCGTAGCTTGAACGTACGCGCCTTGTCGTCCACGAACGACATCACGGTGCTCTGGTCGACCTCCAGATACGTTGGGTCGAGAAAGTACACCGTTGCCGACCCAACCGCCGGGCGGCCGATGACGTAGTCCTTCGTCGTGACGTTCGACGTCAGCGTGATGTTCCGGTCGAGCACGAGGCGGTTGTTGGTGCCGGCCCCGGAGTTCTGGAACGCAGTGACGTAGTAGTACTTGTTGGGGTCGTCGACGTCGTCCAACCTGACCGAGTCGTACAGAAGCACGCCCAGAGTCACGAAGTTCTTGCTATCCGCCGCGGTCAGAACTGCCTTGCTGGAAACCACCGACAGCGTGAGATCGCCGGCGTCCGTGTCTGTCACTGGGTCGTCAGACAGCCCGCCCACCGACGTCGACACAACGTCTACAGGGTGACGGTGCGGCACAACAGACCCGGTACCGGACAGCAGGGCGCGTTGCACCCGAGAGAACGGCGGTGTGCACCCGGCCGCCTGCTTGGCGTAGATTCGGTACGAGAGACCGGTCGCGCTGTGCGCCGGGGCCGTGGCAAGCGCCAGCGTCGTCGCAAACTTGTTGGTGATCAAGTACTCAGCCTGGTCATCCCCAGACTCGATGCTGAGGTACAGCGTCGTAGCCGCCGGGTCGGCAGAGAACACCATGCCAGACGGGATGGTCACCACGAGATCGCTCTGCCGCGTGATGAGGTCGGTGCCCTGCTGGTAGGTCACCGTCGGCTTCAGGAGGTCGACCTGCACGGTCTCCAGCACCCGGAAGCGCAAGTTCGTGTGGATACCAGCCCAGCCGGAGAACGTACCGTCGACCCGAACCCCGTACGTGACGTCGCCGAAGTCGACGTTCGTCACAATGCGGAAGGTCTGCGGCGTGATGGCGGCCGTGGGCGGCTCCACCAGCTCGACCACCAGGTTGTCGAGCGCGACGTTGTTCGCACCGAAGGCAAACCGCGTGCTGAGGTACGTGTACAGCTGCGCGCTCTTGAAGAACTTCGGGTTGGCCGAGTCGAGATACCCGTCTGTCCCAGTCAGGACGACGCTTGCCGTGTCCGTGAGCTGGTCCGGCACAAGCGAGATGTCGCCCGACGTCGCCGGGGTGGCCGTTGCTGGTTTGACGTAGACGTCGATGATGCCGCCTACGTGCACTTCGTTGTCGTTGACCGTGATCGGAACGCCTGCCGCGCCGGGGAACGGGACGCTACCAGGGATGCTGGTCACCGTCAGTTTCACGTCACTCGCGGCTGTGGTCGCCTGCTCCGCGTACAGCTGCACAAGCTGGCCCGTCAGCGCGTTGGCGCCAGGCCAGCTGGTGGAGGCATCCAGCCCCATCGGGTGCGGGAGCAAGAACCCATGCGCCTGGTACGGGTTGCGGAACTCGAACGCCAGGTCGGCGACCGCCGGAACAGCCGTCTGGTCGCGGATGGCGACAGACGCCAGCGCACCCTGGGAGAACGGCAGACTGACGAGGTGGGGGACGACGTCGGTGGTGTACGCCGCTCGGATGGTCGCCGACATCTCGTTGTCGTAGCGCTCTGCCGCGTACTTCGCGTGCACGGTAGGCGTGACCGTCAAGGCGCCAGCCGTGTAGACGCTGTCGGTCGTATCCGACGTTTCCTTCACGTCGATCATCTCGACAGCCAAGGCCTTCTCAGCCGGTGACGTGCCGATGGACGTGTCGAGGTCAGTGAACTTCTTCTGCAGTCGGATCCAGAGCGCCGTCGTCTTGTTCGACAGCGCTCCGCTCGGGCGACCACCGCACAGGGCCTCCATGGTCCCAGCCGGGTCGCCAGTCGAACCAGCCAGAAACTCCGGAGTGTCCTTCAGCGCAAACGGAGTGGTTGCCCGCCGCGACACCCTCCGCGCCGACGTGGAAGCCAGGAGATAGTTCGGGCAGAAGGCGAAGTCGTCAAACGCAGTCCGCAGCAAGCCATCCGGGCGCACCGACTGCCGTTGCCCCTTGTAGACCGTCCAGTACAGGCGGTAGAGCGTCGAAGCAACTGCCGTGAACTTCAGCACACCGCCAGCAACTTCGACGCCGGTCGGGAACGAACCACCGTTGTCGAAGAGCGGCGTCCAGTCGAGCCCGCGCACCGTCAGGGTGCGGTCCGCCGCGATGGCGGTCACGTAGCCCCAGGCCTGCCACACGAGCTTGCTGGCGAAGTCTTCAGTCTGTGCCGTTGGTACGCCCGCGCTGACGTCCGTGCAGAGCGCAACAGAGACGAAGTGCCCGACCTGCACACCGAGGTCAGCCCATTTCGCCTGTGTGCTGCTGGACTTGATCGAGCAGGTGACCGCGGCGGCGTCTGCGCCAGCAACCGTGGCCTCCAGGGTGACCCCTGGATTCTTCCCCCACGGGTCGACCCGCGAGCCGCCGTAGGCCGTGGCCGCGTCGGCAGCCGTGCCGTCCGACTTCGTCGCAGCCGGCGCCCCAAACGCCACGACCTCGACGCGTTCGGTCAGCATCGTGTAGCCGTCGGTGGTCTGGTACGCGTAGGTCGCGGCCCCCGTGTACGGATACTGGCGCGGGCTCGTCAGGTGCGCGTCAGTACGCGCGAGCCGTACCTCCGCCGTGCTGAGCACCTCGTCCACTGGGTAGCAACGAATGCGCCGCGGCAGCTTGGGCTTGTCGGCCGTGGCACCAGTGTTGATGTTGGTGTTCGTGGTCGCTGCGTTGTGCAACGCAGCGCTAACCGTCAGTAGGTAGTCCCGTCCGAACACCGCCTGCGTCACCGGTACCGACCAGTCCGGAAAGAACACCTGGTCTGTGACGGGCAAGGGCGCACCGATCGGGTACGGGATGCTGTCGGCCGAGTTCACGCCTTGCAGCGAGTACCCAGTCCCCTGCGCTGGGAAGGCGTTCCACTGTGATGTCCCGCTTCGGATCCCCGCTGTGACCGTGGCCGCACCCACGCTGGCTGGCGCTGGGTAGACCACGAAATCCTTCAGCTTGACCACCAGGTCAGCGCCGCTTTCCACAACGGAGTCCACTTCGCGCAGACGAGACAGGAGCACATCCTCGAACACGGCGGCGTTGCCGTCCAACATCCTCATGTACTTCGCCGCCTTGATGGCAACTACCTTATCCGCCGGCGGGGCGATGAGCTTCAGGATGTTGGTAAACGGTACGCCGGCAAACACCGGTGCCACCGCCTCGCTCTCCGCCCAGGCGAGCGGAAGTGTGCGGAAGCTCGCAGTCGTGTAGACCGTCGGCCCGGGGCTCGTCACCGTCTCGGCGGCGAGCTCAGCGCGCAAGACGTCACGCTCCATAGCCGCGTCGCCGAAGCCAACCACCTCGACCGAGCCAATGTCGGAGAAGTTGTCGTGCAGCACGTTCTCGATAGCACGCTCAGACGTGAGCGTCCGCTCCGTAAGCGTGCGTTCCGAGCGGGCCAGCAACTCTGCCCCCGTCTCCTTCGTGATGCCGCCCGAGGTGGCTTCTGGGTTCGTCACCCGCACCACACCGTCGATGTTCGACACCGTGCGGATCTCGTTTCGCCCGACGTTGGCTGTCACCGTCGGCTCAGCGGAGCGAACCGGAACCTTGATGTACCAGAGGTTCCCGGACCGCAGCATGTCGGCCGGCGTGTACACCTTGGCTGTCGCCGGTACGAACTTCACCCCGGACGCCGACGTGAACACGATCGACGAATCAGTACCAACCACCCGCTGCGCGCTGAAGTAGACGTAGACCGTGCCGTACGCGAATGACCCGCCCTTGCGGGTGGCCAGCACGTTGGCGAGCAACGCGTCGAACTCGTCCTCGTTCAGCGACTCCGTGTCACCCAGTGAGCTCTGCTGCCGGAGGTACTCGATCTCGCGCCGCAGCGGCTCCAGCAGCAGCACCATGGGCGTGACCAGGACGTCGCGCAGCACGGACCCAGGGCTCTGGATGTCGAGCTCAGGCAGCTCGTCCTGCAGCCGCTGGGTGATGAACGCCTCGATGTCGACCGACAGCGGGTCCGTGCCGAGCCGGTTCATCAACGGCTCTACGACCTCGACCATCATGCGGCTGCCAGCGTTGTCGTCGAGCGTCGGATCGAGGGCCAGCAGGCGCTCAACGACGAACTGGCGCAGATCGGTGTAGGTCTTCGACGTGTTCGTGGCCACAGGTTGTCCTAGCTGGCGCCGAGCGCCGTGCCGACCGTAAGGCTAAAGAGTGCTTGCTGCCGGGCAAAGTTGGAGACCTTGAGGCTGATGCTGACCGACGTCGGATCGTCGGGCGGCACCGTAACGTCGCTGACGCTCACAGACGCCAGACGTTCCTCAGCCGGAGGCGGGTGCTGGACCTGCCCAGCCATGTACTGCGCCGTCGACCGCGACACAGCCTGCACCACCCGTGCAGCGAGCGATGCCTTCCCGTTCAGTGTCACGTTACCGCCAGTCAGTGCGCGCAGGCCGCCCCCGTCCGACGGATGGAGCACGTCCGAGCCAGGCGCGGTCATCAGCAGCTTCACGTACTGGCCGATCATCTTGTCGAGCCCGGTTACCGACTTGGGCTCGTCTGGTAGGAGGTACGAGAAGAACGTCGTGCGCGACAGGCCTTTCACCGCACCGATCACGTCGATGTTGTCGAGCGAGCGGATGCCAACCGGCAACTCGGCCGCCAGCTGCGTCGGCCCAAGCACCGTGTGCAGCGCCTTCTGCCCGTTGACGCGCACCTCAGTGACGTTTGTCGTGTCCGACACCTCCAGGCGCAGAACGAAGGCCTGGTCCAGCGTCGTGGAGTCTGGAAGAAGCTCGACGCGACCGTCGGTGTATTCGACTCGGATTGCTGTGTAGGGCGCGCTCACGCCGTCGGGCGGGACAATCAAGACGCCGGTAGTGAGGACGACAAACCTGGCGGATTGCCCGCGCACGGACACCTTCGCGGCGTCGGTGTAGTCGCCAGCGGCCCTGACGACGGCCAGGATGCCCGCATTCTGCAACGGCAGCACATCGCGCGTGTGAATGGCCTGCAGGTCAATCACGGTCCTGGACCCCTGTCGTTCTCGTCGTCCGAGTCTGCGATCAATTCCTCAATACTTTTCGCCCTGTCTATGGCCGCCAACACCCGCTCCTCGAGCGCGTTCAGCAGGGACAGCTTCGTGAGTCTATGCCCTGTGCGCTCGTGGCGCGCGTCTTCGTCCTGCCCGATGTCGTCAATGCGCTCCTGAACTACTTCCGCCAGCGAGTAGCCCGCAAACCAGTCGTGCGTCCTGGCTGCCGGTACCAGCAGCTCGGACGCCTCGCGAAACGCCTCCGCAACCGCGCGCTGCACATCGCGGTTGCCCTGCGCCCGGCGCAGCGGCTCTGGTGTGCTCCCTACCGCGTCCGTCAGTGCGCCCATGCCCCACTACCGCCCACGCCGGTAATCCGGCTCCTGCGTCTCATCGTGCGGCCGGTGATAGTAATCCCGCAGCGTGTCAGTGCCGTCCGCCACGATGATCTCCGCGCCAATGCCGCCATGCACGTCAGCTAGCTCGCGCAGAAGTGACTCCAACCGGCCCTGGTCCGAGAAGTTCGTCGGGTCGTCTGAGAACACACCAGCTAGGTCGAGCTCCAACAGCCTGGCCGCCACCGCAGACAACTTCAGCTCACGCAGCTGCTGAAAGAGCACGTCGGAGAAGCGAGACGTGTGCGCGCTGTACGCCGCCAGGGCCGCCTGCAGGCTGGCGAGCGCTGTGGTCGCCGCAGCTACGGCCGTGTCGTACTGGTCCTTCCCCACGTTGGCGTGCGCGTAGCGTATGGCGGCATCGTTCAGTGCCGCACTATCCGGCAGCACCACCGCGTCCAGTAGCGGGGCGAGCGCAAGGAACGACTGGTACCCAAGGGTCTTCACTACCAACGACGTGAACGGGAACGTGCCCCCAGTCAGCGCAAGTGTCAGCGTCGTCCCGGAAACCTTGCTGACGACGCCAATCTTGCTGCCGCTCTGGTAAACCGGATCATTGGGGCGGATCGTGTACGCCAGCGCCGGGGCTGCCACCAGCTGCACCTGGTTGTACACACCCTTGGCCGTGCCGGTGAGACCCAACGCTGCAACCCCAACGGACAACGCGCTGTCCGACGCTACGCTCAGGGACGCGAGGCGCAGCTTATCTCGCGAAATATCGAAGGTGACGTCGACCGTGTTCGGGAGCGTTGTCGGCGGCGTGGTGATGGGAAACGGAATCTGCGGGGTCACCGACACCACCGTCGGCGACACGATTGACGCCACCTTGTGCACGCTGCGAACGGGTGCCGTCACGAGGATCGTGTCCCCTACGGCGCATACACCCGTAGGCACCGTGACACGGTCCTTGTTCGCCGTCGCGACGCTGGCGGTCTGGCTGCGCGCAAGGAGCTGCACGCTCAGCGTCAGCGCAACCTTACCGACCAGCGCCCCAGTCAGCACGAGCTGCCCCAGGTAGACATCCTTGCCGAAGGCCCGCCCACCGCGGTCGTACAGCGCCCCCAGCGCCTCGTTGAGATTCGCTGGCGCGACCTTCCACGTGGGCGCCACAGCTGACGACAGGTTCATCTCTGGCACGCCGGCCTCGTCCGGGAACATCACCTGCGCCCCGGTGCCGCGATCGTCCGACGTCACTGTCCACGCGTTCGCCGCCGCATCGTGCGCGACAGTCAGACCGTTGCCGTTGATCGCGGTCTGGATGTTCGTAGCCAGAGCGGCTGCCGTCGTCACGTGCGCGTTGGCGACGTTTCCGGACACCAGCGTGTTCTGTCGAAACGCCCTGAACTGCGCGAACGAGACTGGGTTGGCGCCTGCGGCATCGCGCGACCGCAGGTCCGACAGCGGATCGTGGAAATACTCGACGTCGATGGACGTGTTGGCATCCGGGGCTACCGACAGCGTGAGTGTGCAGATGCCGGTGTCGTAGGCGAGCGCGCCACCAGCTGCGCCCGCGCCCCACGCGCCCGCGCCGTTGTCCGTCGTACGCAAGGCTCGAACACCCGCCACGGTCGTAAAGACCTTGACGGTAGCGCCAATCATCCAGCCCTTCAGGACGAAGCTGTACGGACCAGCACCTCCGTTCGACGTGCCCACGCTCCCCAGGGCGGCGACGTTGAAGAACGTCGCCGCACCAAGAATCGAAACCACTGCCTTCGTGGCCGCCGGCGCCTGCACGTCCCCCGTATGCGCCCCGTCGGCGGTAACCGTAGCCGCGGCCGCCGCACCCTGCAGCGGCATCGTGCTGCCAAGCAGGAAAGCTGCAGTTCCGGGGAGCGTGGTGACCGTGCCTGTGTACTTGTCTGCCGTGTAGTCCAACACCGACTGCGCCTGCGTCAGCAGGCCGGACAGGATGATGGCGTCAATCGCAGCCGCAGCACCCAGGTGCGCGTCCTCTTGCAGCCGACCAACTAGCACCGTTGTGCCGTGGCGTGCCTGCCGGTCCGACACCTTGGCCGGCAGGTCGAGCAGACTGATGCTCGCCAGTAGCTTCGACACCCGCGGGAGAACCACGCGCAGGTCATCCAGGTCGTCTGCGTACGTCGTCAGGCCGTCAGACAGCGCGGCGGCTGCTGACTCGTGCGTATCCAGCTTCTGGCTGCCGTCTGCCAGCCGCGTCGCGGCGGCTAGTGCCTTGGCCGCCGCCTGGTACCGCGTGACGAGTGACGCCCGGCCCACCCGAACGCCCGGCAGCGCGTCGATAGCCTTGAGCGCCGTAGCAAACGTCGATGCAGTCGACCTTGGTACCGGCTGCCGTGCCGCCGTGACCGCGCCCTGGATGGTGGCCAGCCCGGTCTGTGCACGCGTTGCGATGCGCTGCAGGCGTCGAACCGCGAGGAGAAGCAGATGGAACGGGGCATCTACGTCCGTGAGCAGCGCCCGCGCCACGAGTTCGTGCACGTAGTCAACCAGCTCCTCCGGCGTACCGAGGAGCTTGCGGTTGAGCAGGCCAGCGCCCGGCTGGAGCTCTGCAATGCGCGTCTTCAGTTCTGCTTCTGTCGCCACGCACTCACCAGAAGTCCTTCACACCATCCTCGAACTCGAGACCGCGCAACGCGCGCGCCTCTTCTTCCGTCAGGCTGTCCACCATACGGCGGAGTACGCTCGGTTCGATGTCCAGGATCTCGCACGCCTCCGTGAAGGTGGGCTCATCGGCACCGAACACCCACTGGTCAGCCGCGTCTCCGATCTTGGCGAGCTTCTGCAGCACGTGCCTGCGGTAGAGGGTGCGGTCTACTGCCGCGCGCCGAATGACCTGCGCGTAGAGACGTTTGTGCCAAGGGATGTCACCAGACGCCACCCCCTCAGGGAGCAGCGGAAGGATCTCCTCACGTGACAGTGATGGCGATCGAACCTCGGATTGCTGGCGTCGGCTCGATCGAGACGCCTTTCCCTTGCGAACTGTCACTGCGCACGACCTCCAAGGTCGTGGTGCCGGCGGCGATAGCTTGCAGGGTGAGTGTGGCCCCTGTCAACGTGAAGCTCGCTTTGGTTGCATCGGACAGCTTGACCGAGCAGTCCTCGAACGCCGCCACGCGCCGTCCAGACCGAAACACTGTCTCCAGCGTGAGCACCTTCGTCGCACCGTTCGCCATGGACAGCGTGGGCGCAGCCACCGGCGTAAGCGTCGTCACGCCATCCTTCCACTCCACGCGGTCGACCACCGGGAAGAGCACATCCGGGAGCGGAGCCGAGGACGCATCCGGAATGACGATGTCACGCCCGTGATCCTCCCAGCCTTCCACGGTGACGTGGTAGGTCGCCTTGCGCATGAGGTCGATAACCGCGTAGCCCTTGGCGTCCGTCTTCACCGTCGGTACGGCCGGTACGACAGCCTTGGTCTTGTCGATGTCGCTGTAGTACGCCAGCTGCGGAACGACTGCCTCACCGAACTCCAGCGTGAGGCCAGCCACCGGCGCACCGGACGCGTCAAGGAAGTGCCCAGAGCACCGGCAGAACCTGGCATCCGTCGCCACCGGGATGGCCGACACGTCGATGAGCACGTCGAAGGCCAGGTCGACCGAGCCCGTCACGACAATCTGCTGAATCGTTCCAGCCTGGACCTCGCCGTTGACCGGCGTCACCCGGATCTCGTACGTAGCCGCGGCTCGGTTGCCCAGAAACGCGCTGCCGTTGACGTCCGACGTCGCCGACGTCAGAAACACGCCGGCAGTCGTGTAGAGGCCGACGTGCACGTTGGCGACACCGGTGCCACCAGGGAATAGCGCGGTTCGACACGAGGCGTAGACGTTCGGCATGCGCGCAAGTATGCCGTGCGGTGCAGTCCCTTAGTCGCCGAGCAAGAGCCAGGCACCGCCGTTGGCCACAACAAGCACCAGCACCGCGTAGAGCGTGCTGTCGAGCAGACTAGCTGCCACGGTGGACCGCCTTGACGTGGAGGTCCTTGTCGTAGAGCGCCCAACCGACCACCCGGTCACCACCCGCGCGATGCGTCATTTCTGCCACGAGCTGCCCCATGTCCTGGGGGTGGTACGCCCTGGAGCGACCCCAGTTGCCAATGTGCCGCAGGTCGCCGGCGTCATCGACGTAGAGACACACCGCATGCCCGCCGAACTTCCAAGAGCGCGCCCTCTGCCATGACACCGTCAGTACCCGCGCCTTGTACGCCGGGGCGAGCACGTCTACGGCGTACGCGGCGAAATCGTCGCAGTCGCAGTTCAGATCCGGCTGTTCACCGTTCTTGGCCAGCTTCAGGATGTACGCGAACCTGGCCGCCGAGCCGCAGACGTCCCAGAGCTGCCGCCAGGTGTCTGGTTTCCACTTCACGCACAGCATGTCGAGCTGCGCCTTCTCGGGTGAGTGGGCGCCGGTCGGGACTTCCGCACGTTGGCGCCTGTCCTCGAGCAAGCGCCGGTGCACGCGGCTCCAGCATGACCACCAGTAGATGGCCAGCGGGAAACAGAGACGCGCGATGACCAAGAACAAACCGCGCATGGGGGGCCTCCATTTCACCGCTGGCCGTCTGCAAAAGTAGCCGGAGCGTCTGGTACAAGGAAGATGGACGTGGACCAATCAGCCAGCACCGGTGCCGCTAGGTGCGTAGAAGCAGAGATGCGAGTTCGTACGCGCCGCGGTGCGGCCGGTCCGCGTCCACCTTACTTTCCGGTCGGAGGGAACCGGACGTACCTGGCGGAATCCAGGCAGAGGCCCGCCTTGGCAAGATAGAGGCAGGAGAAAGGCGCCGCGCGCCGCCAGTCGCCTCGGGCCTCACTGCAGGTCGCTCGAATAGGCTGAAAGTCACGGAACAAGGAGCGCGGCCTGCATCGAGGCACACGAGACTAGGGGGTGCCGACGGGTGTCCCCAAGCTGCCATCTATGGCCGCGGTCTCCTTGTTAGCCTGCATGTCGGCCTGCGCCCCGTCACTGCCCGTACTTCGCACCGACGCGCCCGTTCTTGACGGCACGATCGCAGTCGATGTCGGCGCCCATCTTGCTGTCTGGACCATGCTCGCTCTTGAACTGTGCCCAATGCTTGTCGCAGAACCACGCTCGTGCGGCCCCCTCTGCCCAGCGGCACTCGCGCGTCGGTGGCGCCGAGCACCGCATGCACTTGTCGTTGGCGTGACTGGCAGTTTTCTCCAGAATCTGTGCGCGCCGCGTGCTGGTCAGCATGAAACTCCCCCTGCGTACCGGCTGCCAGCCTACTGCGCGGCATCCTCGCGTTCCGGCCAGTGCCACGTCCCGGGCGTCTGCCCGGTCGGGTCCTCGAACCTGGTGTAGACGTTGGCAACGAACCCGCCGGGGGAGACGTCAGCGCCGAACTCGGTTTCGAGTCGGTACACGTTGGTCCCGCCGTCGTCGCCAAGCGCCCTGCCGTCGTTGGCCTTGTCGAGCGCGATCTGGAGATTGACACCCAGGTTTGGTGCTTCGCCGAATGGGCCGTTGACGACCACAGCCGGGCGGTGCGCCCCGTTCGGCATGACGAAATGGACTGTGCGTCCGATGCTGATCTTCATCTAGCGTCTCCGTGTTTTGGTTACAGCGTGCGGCTGGCAGCCGCCGGCAGGTTCGGCACTACGATGTCGAACAGATCCTCTGCTGCCGCAGCCAGCGTAAGCAGGTTCGATGGGCCCGCGCTCGACGGCACCGTCAGAATACGGCGAAGCCCAATCGGCGCAATACACAACTCGATCTTCAGGCCCTGCACGAGCGAGAACTCAGCGTGGCCGTTCGAGTCGGTCTTGAACAGGCGCTTCGTGTCAGCAACGCCGGCCGTCAGCATCTGCGGCGGGCTGAGCGTCGTCACCAGGACGTCTGCGTGCGGGACAGGCGCACCGACCATGTCGTAGAGGTCGAGGAAGAGCGAGCACAGCGACGGCGGCGCCGACGGCGCGGTCACGGTAGGCGTGAACGACTCTGTCGTCAGCGGTACCGTGTTGGTCCAGGCTTCTACGTCGGTGTCGACGACTTCGATGCTGAAGTTCCCGGTGTTGAACACGACGCCGGACTTCAGGAGCGACGCCTTGTACAGCCCTGGTGACAGGGACAAGACGAGGTACCCGTCTGAGCCGGTCGTGCCCTGCGCTTCCTGCGTGCCGTCACTGCGCGAGACAACGACCTGCACACTGGCATGCGGGGTGCCTGCCGGGTCTGCCAGGGTGCGCACGGAAAAGACCACCGTCTCCTTGCCCTCGACCTTGAGGACCAGCTGGTCCTTCATCAAGAACGGCGTGACGACGCTGGAGATGACCTTGTGCCAGACCAGGGCGTACGGGCCCTCTGTGGCGAACGTGTAGGTAGAGGCCGCCACGTAGGCGCCCTTCGCGGCGTCGTACGGCGCGGAGATCGACGCCGAAGACGTGCCATCCGCCTTGATGACCTTCAGACTGATCGTCTGGCTTGCCCCGCCGTCTTGGAGGGAGAGCGCCAGGCTCTTTGCGACGTTGTGCGTCTGGTCTGTGACCGGATGCTCGCCGACGTCGTACGGAATCGAGTCGATGGCGACGCCGTTGTACTTCACGAGCAGCGTGAAGTTGCCGACCTTCGTAATCGTCACTTCCTGCGACTGAAAGAGATTCGGTACCGTCGCGTTCTGTGCCCACGTGAGCGTGGCAAGTACCGTGGCGCCGTCCAGGATCTGCCCGGTCAGGCGCGTCATGGCGGCCGTGCCACCGGAACCTGCGCCGCCGGCGGAGTTGTTGTACGCGACCGTGAACGACGTCGAAGTAGGCGCCGCCACGACTGTCCACGTGGCATTCACGCCGGCGATGCTGTGCCCGGAGATTGTGACCTGGTCGCCCGCAGCGAGCTTGTGCGCCACGCTCGTGTTGATGACGACCGGATTGGACGCTGCCTGCGAAGACGAGATCGCCACCGACGTCGGTATCGGCACGATGTTTCCAGTCGTGTCGAACCAGTTGACGACGCGTCCCTTGTTGATCTTCGCCTTCACCTGCCTCCTACGCCGTCACCTGGACGTACTTCCTGACCTCGTTGAGCGCAGTCAGCTGCGAGATCTCGTTGGCCCGCTGCACCGGACCGCCCAGGCTGCTGTCGAGCACCGCCTTGAGGAAGTTGCGCTCCGCAACGAGACGCTCGCGCTCGCGCTTGGCGTACTTCTTCACCTCTTGCGCGAGTGCGTCGAGTTTTTGCTGGCGCTCCGCCTGCGTCATGGCGGCTAGTCCTTCGCCAGGTTGTAGCCGAGCAGGCCGCCACCAACGCCAGCCGCCCACGGCGCGTAGGCGTCAATCATCTTGGCGCGCTTGGCGTTTCTGACCGCCTGCACTGCCAGTTCCGCCGACCCGGCGGCCCCAGCGCCGGTAGCGGCCGCGCCGAGGATCTTCGGCCCGAACACGCCGAAGTACCCGCGCATGTTCTCGCGCACAGGCTTCGGTGCCCCAGCGTCGTCAAACAGCCCGTGCTCGCGCATACGAGCCTCAGTCTTGAGCAGGTCGTCGCCAGCAGCCAAGTCCGCCATGTGCTGCGGGGTACGAGCGGCTTCCGGCACGCCGGTGGCTGCTTGGTGCGCAGTTCGTGCCTTGGCTGCAGCCTCGGCGTTGAACACTGGGTGGCCAAGCGCCTTGCCGGCGCCGCCCAGCGCACCGCTCGCAGCACCGCCGCCGATACCCCAGGCTGGGAACTTGACGCCGCCACGCAGCACGCGCGGCAACGCGTCCGCCAACCCAGCGACCTTGACCTGGTAGCCGGCGTCAGCCATCTCCTGCCCAAGGTCATGCGCGGCACCCTGCAGGCCGGCAGCCATCCACGCAGACGACATGCTCATCGTGCTCACTCCCTCACGTGCCTGGCTAGCTTGCGCTGCAGTCCGTCCTTGATTCTACTGACCTGGTAATCCTGAAGACCCATGTGTTTGGCGATGTCGCCAGTGGACGCCAGCCTAGGGCGTCCGTAGCCGGTCAGGTACTCGTACACGACGCGCTCGTTGCCGGCCAACTCGTACTTGAACAGGCGCAAGGCTTCCTCGGCCCGCGACGGCACCCACTCGTACGGATCATGCGCAAACGCCTCGGCAAGCAGGTCTTTGCGCTGCTCCGACTCCATGCGCGCCACTTCTGCGACAGACCACTTGAGCCGTTTGGCGAGGTCCTTCTGGTCCGGCAGCCGCCCGAGGTCGTCGGCCAGTGAGTCTCTTGCCTTCTGGAACTCCTTGATCTTGTAGATGCGGTTCTCAGGTATGCGCCCGACGTTCTGGTTCTCACCGATGAAGCGCTTGGCCTTCTCCAGGTAGCGGAACACGTAGGTGCCCAACGCGCCGAGCTTGGGGTCGTAGGTCTTGAGCGCGTTGACGAACTGGATGTTGTACTCAGCCTCCAGGACAGAGTCGGGGATGAGCTTCACGCGCCCCTTGTACTTCCCCAAGTGGTGCTGAATCATTGGTCGGAAGCTCTTCAGCAGCGGGGCGACGTCGGCAGGCTTCTGGCCACCGTCCTTCCACTTCCGCCACAGCTCCAGCTCGTCCGCCTTGCGGCTGATAAGCGCCTGCGCGCGCTCTGTCTCTTCTACAGTGAACTTCGGCGCGTCACCGACTGCACCTTCTTCGCGTACAAGCGTTTCTGACTCGTCGGCCAGGTCCTCGGCGTCGAAGACGTCCGCCGTGCTGTCAGGTCCAGCGTCTGTATCTTGGCGAAATACTGACTCGGCCTGCGCGGGCGCGGGCGCTGCTGCGCCCGTGTCCGTCACCTCGCGCAGGTACTCCTGCACGGGCACGGTGTCGCCGTCGGCTTCGTGTCGGACGTGCGCACGCACGCGCGTAGTCTTCGCGTACTTGAAGAAGGCGTCGATGGGGTTCAGTGCCGTCACTTGGCCAGCCTCACCAGCTCGTTGAGCGTGTACGCGCGACCGCAGAGCAACGTCGTCTTGCTGCCAGCCCCGAGCGTCACCTCGACCTGTTGCACCAGTTCTGGGGCAAGAACATCCTCTGCGCCGTCTTCGTCGTCCGTGTCGTCCTCGGCGTGGGCGAAGAGCTCGGACAGCGGGCGGCCGTCATCCTGGTCACGCTGTGGTGCTGGCTGGCGTAGGGTCTCCGGCATACTGTGCTTCCTCCACCCCGTCCGTTCGATGCGACAAGGTCTGCACTTCCGACACGTACTGTAGCACGCGCGCATAGCGTTCTCGCCGCGGGTCGGCGCTGCCGTCTACGCGCCGCAGCTTTGGTTGGCCCTTGGCGCTCGTTGCTTTGGTGAGCGACTCCGCCTGCAGCGGTTCGCCACGGAAGTCGCGCAGCCCCGCCAGCGATCCGTACGCGTTGCCGTGGAACCCGTCGACCTCCTGGTCCCCGACCAGGTAATCACCTGCTTTCGGGCGGAAGTGTGGGCTCTGGTTACCGAGGATGTCGACAATAGAGGCGTACCGGCGCCCGGTGTACGCCTCCACGAAGAGCGGTACGTTGGCGTTCGCTTCCCGCAGAGCAAGCCAGGTTTCTGCCAGGTTGTCGGCCGCCTGCTTGACGGTCGCGGCCTGGTCCAGGAGATCTGACGGAACCTGCACCTCACGGGCGCCGCCCTGACCGTCGTCCATCTGGATGGTGACGAACTCGTTGCCGGGGGTTTCGGCGTTCGCCGCCGCTGTGACGTCATTGCCCACGAGCGCCGGGTCGTCCAGCACGGAGTCACAGCCGATGGTGCCGCGGTAGTACTGCGTGCCGATGTTCTTTGGTAAGAAAATCGAAGCGAACCAGGGCGGCGTCGCCGTCTGCTCGAACGAGAAGGTCAGCGGCTTGTAGTCATCCATGACGCCGGACTCGGTGACGTCAATCTCGTACCCCCACGGCAACGCTGTCTCGTCAGTCTGCGCTGGCCCAGACTGGAACTGCGGGCCACTGAACTTGGCGAACTGGTCACTGCCGAGCGTCTGGATCGCCGGTCCCAGCGCCTGCTGTTGGGCGGGCAGCTGCCGTTCGGCCTCGGTGACCGACACGTCCTGACTGCCCCACTTCGTGTTCGCCATCTCGGTGGCAGTCAGCGGCCGTTCCCTGACCTGCATGACGAGCGACTTCTTGCCGATGCGGCTCTCGGTCGTGCGTGCGCGCCACTGCGTCGGCTGCACCGGGGCGAACCCTTCGCGCAGCACTGCGCCATTGTCTTGCTCGTACGTGCTGTACGCGCTGTCCTTGAACGTGACAACCTGGCCGCTCTTGCCAGCGAGTGCACCGACCGACCGCAGCGTGTCGTCTGGCGGCAAGAACTCCTTGGAGTCGAAGGCGGCGTCGCTGCCAGACGCCACAACGAGGCGTTTGTACAGGCTCTTCTGGTACGAACGCCGCCGGCGCTTCTTGTAGTCGACCAGTCCGACGTCGCTCTGCTGACCGAACAGGTCGGCACCTTCGTCGTGCGCCCGGCACTTGCTGAGCTCGATGCTCGTCGAAGCACCACCACTGGCGCGTATCGTGTGCGCGATCGACGAGACAACACCAAGGTAGTGCGTGCCGCGAGGGGCTGTCGCCCGGTCAGGGTCCGGGCTGTCGATGCGGCTCTTGCTGCCCTCCAGGGGGTCAAGCAGCAGGAGCGGCAGGCCGACGATGACCTGCGGGCAGAAACGCGCCTCGACGTGCATCGAGCGCGATTCGTACCGCTTGGCGAAGAACAAGTAGTTGGCCGCCCGCTGCAGGTGCTCCTGCGGCGAGTGCAGGGCCTGCCCGGACACGTCAACACCGGTCCCACCCTGCTTCTTGTCCTTCTGCGTGACAGCGCTGTGCACGCGCTTGAACACGTCGTTGTCCCCCAGCCCCTCCAGGGCAGGAACAACGCCTGTGTACAGCTCGTGCGGCATGAGGAACGACACACCCTTGGTGCACGCGTCGAGCGCGTCCTTGGCTGACGGACCGCCGAGAATGCCGGCGTTGGGCGAGAAGTACATGTCCTTCCTGTCCAGGCCGTACGTGGTGCGCCCGTAGAGCCACAGGCGCGTGGTCTCGCCCAACCAGCCGCGGCTGAACTGCACCGACATGTAGTGGTCTGGGAAAAGGACATTGCACTTCGGTGGCGGGACCATGTAGAGGTCCGGTGTCATGAGAAACGCGTGCAGACGCGACGCGGCAGCTGCCTCGACCGTCTTGGTCACAACCGGGGCCGACACGCCCTTGGCGATGGCCAGCAATCCTGCCTCTAGCTGCCGCTTGGCTTCGTTCAGGGTCGGCATGTCGTGGTGCGGATAGGTCCCGTCAGCCTCTGCCGCGTTGATGCGGTTGAGCGTGATCGTGGCCTGCGCGAGCGACGACAGCCCGCTGGCGATCTCGCCTGCACGGTTCACGCGCCGCGTGTCGGAGCCAGACTTCTTCTTCACCTCCCTGACAAGCTCTTTGCCGAGGTTGTTCAGCTCCTCCGCGCGCTTGTTGTGACTCTGCCCGCCCTGTCCCTGCTTCTCCAGGTCGCTGGTCGCGCCGGACGCCGACGGCGGGGACGCGTCGGGGAACCCAGTTCCGAGGACACCAGACGTGAACGCGGCGTGCCCAGACGTGTCCGGCGTCTTCAGGTCCTTGCCGACCTTGGCCACGTCTTGGTTCTCGTAGCTCGTGTTGCCGACGATGCGCTCTTCACGCGCTGAGGTCTGCCGCGTCTCGATCAGTTCCATGGCCTTGCGCGCTTTCTTGTACTCAGCATCGACCTTCGCGTTGGCCGCGTACTTCACACCTGACGGTAGGACCTGCCTGTACCGGATCGGCGTGCCGCGTGCGATGAACGGTGGCGCAGGGACAGACGCCCACTGGTGGTAGATCTTGCCGAGCAAGACCTGCACGAGGTCGAGGAACGACGCGGTGGACTGCACCGACGCCGTCACACGACTCAAGTAGCTGCGCATGTCGCCTGTGTCGATGAACGTCGCCGACGTGTCATCGTCCGGAGACGCCCCGATCATGCGCGTAAGGTGGAGCCGTAGCTCTGCCTGGCTCATGAAGTCGTTCACGCCACGGAAGCTCTTGGCGTCAGGGCTGTCGTAGACACCTGTTGCCGCTTCCAACAGCCCTACGACACCACCCAGCAGCCCAGTCAGCGTCGGCAGCGAGGTAGGCCGCGCGCGCAGGATGTCGACAAGCCCAGACGACGTCCTGACCTTTTCGCTACCAGCGTGCAGCTGCTGCGCGCCGGCGCAGATCGTGCGCTTGTAGCTCGTCAGCGACGTTTGCCCAGAACCCCAGTACACCTGGGCAGCTGACCAGTAACTCGTGAAGTCCTGGCACGAAAGCACGATGTTCCGCAGCTCACCGACTTTGCGGAACCCGTACCCGAGCACTTCCCCGGCGAAGAGCAACTTCCACTGCGTCAGGTCGTTGGGGTCGACTTCCTGCGGTCGCCGGATCTGGTGGTCTTCTACGGTCTCGTATGCCGACTCCAGGAAGAAGACGTGCACCAGCGTGCGCGGCAGGATCTCATGCGCGCTGTCGGCCGGTGGAATCTCTATCTCGGCACGACACGGCTGCATGATGCCAGCCGTCACCGTGGCCGACACGACATCGGACTCGATGCCCTCCAAGAACAACTTGAGCTGGAAGTAGCGACCTTGCGTGGCCATGCGCTCGTTGTAGCGCGGTCAGGCGCGTTGTGCTCGCGACAGACCGTGCGCCCGTAGCACCTCGGCTCTCTCGGTATCCGACATCTCGTAGCTACAGAGCAGACTCTTGGCGAGCTTTCTTAGCTCAGCACCGGTCATCGCGTCCAGGTGTGCTTTCCCGACCACGCGCTGGCAGCGTTGCATGAACTGCCTGTCGTTGTCCCAGGGGATGCCCTTCTGGTCGCAGATCTTGTGGATGAGCGCCGGCGTCGCCGCCGCCGCCATGGCCTGCTTGGCGAAGTCACCACCGTACTTACGGATGAACTCGGCGATGTTGACGCGCATCGGCTGCGGTGTCGTCGCAGGCAGCACGCTGCCGCCGGGTAGACGCTGTGTCGCTTTCTCGTCAAACACGATCTGGGCCGGCTGCTCCCCGAGTCGCTGGTTGATGCGCTCCCACCGCTGCATCTCTGCTGCGCGGACGGGCGAGCTGGCTGGCATGCGCAGGATTTCGCGCAGCAGCTCTTGCTGCGACACCCGCCTCGCTGGCGCGACCGGCCAGACCTGCGCGGCGATCTTCTCCAGCACTCGCTTGCGTCGCCCTGCAGCCATGGACTCTACCTGTGAAAACGCCATCGTTCTGTGTGACTCGCGGGTAGGGGGCAGACGCGCCGTGGTTCATGGTACAAGCCTGATGCTACGCGAACTAGGAGAGAACCATGGCCAGAGACGACATCACCCTGCACCCCGAACTAGGGCTCAACCCACGCCTGACCACGTGCACGCGCTGCGGCGCAGACAGCAGTAGCATCGCGCTGCTTGGCATCCGCAACAGCATGTACACGTGCGAAACGTGCGGTTGCCACACCGTCGAGACCAAACCTACAGCAGCCCGGTGCCACGTACCGGGCTGCCGCGGTCGGCTGCATTACGAGCGTGACCTGCACGCGGGAGAGAAGCTCCCGATGGGGCTCTGCGACAAGTGCGAGGGCGAGGACAAGGCCTTCGCCGATGAAGTCGCCGCTGGTGGCGTTTACTGGCGCTGCGTGAAAGAACCCAACCACCACGGTGTGCTGCGCGCCGGGTCCAGTCTGGCCAGCGCCGTCCGTAAGTCATCTGGGATCGCCACCGGCCCGGTTGGCGTCGAGTTCACAGGAGACGACTGTCCGGCGTGCCATCCCGAGTTGGTGGCGCCCAGCGATATTTCGCCAGATACTGAGGGGGATGGGCGCTCGCTGGTTTGACCCCGAAATCGCGCTGCTGCGCAAGCTAGCCAAGACCACGCCGCCGGCGCTCACGGCCGACGCCTTCTGGGACAACGTGGCTGCGCGCTTGCCTACACCGCGCACCAGGTGCGCCGTACGTAGCCGAGCAAGAATACTGGGCATACAGCCGCAGATCGGTGTTCCGACTGCCTGTCCTTGTGGCGAGCTTCTCTACCTGTGCGCGCGAAAGTTCCGCACGCATCCAGCCGCGCACCTATGCAGGAGTTGCCTGCAACGCCGCAGAGCGGCCATAACTGGCGGCATAGCGTACAAGTACTGCCGCCACTGCTGGCGACGCTTGAGCCGAAAGATCTGCGAGCCGTCGACGCACCGGCTGTGCCAGCGCTGTCTGCACCACCAGGTGCGAACGTGCGCGTGTGGTGCTGAGTTCGTCGGTTCGCCGTTCGCGCTACGCTGTCCACCGTGCCAAACCGTACACGCCCGAAACGCCGCCGCGGAGAGGCGCGCCAAGACTGCGCTCGCGCGTACCCCGTGCCTGGCTGGGTTCACCTACCACGCGTTCCGCGGCCGGGACACCTGCGGCCGCTGCGGCCTAGCCCGCCCGCACGGTCGCCACCGCTACGAGGTGAAGTACCCACGCCCATGACCGTGCTACCGTCAATAGCCGACGCCAGCCACTGAACGACCCGAAACCGGTGTGCCCGGCGGTAGGGAACCCCGCGCGACGCGGTAGGACTGCTGTTGCGGACACGCTCATTACCTACAACCTACTACGTCTACTCCGAGGAAAATGTCAATGCCCTCGGCCGGGGCCTTGACGAAAGCACGGTGGGCAGGGGCCCACCGGAGGCCAGGAGGACCCATCACACCAGCAACGCAGCAACTTCAGCAGCTTGACACCGAGACTTCATTCGCCGCGTTTCTCGCCCGGCTCACCCCACCTGGACACGCCGGCTTCACGCACATGGAGGACGGCCATGTGCTCGATCTCGGCTCGCTGTACCTGCTCGCCACGCACCGTGGCCCCAGTGTGTACCTGAGCCTGCTGACGCGCTACGGGACGCAACCCGTCGTCTGGCGGTTCAGCGCAGTCCTGCCGAGCTCTATCGACGCTGAGTCGGAATGGGCGGCGGTCGCGCTCGCCTCCCTGCGCGAGTTCATTCGCGGCCCACTGGCTTTCCTGTACGCACACGCGCGCCAAGGAGACACAACCGCGCCGAGCACCCCTGCGTCGCACGCACCCGCGCCCGTGAAGAACCCAGAACTGCCGGAGCTGCTGAACATGTCGGCGCACCTGTGCACAGAGTTGGCCGCTGTCGGGGACATTACCGACTACTGGCGCGCCGGTCTCCACCAGCGCGCCACAGAGCTGCATGACAAAGTTCTCGACGCAATGCGCGCAGAAGGACCGTTGCCCGAGGAAGTATTCGCGCGGCCCTCGCCGTGAAGTGGTTTCTGGCCTACGACAGCGGCGGCGAACACAGCGACCGCGACGGCTTCTTCGCTGTGCCGCTGGACCAGCGGCATGTCGACCTCTGGCGGTCCATGCGCAACCTGTGGCGTGCGGCCGCCGCGTCGTGGCCTGGGTACTCTGGTGACAAACCGAGCCTGCACCAGATCACCTTCTGGGAGTGCCCGCCGTTCTACACCACACGCGGCGATGACGTAGGGTTCGTGAACGACTTGTTCGACCGCTTGACCGAGGCCGGCTGGTTGATCGTGGACGACTTCGACCCGGAAGCGCTGGGGCCTGGCAGTGAACCGCTGTACGAGGAGATGCGCACGGAGATAGACCAGACCGCTGTGGACGCCCACTCCGTTTCGTTCTCGACCATTGGAAAGCACACAGACATCGAGTACGGCGCCCAACTGTACTGGACCAACCTCGACGAAGCCGTGGGAGCCGCGGCAGACGAGTAGGGCGCCACCGAGGACGGAAGCAATGAACGATTTCGTGCACAGTGAGCCGCACTCCGGCTGGACCATCGAGATCTACGTGGACGACCTCGAGGAGAGCGACCCGCGCACACATGACAACTTCGGCACCATCGTCTACAGCAGCACCCGGTACGTGCTCGGCGACAGGCGGATGCCAGCAGACGACATCGAGGCGCTGACGCGCGACGAGCGCGTCGTCTGGCTTCCAGTCTACGCCTACATCCACTCCGGCACGTGTCTCAGCACAACACCGTTCGGCGACCGGTTCGATTCTGGGCGATCAGGCATCATCTACGCCGATCGCGACGCTGTCGTGGCGGAGCTATCTGGCTACCCAGAACCGTCGTTCGACCTGAACGACCAGGCAGCCCTCGACGCGTGGATCACCGACCGGCTACGCGACGAAGTCAGGTGGTTCAGCCTGTACCTCGAGGGCGAAGTCTACGGTTGGCGTGCGTTGGACCCCGACGGATCCGAGATCGACGGCTGCAGTGGGTTTCTGTGCGACCACGTGCCGGACCGCTACGCAGACCTCATCGCAGACGCCAAGGGCAGCATAGACGCCGAGATACGGCGCCGATGGCGTGCCATGGAGCAAGAGAACCCAACATGGAGATAAGAAAACGGAAACGGACGAAAAGAAAGACATCGTGCTGTACAGCAATCACTTCGTGCACGCACCCTCGCTGGTCAGGGCCATCGCCAACCTCTGGCCAGACGCGCCGCACCACGCAATGGACATGCTGAACGCGTTCGAGGATCTCCCAGTCTGGGCCGCGGTGCAGATCCTGGCGGACGAAGGGGTCGACACCTACGAGGGCCCAGGCACCAGCTCGGTCATCATCAGCTACCGACGAAACCGACCCGCGTGCCCGGCCGCAGCGAAGTCTCACACATGACGGGCAGGACTCCTGAACAGATCCTGCGCACCGCCAACGAGGAGGTCCGCGCTCTCCTCAGGATCCAGGCGCTCGACCTCTACCGCCGCTGGGCCCGGCTTGTCGCCTGTGACGTCGCGTCGAAGGACATATACGGCACGCTGCCCAACCGGACAGGTGTGGACACAGGACAGCTCACACGCATTGGTCAACGACTTGCGTCCTTCGTGTGCGAACTGCCTGGCGACACTGCGGACTACGCGTCCACGGCCTCGCTGAAGAGCATCGACGAGTTGGAGAGGGACATTGCCTGCTGTGAGACGCTGCTCGACGTACTCGACCACCAGGAGACGGTCGGGGACTTGCTCGCCCTCCACCCCGTCGAGCCACCAGCCGAGTCGGCGTCAGCCAGGTACACACGGCTCGTCAAGGACACCGCCGCTGCCGCCTTGAACCGCTGCGGCAACGAGTTGGCGCTTACTGACTACCTGGACGACTCAGCGTACACCATCGTCACCAGCAAGGCCTCTGACCTCGACGCCGAAGACCTCCTGTACCAATCGACCCACGGCATCTCCACCCTGGACGCCGCGCACCCAACCGACCTCCTGTTCGTCTGCCAGGCCATCGCCGCCCGCAGCTGCGGTTACGGGGCAGCCGAGAAGTGCATGGCGTTCTATGCCG